>Ga0137396_10000050_pt1 | contig 40259 bp, 35 predicted proteins | sample czc16metaG_FD_108284 | JGI IMG/M metagenome (GOLD analysis project Ga0137396, IMG submission 108284) | Vadose zone soil microbial communities from Angelo Coast Range Reserve, California, USA - czcobulk3.16 metaG | ecosystem: Environmental > Terrestrial > Soil > Vadose zone | place: USA...
AGCAGGATTGCGAGGCGGATTTGCTTTTCCGTTGTTCGCCGGTCGCGCCGTCAACGGTGTGATCGAGTTGTTTAGTCACGATTTTGCCGAGCCGGACAACGATCTCCTCCAATTAGTGACCGCGCTCGGCAGCCAGATCGGGCTTTTTATCGAGAGACGCCGGATGGAAAAGGAATTGGAGCGGGCGAAAGAAAACGCCGAAGCCGCCAGCGCCGCCAAAGATCGTTTTCTCGCTACGCTCAGTCACGAACTGCGCACGCCGCTCAATCCGGTTTTGCTGTGGGCGGACGGAGTGCTGAATCAACCCGGCATCGATCCCGAAATCGAGCAAGGGCTGCGCATGGTTTGTCGCAATGTCGAGCTGGAAGCGAGGTTGATTGACGATCTGCTTGATCTGACCCGGATTGCGCGCGGTAAATTACAATTGCGGCTTCAACCGGCTGACGCTCACGAATTGATCCAGCACGCCATTGAAATTGTGCGCGCCGATTTCGACTCTCGCCATATTCAGCTTTCGGTCGCACTGGAAGCGGGGTCTCATGAGGTCAATGTCGATCCGCCGCGCCTGGAGCAGGTTTTTTGGAACATTCTGCGTAATGCCTGCAAATTCACCGCCGATAGCGGCGCCATTTCAATTCGCTCTTACAATAGCGCGCCAAATTCGATCACGGTTGAAATGACAGACAACGGCGTTGGAATTGCACCGGAATTTCTCGAGAAAATTTTCGCTGCGTTCGAGCAGCTGGAAATGCGGCGTGAAGGTCTCGGGCTTGGTCTCGCCATCAGCAAGGCAATCGTCGAAATGCACGGCGGCAGCATCCGCGCGCAAAGCGAAGGCGCGGGCAAGGGCGCGACATTCGCGGTTACTTTGCCGGTCGCGCCGTAGGTTACCCGTGGCGAACGGCCGGGACGGCTACAAAATTCACCGCAACGGCCGCGCGACCAGAATTCCCGAATCGCTCCGATATTTCCTCAAGTAATCCGAGAGCCGCGAATCGACGACCACCTTGCCGTAATTGTGCGGAGCCGAAGCGTGCAAGAAATGCAAAACGCCATCGCTGGTGCGCAACGCGAGACCGACGTGCGACGTCGAATACAAACGGCCGTCGTGCGAAACAATTCCGATGATGTCGCCCGTCTGAAGTTTCGGTTCGATTTTCGCGACTCGGCTTTTCGGAATTTGGTAGAGCGGTCGCCTTGAAACGTCCGCTTCCATTCGCGCCAGCGGTCCGAGCAGCGATTTGTTCGCCGCCAAGTAACGATAATGCCGCCACGCAACCGTCATTTCATGCGCCGCGTGCGGGACGCTCTTGCCGCCAAGTTTCGTGGTCAGGTCCTCCACCAGGCCGCGCTTGTCGTTGTCGTAAAGCCAGTCCTCTAAATAATGCAGGCGCGAGAGATATTCGCCGGTGCACACGCCGCCGCGATACCGATCGACTTCGATGTGATGCAGAAAGTTTTCCGGTGACCAATTCTCTTCCGGCTCGTTCAGCATTCGCGCAAACGCCAGCGACGCTTCAAAAAACGTCCAGCAATCGAGTCCGTTGAAATTGACCGACGGCGACTCGATCCGATTGTCGATCTCGAGCGTGTACGATTTGTAACGCGTGCCGAGGAGCGCCTGTCCGACCGCCGCTGTCCGTTGCCCGATGGGCAGCTCTTTCCAATTATTCTCTTTGGCCAGCGAGACGAGCCGATGGAATTGACCTTCGCCTTTGAAAACGGTTTTGAACGGCAGCCGCGTCTCGACCGCGATCGCCGTCGCGCAAATCAAGAGTATCGGAACAAAAATCCTCCAAGCCCTCATAGCGGACAGAACTGAAAGCCAAATCGCGGCGCAATCAACTACGGATCTGTAGCGGCGGTCTATAGCCGTCGCACTCTTTTGCTGGCGTTGGATGTCGATCTAACCTTTCAGCTGATCGCGCAACGAATACGCCCGCGATTTCAGAAACTCTTTCGGCCGTTCGCCCCGAATTGGTTTCATGAAATAACGCAGCGAACGCCTATTCAACCGCGGCTCGTAGCCGAACTCCGGCATTAAATCGCGGCAGTGCCATTCTACCCAACCAATTTCGTCTTCGTGCAATTCGTTTTTCCATCGCGTCACCGGCCCGGTGCTGATTTCAGTGAACCGAACGCCCGCTGCGGAATTTCCCATCCACGAGCGACCGACCTTTGTCGGATTGAGAACAATTTCGGGATCGAAATTGATCTCGAGATAATCGCACACCTTTTGCATCGACATCTTGGGATCGAGCGCGAGGTCTTCGTAGCCGACGACCAAACCGGGAATTTCTTTGTTCCGAATTTTTTTTGCGAGCTTGGCCGCAGCCCGCCAGTGCGCCACCACGTAGTAGACCGAGAATCGCCGCGTCTTTCTCGTGCTTTCGAGCGCGATCTGCGCCGCGAGCAGCGCGCGCGGATCGCGAATCGTCAGGAGCAGCTTCGCTTTTGGGAAGCGATTAAGAATCTCCGGCACATAATTCCGGTTCGCCGGAGTTTTTTCGACCCAGCGCTTCACTTGATCGAGAGAAACGCCGACGACTTCCGCGTACGCTTCCATCATCAACACCAGCAAATCTCTGTTCTTGTTCGCCGGATCGAACGCCACGCGCTCGAATGTCTCGAGAAATTTTTGTTTTGGAAACTCGGCGTAATCCTGCCGGCCGCGCATCGCCTGAAATCCGAAAAGAACGTTCGTCCACGATTCCTTGGTCAAATAATCGAACTGCGCCCGGCGTCCGCGCGATCCGTATTTCGTCAGCACCGTCGGGAAATAGGCCGTGTCCTGCGGCATAACCAGCAGCTCGGGATGACTGTCGAGCAGCGAAACGAGAAGCGTCGTCCCGGATTTCGCCGCGCCCGCGATGAAACAGGCCCGCTCGTCGAACCGCAAATTTTCCATCGAGCTCACCTTAATCTCCTGGCGCACGCGCACAAACCTGTCATTCCGACCGAAGTGGAGGAATCTCTAAATGTTGTCTGGTCATTACAGCGCGTTTTCGCAGAAATAGTAAGAGATGTCTCGACTGAGCTCGACATGACAAACGAATTACTAACTTTAACCAAATCCGCGGTCGCTGAACGCGCCGAAGCTTTGTTGCCGGAATACCGAGAAATCATTGCGGCGATTGCACCCGAAGCTGGCTTTGGCGGAATTTGGGAGAGCGAAATGTTTTTGTTTTACGCGGCGGTAAAACCGTTCGGTCCGAAACAGATTCTCGAGTCCGGGCGCGCTCGCGGGAAAAGCACGTTGATTCTCGCGCGCTGCTTTCCTGACGCGCGCGTTATCAGCGTCGAGTACGATCGACAATCAGAAAACGCCGCCGCCGCGGAAACGAAGCTCAAAGTGTGCTCGAACGTCGAGCTGCTCTACGGCGATTCGCGACAAATCTTGCCGCAACGATTGCAGACCGGCGACGCCGTCCTGATCGACGGACCGAAAGATTTCCGAGCACTTAAGCTCGCACTCGATCTTCTCCGCACCGGAAAACCATGCGCCGTCTTCGTTCACGATTTCCCGCCAAACTCGCCCCAGCGAAAATTCGTCGAGCGCAACTGGCCGAACGCATTCTTCGGGGACGACCCGTTATTCCAACGCCTTCAAAGCCTGGATAACGAACGCGACCCGCGCCCAAATCCACAGCGCCGCTATGGCGTTTTCGTCTGCCTTCCGCCGCCTTTGCCAATCCCGTATTGGAAGTTGCGATTTCGACTGCTGACCCAGGGTAGCTGAGAGTTTGATTCGATTCGGCACGCTTATATCGTTCCTCGACTGTGCCGAACCCTTTTTCGAGAAAGCGCAAAATAGTTCGCCAAACCTCGCAGGGTGGCGCGAAGAAATCGACCCGAGTAAAACTCCGCCCGGGTAGCGATTGGACGAAGCGCAATTTCATCACCAGCGTCTGGATTCCGTCGCTGTTTACGAAGCGTTCCGGCGCGCGCGCCCGTCCTCTGTTTCCAAAAGTGCAACCCGGTCAGATTTGCATCACCTGGATCGGGCACGCCTCGTTTCTAGTTCAAACGCACGAGGCCAATGTCTTGATCGATCCGATCTGGTCGATGTGGCTCAGCGTGATCAAGCGATTGAAGGAGCCCGGATTTCACATTCATCATCTCCCGTCGATTGATTTCGTGCTCGTGACCCACGCGCACTTCGATCATCTCGATCGCCGCACATTGCGTCTCGTAGCAGCCGATCAACCGATCGTCGTTCCTGTCGGCGTCGGACGTTTGGTCCATCGGCTCGGATTTAATATTGTCCATGAGCTCGACGAGTGGCAGACGATCGAGCTCGGGCCATTGCGCGTTTCGCTTACGCCGGCGCATCATTGGGGCGCGCGCTTTTTGGCGGATACACATCGCGGCTTTGGCGGCTTTGTCATTGGAGCCGATGGTCGATCTGTTTTTCACTGCGGCGACACTGCTTATTTCGAGGGCTTCAAAGAAATTGGCGAGCGTCACGACATCGAGATCGCGCTTCTGCCAATCGGCGCTTACGATCCGCCGCTTGCGCGCGAAGTGCACATGAATCCGGAAGAAGCAGTGCGCGCGTTCAATGAACTCAAAGCAAAGACGCTCGTCCCGATGCATTACGGTTCTTTTCGTCTCGGTTACGAGCCGCTCGAAGAACCCCTATTGCGTTTGCGCGAGTCCGCCCGCGTTCACGGGATTGAAGACAAGGTCCTGGTCATGACCGAAGGCAAACCGGTCGTGCTTTAAAAGAACTTTCTCGCCACAGATGGACACAGATGAAACACAGATTCGCAGATTGCTTTTTCTGCATCTGTGAAAATCCGTGTTAATCAGTGGCCAGATTTTCTCGGCGCGGGTATCGCTGGATTAATTGTTGTCGGATTTTGTCTGTTGCTCCTTTGGCACGATCCGCTCGTTTTTTGGAACGACGACTATCAATTGTCGATCTTGCCGGTGTTCGCGGACATTTCTCGCAGTTGGAGCGAAGGTCATCTGCCGCTGCTGAGTCCATATTCGTGGGTCTGCAGTAATCTCGCCGGCGAATTCCAGTACGGAACGTTTTCAGTTTTCGTTAACGCGGCGGTAGTTCTGGTCTGGAAATTTCCGCTCACGTTTTCACAACAGGCCGCTGCGCTTTCGATCACGCATCTGTTCGTTCTCGCCGCGGGCGCGTTTCTCCTCGCGCGCGATCGGAAACTTTCCACTCCGTTGTCGATCTTCGTCTCGCTGATCGCGGCCTTGAATGGCTGGATCATCTGCTGGGGCGCGAGCGACTGGTTCGGCGCGCTCGGCGCATTCGCGTGGTTGCCATGGGCATGGTGGGGTTTGGAACGCGCGCTCGATCGGCAACGAACTCGCTGGCGATTTCTTTGGCCGGCACCATTTGTCTATTTAGTCGTCACCGGCGGATTTCCTTACACCGTTTTGATGCTCGTGCTTTTAATCGCGTGGCTGTCGATCAAGTTTTTGGTCAAAACAAAAAGTTGGATCTCGATCTTGCCGCTGCTGACCGGTGCCGCGCTCGGGTTTGGATTATCCGCGCCCGCGTGGCTTGCGATTCTGGATTACGTCCACGGCTCCGCGCGCGCGTTGTATGCAAGCACTGCGCATTGGCAATGGATTGTACCCTGGCGCGCCTTGCCCGGATTCATCTTGCCCGGCTGGACCGTGAGCTGGGCCGATTTTTCCACGCACTATGTTCCGCACAGCGCAACCGAGTTGGCCTGCGGCTTGGTTGCACCAGCCGCGCTTCTCGCCGGACTCATCGCGCGCGGTGGCGCGCTCGTTAGGCGAATCAAATGGGAGCTGATCCTGCTCGTGCTCGTGTTCCTGCTTTCAATGTTTCCGACCGCCAGCGTGTTCCGCTGGAGCTTTCGGTGGTTGCCGCTCTTTCATCTCGTGCTCGCGGTCTGTGCCGCGGAAGTGCTTCGCGACAATCTTTGGCAAGATCGGCGTGCACGAGGTCTGATCGTCTTGCTTTTGGTTGGCCTGTCCGCAGTTACGATGTCGATCTTCCAAATCGGCGGAGAGCACGCTTTTCCGCTAACGTGGATTTTCCTGGTCCTCGCCGGAATTTTCGCGGCGAGTGAATTCTTTATCGCCAGTGCTTCGATACGCGATTGGGCGCCGGCCGTGATTTCGTTTGGAGCATTGCTCGCGACGTATCTTTGCATTCCCCTGAATTGCGGCGTGCCGAAATTCAATCTTAGCCAGGAACTGCTCGATCCGGCGCCGCTCGATCCGCAGCGATTATATCTGAGCATCTATCCAGAGGCTGAATCGAATTATCATGCTGAAAAGAAACCGCAACCCGTAGGCCAGCTCGTTAGGCCGGGCAGCACGTCGATGTGGGCCGGTTTGCATTTCATCAACGGTTACAGCCCGATTCTGGCGGCGGGCGTTGCGCGCGAATTCGATTTTCGTATTCATGGCGAAATCAATCTGCACGAAGCCGAATATCTTGTTTGGAGTCAGTCGAACTCGAATGGGTTGTTGGCGCAACTCGGCGTCGATGGGCTCGTGGTCGCGTGGGATTCAGGCATCGATCCCGCCCTCGGTCCGGATTGGGAGTTCGTTGATTCAACGGAAGAGGGCGCTCTTTATCATCGAATCGGTCCGCCGTTGGCGCGTGTTCGCTCGGTCACATCGATCGATTCCAAACCGAACCAGCAATTTGTCGCGGCGACAATTTCTGAAATCGATGATTCGCGAAATCACGTCGCGGCAGATGTCGATGTGCCGAGCAGCGGCGCCCCGGCACTGCTGACTTTCTCGCGGCCATTCTTTCGTGGTTATCAGGCGCAGCTCGGGAATCAGAAACTTCAGGTCGATTCTTATCGCGGATTATTCCCGATCATCGAAGTGCCGGCGGGAGCGCACGGAAAGCTAACGCTCATTTATCGGCCGTGGTGGCTAATTGCCGGCGGGGGATCGTCGATGTTGTGCGCGATGATTTGGCTGATTGGATTGTTTGCGGGAGCGCGAGCGCGGGTTGCATGAAATCATTCTGGGCGGGGAAAACAATTCTCGAGCGCTGTGAATTTGCAGCGGCAATTTTGTTCACGCTCCTGCTGGTCATTTTGCACGCAATTTTTTTCCTTCACGCCGGCCCGCTTTGGCGCGACGAAATCAGCAGTCTGGCGTTGGCAACCAAACCAACTTTGTCCGAGCTCTGGAGATCTTTGCCGTTCGACCCCTTCCCGGCGTCGTATTTTCTTTTGCTGCGAGCGTGGCATGCAATCGGTCTCGGCGGGAGCGATCTCGCTTTGCGTGCAATCGGATTGCTGGTTGGCCTGTCGTTGATCGGCGCGTTGTGGCTGAGTTGTTATCTCGTTAACCAATCGCCACCGCTTTGGCCGCTCACCCTGTTTGCTTTTAATCCCCTTACGCTCGAGGCCGGCGATTCTTTGCGTCCGTACGGCTTCGGTTTGATTTGGATCGTGCTGGCTTTCGCCTTGTTTTGGCGAATCGCACTCGGCAAATTCGGAAAAACAATCGCGCTGCTCGCGCTCATCGCCGCGCTGCTGAGTGTGCAGGCGCTTTTTACGAACGCGCTGTTGCTTTTTGCCATCGGCGCTGGCGCGTCGGTGATTTTATTGCAACGCCGGAGTTGGGCCGCAATCGCGTTGATCATGGGCATCGGTCTGCTGGCCGCGCTGTCGCTGTTGGCTTATCTGCCGATCATTCATGCGACGAACGACTGGGCAAAAATAATTGCGAACAAAAACGACCTCGCCAGCGTGATCGCGGTTGGTTCTGACGCGATTGGCGATGGAGGAACGGCGGCAAAGTGGGCCTGGTTGACGCTTGGCGGCGGATTATTCGTTACGATCGCGTTTGTATTCGCATTTCGCGGACGGACGGTGGCGATTGTCGATCTAAATCGCGAGCGGTTGCTGTTTGGCGGAGCAACCGTTTTAGTCGCGGCTGTCGCCACGATCGGTTTTCTTTCCGCCGTCCATTATCTGGTTTTTCCGCGCTATTTTTTGCCGGCCATGGCGATCACTGCTTTATCGGTGCACATTTTTTGGAGCGCGCTGCCAAATCGAATCGCAATCCGAACGATCAGCCTGTGCCTCGCGTTGCTTGTTGCCGGCACTTCCCTTCGTCCGTTGTTCGAGCGCGCCAACACGCGCATGACAAACTGCGACCGGATCGGCACTTTGCTCGAACAACACGCCGACGCCAACGACCTCATCATTGTGACTTCTTCTTTGTACGCGGTCAGTTTTCAACGTTACTATCGTGGTGAGACGAGTTGGCGTGCCGTGCCGCAACTCGACGATTTTAGTCTGCACCGTTGGGATTTGTTGAAGCAGGCGATGGCGCGGCCCGATCCCGTGCCGGACCTGCTTTTGCAGGCTGAGACCGTTCTTCGCGCCGGTCACAGGATCTTTCTGGTTGGCAAACTTGGGCCAGCGCCGGCAGATCGGCCGGAATCCTTTCCGCCGGCGCCGCAGAGTGAATACGGCTGGCAAATGGAACCTTATCTCAACCAGTGGAAATCGGAGCTGACGTATTGGATCGAGCATCACGCGATTCACGGAAACGAGCTGCCAATAGAAGGGACCCAGAGCGTGAATCCGTTCGAGCGTTTAGGTTTGTTTGAAGTTTCCGGATGGCGCGAAAACTAGATCGCCCCCGCATCAATCTCGACCGGTTGCTCGACGCCTAGTAGACGTCGCGCTTGTAACGCTTGTCAGTTTTCAGCTTCTCGATGTAGGCGTTTGCTTCGTCGATTGACTTGCCGCCTTGTTCCTGCACGATTTTGCGCAACGCAGCATCGACATCTTTGGCCATGCGCCGCGCGTCGCCGCAAACGAAAAACTGCGCGCCTTCACTATCGATCCATTTCCAGATCTCAGCGGCATTTTCCAGCATCTTGTGCTGGACATAAATTTTGTGCGCTTGGTCGCGGGACCACGCGCAATCCAATCGTGTCAAAAAACCGTCGCGTGTGAAACGTTCCCAATCTTCCTTATAGGCGTAATCGCACTTCTCGCGTTGCGATCCGAAGAACAGCCAGTTTTTTCCTTTCGCTCCAAGCGCCTGTCGCTCCTGCAAAAACGCGCGGAACGGCGCGATGCCCGTGCCGGGGCCGATCATGATCAGGGGCAAGCTCTGATCTTCGGGCATATGAAAATGTTTCGCCGAGCTCGGGTAAACCGGCACCGGAACTTTGTCCGCGCGTTCAGCCAGAAATGTCGAAGCGACGCCTTTTCGAATGCGGCCGCGACTTTCATACTGCACAACATCGACAATCAGATGCACTTGATTGGGAAAAACGCGCAAGCTCGACGCGACCGAATAAAGCCGCGGCTGCAATTTGGTCAGCAGTCCGACAAATTCGCCTGGCGTGAACTTTACCGACGGATGATCGCGCAAGAAATCGATCACTTCCGCGCCCCACAGATAATTTTCGAGGTCGTGTTTACGGTCCGGGTGGAGCAATTCCGTCAGCATTGGCGCGGCGGACGCGCGTCCGGCAATCGCTTTCAGAAATTTCGGCGTCGCCTGAGTGATGGAATAATCGCGCAGCAACGCTTCCCGAAACGGCTTCGTCGTTTTCGCTGCCGGAACTGGTTCGTCACCTTTCGCCCCGAGTGCGCGAAGGATTTCGTTCACCAAATTCGGATCGTTTGTCGGATAAACCGCGACCGAGTCGCCCGGTTCAAACTTTAATCCCCAGCCAGTGAGATCGATCTCGAAATGGCGCGTGTCCTTTTTCGAGTCATCGCTGCTCAAGCGTCGATTGACGACAAGCTTTCCGGGAAACGGATTCTGACGCGTCCATTGCGACGCAGACGTGGCTGGTTTCGGTGGAGCAGTAACTTCCGGCATGTCGATCTTCTAGCGGCGATCTGAGCTCGTCGCAAATTTCAGTAGACGTCGCGCTTGTAACGCTTGTCCGCTTTTAGCTTCTCAACGTATTCGTTTGTCTGTTCTTCGGTCTTACCGCCTTTGTCCTGAAAGATTTTGCGCAGCGCGGCATCGACATCCTTGGCCATGCGGCGCGCGTCGCCGCAAACAAAGAAATGCGCGCCTTCGCCGTCCATCCATTTCCAAATCTCATCCGCGCCCTCGAGCATTTTGTGTTGCACGTACGATTTCGAGGCCGCGTCGCGCGACCACGCGCAATCGAGTCGCGATAGAAATCCGTCGCTCTTGATTTTTTCGAATTCGTCCTCGTAAAAATAATTGCAGTGCTTGTGCTGCGATCCGAAGAAGAGCCAGTTCTTTCCTTTTGCGCCGGCCGCTTTGCGTTCCTGCAAAAACGCGCGGAACGGCGCGACGCCGGTGCCGGGCCCGACCATGATGACCGGCGTGTTGCCGTCTTCCGGCAGGCGGAACTTCGATGCGTTCGGAAAAACCGGGACCGGCGCGTCGTTCGCGCGCTCAGCCAGAAATGTCGAGCAAACGCCTTTGCGTTTTCGACCGCGACTTTCGTAGTGCACGACATCGATCGTGAAGTGAACTTGATCGGGATGCGCTTTAAGACTCGAGGAGATTGAATACATCCGCGGCAGCAATTTCGCGAGGGTATCGACAAGTTCCTGTGGCGTCCATTTGATCGATGGATGTTCAATCAAAAAATCGACGACTTCCATTCCCCAAAGATAAGTGTCGAGGTCCTGCTTCCGTTCCGGTTTGAGGAGTTCGGTCAGGAGCGGCGCGCCGTTGACTGCTTTGGCGGCGATTGCTTGCAAGAATTTCGGAGTCGTTTGCGTGATCCGGCAATCGCGAAACAAAACTTCGCGCAACGATTTTTCGCCGGCCGGTCCTTTGACCACTTCGTCGCCTTTCGCGCCGATCTTAGCGCTGATTTCGTCCACCAGCGCCGGATCGTTCGTCGGCCAGACTGTCATCGAATCGCCGACGTCGTAATTCAAACCCCAGCCTTTGAGATCGAGCTCGAAATGGCGCGTGTCTTTTTCCGAACCTTCGCCGCACAAACTGCGATTGACCGCGACCTTGGCCGGAAACGGATTCGCGCGCGTGTAAGGCCCCGCCATCGGATGTCGATCTTAGCTAGCCGTCGTTGCCGATCGCCAGTGTCGGACAAACTTCCATCGCGCGCTGAGCTGCCGCTGTTTCGGCGTCGCCTGCCGGCTGTTTCGCAAAATAAACCGCCGTTTCGTCATCATTCGTTTTCAGAAGGTTGGGCGCTTCTTCGAGACAAGTGCGACACATCGTGCAGGTGGTGTCCACGTACCAGGCACCGGGAACGTTCAGAGGCTGCTTACTGTTTTTGTCCGCCATACGGATTCGTTTTACTAAACCTGAATGTGCTGCGCAATCTCTTTACAACATCAGCGCTTCGGCGTTGCGGTCGGAATCGCGCTCGGTTCCACTTCCGGCTCGACCGGCAACATCATCGGCAGAAGCGATGGCGTTGGTGTCGCCAACGGCGTCAAAACTTCGCCGCTCTTGGTCGTGAGCACTCCGCCGGATAGTGTGACGTCTTCCACGCGATACAACTCTCCTTTGCGCCGTTCGAAATCTTTTCCTTCGGCAAATGTCGATCTTCGGTAGAAGCGTTCCATCTCATCGAGATGAAATGGTCGCGAGCCGCGCCGGCCGAAGACGACGGTCTGACCGCCGGTTTCATCAACGACGCGATCGCGCTCGAGCCCGCGTGAAACACAGATCGTATCTCCTTTGGTTGGATGAGTCGCGATGAGTTTCGGATTTGGTCGAGGGCTGAATCCCTGCGCGCCGGCGACCGTGTCCGGCGAAATCAATTGCACAACGCGCAATCCATTTTTTCCGTCGGCGACGAGTGTGAATTGCGACGCGCTTACGCTGCCGATTTGCACCGCGCGCGTGTCGTTCAATGCGCCGCCGGCGTTGAACATTTGGTCGAGCCGCGGCTGCTCCGGGTTTTCAACATCGACAATCGCAAGTCCCTCGGGGCCATTGGCGACATAAGCGTAAGTCCGCGCGACATACAAACGACCCGCGTGACTGAGTCGAACAGTCGCGTGCGGAATCGGCATCGGTCTTGTCGGCTCGGTAAGATCGACAACTTTCAAGCCATCATCGTCGGTAATAAATCCGTAACGGAATTGGACCGCGATGCAGCGGGGATTTCGCAGAAAACCGTTCGTCAATTCACCCGCGATTCGCGGATGCGTTGGATCGGAAACATCGACAACATAAAGTCCGCGCGGCGTGGTTAGATAAAGCCGATGCCCGGTCGCGGCGACATATGTTGCGCCGGTCAAAGCGCCGTTTGGATTAAACCGAACTGTCTCGCTCTCTTTGAGAAAATTATTATCGGGATTTCCATCGACGAGCGTGGCGACATTGCTGATCACGAGTCCTTCTTCGCGATCCGAGATGTAAACAAAGGCGTAGAAGAGATCGATCGGTTGCTCTTCGTTTTCGGGAAGGTGCAAACGCGCCGGGTCGAGCGCGAGCGTGCTCGGGAGTGCTACGCTGGTCGCGTACTGCGTGTGAATGCGCGTGCGCTGGCCGAGCGGCGAGACCGGCGAGCTGACGATGCGCTCCGAGAATCCTTTTTGATCGATGTTCGCGACGTCAAACACTTCAAAACCGCCAGGGCCGTTCGCGGTGTAGAGATATTCGCCGCGCAACACGATGTCTTGAATGTCGTGACCGCTGTGCTCGTAGGCTTCCGTCAACAACGAACCGCCATCGAGATGCTTTCTGTAGTTGGCGGGATACGCGATCGAATGAAGATGACTTCCGATTGCGGCCTGGGGTTCGTCAGGCTCCGTCCAAACCACGGCGTGCAAACCTTCGCGGCCTTCACCGATGTAGGCGTAGCGCCCGAAAAAATTTACCGTGCCGGTACCGAAGCCTAACAGCTGCGTCATCCAGGCATTGTTATCGTTGCTCGCCGACAAATGGCAGTCGGTGCAATTCTTGGTTGTGCCGAGGCTGGATGTCGTGTGCGGGAAATGCGGGTTGAACGCCTGACCGCTGTAACCTTCGGCGGAAAAAGTTTGCTGCTGCGAATAAACCCATTCGCGGTTCGCGTTTTGCGAGCTAACGACAACCGCGCTCGACGAACGAATGACCGCCATCCGGTTTTTCTTCACCGTGCCGTCAATGCCGAGCATGAAAACATCGTCGCGCACGACCTGTGGATTGTAGGTCGTGTAATTCCGATCGGTGACGCCTTCGAATTTGTTTTGTGGCACACGCTGGTTCGCTTTCATCGGCAAATGACAACCGAAACAACTCGTTGCCCACGACGTGTGACAGATCTGGCAATCCATCGCCGAATTATCGTGCGCGAGTTTGACGCGGCGCTCTTGCGGACTCGCCGGCAATACGCCGCCCCACTTCTGATCGCGTCGAAGCGTTTTCGCATACGCTGACTTTGGATTGTAGTGCGGTGAGAGCGGATCGATCGTGTCGATCGTTTGTGGAATTTCCCAGCGCACGTCGGGCGACATGCTCGATTGCTGGAAAAGTTTACTGCCTTCCCAAACGAAGCGCGGACCGAACGGCGTGTTGCTGGTGTTGGCCAGATCAATTTGTCCGGCGTTGCCGCTCGTGATTAAGGTCGGCCGTTGATCAATCGTGCCGTGACAATCGACACACGTGATCGCAGTCGCGTTGCGTGGCTCGCCGTAAAGCATGCCGTTGCCGTGAACATCGACCAGAAAGTGGCAATCGCCGCACTGCATCCCGTGCGCGAGATGCACATCTTTCAAATGCACGGCCTTGGCGAATTTCTTCGAATCGTCGTTGTCGATCTTGTTGTCGTCGAGATCGAGCAGGTTGCCTTTGCGATCGTGTTTGAAAATGGCGCGAAAAACCCAGCCGTGTCCGTGATAATCGGCGAACTGGGTGTGTTTGAGCTGCGGATTTAATTCCGCGACTTCGTCGAGAAAAGTTTTGTCGCCCCAAAGTCCGCGCGCGGCCGCGGCCTCGGGATTTTCCATTGTCGATCTTACCAACTCGCTGTCCGTCGGGTCGTGCTGCTCCTTCGGATACATGAACTCGCCGTCGGTCTCCTGGTCCCACCAGGTGTAACCGAGATACGGATTCACGAAAAGATTGCCCTGATGCATATGGCAGTTCATGCATTGGCTCGAAGGAATCGAACGGGTGAATTGGTGCATGACCGGATGACCGCGCTCGGTTTTTGGAATCGATTCGTCGGCGGTGAAACTCAAACCCTGATGTCCGAACTTGCTCCACCAGCCCGAATTTGTTGGCGAACGATCGTTTGCGTAAACAACGTGACAGGCCGAGCAACCGCTCGATCGATAGTCGCCGGGGTGATCGTTCGATCCGAAAAATCCGAGGAGCGGATCGTGCAACCGCGTTTTTTGTAAGCCGAGAAAAACAGGATCCGTGCGATTCAATGTTCCGAGACCACGCTCGGAAAGGCGACGATCGGGTTTGCCGTTTGGTTCCGAACTGGTGGGCAGGCCGAGCGACAATTGCGGGCGTCCCCCTTTTTCGAAAATGCGCAAAATATTTCCAGGATTGCTCAAATTGAAACGCGGCAGCGGTTCGATGAACGGCAAAATGCCGTGCTCGCGCGTGTCTTCGGCGGTGACCGGCGTGTAATTGATTAACTTGAGTGGCGATCCATCAGCGGCGTAGCCCTGACCGAAGCGATAATTCTTCTCCGGATAAGCGCCATTATTATATAGAGCCGCTCCCCAAAGCATTGCGCCATGGTTCATCATGCTATGGTCGACGTTGCGAATGATCTCGCCGTGACACAGCCCGCACGATTGCTCGGCGACGCGCAAATCGCCGGGATTGAGAAAGCGAATGAACTCCGGCGATTCGTGATTGAGCCAGGCGTTTGAGTTCGGCGGCTTGGCCGATGTTTTCCAAAACTCCTTGTTCTTCGGCAAAATATGCGCTTGCTCTTTCGTTAGGCCGCGCGCCGGATTTCCGCCGTGACAATCGGTGCAGCCGAGCACGACATTCTGCTCGGCCTTGTGCATCGGCTCGACGCCCTGATGACATTGCAAACAACCAACACTCTTCCGGTCCGCTTCTGCTTGGGTTTGATCGATCCAATTTCGCGCCGGCAATGCTGCGCGCGCGGTTGTTGATCGTGTAACAGGAACCGAAGTCGCCGGACCGTAGCCGGATGATTCCTGCGCCGTTGCCTGGCGGCAGACGAAGACTGAGAGGATGAGGAAGAGCGAACCGCGTTTCATTAGTACGTTAAAGTCAGCGTCACGATCGCGCTGTAGAGAAACGGATCGACCTGGCCGGGTGGGGGACCGGGGAAACCGAACACCGGCACGGTGTTTGTTCGGTAAATATCTTTGTAACCCCAGCGCGGGATCAGAAATCCGGCGCCGGCAGTGAGAATGACGTTGTCGGTTAGCAAAGGCCGCCATTCGAACCCAGCGCTGCAATCGAGCGCGAAATCGTTGCTCGCTTTGTTGGTGAAAAGGACGAGCTCGGTTGTTTCAGTCGTGACCGTGCGAATGTAGTTCACGTTGATGAAACTTTTCAGCTTCGGCAAAATGTCGGCATCGAACCCGTAGCCAAAAATGAGCGCGCCGGGGTTCACGAAATTCGCCTGGCCTTCTGATTTACTCGTTCGGAAATCGATCACCAAACTGTCGCGCTGTTTAAAATTAACTGCCGTGCCCGCTAGATTGAATCCCTGATGAGAAAAAAAGCTGAACGGTCCGCCAACAAAAAAGGGCCGATCAAACACGGTGTCGAAACCGGTCGCGTGCGAATCGGCCGGGTCGCTGTCGCCGCTCGCGTAGAAGATCGACAACTTGTGGCGCATCCAATCTTTGTCGACTGACAATTCCAGCGCGGCCATTTGCGCATTGATGTCGACGCGTTGTCCGGCGATGCCGTTCAAACCGTCTTCGCCCAGCACTTGATAGAAGGCGTGATCGATGTTGAGCCAACCGATGTGCCCGTCGCCGGTCCAGCCGAGATAATAGGCTTGCAGATAATGATCGGTGACCGTGCCGATCGGCGCCGGCCGGGTAATGAATCCGTTCTTGTCGTAATGCCGGCTGTTGTTGTCGAAGTCGGCGAGAAACGTGAGCTCGCCCGTGTAACCTTTCCAAATCAAGTCCTGCCGGAAAACATTGGCAACGTAGACCTGTTGCTTGCGCGGATCGAACTCGTTCAGATCGGAATACGTATCTTTCTCGCGCATGTCGAACGCGGCGAGATTGTATTGCCAGCGGTTATTGTCGTAGTTCCCGAAAATACGGACGCCGAGATTCGTGTCGTTGAAAATAAATCCGCGGAAATCGCTCACGAACGGTTGCATCCCGACGCGCAGCGAAATGAAATCGTAGTTGTTCGACAGGTCCCGCAGATGAATTTCGGCGAACGCTTCTTGTAACGACCAGAATTCTTTTTCGCGCGTGGTGCCGTTTTGCGGATTTGGATTCACCACGTTGTTTTCTTCGACGTCGAAATAGTTGTGGTTGTAAACGCCGAGCAACCGTAGCGCCCAAACGATCGGCTTGAAGGCGGTCTCGCCTTTGAACAAATCGATGCCGATCGAAAAATCGTTCGACCAAAACTCCTGGTCGCTCAGTCCGAAAAATTCCGAACTGTTCGGACGCGCGGCGCTCACGCCGCTCGGGGTCGGCAGTTTGCGCGCTTCGAATTGGAAGAAATCTTCGGCCGTGATGTTGAGAAAAATGTCCTGATCGATGATCGGCGCGTCGCCTTTGAGTTTGCTCTGCAAATACGGATGCCAGAGACGGAGGTCGGATTGATAGGGTGTTTCGGTCGAAGGATCGGCGTAGCGTTTCCAGCGACCGAATCCGATGAACCAGCGGTTCGGCTCCGGCTGGGATGAAGGAAGCAATCCTTCGCCTTCTTCCGACTGCGGATAAGTTTCGTATTCCAATTTTTTGCGGCGCGGAACGACTTCACGAACGCCTTTGCGCGGAAGTTGGAGCGAGCGAGGCAATGCTTCCTGCCCGTACTCGGGAAGTTGCGGCAAAATCGGCGGAAAAAGTTCCGGGGCTTCGGGCGTTTCTGGTTGTTCGCGTTGGGACGCGCCCGGGTCGGGATTGAATTCGGAGGGCGAAATCGGCTCGTTCTGGGCGAGCAGCGTCGTGTTCGCGACGACGAGATCACTTCGCAATGAGAGAACATCCTTTGAATCGATAACGCTGATTGTTCCGAACTCGCTGCGTTTCGCCGGAACATCTTGAGATTGTGCGCGCCAGACTTCGACCGTTTGCGCATTCAGACCGCAGAGTGGAATCGAAAGACCGAGGCACAGCATCGCGCGCCAGCGCAATGTCGCGCCGGCAAACGACGGAATTGACCAGCGCATGGGAGGGCGAGGATGCCCGAAATTGCCTGGTATTGGCAAGCTAACAAGGAGCGGCGCCTTCGCAGCCGTCGGCAGATAGAGCGGCGGTCTGGAGACCGCCGCTCCTGGGCCATTTTTGATGGCGAAGTATCACGAAATCTGATAACCCCGCAGCTGATGAGACTCCGCGGGCTACTGATTCTGGCCGTAGCCAATTTAATTGCTACGTCGACGTTCGCGCAGCTTACTGGAGCTGATGTCACCACCATTATTAATCAGGCGGTCATTCGCGCGTCGAAGGTTTCGCCCAACAGCGTCATCGCGGTGACCGACCGCGAAGGCTACGTCCTTGGGATTTGGGTCGTCCGCGGCGGCGCTGCCACTCCGGGTGAGATCGCCACAGCGGTGAGCAAAGCGGGAACCGCAGCTTACCTGAGCAGCGATCAAAACGCGTTCACGTCGCGTACGGCTGGTTATATCATTCAACAACATTTTCCGGTCGGCGTGAGCAACACCGCGCCCGGTCCCCTCGTTGGTGTCGGTCTTTCGAATCTTTTCATTTCGGACGTGAATCATTTCAAGAAAACGGATTTGATCACATGCCCATTTCCCCCGCCGACTCCGGCCGCGCCATCTCCCGGGACATTCGGCTCGCCGATTGCGTTCACTTCGCTCGATGGCTCGCCTGGTGGCGTTCCGCTTTATAAAAATGGCGAACTGGTTGGCGGTGTTGGCGTGACCGGCGATGGCACGCCGCAACCGGCGATCCCGTACCTGCCGACTCCGCCGTTTCCACCGTTTGCGCCATGCATTTTCGCATCGCTTCCGCCGCCGGGAGGAAACGCGCGCGACGAAAATCCATTCATTTACATCGGCGGCTCGGATGTCGATGAAGATGTCGCGCTGGCCGGACAGAAAGGTTTTGGTCCGTCTTCCAGTATCACCGCGAATAACGTCTTCATTGGCGGAATCAGGCTTCCGTACGTTGGGGCCACCTCGAGGAAAAAAGCCAAAGGCGGTGCGGTGATCGGCAATGCGGATCCGAGCTTTCCGATCGTTGGATCGCCGCCACCGTTTCCGTACCCGGTTGCCACTTTCAGCGGAGTTGATGGCCAGATCCGGCAACCCATCATCAGTGACCCGCTTGTCGGGCCAATCAGTGGCCAGCCGCGACTGACCGCGGCGGAAGTGGCGAGCATTATCGATTTCGCCGCCCAACGGGTGAAAATTACGCGCGCGGGCATTCGTTTGCCGATCGGTACGCAGATGCAGGTCTTCATCACGGTGGTGAACAATCCGGACGCCGACAATGTTCCCCCGACTGTTCTTGGAACATTTCGCACCGGAGAAGCGACCCTTTTCAGTTGGGACGTGGCCGTGCAAAAAGCGCGCACAGCAGTTTTTTATTCTCGCCACGACTTTCTCGGCTTTGGTTCAAACGTGGCGATGTCGACGCGGTGTGTCGGATTTTTGGCGCAAAGAAATTATCCGCCCGGCATTGATGGCAACAGCTCCGGGCCGTTCTTCACCGAACAGGATCTGCTTTCTGGATTTTCCGGAACGGAGCCGAATGTGACATTCACGGCCACCGCAGATTTTAGCTCGCCCCCGGTCCGCAATGGCATCCGATTGGATTTGCCGACTGGAATCACAATTTTTCCTGGCGGTTTCGGACTTTATCGGAACGGCGTGCTCATCGGCGCGATCGGGATCAGCGGCGACGGTGTCGATCAAGACGACATTGTTGGCGCCTCTGGCACACATGACTTTCTCGCTCCGAACGCGATTCGTTCGGATCAATTCGATTTCCGCGGGACGCGCTTGCCCTACGCAAAATTCCCGCGCGACCCTGGATTGTAAGATCGACATCGCCTGTTTCACGACCGAGTTGCGGCAACTGCGGCTGAACTTACAATCTCGTGCGCTTACTCCAGCGCTCGAGCATGCCTAACGAATACGAATCGCCGATCGGTCAGCGCCCGGAGATTACAGGCGCGGTAATTCCACCGGCGCCGAGACATGATCCCTATGCCGCGTTCCGCTCGCGCGGGTTTCGTTTTTTTACGACTGGAAATTTATTGTCGATCCTCGGACGGCAAATGCTCGCGGTCGCAGTCGAGTGGGAAATTTATCGCCGCACGCATTCGGCGACGGCGCTCGGGCTCGTTGGTCTTGTGTTCGCGATTCCAATCGTGGGAATGTCTTTGCCCGCTGGACACCTCGCGGATCGCATCAGTCGCAAACACATCATTCTGGTTTCACAGGTCTTTAGCGCGATCACATCCGCGTTACTTGCGCTAGTCTCCTGGCAGCACCTCAACATCCCGCAGATGTCGATCTTGCGGGCGTGCAATCACGGACTGAGCGCAATTGCCGGAATCTTCGAAAAACATGACCTCACATTTCATTTCGACGACGCGTCGATCCCGCTGATTTATTTGCTGCTCTTTCTCGGCGCGATCGCGCGGACGTTCTCGTGGGCCGCGCGCAGTTCTTTTTTTCCAACGCTGGTGCCGCGCGATGCGTTTTCGAACGCCGTGACATGGAACAACAGCGTGTTTCAAATTGGTTCGGTGGTCGGGCCGGCGATTAGCGGTTTTGTCGTGGCCCATCGCGGCTTCCCAATCGTTTACGTGATCGACGCGATCACGTCGTTCGCGTTTTTCCTGCTCGCGTTGCCGATTCCGCGCGCAAAGGCGGCATTGAAACGAGTGGAGCAAAGCACGTGGCGGAGCCTCGCGGCGGGCGCGAAGTTTGTTTTCAGCAAGAAAGTTATCTTGGCAACGATCACACTCGACCTGTTTGCCGTGCTGCTGGGTGGCGCGACCGCTTTGCTCCCCATTTTTGCGGATCAAATTCTGCACTGCGGTCCGGTTGGGCTCGGTTGGATGCGCGCCTCACCGGCCATCGGCGCATTCGCGATGGCGCTCTTCGTCGCTTATCTCCCGCCGATGCGAGAAGCGGGCAAAACACTTCTTTGGTGCGTCACCGGTTTTGGAATCGCCACCATCATCTTCGGTTTATCGACAGCGCTCTGGCTATCACTGGCGATGTTGTTCATCGCCGGCGCGCTTGACAGCGTGAGCGTGATCATTCGCGGTTCGATCGTTCAGTTAGTAACGCCTGATGAAATGCGCGGCCGCGTTTCGGCCGTGAACAACATTTTCATTGGCACCTCGAACGAGTTCGGCGCGCTCGAATCGGGACTGACCGCAGCGCTGTTTGGTCCGGTGATCTCTGTTGTCGCAGGTGGAATCGGAACCATTTTGGTGGTCGCGGCATCGGCGTTGCGCTGGCCGGAAATTCGCAAGATCGGCGCGCTCGACCGAAATTTGAAATAAACTGTGGAGGCGGCCGTCCTCGGCTGCTTTAAAGAATGTTGCAGGCGAGACGCCTGCCGCCACAAAATTGAAAGATGAAAATTGCGGCCGCTCAAATCTCCTGTGTGCTCGGCGATTTCAACGCGAACCTGCGAAAGATCCGCAACTTCGCTGCGCTTGGAAAAAAGTCAGGCGCGGAGGTCGTCGTGTTTCCAGAAATGGTCGATACCGGTTACTCGATGCCGGTGATTGAGGAGCACGCAAAAAAATGGAGCGATGGCGCAGTTCCTGAGCTGCAAAAAATCGCGAAAGAGATTTCAATCGCCATCATCGCGGGGATTTCAGATCGCGACGGCGCGTCCATTTTCAATTCTCAAGTTTTAGTGAACGCAAAAGGTGAGATCGTCGCCAAGTACCGAAAAACACATCTAGTGACGGCTGCGCCGCTCGATGAGCGCGTCTGTCTTTCGCCCGGGAACGAATTCGTCAGTTGCAAGATCGACAACTTCAATGTTGGCCTGAGCATTTGTTACGATCTGCGCTTTCCCGAAATGGCGCGCACGCTCGTCGTCGAACGCGGAGCAAATGTGATTGTGAATTCTTCGGCGTGGCCGGTCGTGCGCGCGGAGCATTTACGAATCCTGGCGCTGGCACGCGCGGTTGAGAACCAAAGCTATTTCATCATCGCCAATCGTGTCGGGACCGATGACGGGGTCATGTTTTGTGGTTCTTCAGTGATTGTCGATCCTTCCGGCGCAGTTCTGGCAGCGGCACCGGCTGATCGCGAAGAAATAATCTACGGAGAGATTTCAAACGAGGTGGTCGATCTCGTCCGAAGCCGAGTGGCCGTGTTTCAACATCGCCGGCCCGATTTGTATTAAAACGCGCCGTGGAGTGAAAGCATTCCATAAGGCGCGCTGCCGTCTTCGTGGAAGCGAACGTCGGCCCGATGAAAATCGAAACTGCGATACGGTTGATAACCCGCTTCCGCCGTCAACGTGAGGACCGGCAGGATTTTCCAATTGACGCCGACCCCGCCGCGCAATTCGCTGTAAGTGAGCACGGCGTGATTCAATCGCTGAATGCCGTGCGAGGTGCCGAAGTCGTCATCGACCCTAAAGTTGGTCTGCTTAATATTCGCGCCGGTGTAAAGTGTCACCTTCTTCGTGGCTTCGTATTCGAGGCGCGGCGTCGGCAGGACGGCGTTGAGCACCCATTGGCGAGCTATTTTCCAGCGCAGCCCAGCGGCTGGGATCACCGGGAACTCGCGCTCGACGTCCACGCTCACTCCGAGAACGAACTGAATGTTTGGATTATAAATATAAGTGCCCCCGGCGATGAAAGGCGCGTTGATTTGATCGGAATCAAAATTGTTCGTCCCGTAGAATCCGGGCTGCGTTTCGACTCGAACGAGGATCGAGTCGGAGAGTTGCATGTCGAGCCCGATGACGGCGCTGAGTTCCTGCAAACCGTTCGGCAGCGGCGTGCGGCTCGGAAATCCAAACGTGAAATGCTCCCACTCCAAACCGAGACGGAGCACGCCCCATTTTGTGCGCGGCGTGGCGACGTAGCGCAAAATCGTGTCGTTCTCATCGAAATCGCTGATTGTGCGATTTTTTCGACGCACGGCAGCATCGCTAACGTAAGTTTCCTCCACCAAATATTCGCCGGAACGAAGAAACGATGGAATAGATTCCAAAATAGACGGCGAGGCTGCGTCTTGTGCGATTGCCGCTGCACTCAGCCAGAGATAGCCTAGCCAGGCAATGTATTTGCAAGATCGATCGCTCATTTGTTAACGGCCGCTGATGTCGCTGCGAAACAACGTTACCGCTTTGGAAATGTCTTTCATCATAGCGGATTCGGAACCGAGCCTCTCGACTCCATGGAGATCTTCAAGCGAAGCGGCCGAAATCATATCACCACGCCAGACCAGAGTGGCAGATTTGCCGTCGGCCGTGACCGGCCACATTTGATAGAGGGTAAGTGCAACGTAGTAACCGCCGCTCGCATAATAAAGAACATCAGCTGCTTGGAAATTTCCGGCGGGACGAGAGTAGGACGCCCCGAGCGTCACGACACCGTGGTCGTCCACGTTGAGAAATTCCCAGTAGAGATCGGACTTCAGCGATCCCGCGCCGCGGCCGATGCCGGTTTCAGACAGAAAACCTGCAAATTGCTTTCGAATCTTGTCCTGTTGTTTCAAAAGCGAATTTAATTCCTCGTTAGGGCGGATTGATTTTCCAGTATGATCATAGGAAGGCTGCGCCGCTGTCCCGCCGGTAACAAAACTTTTCGTGCGGGCGGCCAGAATTTCAGACCACGGCTCGACAATCGCGGCCATTCCTTCGGTTCCGCTAAACTTTTGCGCTTCGTCTTTGCTGATCTGAAGCTCGTCACTAAGCTTCTCGGTGGCACTGACGAACGTGCGCACAACCCCGTTGTCGGGAAGGCTTTTTAGGCGGGAAAAATTCGCCTGCGTCGGCGAATTCAAAAGATCGGAATGCAGAAGCACCTTTAGCTCGCGATGTTTGGTTGGATCCCAATTCTTCAGCGCCGCCATTTGTTTGTCGGGCGAACCGGGGGCAACGTAGCAGCTTTGCACGGAAAGAAATCGGCCGCCCATTGGCGGACCATGGACCGTTTCCACATCGCTTTTTGCCAGGTCGTTGATGTCGATCTTGTCGAACACAGAAAAGCTGGCGAGTTCGGCAGCAGGATCGCCAGCCGCGATTGTCGACCTTGCGAGCAAGAGCACGAGTAAGAGTGAAGGCCGGATTTTCATGGAAAGAAAATACCTACCTACGGCGGGTCATGGTTGCAAATATGAATGCATCATCGCAATAAGGATTCTTAAATGAGCGAACCGGTGATCGTGCTTGAAAACTTGAGCAAGCGTTTCGGCGAGGTCCCCGCCGTGCAGGATCTTTCCTTTAGCATCACGCCGGGCACGATTTTCGGGTTCCTCGGCGCAAATGGAGCGGGCAAGACAACAACGATCCGGATGTTATGCGGCCTGACGCACCCGACCGGCGGCCGCGCCAAGATCGACAATCACGACGTGTGGAAAGATCGACAAACCGTGCGGACGAAATTCGGCTACGTTGCGCAGCGTTTCAGTTTATATCCCGATCTGACTGTCGATGAAAATTTACGCTTCTTCGGTGGCGCCTGCCGCGTTCCGCTCGCCGAACTCGATGGGCGCATAGCGCGTTTGCTCGCTTTGACCGATCTGCAAGAAAAGAAAAGCGCGTCGGCGGGAAGTTTATCCGGCGGCATGCGACAATTGCTCGCGCTTGGCTGCGCGCTAGTGCATGAGCCGCCGTTACTGTTTCTCGACGAACCGACATCGGGTCTCGACCCGGTCCATCGCCAGCAAATTTGGAATTTGCTCTACGATCTGAGTAACACTGGAAAAACGATTTTCGTCACGACGCATTATATGGATGAGGCTGAGCGTTGCACGGAGGTCGGTTTTATCGAGAGCGGGCGATTGCTGGCCAAAGCGCCACCGCGTAAATTGAAGGAGAGTTTTCGCGCGCGTCTGCTCGAGCTTCATCTCGATCCCCTGATGCCTGCGCTGGTTAGACTGCGTAATCTCCCCGAGGTGCTCGGTGTTTCGCTTCGCAGCGGCGCGTTGCGGATCTATTCAGCCAAGGCCGAGGAGTTGATGGCGCGTTGGAAAAAGAGCTGGCCATTTCCAGATTTGACATTGCGTAGCGAACGCTGGGTCGAACCCGACATGGAAGATGTCTTCACGGCGTATTCGCAAGGTTACGACGCGCTATTGATAACTCCGACAGCCGTCACGAGCGAAGGATCGACAATATGACCGCGCCTTCGCTCAGCGCCATCGGCAGCGTCGCTTACAAAGAGTTTCTCCACATTTATCGAGACCGGCGCGTATTGTTGCTGTTGCTGATTCTGCCGCCGCTTTTCACTCTGCTTTTCGGTCAGGCATTCGAGACAAGTGAGATCAAAGACATCCCGGGGCTGCTCATCAATCGCGACAACACCATACAGACGCAGCGGTTCGTCGATATCATTTTAAAAAACAAAACGTTTCGGTGGCGGCAAGCGTCGCCGGACGTCACGAACGAATCCGACCTGCTCGGCAATCGCGCCCGGGCTGCGCTCGTCATTCCACCGGGGTGGAGCGAGACGCTCCGGGCCGGCAATCCAAAGCCGCTCCCGCTTTACCTCGACGGCTCCGACATCAATACCGCGTCGGCCGTGGAGGGCGCCGTGCAAAAAAGTCTGGCCGATTTTCAGATGAAGGAGCGCGACCTGATTGTCGAAAACTTGCCCGACGATGTAATCCAATTAGGAAAACAATTGCGCGTCGAGGTCCGCAAACAATTTGTCTCGCTGATGGAGGCGTGGTCGTCTGAGAGCAAGGTTCTCTACAACCCGAAGTCGCGCGTTATCGATTACGTCATTCCGGGAATCATCGGGTTGATCTTGCAACTGCTCACAGTCACCCTCATGGCCTGCACGATCGCGCGCGAACGCGAGTCCGGGACCCTTTATCAGCTGCTGGTGACATCGTTGCAGCGGGGCGAGATCGTGATCGGAAAAATTCTGCCGTATCTCGGCATCTCAATCTTACTAATTGTGGTGATCATGGCGCTGAGCTCGTGGCATTTCGGCGTGCAGTTCTATCAAACGCCGGTGCTCGGGCTGGTCTGTCTGCTGTTTTTGCTTTGCTCGCTAGGCTTGGGGCTGTTGATTTCTGCTTTTTCGAAAACACAGACCCAGGCTATCCAGTTTTCGGTGTTCTTTCTCCTACCCGTCTTTGTCCTTTCCGGTGCCTTCGCGCCGCTGGAGCAATTGCCGCAAACTATCCGCTACATTTCCGAGATTTTTCCGCTCACCCATTTTTGCCGCGCATTTCGCCTGGTGAACATGTATTACGCCTCGCCCGCATTTTATGTTGTCGATCTTGTTGTGCTGCTGGCCGGCGCACTGATCACTTTTTTAGGCGCAGCGTTCCTTTTGAAACGAATTGAACAATAGAATGAAGACAATTGGGATTGGCAGTGGGATGTTGCTGATGGCACTCACTTGCCTTGCGGCTGGTTCGGACAACAAAACACCGCAGGACGTATTCGACGGAATGCGACAAAGTTTTCGGCCGGATAAAGCCATGGGCGCACACATCAAGTATCAATGGAATCTGCGCGAGCCGCAGGGCGGCGATTGGTTCATCGAAGTCAACGACGGCCGGTGCAAGATCGAAAAGGGCCGGATCGACAATCCCGATGTCACCTTTGTTGCCACGGGGCAGGATTGGGTCGCGATTTCCAATGGCAAACTCAGCGGCAAGTGGGCCTATTTCACCGGCCGCTTGAAAATTCGCGGCCCGCAAAACCTCGCGCGAAAGCTCGACGAAATTTTTCCTTAGAACTTCGCTTTGATTGCGAGCCTGATGTAGGGCGCGGGATCCGTCTTCACCCTCGCTTCAGCGCGGAAGAAGTCGAAGTCGCGTTGGATCGTGCAGCCGACATCGAGGGTGATGTCGAGCGGTTTAAAGTGAGAATAGGTGGCCTGTAATCCGGCGCGGTCCTCGCTATATTGCACGACCGCGTTGTGGACCTGAAGCTTCCGCGCCGGCGTAATGACATCATCGGTACGAAAGCTTTCGTACATGAGATTGGCGGCGATACGAAATTCCCAGTCGTCATTCAGATTGTAGACGAGCGCAGGTTTAGGAAAGACGCCTTCGAGCCGGAAATGATCGGTGAAGAGCCAGATCAAACCGCCGCCCGGCGCGATGATTGGATTTGAATAGATTGCGCCGCCGGCGCCAATCACGGCAAAGATCTTGTCCTTCTTAAGTGGAAAAGTGACCCAGACTTTCCAGGGGACGTCAATTGAATCACTGTTAATATTATTTTGGAAATAAGGACCGGGATCAATCTCCACACCCGCTCCGGCATGGTCGTGGAAGATGTATTCGTAGGCCAGAAGAGCGTGAATCGTTTGCAAGTGATCGGGCAATCCGTTGTCGGTTCCGCCGAAATCGAATCGCTCGTACTCAACGCCGAGTCGCAGGTACCAGTTGCCAGTAATCAGAAATCGGTGGGCGTAACTGAAATCGTTGTAGAGCGAGTCGCCGTCGCCAAACTTTCCCCGATAATCCTTAAAATCGCTGTTTCCAGTGTAGAGAGTTTCGTAATTAAAAATCTCGGTCGAGTTTTTGTTTTCATCGCTAGGCGATGGCCGTGGCTGCAGTTCCAGATCCGTGCCGGCTAGAACGGACGAAATGAGGCTAAGGAAACCGACGGTTAACGCGAGGCGGAGGCTATTCATAATCTTTGGCACGAACGGTGGTTGTCGATCTTGTATTCGCATCTACCAGCCGATCTCCGTGTAACTCATTGCGACTTTCTCGGCAAGTGACGAATGGAGATTTGCAGCGTGCCCGGATTTTTGGTATTTGGCATTTGACTCGCTCTAAACTCCCACTACTTTGCACGACCTTTTGTGACCACCCCCCTCATGGCAATAGGAAATCCGTTCGCCGGAATCGATCACGGCGTGGCCCTCTGGTTTCACGCTCACCTGACGCCCGCTTTTGTTAGCGTCCTGCGCGGAATCACTGAATTCGGCTCCAGCGAGTGGATTGCGATCGTCCTCGCCCTTGCGGTCTTATTTTTCATTTTCAAACGGTGGTGGCCGTCGCTCCTGATCATGGTCGTCGCAGTGCCAGGTGGAATGCTCTTGAACGAGTACGTGAAAATTTTGGTGCATCGACATCGTCCATTTGTGGACGGCTGGTTCGTGGATTGGTCGGGCTACAGCTTTGCCAGCGGTCACACCATCGGGGCCACCCTGCTTTACGGGCAACTCGCCCTGTTCATTATTCCGGTAATCAAGAGTCGACGCGGTCGCATTTTAGTTTTTTCGGCGGCAAGTTTCGTCGTTGCCCTGGTCGGTTTCAGTCGGATCGCGCTCGGCGCCCATTATCTAACCGATGTGATCGGTGGAATTTTCTTCGGGATGATGTGGCTGACGCTTTGTTTGTTGGTCGCGCGGCCGTTGCGGCGAGCGGCGTTGCCACCGGTCATTGCCAGCGTGCTGCCGGAGACGGAAGCGGTGCTCGTGCCTGTTCTCGTGCAAGCGGACGCTCCTGTGGGCGCCACTCCCAACTCTCTGATCTAGTCCGGCTCGCATCCGGAGACGCCTGCAGCCGTATTTCGTGTTAGCGTCACAATCGCTTGCCTTCACTTAAGGCCGCGATCTTTCGAAATGAAATCACCGGGCAAGATTCGCATAGTTTTTTATTTGCTCGCTTTTGTTGGAGCCGCGCTTTTCACACTGCTGCTGATTCGCGAAGGCGCTCCGCAAATTGGCAAAGCTGTCGCAACTGCCGGTTGGGCCATTCTCGCAGTCATCGCTTACCACTTTCTGGTGCCGGTTTTTCTGGATTCACTGGCGTGGTGGGTCCTGTTTCCGAAAGCTGAGCGGCCGCAATTACGAAGAGTTTATTGGATGCGCTGGATCGGCGAATCAGTCAGCACGCTGGTGCCGTCGGCTGCGGTTGGGGGCGATCTTGTTCGTGCACGTTTAGCGGCGATCAGCGGCAGCTCGGTGGCGACGGCTGCCGGGACAGTGCTGGTCGATCTTACACTCGGTGTGTTTACGCAAGCCGCGTTTACCCTGCTTGGAGTCGTCCTCCTGGTGAACGCGACTGGTCAGAGGAATTTTGTCGGCCCGACGCTGATTGGAATTATTGTCGGGGTTGCGGCTGTTTGCGGTTTTTATTTTGTCCAACGGCTCGGGATGTTCCGGTTCCTCGCGCGAATGATTGCGCGACTCGCGAATTCCCCAGAATGGCACTCGCTAGTTCAGAGCGGCGAGGCGTTGGATCAAACCATCCGATCGCTTTATGCGCGACGCCACGCGGTCATCGCGTGCTGTGGCTGGACGATTCTCTCGCTCGTTCTCAATTCCGGCGAAATCTTGATCGCGCTTTGGGCGCTGAATCTTCACGCCACGGTCGTGAACGCAATCATTCTGCAAAGCATGGCTTTGACCATTCGCGCAGTGGCGTTCCCGGTTCCCGGGGGATTGGGCGTGCAGGAAAGTGGTTATGTTCTGGTCGGCAATCTTCTGGGCATTCCCGGTGAAACCGCCTTTGCCCTGTCTTTGATTGCGAGAGTGCGAGAGCTTGGCTTTGGCATTCCGGGACTGATTGGCTGGCAACTGATAGAAGGCCGGCGTTTGCTCCGCGCGCGGGCTGAGGCCGCGTCTTCGTAAAGTTTTAGTTTGGCGATAGCCCGGCTTAGATTTGCCAGCCGCCGCTTCACTTTCGCCGGATTGGTGAAATTGGTGCGCACGCCCCACCAGATCCAAGCCAGTCCGCCAGGCAGATCGAGTTGTTTTCTGAGCTGAGCGATTACTTCGGCATTGCCGTACGCTTCCAAAAACGTCAGCGAAAATGGCAGCCATTGGCGGGTCGGTACCGTTCCCACCATGTCGAGCAGGAAAACGAGCAGATCATCCGCCTGACGTGCAGCTCTCGCGAGCGATTTCTCATGGACGATTTCAAAATCAATCAGTCGCGCGCGATTACTCGTCGGATCGTAGATCACATTTTGGCTAGTGCCATCACCGTGGGACCAACAGCCTCGAAACTCGTCGCTCCAAAATTGGTGGGCGCGGCGAAACTCGGCGGCGGCGGCCTGCAACATCCGTCGCGTGAGCGTCCCGCGATTCAAATGCTCCCATAAACTTTCGCCCGGCAGCTTGTCAGCAACAACGCACCTTGTGCCCGAAGCGTAGGCATGAAAGCGATCACCATTGAGCATTTGAAAGCAGTCAACTTCCCAGCGCTGCCAATTTTCCACTTTGCTCCAGAAGCGAATTGGAATATCGGCCACGCGAAAATAGAGATTGGTTAGATCGGCCAGTTGCTCGCTGTGAATATTTCGGCGCTTCACCACAACAGTCCGCCCGCGGCGAACCTTTTCCGAGATCGAGTTGATCGCGATCGCTTCGACCAATCGCGTTGCCACGTTCGCCAGGCCGAGCGGCGCTTCCGCCAGTTTACTCGCTGCCGTCATCAAGCCGGTTGGAACAAGATTCTCAACCAGAGCAGCCCCATCTCCCAAAATCCCCATTTTAGCTTTCTTTTTCGACGGCTTTGATCTCGATCGCTTCAAATCTTTTACCGTTGAATGATCAGACTGTGATCGTCTCTCCGACGTTCATTACGCGCAGCTCTGTTTTTGCGCCACGCTTTTTCAACTCCTCGCCGAACGTTTTCGGCGTCCCGGTCAGCACCGGAAATGTGCCGTAATGCATCGGGATTGTCATCTTTGGTCGGACAAGTTTCACGGCGTCCGCCGCGCGAATCGGTCCCATCGTGAAATGATCGCCGATGCAGACCAGCATGATGTCGATCTTGTGAAAGCGCGAAACAAGCGCCATGTCCGAAAACAAATCGGTGTCGCCGGTGTGATAAAAAGTCGGGCCGTTGCGAAGCGCGACGATAAGTCCACTTGGATTGCCGCCGTAAATCGGCGGTGAATTGTCATCCTTTGTTACGCCCGCGCCGTGCCATGCCGGCACGAATGTCACCGAGACTTCGCCGGCCAGAAGATTGAGCGTGCCGCCGAAGTGGCCGGTGGTCTCGGTGTCCGCCAATTCGCCCGGATAACCGAGGGCTGTCACCATCGCCGCCGAAAGATCGAAGGTCGCAACCAACTTTGCGCCTGTTTTTTTCCCGATCTCGACCGCGTTCCCGACGTGATCGGAATGTCCGTGCGTGACCAGGATAAGATCGACATCTTTCAACGCCGCCAGCTGGTCTTTGCCTTTTTCGGAAACGGGATTGGTCAGCCACGGATCGATTAGGAGCACCTTGCCGCCAGGAGTAACGATCTTGAATCCGGACTGGCCATACCAGGTAAGTTGCGTCTTTGGCATCACTGCCACCAAAACGAAAAGACGGGGTTGAGCAAAACATTTTCCTGAGCGAAGACAAAGATCACGCATGGCCACACCCGAGAAACATTTGGCGGCAACGGATCCGCGGATGGCTGCGCTCATCGCGCGCTCGCTTCGTTACAATGTGAAGCCAGGGCAATTGGTCCGGCCGTTCGACGCGCTGGCGGAGTCGATTGCCTATCAACAGTTGAGCGGAAAAGCGGCCGCAACCATTTGGAAGCGCGTCCGCGCACTTTATCCGGGACGAAAGTATCTGGATCCGAAACGAATCCTGAAAACGCCGGATGAAAAGCTGCGCGGGGCAGGTCTTTCCCGAAACAAAGTCGCCGCGATCAAAGATCTGGCCGCAAAAACGATCGACGGGACTGTGCCGAGCGCGCGGGCACTGGCGAAAATGAGCGACGAAGAAATCATCGCACGATTGATCACCGTCCGCGGCATCGGGCGCTGGACAGTCGAGATGCTGCTCCTTTTCGATCTTGGCCGCCCCGATGTCTGGCCGGTGGACGATTACGGCGTCCGCAAAGGATTCGCCAAGACGTTTGGTAAGAGAAAGCTTCCCAAACCAAAACAGCTGATGAAGCTCGGCGAAAGATGGCGACCCCATCGCTCGGTCGCGGCCTGGTATTTCTGGCGCGCTTTGGATGCACCGGAAAAAACGAATCGGTTCGATTGATGTTGTAGTGGCCGCCGTCTCGGCGGCGGTCGTTTAGTTTGCCACTGAGGACAGCGGCCTCTACAGACATTGACTTTATCAACGGCGCTTACTAAAACGCCGTTATGGCGATGATTCACGTTAATCGGGGCGCAACAAGTCTGGGCGCATTTCCGGAGGAACAAGTTCGCGAAGGAATTCGCGCCGGCCGCTTTCTTCCAAGCGATCTCGGTTGGCGCGAGGGCATGGCGAGCTGGCAGCCGCTTTCGCAATTTACCGATTTTGCCGATGATATTGCTGCCGCGCCCGCGACGAGTGCTCCGCCTCCGCAAACTCCAACTACTCCGGCGATGATCGCTCCGACTGCTGGATCGACAACTGCTGCTCCGCGAAGCGGATTGCCCTGGGACGACCGCCACAGCAAAGGACTGTTTTCAGCGTTCATTGAAACCTTGCAGATGATCTTGACGCGACCAAGCGAAACATTCACTGCGATGAGACGCGAAGGCGGTCTGGGCGAACCGCTACTTTACGCGATTATCGGGGGGAGCTTCGGCTTGGCCTTCTATTTCATCTACCATCTAGCGTTTCAGTCACTTGGAATGTTTGCCAACCGACCTAATCCTCTTGCCCATCTCGTTGGTGCGGGCATTGGCGGCGTGATTTTAATAATTTTTGTTCCGGTCCTGGTTGCGATCGGCGCTTTCATTAATGCCGCCATTTTGCATGTCTGCTTAATGATCGTGGGCGGCGCGAAACAGCCGTTTGAAACGACATTCCGAGTAATTTGTTTCGCCAGCGGGTCCGTATTTCCACTGATGGTTGTCCCGTTGTGTGGCGGTGTGATCGCAGGAGTATGGGACATTGTCCTTCGTTGCATCGGCCTTGCTCGTGCGCATGAAACAGAGACGGGTCGCGCTGTCTTGGCCGTTTTGCTTCCACTGATCGTTTGCTGCGGTGGTGGATTTTTGATCCTGATGATGTTCGGCGCGCTCGGAGCGTGGAGCGCCTCCCAGCATTGATTAAACAAAGATGCAGATTCAGTCGCGTCGGCTGGCTCCCGCCGAAGTCGATCATGAGTTGATCTGGCTGAGCGTGTCGCTTGGTTCGCTGGGAATTGCGGCGGCGTGGTTTGCGCTCGGATTACCATGGCCGCGCTGCACTTTTTTGTTGGTCACTGGACATCCGTGTCTCACTTGTGGCGCGACTCGCGCAGCCATCGCTTTTTTCCATCTCGATTTTTGGAGCGCGTGGAAATGGAACCCGCTCGTTTTTACCGTTCTCTGCGGATTGTCGATCTTCGACGTCTACGCTTTCGCCGTTTTGGTAGTTCGCACGCCGCGGTTGCGCATCGGGCAATTCACTCTGGCGGAAAAACGCTTTATGCGCGTCGTCGCCGTTATCCTGTTGTTATCGAACTGGATTTACCTGCTCTCGCGCCCGCACGGTTTGTTTTAACTGCCGCGCTTCGTTTCAAGGCATCCAGCTCGGATTTTGATAAAACGCGCCATTGTCCGCGCGGTAAATCTCCTAAGCGCAGATTTCCAATTCGAAGGCGCACGAGCCGTTTCACTTCATAACCGACCGCATAAAACATGCGCCTGATCTGCTGATTAATTCCCTGACGCAAAACAACGCGCAGTCGGGTGGGCCCGATTGAATGCATTCGGGCCATTTGAGCGCGGTGACCATCCAGGAAAATGCCGCGCAAAAGTTTCTGCGCATGCACGCTCTCCCATTGTCGATCCAACGTGACCTCGTACTCCTTCTCGATCTTGAAGCGCGGATGAGTCAGCTGCTGCGCGAGGTCGCCGTCGTTCGTTAACAGGAGCAATCCTTCGCTCTGGGCGTCGAGCCGGCCGATGTTGAAAAGGCGCGGAAACTTTGGCGGCAGCAAATTGAAGATCGTGTCGCGGGCGTGCGGATCGCTCCGGGTCGAAACAAATCCAGTCGGTTTGTGCAACACTATCGTCATTGCGCGCTCGAGATGAACCAGCTTGCCACCGACTTTCACATGATCGCGCTTGTCCGGTTGCGCGCTGAAATTTGTGCAAACGCGACCGTTGATGGTGACGCGCCCGGCTGCGATCAGCTCATCGCATTTTCGTCGCGAGCCGATGCCAGCTGCGGCGAGGAATCGGTTAAGACGCACAGAACTCGTTAAACCGAGATTCGTGAATCGTAAATCGGCTTCCCGATTCAACGATGTAACGCTTTAGCGATTCACGTCCGGATCACGCGTCCGGCTTCGTTTTGGGAAGACCGACAACTTTGCGGCCTTCTTTCCATTGGCCGCGTTTCTTGAGCAGCTCGACCCGCTCGAAACGCTTTAGAACATTGCGCTTCGCGACGATCGTGCTGGCTCCTCTGAGACTTCGATGCTGTGACATAGGGCGGAAATGAGCGCCAAAGCTAGCGCGAACCCGGGATTTTTCAAATGCGCTGTCGGTCTCCGTTCGGAAAGGCTCCTCGGCTATAACTGATTCGTCAGGACGACATGTCCACCGCTGGCCATCATCTGGTGATAAATATGGAAGCGTGTCGTCAAGAGCTGCTGCCAATACGGAATGCGCTCTTGTTTGATGATTAGAAAAATCCCCTGCGGATCACCCCAGTGCCGCAAAATTGCGTCCTCGCTAAGTGAAACGTTGCCTCCACCGGAAATGTGCATTTCGTCGTCGGCCGGCTCATTCACCAGATAAAATCGGCGATGCACATAGAAAACGAGGCTGCTCGCGTCATCCAGTTCGCCTTCGTAGACCACGGCATCTTTGTCAGTGACCCGGCTCTCTAAAAAACGAGCTGCATTAGCCAGTGAAAATTGTGGCGCCATTCGCGCCATGCTGTCCGCGAGCGAAAGAGTAATTGGCACCATCGCCGCGGCCAAAAGGCTCAGGCAAATTCGCGGCCGGTTTTTGATGGCCGCGTAAACTGCGATGATCGACGCGATAATTAGAGAAACGGCGGCGACAATGAGCGTCGGACGCAAAATTCCCCACGCTGACGGGGGCAGCATTTGTAATGCGTCCCATGTTGTCCAACTTCCGTCGCCGTTATCGCTGCGATTTTCGCTCGCTCGCATCAAGTGAGGATGGAACAGCGCCAGCAAGCCTGCGGCGGAGCCCGTTAGTCCGATCAGGCTCGCGCCGACAAGATGCCATCGTTGCGACAATCTTTCCCATGCGGTCGCGGCAAAAATTGCAAACGCGGTCCACATGCTCATTGAATAATAATCCTGACGTTGGCCGATGATCAGGAGCGGCAGAAAAACCACGGCCATCCAACCCAACGGCAAAGCCTCGGCAAATTCCAACTCGCGCGGCCGAATCACTTTTCGACAGGCAAAGATCGCGCCCGGAATAACTGCGACCGACCATGGAAACCACCAAATAAAATGCATCCAAAGAAATTGGAGACGCGGGACGCCGTTATCGCTTCCCGGAACGTTGGAAAAAGAACGCAGGTGTCCAAGCCATTCGACTCGCAACAGTTGCTGCAAGAATCCGGGAAAATGCAACTCGGTCGCGACGTACCACGGCACAAATAGCACCACGAAGATCGACATATACCCCCAATGAAAGAGCCGGCGGAAACGAATCCGCGCCTCGCGATAAAACACCGCGAGCAAAAGAAAAATCGCCAACGGATAGATTAAGCCGAGCAAACTTTTCGTGAGGCAAGCCAGCAGGCAGCAGATCCAGAAACCCAGGAACCAAAGCGCGCGTCCGCGTCGCCGTTGATAACCGCACACCCCGCAAAAAATCGCACCAGTGATAAACGCGCTGAATACCGGCTCGGGCATGATGACGCGCCCGAGCAGGGATGTGCCGGAGCTGCAAAGATAAATCAGGCCCGCAAAAAATCCGCGCCAGTAACCTCCTAATTTTTCGCCGATTAGAAATGTGAGCGCGACGCTTGCGATCGTTGCCAGTGCGATCGGCAGGCGCGCGGCGGCGGAATTGATCCCGAAAATTTTGAACGAGCCGATGATGAGCCAGTAAAGCAGGGGCGGTTTCGGCAATCGCGGTAAACCATCGTTCGTCGGCCAGAGCCACTGATGTGTTTGAATCATTTCGCGGGCAGCACCGGCGTATTGCCCTTCGGTGTGATTGTAGAGATCGCCCCAGCCAATGGTGATCAGGTGAAGGAGCGCCGCGAGCGCGATCAGCGAAACAAAAAGTGCGTGACGCAGTGGCGGCGGATTCAACGCCGGCGGGTCGAGTAAAGTGTCCTCGATGCTGAAAGTGCGGGTGCCGGCAGTCATGGCGCGATTCGTTAGGCCGAGCTCGCGCGCGCGAGATATTTTTTCCAATCGGCCGGCAACGGTAAAAGTTTCGCCGCCGGCATTTCAATCAGCGTCAACATCTGTCGGCATTCGGCGATCAAGGCCTCATCCGACGGACGCGTGATCCGAAACGCGCACCAAAATCGTGCGCGTTGCAAATTATCAAGCCAACCATCGATCACCAGCTTATCGCCGAGTCTCGCCGCGCGACGGTACTCGATCTCCGTCCGGACAACGACCGGATATCTTTGTGTTTTCGCCATTTCGGCGAGAGGAAGCCCGAGCTTTTCCGCAAGCAGTGTCCGCGCAATTTCGATGAAGCGCAGATAAGCAATGTTCGATACGACACCGCCGCAATCAGTGTCGAAGAACATCACCTGCACTTCAGTTCGGATGCGTGGTGCGTCAGGATTCATTGACCAAAAATTACCACGAAGGTCGCGAAGGACACGAAGCTTAACTAATTCAAACCATCTTCGTGCTTTTCGCGTTCTTCGTGGTGCCAACTCGTAGGATCGACATCACGGCATCGACAACTTCCTGAACAGCGATTTCTTTCATGCAGCGAAAATCGATCGGACATTGGCGCAAAAAGCAGGGGCTGCATTCAACGTGATGTCGAACAATGATGTGTCCGGTGCCGAGCGGACCGGTGAGAGCTGGTTCGGTCGAACCGAAGACGGCGACTACCGGCACACCGAGCAATGCCGCGAGGTGCATCGTTCCGGTGTCATTGGTCAAAAGGGCGCGGCAGCCGCGCACTTCTTCGATCAACTCGTCCAACGACGTTTGACCAATCCGATTCACACAATTTTCGCCAAGAGTTGTGGAGATCGTGTCGCCGATCTGACGATCACTCTTTGTCCCAAACAAGATCCATTTGGCTTTTGATTGCGCGGAAATCGCGGCCGCCGCTTCCGCGAAACGCTCGGGCAACCATCGCTTGGCCGGGCCGTACTCCGCGCCGGGACAAAGGCCCAACGATGTTTGAGTTTTGATGTTTGATGTTTGAGGTAACGGCAACTTCCCGCTGTCGGTAAGATCGACATCCGCGCCGCAATCCTCGGCGATTCGTAAAAAACAAGTGGCGTGGTGTTCGGGCGGCCCGGGACGACGCGGTCCGCGGACGATTTGATTCAACAGCCAACTTCGCGCGTGTCCGCGATAGCCGACTTTTCGCGGAATTCGCCACGCTTCCAATGCCACGCGCAATGAGTTCGGGAAAAGAATTGCCACTTCAAACTTTGCTTGTCGCGCGATCACGCGAGCGGCGCTGAAAAGAGATTTGTTAGGCAAAGACAAAATCTCGTCGACTTCGGAGATCAATTTCCACATCGGCGCGATTTTTTCGGGCGCAAGAATCGTAACGTGGGCGTCCGGCCGACCGTTTTTGATTGCGCGCACGGCCGGCACGCTCATGACCGCGTCACCCAGCCAGTTGCTGCTGCGGATGAGAATCCGGAAGGGTTTCAGTTTTTGCGGCGGCAAATCCTTCGGGAGAAAGACGCCGCGTTTGTAACGGGTGAGAAGGAAATTCGGGCGCGGTGTTTTCCAGCGATTGTGCAGCCAAAAACCGTCTTCTGGTGCGCGACGAATCTGAGTTGCGATCAATTCATTCGCCTTCGCTGTCATCGATTCGACCGAATCGCCGGGCGCGTCGACTCGATCGGTAAACGAAATTCGCCAGCGTCCCGACTCTTCAGTGTAAACGGCGCTGCCAAGCAACGCCGCGCCGGTCCGCTTTGCCAAAAGCGCCGGCAACGACGTGGTGGATGCCAGTTTGCCGAAGAACGGCACCCACAAACCCTGATCGCCTGCATGTTGGTCGCTCAGAATTCCGATCGCGCCGCCGCCACGCAGCAGTTCAATTGCTTTTTGAAAACCTTCGTTGCGATCGAAAAGTTCCACGCCAGCGCGGCCGCGCAAGGTGCGGACGTGTTTGTCGATGTAACGATTTTTCAGCGGCTGATAGATTGTGCTGTTGCGGACATAGCCGATCGCGGCCGGAAGCATTTGCGCCTGCAGTTCCCAGTTTCCGATATGACTCAAGATGAGCACGACGGGCCGTCCGCTGCGCAGTTCGCGATGGGCCGCGTCTGCATTTTCGAATTGAATATTCGCTCGCGCTTTATCGAGTGGCGTCGCGGCGAGCTTCAATCCGGAAAGTAGATTTGCTCCCAATCGTTGAAAATGACGGCGGACGAGACGGCGCATCTCGCGCGGCGACTTTTCTGAGCCGAAGGCGATGTCGATGTTATGAAGGCCGAGTCGCCGATATTTCCCAAGAACGGCCCAGGCGCAGAAGCCCAAGGCGTTGCCAAGGGCAAAGGCAGCGCGCAATGGCAAAAGACCAATCAAGGCAAAGCCTGCGCGGTAAATTAGATAAACGAGATACTCGAGCATCGATTTCGGCCAGCGCGCTTCCGAAGGCGTCCAGCGTAAATTTGCCTGCGCGCGGCTGCAATGAATATAATGTGGCGGTTAGGGCGGAGCTTCGTTAGGCATATAAGCGGCTCTGCCAAACAACATGAAAAAAGATTTGTGGCTCGGTCTCAATGAGCGCGCAAGAAAAGGGCTCACCCCACGCAACTACAAAAGCGGCGCTCTCGCCCAACGAGTCGCTGAATCAGGGGTCGATGCGGGCGAGCTGGCTGCGGGTCGCGGCAAAACAGAGTTGAAGAAAGTTTGGATTCCAGGCGTTGAAATTTTTTCCAGAGAAATTCATCCACAACGCCATCGCGGCAGTTTTGGCGAGTTGGCGCGGGAGTCGGAGGGAGTCCTCGGCAAAATCAAGCTTTGGCCAAAGCAATGGTCGGCCGCGCGAATGTTCGCCAACAGCGCCAAAGGATTTCACATCCATCCGCCGAGCATTCCGGCGGACACGACAGCGGAAAAATGGTTACGACGTTTGTTTGTCGCTGAGCCACAAGATTATTCGCTCCGCCCATACGATCGCGAGCAATGGGATATTATGTTTTTTCTTCAGGGTCGCGCGGAGATTTTCCTGCGTGACGTGCGGGCAGGTCTTCCCGTGCGCAGCATGCGTTTTTTTGTCGATGGCGACAATCATCGGAGCCGGAACAACATCGGCGTCGTGATTCCGCCAGGCGTGGCGCATGCCATCCGGGCCGAAGGTTCGGAAGACGTGATCATGGTTTACGGAACGAGCACAACGTTTCAGCCGGAATTCGAAGGCCGCATCGCCAGCGAAATTGAAACGGCCGAGTTGCCGGAATCCTGGCGAAAGTTTCTTTCTTTGTAGCGGCGCTTTGTGAGCGTCGGACAAATTAATGCGACGGTTCTAGACCGCCGCTACAGTTTAGCTCAATGAAGCGGCAATTCAGTGCGGCCGAGCTCGAGTTGATGGATCGGCCGCAGCCGGTTTCAGCTGAGCTGGAGCGCGATCTCGAAAACATCCGCCAACTCAATCGCTGGTTTGGCAGTTACGCACTGATCTCGATGTTTCTTAGCCGCTGGATCAAACCCGGCTCGCGCTTGCGCATTGTCGATCTTGCAACCGGTTCGGGCGATATTCCGCGATTGATCGCCGAGTACGGCCGCAAAGTTGGCGCTGAATTGCGGATCGATGCGTTGGATCGGCAGTCGGCGACCCTTGAGATTGCAAAGAAACTGAGTGTTCGCTATCCGGAAATCACTTTTGTGGAAGGAAACGTTTTGGAATGGGACCCAGCCGAGCCGTACGATCTGGTCTTGTGCACTATGGCACTTCATCACTTTAGCAACGACGACGCGGTGCGCGTGCTCCAACGTTGCCGACAGCTTTCGCGCAAGTTGGCGCTCGTGTCTGATCTCTGTCGAAGCTTGTTTGCCAAGATCGGTGTGGATTTGTTGACGATGTCGATGTTTCGCGAGCCAATGACCAAACACGACGCGCGTCTTTCGATCGAGCGTTCGTTTTCATTCTCTGAAATGAATCAATTGGCGCAACGAGCGTGCTGGAGAAATTTCGGTCACAAAACTTTTCCCTTCGCCCGCCAGGCGATCTGGCTGGAGTAGCCCGCCGGATTTTCTCTGAAAGAAGTCGTCGGTTCGTCCGTAAACCGATTATGAACGAACAAGGATCATCTTTTCGGGTTCGCGGCGTGACCATCATTATCTCCGCGCTTCTTCTCGCCGCTGGAATTTACGCCGGCGGCTTTTTCATCGGCGACGGCATTTCAAATTGGAACAGCGGCCGCAGAATTATTGCCGTGAAAGGCCTGTCGGAACGCGAAGTCCCGGCCAGCGTGGCCGTTTGGACAGTTGGTTACGCCGCAACCGGCAACGATTTGAACGCAATCAATCGGAAACTGAGTGAGAGCACGAAAGCCGTCGTCGCTTTCTTGAAAACTGCCGGCTTTGATGAAAAAGACATGGCCGTGCAACCGCCTGCATTGCACGACGCCAGCATGGAGCCGCGCGAGAAAGACACGCCACCGCCGCCGGAACGATTCCGCGCCGAGCAATCTGTGCTCTTGCGAACGGCCAAAGTCGATCTGATCAAGCCGGCGCTGGCTTCGGCTTCAACGTTGATGGCGAATGGAGTTCTCCTGAGTGCAGGATGTCAGCCAAACTACCTCTATAATCAGCTCAACGAGATCAAGCCGGCGATGATCCAGGAAGCGACCAAGAACGCGCGCGTTGCTGCCGAGCAGTTCTCGCGCGACTCGCAAACAAGTTTGGGAAAGTTGCGCAACGCTTCGCAGGGTTGGTTTCAAGTGGAAGATCGGGATGCCGCCACCCCGGAACGCAAGACCGTGCGCGTGGTCGTCGACGTCGATTACGAAGTGAACTAGGCAGCGCAACTGATCG
>Ga0137396_10000053_pt1 | contig 38347 bp, 39 predicted proteins | sample czc16metaG_FD_108284 | JGI IMG/M metagenome (GOLD analysis project Ga0137396, IMG submission 108284) | Vadose zone soil microbial communities from Angelo Coast Range Reserve, California, USA - czcobulk3.16 metaG | ecosystem: Environmental > Terrestrial > Soil > Vadose zone | place: USA...
AGGTGGAGATAGGTGAAGAGCGTCTTCCCCTCGCGGAGCCGAGGGTACTCGGGCGGCAGCGGTTCCTTCACCTTGAGCACGAGATCGGCGCGCTGCCAGACCTCGTCGACGGTGGCGACCGCCGCGCCGACGGCCGCGTACTCGTCGTCGCGGATCCCGCTGCCCGCGCCGGCGCCGCGCTCGACCAGCACGCGGTGACCGGCCTCGGCAAACGCACGCGCACCCGCCGGCGTCAGGGCGACACGCTGCTCGCCCGGTTTGATCTCGCGCGGCACGCCGACGATCATCGCGCCATCAATGTATCATTGCGCGACGCGCCGACCGCCGTCGGACTGAGGAGGGCCGTGGAGCACAGCGAGAGCCACCGTCCGGTAGAATCCGTCCGCGAGCTCGATGCGCTGCCCATCCAGGGCTTCACCGGCACGCCCGCGGAGATCGAGCGCCAGTGGTACGAGCGGGTCTACCGCGGCCGCGGGGACAGCATGCTCCAGCTCACCTGGCGGGCCGTGGTCATGGGCTCGGTGCTGGGCGGAGTGCTCTCGGTCACCAACCTCTACATCGGGCTCAAGGCCGGCTGGGGCTTCGGTGTGGCGATCACCGCGTCGATCCTCTCATACGCGATCTGGACCACACTGCATCGGGCACGCATCGTGCGCACGCCCATGACCATCCTCGAGAACAACTGCATGCAGTCCACCGCCAGCTCGGCGGGCTACTCGACGGGGGGCACCCTCATCTCGGCTCTCGCGGCCTACATGCTCGTCAACAACAGCACGCTGCCCTTGCCCACCATGCTCGCCTGGACATTCTTCCTCTCGGTGCTCGGCGTCACCATGGCCATCCCCATGAAGCGGCAGATGATCAACATCGAGCAGCTTCGCTTCCCGAGCGGCATCGCGGCGGCCGAGACGCTGCGTGCGCTCCACGCCACGGGAGACAAGGGCATGCGTTCGGCCCGGGCGTTGGGCTGGGCCGGACTGCTCGCGCTCGTCGGCAAGTTCTGGGCCGACGGCCTCGCGCTCGTGAGTCCGAAGCTCGCCCCCTTCATGATCGGGACGTGGATCAGCGCCCTCAACCAGCGCGTCTTCGGGCCGGCATGGATGGGCCGCACGGTGATGCTGTCCTGGGAGCCGATGTTCATCGCCGCGGGCGCCATCACAGGCCTCCGCGTGTGCTGGAGCATGCTCCTGGGGAGCGTCACCGCCTGGATGATCTTCACGCCCATCCTCCAGCACCGTGGACTCATCGAGGGCGGAGGCTACGGGACCGTCGTGCAGTGGACGCTCTGGGGCGGCGTGGCGTGCATGGTGACCTCGAGCCTGCTCTCCTTCGCTCTGGAGTGGCGAACGGCGCTGCGCGCCCTCACCGATATCGGGACGATGCTCGGCGGCGGGCGGAAGAACGCCGATGACACCATGGCCGCGATCGAGACCCCGGCCTCCTGGTTCATCGGGGGCCAGATCGCCGGCTTCGTCGGGCTCGCGTGGCTCGGCCACCTCGCCTTCGGAATGCCGTACTGGCAGACGGCGGTGGCGGTGGTGCTCTCGTTCGTGCTCGCCCTCGTCGCGTGCCGCGTCACGGGCGAGACCGACACGACGCCGGTCGGTGCGATGGGGAAGATCACGCAGCTGGCGTTCGGCGTCCTGAGCCCCGGCAACATGAACGTGAATCTCATGAGCGCGAACGTGACCGCCGCCGCGGCGAGCAGCAGCGCCGACCTGCTCACCGACCTCAAGAGCGGCTACCTGCTCGGGGCGAATCCGCGCAAGCAGTTCCTCGCCCAGTTCGCGGGCATCTTCGTCGGGACGCTCATCAGCGTCCTGGCGTTTCGACTCCTCGTGCCGGACGCGAGCGTGCTGGGCTCGGACCAGTTCCCGGCACCCGCGGCGCAAACCTGGCGCGCGGTCGCGGTCACGCTCTCCCACGGCATTCGAGACCTCGGGCCCGTCAAGATATGGAGCGTCGTCGTCGGTGGGCTCGTGGGCATTCTCCTGTCGCTGCTCCCGAGGATCGTCCCGGAGCGCCAGCATCTCATCCCCTCACCAGCAGGCGTCGGCCTCGCGTGGACCTTCCACTGGTACTACGGCCTGCTCTTTTTCGTCGGCGGCGTGCTCGGCTGGTGGATCGAAAAGAAGAACCCGAGATGGGCGGAGGAATTCACCTTCCCCGTGGCCTCGGGCTGGATCGCCGGCGAGAGCCTCATGGGTGTCGCGCTCGTTGTCTGGGAAAACGGGTCGGAGCTCCTGCGCAGGTTAATCGGTCACTGATGGGAACCCGTAGTCTCGGGTCCCGGGGAGGACAGCCATCATCGCATCGCTCACTCGCCCGTTGATGCGGAGCCGGCGTCGCCGCTCCGGATCGAACACGAGGACGCCGACCGGCCGATCGCCTGATACACCCTCGCGCAGCGGATCGGCGTCAGGCAGTCGTGCGGCCAGACGCAGCGTCCTTCGGTCCGGCGCGGTGATGAACCCAGGATTCCCGGGGAAAGGCCCGCACTGCCTGCTCGCCCTCGTGGAAGACTCCCATCGACGTTGGGACGGCGCTGGCTCGACGCGAGATTCTTTCAGCGAATCCTGTCAATACTTCGGGAGCTCGGGAGGCCGGCCCACTTCCGGGTCGATCTGCCCCGTCAGGGCCTTCATGAACTCGACGAGATCCGTTTTCTCCTCGGCCGTGAGCCCGAGGGGCTTCATGTCCGTCGAGAGCCACGGGTTTTTCACGCCACCCCGATCGTAGAACGCGACCACGTCGGCGAGCGTCTTCTCGCTGCCGTCGTGCATATACGGGCCGCGCTTGGCCACGTCTCTCAGCGTCGGGGTCTTGAACGCCCCTCTGTCCGGGTCGTCCTTGGTGACCATGTAGCGGCCGAGGTCGGCGTTCGGCTTGTCCATTCCCACGCCGATGTTGCGGTAGCCCTCACCGGTGAAGTTGAAGCCGGCGTGACACTTCACACACATCGCCTTACCCTCGAACAGACGCAGACCGCGCCGGGCCGCCTCCGACATCGCGCCCTCGTCACCTGCTTGGAAGCGATCGAAGGGCGAGTTGCCGGAGAGGATCGTGCGCACGTACGTGGCGATGGCCTGGGCCACGCCACTTGGATCGAGGTCGCGACCGAAGACCGCACGGAACTCCTTCTGGTAGGCCGGGATCGCTCCGAGGTGCGCCACGACCTTTTCGCCCGTCGTATTGACGTCCTGCCCGGCTTGCTCCTCCAGGGAAGCGCGAAGGCCCGACCAGTGCTGGAGGTCGCTGAAGAGTCGGTTGACGATCGTCGGCGCGTGCCGCGCTGTGGGCTTGCCCGTGTAGTCCAAAGAAACCCGCCGAGGATCGCTCCAGCCATGGTCCGGCCGGTGGCAGCTGACGCAGGCGACCGTCCCCGAAGCTGACCATCGCGGATCCCAAAAAAATTTCTTGCCGAGCCCGATCTTCCCAGGGGTGATGGGGTTGTCGTCCGGGATTTGCGCCGCGTCCTCTTGAAGGCCCGCCGGCAACGTCAGCTTGAAGTCGGCCGCGAGCGACCAGACGGGCACCAGGGTCATCGTGACGACGAGGACGAGGCCTCGCATCATTCCGGACGGGACGCGGAGTCAATGGCGCTTCTTGGCCGCGACAGGCGGTCGTTGGTCTCGCCACCCGGCGCAGCGAGGGTCTGTAGCGGCGGGAAGTGGGCCGGCAGGTCTGCGGCCTCTACCTGGAAGAGGGTCTGCGGCTCGCGCAAGCCGCGGAACCGATGCGCGCCCAGACCCCGGAAGCGTATGCCCGCCGGCCGTGACCGGCCCACGGCATCCCGAGTCGCGGCCGAGAGCAGGATCTGGCCGCCGTGAGCCGCCGAGCAGATCCGGGCGACGGCGTGCACCGCCAGACCGACGTAGCCGGCGTCGGTCAGCGTGGGACGCCCGCTATGGATGCCGGTTCGGACCCTGACATCGACACCATCGGGCCAGGCCCGTCCGTGCAAGGTCCGCTCGATCGCAATCGCGGCCTCGAGCGCGGCTGGAGCGCGATCGAAAACCGCGAAGAACTCATCCGCGCGAGCGTCGACCTCGCGGCCACCCACCCGATGCACCGAGCTCCGCATGATGGCGCGGACCTCAGCCAGGAGGGCGGCGTAGCGATCGCCTAATCGCTGGAGAAGGTTGGTCGACCCTTCGATATCGGTCAAAAGGAACGTCACGTACCCGGTCGGCAGAGTTCGCACTTCACTGGCCTGGGCTTCGACCTGGCCGCGAAGCCGCTCGTTCTCGACAGCCAGCCTGACCGCTGCGGTCACGGTCTTCACGAGGTCCGGATTGTCCAGGACGGCGCGGTCGTGCACGAGGGCGGTCATCGGGTGGCCCCGGCGCTCGAGGAGAGTCACGACTCGGCTCGCTCCATCGGCTGGCAGCGCGGCCGGCTGCCCGGCGCCGTCGAGATACGCGCCGGCGGAATCGGACCAGTGCAAGACCGAGAGCGAGGGGTCACGGAGCGCCGTGCGCAGCCGCCGTTCGAACTCGACCGGCGTGTCCACTTGTCCCAGTTCGATGACGAACCGACCTGCCGCCGCCTCGCTCATCTGAGACCGCAACTGGCCGGTCATGAAGCCGATGGGCACAATCCCGTACTTCTTCGCGGCGCCGAGGAGTTTCTTGCGCGCCCGCTCTCTGGCCGCTTCATCCTCGAACGCCACCTGGTTGAAGCGCGCCAGCGCATTCCGGACGTGCGGCTCGTCGTTGATCGGCAGGCGCCTTCGTCCCTTGGAGTCCACGTACGCGAAAGCGCTCTTGGGCAACTGCGCCCGTCTCTTGGCATTGAGCTGGCTCATGGCCGCACCTAGATCACAGACGATACTCCACCTGGCAGCACGGCGCCACGGGCGACCGGGGTCACGCCCTAAAGGAATAGGGCGAACTCGGCTTTAGGCGGTACAGTGAATCATGAGAGGCACTTCCGTGCAGTCGACGCACACGATGCAACTCGTTTGGCCCTCAGAGCAGTACTTGCCCGGCTACGTCGCAGCACTCAAGCGAGGGTGGTCTGCCGACAACATTCGCGCCGAGGCTGGAGCGCGTGAGGACTTGGAGAAGATCGCCAAAGATCCGGCGCGTTTCCTCGCTGGCCTCGTCGACCGGGAGGCAACGGGTGGGCCGGTGACGCTACCAGACGGCTCGTCGGTCCCGCGGTTGCCCGGCTATCGGCGGTGGTTGTGGGATGGGGAGTTCTGCGGGAGCATTGGCCTTCGCTGGCAACCTGGTTCTTCAGCGCTTCCTGACTACTGCCTCGGTCACATCGGGTATTCCGTGGTTCCATGGAAGCAGGGCAAGGGCTACGCGACGCTTGCCCTGCGCTTACTCCTTCCAGAGGCAAGGGCCGAAGGCTTGACGTACGTCGAACTCATCACCGACCCATCCAACATCGCATCTCAGCGCGTGATTCAGGCCAACGGCGGCGTGCTCGTAGAGCGATTCGTTGAGCCGGCGCAGTACGGCGGTGCCGAGGCCTTACGTTTTCGCATCGACCTTCGCTGAGCGTGCCCAACACGTCCTGCAGCAGCGTGACGCGTCTTCGCGGTCGTCGAGGTGGTGAGAACGTGTCAAGACCAGGTGAGGGTTCCTCATCAACCCTCTCTACGACCCAGTGGACCGCGGGTGGTGGGCGCCTCCGCTGGTCTGGGGGGTGAATCTCGCGTGGCGCGGTAGCCGTCCCAAGGCGTGGGAGGGAGAAAGCGAGCATCACCGTGGACAAGCTCACACGTCCGAGAAAGGTGGCATTCGTGGCGCTCGCCGCACTGGCGATCGTGCTTGCGGTCAGCGCGCCCATCCAGGCGCGAGCCATGGGAGGTCACGGTTCCGGGGGCGGTCACCCAGGTGGGGCCGGCGGGCACCATGGCTTCGATGGACACCATGGCTTCGACGGGCATCACGGCTTCGACGGGCGCCATGGCTTCGAGGGGCACCACTTCGACCGAGATGGCCGCTTCCGATTCGGGTTCGGGCCCGTCCTCCCCTTCTACGGCTACTACCCGTACTACGGATACAACCCGCCGGCGTCCAGCTACAGCGCTCCGGCCTACTGGTACTACTGCCCGAGCTATGGGGCGTACTACCCGAACGTGCAGAGCTGCCCGGAGACGTGGGTGCCGGTACCGGGCTCATGAGCCAGCTGATGTCGCCCCGCACCAGCCCTACTGGCCGGCGACAATCTGCTCGGAGCTGACGACCACGGGATCGCCCCACCAGGCCTGAGCCTGTGCCTCGCGGAGATCCTCTCGGGTCACCCTCGGCACGGACCCTATGTCATTCCTCATGGAGAATAGGAGATGGTCGCCAGAGGCGAAGTGCGTGGAGTGCGCTCGCCACGTCGCCATCTCCTGGCTCGTAGCGCAGCCCGCCGCTCCGAGCAGCGCCGTCATCAGTGCGATCGTTCTCAGCATCGTGCCTCGCATGGTGCCCTCCTCGTATCCGGACCGGTCGTCCGCACTGCCTCCCGCACCGGGTCCTCGTCTCACCGCGACTCAGCGCCCGGGTCGGACGGAGTCCAATTGTCGGGTCTGGATGCCGCCCGTCACGTCCTCGCCGAGATCCGGTCGCAGAAATGCGGGGTCAATCTGATCGCCGGTGTGGTTCAGGCGCGTATAGCTCGTTTGAGCCCCCGAGCAACCCGCAAGACTGAGCACCGTCAGCGCAATAAGGACTCTGCGTCTCATCGTCATCCCTCCCAAGGTCACGCGTATTAGCCCCTCTCATCATTGAGATGCCCGCGTGACGTGCGGGCGTTGCGCGCGCCTTCTTTTCGGCAAGAATGCGAAAGCCGGTGTGGGCCCCGGTTCGCGCGACGCTCAGGCGGGTCGGACGAATAAATCCTCGCGCGCTCGAGTTGTGCAGGCCCTAGCCGGCGCGCTCACGCTGAGGTGGTTCTCGGAACCCACCCTCTTCTGCAGCCATCGGGTTCGAGAATCAGGTAGGTGCCGGTGTGATATGGCGTCGCGGTCGGGGTGCTCACGCGCGGGCCCCCGCGAAGGCTCACGGGAGCCCAAACCCCCGAGCCATGAAGCTCGCGACGAACACGATCACGACCACGAGGCTCATCTCCACATGGTTGATGATGTAGAGGCGGGACACTGCGCTGGTGTCCAGGGCCTCGCCTCGGTGAAGCGCCCGTCGCCATCGGATGAACGTGGCCATCGGCCAGACTTCGAGCAAGACCACCGTCGCGAAGAGGATCATCTTCAGCCAGAACAGCGGGGAGGCGAGGTAGAAGGCGCTCCCTTTCTCGAGGCCCCCGAACGCGCGCGCGAGGCCCGTCGCGAGCCAGAGCAGCGCGGCAATCCCCCAAACGGTGTCGGCCATGAAGAGGCGGCGGAGCGCAGGACCGTCGAGCGAGCCCTTGAGGGCGCGCCCGCGGAAGAAGATGCTCGGCAGACCGAGCGCGAGGGCAAGCACGTGGAGCGCCGAGACGATCGCCGAGATCATGGCTAGCGGTGGTCCCAGGCGACACGGGCGCCGATGCCGACCAGCAGGGCACCGGTGACCCCTTCGAGTACCGTACGCACGCGCGGCCGCCGCATCAGCGCATCGAGCCGACCGAGGCAGTACGTGTAGATGAACAACCAGGCGAGCCCGATCACGACGTGGATTCCGGCGAGCAACAGCGAGCGCGCCAGCACTGGGTCGCCGGAACGCACGAACTGGGGCAGCAGCGTCAGGTAGAACAGCGCGACCTTCGGGTTGAGCAGGTTCGACAGCAGCCCCTGGGCGAAGGCGCGCCGCGTATCTTGCGCGGTTGCGGCCACCACTTCCGCCGGCGCAGCCGCTCGCGCCCTCAACGCGCTTCGCAGCGACGACACGCCGAGGGCGATGAGATAGAGCGCGCCGACCAGCTTCACCGTCGAGAAGAGCGCGGCGGACGCCACGAGGACTGCAGAGAGGCCGACGCCCGAGGCGAGCGCGTGGACCCACAGGCCGGTGCAGATTCCCACGCTCGTGATGTAGCCGGCGGCCCGGCCGCGCGTGAGCACGCTGCGTGCGACGAGCGCCATGTCGGCGCCGGGAATGACCGTGACAATCGTTGCCACCACCGTAAATGCCACGAGTTCAGGATCGAACAGCGTCATGTCAGTTCCGGACGCGCCGACCGCGTCCGTCCGCTTGTTCCCTCGCTCCGCTCCGCTCGGTATAATCCAGTGCCAATGAGGATTCTCATCATCTGGTCAGGCGACTTGAGCCACTCCGTGGCCATCGCCATCCGCGACTGGCTGCCCGTGGTCTTGCCCCTCGTAGAGACGTGGGTCTCGTCCGACGACATCCCCAAGGGATCGCGCTGGGGCGACCAACTCACCACTGAGTTGGACAGTACGCAATGCGGGATCATATGTGTCACCCCGGACAACCTCCGCGAACCCTGGCTCCACTTCGAAGCCGGCGCGCTCAGCAAATCCGTCGACATCGCCAGGGCCCAGGTCCACCCCTTTCTCGTCGGCGTCGCCCCGGGCGAACTCTCCGTCGGCCCTCTCTCCCTATTCCAGGCCACCACGTTCACGAAGGACGAACTTCTCAAACTCGTGCGCTCTATCAATCACGCCGCCGGAGACGCGAAGCTTCGGCCCGGCCAGGTCGACCGCAACTTCGACGTCGCCTGGGCCAGCCTCGAGAGGCGCCTGACACCACTCGCCGACCAGGCATCGAGGGCGACCTCGTCTCCTCCCCCGGGTACGCGAAGCACCGCTCCGGCTCCCGACCCGCTCGATGAGCAGGACATCACGACACTACGGCTGCTTGCCCAGGCGCGCGGGGAATCTGTCTTCCCCAACGCACTCGCCGTCCAGATGAACGTCCACCCTGAGCGCGCGAAATACTTCATGGAAAAGCTCGAGGCCGCCGGCCTCCTCACCGCCCGGCACAACACCCAGGGGACCTCCTGGCTCCTCAGCCGAGCAGGTCGCGCCGAGCTCGTGAATCGTAGACTCCTCTGAGGAATCGCACTCACCGCCGGCCGTCGACAGGACGCAGCTAGCGACGCCGGCGCGGAGCTGCGCCTGCACGGCGAGACGAACCGCGTCATCAGCGGTGGTCTGGAACTCGGCGTCTGACAGACGCCCCTCGAGGTGCTCGTGGATCGCCTGAAGCATCCACCGGGGACGCGGCCGACTGCCGATGCCCATCACCGCCAGCGGCGGGATGGTCGGCGCGGGTGCCGGCGCCGGCAGCTCGCGTGGGATGCTGACGGCGACGATGCCGCGCTCGGCCAGCGTGCCTTTGCAGACGAGGAAGCTTCGCTCCTTGCCGCTGCGTACGAGCGAGACGAGCTCGTTGCCGGTCAGGCGGCACCACGCCGGGAAGTCCTCTTCCACCGAGAGCTCGGACGGTCGACCGAGTCCACGTGGGGGCCGGGCCTAGTAGCTGACGCAGGGGCTCCCGTCGGAGAGGAACTCCACGAGCTTCGCTCCACCGACGATGCTGGCGCCCGCCACCAGGTTGTTCTCGTCGAGCTTGCGCTTCTTGAAGCACGGCGAGCACACGTAGATCGTCCCGCCCGCCTTCGCGAAGTTCTCCATCAGCTCTCGGAGCGGCGCGAAGCCCTCCTCGCGGATGTCGTCGGCGTAGCCTTTCTGGGCCAGCCGCACGCCCTCGACGCTGAGGAAAACAAGCGTCTCCTTCGACGAACCGACGGCGGCATTGGCCACCACGAACGCGACCGTCGCCTTGTCATTGTTGTCCTTGGCATGGGTGAGGCTCACGCAAAATCGGTTGGCCATCTCACGTCTCCTTTCGGCGGATTAGGTACACGGGATGCTGCTGCGACACAAGCGTGTGGCCGGTCATGCGACACCAGGCCGGGATGTCGGCGGGGGCGCCGGCATCGAGGGCGATCAATCTCAGGGCCCCGCCCGGCGGGAGTGCGGCGAGGCGGGAGCGTAGTTCGAGCACGAGCTCGCCACAACCAAGGTCGCCGGCGTCCCACTCGGCATCGGCCTCGAGGCGCGCGCTCACAGCGAGGCTCCGTTGCGCTCGTAGATCTGTTCGAGCGTGCCTGCGTCGACGCTTCCGACAGTCGCGTCCTGGACGACCTTACCCGCGCGCAGAGCTACGACGCGGTCGGCGTAAGCCTGGGCCAAGTGGACCTGGTGCAGGCTCGCCACGACGGCGCGAGCTCCTATCCGCGCTTTACGAGGAAGTGTGCGCGGCGATTCTTCGCCCAGCACGCCTCGTTGTGCTCCGTGCACTGCGGGCGCTCTTCTCCGTAGCTGATGACCGTGATCCGGCGATCGGCGACGCCCTGAGAAACGAGGTAGTCCATGGTCGCCTTCGCCCGCCGCTCCCCGAGCGCGAGGTTGTATTCGTTGGTCCCCCGCTCATCACAGTGACCCTCGATCAGGAGTAGGTTGTTCGCATTCGTCTTGAGCCAGCTGGCGTTGCGATCGAGGATCCGGGCGTCGTCCGGCCGGATGGCGTACTTGTCGAAGTCGAAGTGGATGTCCTCCAGGTCCCGAACCGCCACAAACTCGCTCGGAATCGGCCGAGCGGCCGGCGACGTGGCGCTGCCCCGCTGACTGGTCGGCGCCGTGCCGCCCGAGTGGGCGGCCGGCTCCGCTGCCGCACTGCTCAGCGGCGAGCCGGCCGGCGATGGTGTCGACCCCATCGTCGTCACCGGTGTCTTGGCGCAACCGAACGACAGCATCGCGACCACGGCGAGCACGCCGACGACTCCATGCCTCTTCATCGCGTAGCCTTTCTGGTCCCATTTCGGGACAGCACCCTACCTCCTGTTGACCGCATGACGAGCCGTTTCAGCGACGCCACCAGCTGCGGGCCTTCGGTCGCCAGCTCGACGACCGAGTGACCCGCCAGCCGCGTCAAGAGCTTCTCCCCCGCCGGACGCAGACGCACCACGACTTCCCGCCGATCTCGACGATCGCGCCGCCGCTCGACCATGCCTCGCCGGACCAGGCGATTCACCAGCTGCACCGCGGAGTGATGTCGCAGCTGAATGATATTCTCGTGCCTCATCCGGGGCGGCTCAAATAGTTGTCGGCCCGTCGGCGCCTCCGCCGGTGGCCGCCGCGAGGATTTGCTCCTGCTGGGCGCCGGTCGCGGGCCATCGCCCCACGATTCTGCCCTGCCGCATGGCAAGAACTGTGTCGGAGACGGCAATTACTTCGGGCAGGTCTGACGAGACGAGCAAAATGGCCCGTCCTTCCTTCGCCAGCGAGCCCATCAAGGCGTACATCTCGGCTTTGGTGCCGACATCGATACCCTGGGTCGGCTCATGCAATACGATGATCTCCGGCTCTCCTGCCATGACCCGGGCCGTGATGACCTTCTGCTGATTCCCACCACTCAGGGTGTTGACCTCCTGATCGAGTGACCGGGCCCGCACGCGGAGCCGCTGCACATAGGCCTGCACGAGCTTCAACTCGCGCCCGCCACGCAACACACCTCCGCTGGACAGGGACTTCAGAACCAGGACCGAGAGGTTGGAACACACCGACATCTGCGGGAACAGTCCATTGCGCTGCCGGTCCCCGGGCAGATATCCCATGCCTACGCGGAGCGCATCCGCGGGAGATCGGATCGCGACCCGCTCACCTCGGACCAGAACGTCGCCGACGGTCGGCCCGGGCCAAGCGCCAAGCAACGCTCGGACGAACTCCGCTGTACCGGAGCCGATCACGCCAAATAGACCGACGACCTCCCCCGCGCGAACGCTCAGGGCCGCATCGACCACATGCGGCGGCCGGCCCCGCGTAACATTCGGAATGGTAAAGTCGCGCACCTCGAGGAGGACACCGCCGGCCTCGACGTGCTCGCGTCGGTAAAGCGTCCCGATGTCGCGTCCAACCATGGCCCGAACGATTTCGCCCGATGTGGTCCCGCCGTTCCTCGTCGTGAGCTGCTTCACGACGCGTCCGTCGCGGAGCACCGTGATCCGGTCTGCCACTCGAGTGATTTCATCGATACGGTGAGAGATGTAGAGCACGGTGATCCCGTGCTCCCGAAGGTCCGCCAGGTGCCTGAAGAGCGTGTCGGTCTCCGATTCCGTCAAGGATGCGGTCGGCTCGTCCAGGGCCAGAATTCGAACCCCCCGCGTCATCGCGCGCGCGATGATCACGACTTGCTGTTGGGCCGTGCTCAGGCGGGACATCGGCACGCTTGGATCGACTTCCAACCCGAAGGATCGCAGTGAACGTGCCGCCTCGAGCCAGAGTGTCCCGTAATCGACGACGCCCAATCGTCCGCCCTCTCGATTGAGGAAGAGGTTCTCGGCCACGCTCATCCGTGGCACGACTTGGAGATCCTGGGGCACCAGGAAGATGCCGGTCTCCTCCGCCGCGTGGATGCCGCTCAGCTTGATGGGAACGCCCGCGACCTTCAGATGTCCGCGATACGTGCCGGCCGGGTACACGCCTGCGATGATTTTAACGAGCGTCGACTTCCCCGCGCCGTTCTCGCCGACGATGGCGTGGACATCGCCAGGGCGCACCTGGAGGGAAACCTCTCGCAACGCATGCGTCCCGCCGAAGTGCTTGTCGACCGCGTCCACCTCCAGGGCATACCCGACCGTGTCGCGCTCCACGCCCTGATCTCCCGATGACGAGGGCTTCGTCACGACCCGGTGTCGGGACCGAGAACAAGCACGACCGTGCCGGCCTCGACCTGCGCACCTGCACCCACACCGATCTCCACGACCCGGCCGCCCTCCTCCGCTTCGATCGGCACCTCCATCTTCATGACTTCGACGATGAAGAGGGGCGTGCCTTTGGTCACGTGCTCACCCACCCCGACGCAGACGGCGCGAATTGTTCCCGGGACGGGGCTCACGACTTCACGCATCTGCCGTGACCCTCTCCAGACTGGCCTCTGTCGTCTGGGCATCCAACTGCCGACGCATCGCTATAGCCTTTTCCGGGGTGACGGCCACGAACCGAATCACATCGTGGGGGCGTGCCTGTCCCAGCTTCCACAAGGCCGCGGACACGACCGTAAACGGCGTGATGAACCCACCCTCGCTCGGCCCATCGACGGGCAAGATGATCGGAGTCTGGCCACACAGATTGATGCCGCCGATCGCATAGCCATTGTTGATGATGTTCGTCGGGTCCATGCCGTTCTCCGGCGGCTTGTTGAGCGCCCGCGACGAAAAGCCCAGCGACGGGCCCTCGAGGCGCATGCCGGTCCGGTCGCTCTGTGCCGAGACGCGCCAGGTCGCAGACAGGAATAGCTCTCGTCCCGTATCGTCAAGCCAATCGTCGTGGGGCCCCGCCATCACTTCTATGCTCAGAGGGCTTCCGTAAGTCGGGATGACGTCCGGCCGTACCGCATGTCCCGTCGGCGTGCCACGCGATCGGCCCAGCGCGATGACCTGCCCGTCCTTCAGTGCGCGGCCGTCAACACCGCCGATTCCCGCCCGATGGAACGTGGAGCGACTGCCGAGAACCGACGGCGTTTCGATCCCGCCGTCGAATGCCAGGTAACCACGCGCCCCCCGCTGGGCGAACCCGCACCTGAGGATCTGGCCCGCGCGTACCGGCACAGATCTCCACAGCGGGATCGCGCGCTCCTCGAGCATCGGCTTCATATCCGCCCCGGTGAGCGCAATCACACCGTCGCGCTCGAACCGAATCGCGGGGCCGATGAACTGTATTTCGAGGGCAGCCGCACCGACGGCGTTGCCTACCAGAAGATTCGCCAGTCGAAATGCGAGAGAATCCATGGGGCCGGATGGCGGAATCCCGAGCGCCCAGTAGCCGATCCGGCCCGGATAGTCCTGAATGCTCGTCTCGAGCCCGGCCTTGACCACGGTGAAGCTGTCCGTCATTTCGCTCCGGCTCTCAGAAGCGGCCGCGGCCGACGCCGGCCACCCAGGTCTCGTACCGGCGCAGCGAGAACACCTCGTATTCGACGATGTTGTACACGTACGTGCCTTCGGCCCAACGACGGTCGAGGACCTCGAACTCCTCGACAGAAATCGGGACGAACTTGACGCGATCTCCCGGTCGGAACAGGACAACCGAATCCCTGAATGGGGCGTACCGCTGGCTCAGGTCGTAAATCCCGACCGGCGTCCGGCCGATGAGTCGATATCCCCCCGGTGTGTTCAGAGGGTAAATAGACGTGAACCCGCCCCCGACCCCGATGGCGCCGGGCACGGTCCACAGTCGCGGTGGATCATACTTCGGTACCGACAGCACGCATCGTGGATCGAGTGGAATCAGATCCGGCAGGCCCGGCCAGAATCCCACCCCACCCACCCAGTGCTGGGTCCCTGAGTGAAGTCGCACGAGCTGCTTCGTGTCGGTCAGTCCGTTGACGCGGACGACAAAGTCGGGATTGTATTCGATGGGCTTGATCTTTTGGCAGTAGTCGTCCACACACGCGCGGGTCCAGGGATCGAGATAGCACACCGGCATCTCGATCAGCCTCGAAGGCCACTCGAGGTCGTCGACGGAGCCCATGCCCTCCCAGAGCCGCTGAACCGCCTCGATCAGAGCACCGGGCGCGAGCCGCGTCGAGTCATAGTGCACGAGCAGTGACACAAACATGGGCAGAGTCTCGACGACCCCGGGAATGCTCGCCCGGTCGATACGCTCGCCGAGCTGAAGGGCCTTCAGGTTCAGGCGAATGCTGATGTGCGTCCCGAACTCGATGAGGAGATAGCGATCACCGGCGTTCAGAAATCGAAGCGCCGGCGTGTCCGCCTTCACGGTGTCCGCTCCGCCGAGGCGGACGGGGCCGTCCAATTACGCTTCGGCTCGCGCCGGGAGGAGGTGCGGGTATCGGTCCTTCAAGAGCTCGCTGATCGCGCGGGCCACGTCGGCGCTGTTCGGAGTGTCACTGTGGATACACACCGCCTCGCCCCGCGCCGCGATTTTGGTCCCCTCGACCGTCGTCACCATACCGGTCTCGAGCACCTGTTGCACCTGCGCCGCCGCCTTGGCGGGATCCACCGGGTCGGGCACGCGGGTGATGATCAAATCTCCGTTGCCATCGTATTCGCGGTCAGCGGTGAACTCCGTGACGATCTTCATCTTGCGCTTGCGCGCGACCTCGTACGTGGGCGTACCTTCCTTGATGATCCATGCCATGTCGGCGTCCACCGTTTCGATCGCGTCCGCAAAGGCGTCGGCCAACTCTGACCTGTACAGCATCGAATACAGCACGCCGTGTGGCTTGACGTGATGACAGCGCATTCCCTCGGCCGCCATCAGCTGGCGCACGGCACCGATCTGATAGATCACCATGTTCGTGAGCTCTTCAGGATCTATGCGCATCTCGCGACGCCCAAAGCCCTGAAGATCGGGAAGCGAGGGATGGGCCCCACAGCGAACTCCGTACCGCTTTGCGAGGCGCAGTGCCTTTCGGATCACGGACGGGTCCCCGCCGTGGAAACCGCACGCCACGTTGGCGGTGTGAATGTGCGGCATCACGCCCTCATCGTTCCCGATCCTGAACAGCCCGTAGGATTCCCCCAGGTCGCAGTTGATCCCAAACGACAGCATCTGTCTTTCTCCTTCCGAGCGGCCGCGTCGCGGGCTATTCCCGCTGTGCTCGGCGCCCTCGCAAATCGAAGTAGACGGCGACGAGCAACACGAGCCCGTTCACAATCATTTGGAACGACGACTCGACATTCATGAGGCCCATGCCGTTGTTGAGGCTCTCGAGCAGGAGCGCGCCGATGACGGCTCCCGTGGCCGTGCCGACTCCGCCGAACAGGCTGGTCCCGCCGATCACGGCCGAGGCGATGACCGTCAGCTCGAGTCCCGTCCCGGCTGTCGGTACCGCGACTCCAATGCGGGAGACCAGCAGCATCCCGGCCAGCCCGTAGAAAAGCCCCATCGCGGCAAACACACCGAATGAGTGTAGCTTCGCGTTGATCCCCGCGTACCGAGCCGCGTCGGGATTCCCACCGATGGCATAGAGGTGGCGACCGAACCTGGTTCGGTTCATGAAGAAGGTGATCGCCGCAATCTCCCCGCCCAGGATCACGACCGGCAGTGGTGCCCCCCGATAGGAGAAGGCCACCGCGACGGCCCCTCCTGCCAGAACCCCGAGAAGCGCGACAGGCACCACGACGGTGTTGAGCAGCGAGGCCTCGATGCCGGCGGCGAGGCGGGCCCGCCAGTCGAGCACGCGAAGGCCAAGAAACCCCGCCACAAGACCGGCCAGCAGCAGCATGCCGACCCACGCAGGCAGGAACTCGGCGGCGAGAAACGTCAGTTTGTCCTCGGGCGACGCCGTCGATCCGCCGGTGATCGTCAGGGCCGCGCCGCGCAGCGCGAGCAGGCTCGCAAGCGTGACGATGAAAGCCGGCACGCGCATCCACGCGACCCAGAAGCCCTGCCACATCCCGATGAGCAGGCCGAGCATGAGGGTCAGGAGAATCAACACACTTGGAGAGAGAGGCCACCCCAATCCGCGTGCCGGATCGACGAGCAGCGAGGCGAACATTCCGCAGAATGCCACGGCCGATCCAATCGACAGGTCGATATGGCCGGGGACCATGATGACGACGATCCCGGCGGCGAGGATCGCGGTCACCGCCACCTGGATGGTCAGGGTCGTCAGGTTGCGCGGTGACAGGAAGAGCCCGTTGGTCAGCAACTGGAACACGATCCAGATGACCGCGAGAACCCCGACGAGGGTCAGGGCTCTGAACTGCTCTAAGGGAATGAGCCGGGCGATCCGACGCGCGGCTTCCCCGGGGCGCGGAACGGCGCTCTCCATAACCTGCTCATCGGCGGCCACCGCCGCCGAACCCACCCCTAGGCGAGCCCCAACTCCTTCTTCGTCACCCACCACGGATTGGCGTCAGCGAACTTCGCCACCGACATGCCCTGATACCCCTTGCCGTCTTTCGTGACGTTCACGATGCTGATCTTGAACCACGGGACGTTCCCGGCCCCATTGTTGACAGTATCGGGCGCCGACGTCGGCTTCTTGGCGAGGCACTCGTAGAGAAGGGTAGCCGACTTTTCCCCCATCTCATCAAACTTGGTCCAGCCCGTCACGTAAGCGTCTCCCTTCAGAATCAGCTTCAGCATCTGGGGCTCGCCGTCCTCGCCCGAAACGAAGACCTTGCCGGTCAGCCCTTGCGCCCGCAAAGCTTCGACGATCCCGTAGGCCTGACAGTCACAGTACGACAGCACCGCGGCGATCTCGTTCTTGGTCGCTGTGAGTGCTTGCTCCGTCTGCTTTCTTGCAAGGTCCCCGGACCAGGCTCGCATCCACTGGTCCGAGACGATCTTGATCTGCCCGGCATCGACCGCCGGCCTGAGGACTTCCATGCCGCCCTGCGCTTTGAGCCGCGCGATGTCTGTCCCTTCCTCACCCTTATTGATGACGTAGTTTCCCTTCGGCGCCACCTCTATCAGCGCGCGCCCGAGATTCCGCCCGAGCGCGACCCCGTCGCGGGCCGAGACGCCACAGAGCTTCACGTTCGGCACGATGTAGTTGTGAGCCACGACGGGGACACCCGCGGTGTTGCACTTCTTGACGCTCGACACCGCAGCGTCGACGTTGACGGCGACGAGCACCAGGCCGTCGATACGCTGATTCAAGAGGTTCTCGACCTGGCTGGCCTGGAGGGCCTCGTCGTTGTTTGCCGATTGTAACGGCAACGGGTCCATGCCCAGCTCTTTGGCCTTCTTCACGAAAAAAGCCCCGTCGGCCGCCTTCCAGCGCCGCTGGTCGAAGCTCGGCAGCAGAATCGCGACGCGGAAGGCCTTCCTGGGCCCCGCCTGGCCCCAGGCCGCCGTCGTCATTCCGAGGGTCGTCGCACCAAGCGCGCCGCTCGTGACCAAGAAATCTCGACGGGATACGTCCGATTGTCCGGCAGGACTCTGCGCTCGAGACGTCTCCCCGGATCGCCAGGGCCGATCTTTGAGCCATGACAGCGCAGGGACCACCATGAACCCTCTGCGACCCCACCTGAGCTTCATCTTCGGCCCTCCTCGGGTTAGCGTTGCTCTGCGCTCTTAGGTAGTGGCGTGCCCGTCACGGGCCGACGCTCATCGCGAACCGTACGAGCGAAGTCAGCCGGGGACTTCGTCCGAGGACCTGCCGGACTTCGCAGATCAGGCCCTTTCCCTCCCACGCCAGCGACCGGCGGGTGGACACCCAGAACGACCGATCGATCGGCTCGCCTCCGTAGGCGCCGTGAACGACATGCAGGGTCCAACCCTGATAGCTCAGTGTTGTAAACGGCTGGTGCGCGAGCTCGAGCTCGGCCGTGAGCGGCATGTAGCGAGGTCGCTGAGAGAGGACGAACGATCGCTCTCCCGGGCCAAGGAACACAAGCGTCGCCAGGTCGCGACAGCCCGGGACCAGATCGAGATGCGCGAGCCTATACCCTCGCGGGATCATCGACGGCCGCAGCAGCTGGAAGTCCACGGCAGCCTGAGCGGCACCAATCAGCTCATGCTCAGGCTTGGACTCGAGACGGCTGAGGGGGAAGAGCCAACGGAACGGACGGTGCAGCGCGACACGGGCCAGTTCTAGACCAAGCCGACTCCTCCGCAGTCGCCGCTTTGTGACCAGGAATTCGGGATAGGGGCCGTACTCACCCCGGTGCAGCGACGAGGGTACTGAGCCGGCAGGAGTCTTGTCCGACAATTGACAATCCATCAAGAATGACGGAACTCTATTCTCGGGTCTCGGGTAGTGTCAAGGGCGGAAGTCGCGCCGGGCCGTGGGCCCTCAGGATTCCGGCTGGTTCAAAGCCATCTCGCTCATCCGCCCGAGAAGGAGCGTGCCGGCCTCGATGATATGCGCGCGGAGCGCTTCTTCGGCTCGCTCTGGCTCGCGCGATTCGATGGCCGCCAGGATCGGTGCATGCGACGCCACCTCACCGTTGGCATCGGAGTGATAGAGCTTCGTGTACAGGATGGACTGCCGCGTGCGCACCTGAAGGCTCCCCAGTTGCTCCATGAGGAGCTCATGCTGGCATGGCGCGCAGATGGTCCAGTGAAAGTTCATGTCGGCTTCGATGAGCTCGAAGGGGTCACCGTTCTGAGCACACCGCTCGAGCCAAGCGAAGGCAGCACGCATCGCCCCCACGTCCTCGCTCCGTATCTTCCTTTCGGCGATCGCCAAGCGTACGGCGTAGGGCTCCAAAAGCGCACGTAAGCTGAAGATCTCCTGAGCCTTCTGCGGAGTCAGGATCGACACCACGGCGCCGCGACGCGGGTGAATCTCGATGAGACCCAGATCACTGAGGGCTCGCAGCGCCTCGCGAACCGTCCCGCGGGAAGTCGCGAGCCGGCGCGCGAGTGGAATCTCGGGGAGCGCGGTCCCGGGGGAATGTTCGCCCCGCAAGATCGCGTCTCGGATGTGCTTGATCACTGCCGAGGTCAGCGTCGGAGGGTGCTGGAGCGGAGTCATGTTTCGCTGCAATCCTGGCTCCTTCGATCCCGAGTCTTAACCGGGCCGCCGCCCACCGGCATCATAGTCGAACTCCGCGGCCCACACCGGACTATGGTGGCAAGCTGTCTTCATCGGAGACTGGCGGAGCGACGATCCTGATCACTTGGTCGGCTGCGACCTGCCGCAGCACCGTCTCTTGGCCGCTCGGCCAGACAATCCGTAGCTCGTCCGCTCGCGGGTTCGCTCCGAGCCCGAAGTACGCTTCGAGTGGTGGGCCGGCCAGATAGCTTCCGCCCGCCAACAGCACCTGCCCCGTCGTGCGGCCTCCGATGGTGAGATAGACCCGGGCACCGATACACCGTGAACCCCTGCCGTCGCAGGCGATGGTGAGCCAGCGCCCTCGCGGGGTCGTCCGGTTCTCGAGAAGTCGCGTCGGCCCGTTGACTTGCGTGATCAGGAGATCAGGCGCGCCGTCACGATTGTAGTCGAGCACCACGAGGGCCCGCTGATCGCCCTCTACCTCACAGCCGGTCCCGCGCGTGGGGGCAAATCGATTCTTGCCGTCGTTCCGAAACAGAACGGCGCGAGCGTTCCGCAACGCCGGGCTCGACGAACCGACGAACTCGTGAAATCCCTGGACCGTGTAGATGTCCAAATGGCCGTCAAGATCGACGTCGACGAAGGCCGTGCCCCATCCCCAGGCCGTGTCGCGCACGCCGAGCTCCGCCGCGTGGTCCTCATAAACGGCGTGGCCGTGCCCCTTGCGGCGGAGCAGAACATTCCCGGGATTGACGCCGTGCTTGCCGGAGGGGTCGGTGATGCCGGTGATGTAGAGCTCCAGCAGTCCGTCGCCATCGAGATCCGCGACGGCGACCCCCATGTCGTTGCCCGCGTGACCCACTCCGAACTCGCGGGACGCATCTCGAAAGCGTCGCCCAAGGTTCTGAAAGAATCGATCGCGCTCACCGAAGTCGGCGGGCAGGTAGATGTCCGGATAGCCGCCGCCCGAGAGATCTGCAAACACCGGCGTGAAGGTATCAATGGCGAGCACTCCGAGACCGACTTCTTCCGTCACGTCCTGAAAACGGAATCCGCCCAAGTTGCGGTACAGACGGTTCCGGCCTGGAAACTGGTCGGCGACCCGGTCTGCGCCCGCCGCCGGCGTCCGACCCATGTTCTTGGTCCAGTAGCTGATATAGAGGTCTGGCAGGCCATCCTTGTTGAAGTCCGCGAACGCCGCGCCGCCCACGATGTAACCCACCGGATCGAAGCCCGACCGCGACGTCACGTCCGAGAACGTTCCATCGCGGTTGTTGCGGTAGATCTTCGACGGCGGCAATCGCCCGTCCGTATCTCGATCGTTGATCACCACCAGGTCGAGCCAGCCGTCCCCGTCGAGATCCACGAAGAATGCGACGCGGCTCTGTCCCCTCTGGCCGCCCAGTCCCGCCGCTTCGGTGACATCGCTGAAGCGACGCTTGCCGCCTGCGTCCGGCTCGTTCCGGAAGAGCTTCGACGGATGCCCGTTCTGACCCAGCAGGTACACCGACAGGTAGCCGGAGCGGTCGTAGTCGCCGACGGCGACGCCGTTCCCCATGTTCCGCTCCATCATCCTGGCCATCTGATCTCGGTCCTCGACCACCGAACCGTACGCGCCACGAAACGTCAGGCCGCGAGCCTCCGCCACGTCGACGCACTGGATCGCTGCGGCTCCACTGCGGGCCGCGGACGATGTCCAGGCAGCGACAAGAATGAGTGCCAGCCCCACGAGCGTTCTGGTCGCCACGCTCCGAGATCCGCTCATCACGAACCTCGCCGCGTGCGAAGTCCTTCAGCCACCCGACGCCCAATGCGCTGACCCTGCCGCACTCCGGCCTCGATGGACATGGGGTAATGGATGCCGCCGTACAGACGCGAGATGGCCGCCTCGGCCGCGGCGTCCCGAACCGAGCCGAACGAGCGCGCGCGGAACCCGCGGGCTTCATGCGTTCGATCGATGAACGGCACGTCTCCGAAGAGCCTCACCAGGACCTCGGCTGCGGCAGCCGACGCCACCGAATGCCCAGACGTGTACTCTGGGAAGGGCGGCGTCAACAAGAGCGGGCTCCACCGCGGATCGATGTGTCGTCGAACGTACGTGATTGGCCTGAGCATATTCACACGGTACTTCGCGTGCCAGCACGCAATGAAGGCATCGGCCAATGCGACGCCGACTCGCACGTACATCTCGGCCGCCTCATCGAGGCGAACGTCCAGAGCGGTGACGAACTGGTTCGCGATCGCGATCCAGTGACCGGCCGGCGTTCCCGTCTCGCCCGGGTTATCCGCCCAGAAGAGCGCGATCTCCAATTGGTCGGCGGTCAGCTTCTTGGTGGCCTGGCAGGTGCGGAACGCCTGCAGATAGAACTCCGATCCCATCTGGTCGGCGTAGGGAATCGGCGGGTCGGGCGCGTACGCCTCCGGAGCCTCCAGGGCGAAGGGACGAAGGGTTCCCCAATGTGGCTCGAGCGCCGGCGTCAGCGCGGGAGGCGTGGGAACCCATGTGTCGGGGCTCGGCGTCGGCGTGTATGGAAGGGTGCGTGTCGTTGCAAATCCATCGCGCGCAGCCCAGCCAAGGACCGCCTGACCCACGGCCGCACCATACGCGATCGAGTCTTCCAGAGTTCGCGTCGTGACTCCCTCTCGGGACAGCCTTGCCTGCTGTGCTTGGGCGAGTCGATCGAATGACGTCGACGTGTCGGCCGAGACCCAGAGCGCGCTGCCGGTCGCCACAGTGGCGAGAGCCGCACCGGCCGCTGCCTCCCAGTCGTGTGGCGTCCCCGCGGTCTTCGGCATACCCGGCATACCATTGAGCTGACCGGCGAGAGAAGTGTGGGCCGGCATTCCACCCACCACGGCTTCATACAGTGCGACGCCTGCGTAGGCGTATATGCGCGACGCGACTGGAGGGGACAGGGCTTCGAGGCGAACCCGCTCCTGCAGCAACGACATCCATTCGACTGCGGCCCGCGCACCGAACAGGCGCGTAAACGGTCGGCGACTTACGTCAACGCTCGAGGCTCCCTCACTCGGGGACAGTCCGCAGCTCCCCGCGACCACCACGGCGGCGACATCGCGCAGGAACTGCCGGCGACCGAGGTGAGCAGAAGACTCAGTCATGGGAGCGGTGATTATAGCGCTGACGTTTTTCGAGCGGGGCTATGGCTCCGTCCTCGCCGCGCTCCGGCGGCGTCTCAGGATTCTGCCCGGCGCTCCGTCGTCGCGGCCGGACAGGTACGTCCTGACGATCCGCCGGTACGACGTCGCCTGCCAGCGGCGCATCCGCCTGCCGACGGGCTCGATCGTCGGGTGGTTGCCGCTCGCCGAGTTGCGGAAGACCGTCCGCGGGGCGATTCGCGTCTTCGGGTAGACAACCGAGCCCGCCGCCACCAGCGCGCCGGCGCCGATCCTCGCGCCGTCGAAGACAACCGCGTTGGCGCCGACGACTGCTCCGTCGCCCACCGTACAGCCGTGCAGGACCGCTCCGTGGCCGATCACGCAGCGGCGCCCGACGATCACGCGCCCGTGCAGGACGGCGTTGTCCTCGATGAGGCTCTCCTCGCCGACGCGGATCGGCTCGAAGTCGCCGCGCAGCACGGCACCGAACCAGATGCTGGCCCGAGGCGCCACCGTCACGCGGCCGATCACGTGCGTCCCCTCGGTGACGAACGCCGACGGATGGATGCGCGGGCGGTGACGGCCGAAGCGGATCCCGGGCCCGGCGACCTTCATCGCTTGTCGCCTCGCCGGCGGAAGGTCTGCTTCAGGCCGCCCGGCTTGTAGCCTCCGCCCTCCCGCTCCACGGCGCTCCACCACTGGTCGAACTCCTCGCTCCGCTTCCCGGCCACGTGGAGCAGGAAGTGGTGCTCCCACGAGCGCCCCTGCCCCATGAAATCCAACGTGTCGTTGATGGACTTCTTGACCGTTCGCACCGCGAAGGCCGGAAGCGAGGCGATGCGATCAGCCAGGGCGTCCACCTCGTCTTCGAGCCGTCCGCCTGGCGCCACACGGTTCACGAGGCCCAGCCGGTGCGCCTCCGCCGCGTCGATCGCCTCGGCGGTGAACAGCAGCTCCTTGGCCTTGCGGGCCCCGATCTCCCATGGCTCGATGAGGAGCTGCACGCCGGCCATCGCCATCGCGACCACCGGGTTCGAGAACCGCGCGGTCTCGTCACACACGATGAGGTCGCACATGCACGCCAGCATGAGGCCGGCCGCGACGCAGTGGCCGTGCACCTGGGCGATCGTCGGCGTCGGCAAGTTGCGGATGCGCAGCAGCTTGTCGAGGAACAGCCGGCGCTCCATGTCGACCCGGGAGTGATAGGTGTAACCTCGCCGGTCGTAGCCAGGATACTCGAGGTCGTGGCCGGCCGAGAACGCGCGGCCCTCGCCGCTCAGGACGATCACGCGTACGTCGGGATCGGCGCCGCCCGCCGTGAACGCCGCGTCCATCTCTTCGATCAGCGTCGGGTTCTGGGCGTTCAGCTTGTCGGGCCGGTTCATGCGGATCCGAAGGACCGGACCCCGCCGCTCCACCTTGATCGCTTGGAAGCCCATCGTCACTGCCTTCCCGCCCCGAGCTTGGCGATCAGCTCGCCGTAGGCGGCGAGCTGCCGGGGCCACTCGCGATAGCCGCACACCGGCCCGAGCACGACGTAGTCGGCGCCGGCCTCGATGAAGGTCCGGACGCGATCGGCGCCCGCCTCGACGGGGCCGGCGATGCCGAAGCGGCTCATGATCTCCTCGCCCGGCAGCCGGTACACGCGGCTGATGTACTCGGCGCCCGCCGCCTTCGCCTGCGCGGCGTCGGGTCCCATGTTGCTGAAGAGGAACGCCCCCCAGGTGAAGCCTTCGGGCGACCGGCCCGCCTCGAGCAGAAAGCCACGCGTCTGCTCCGCCAGCCGCGTGAACTTCCGCTCGCTGGTGAAGGCGGCGATCCACCCGTCGCCGTAGCGGGCCGCGCGCCGGAGCGCTGGCTCCGAGGTGCCGCCGACCCAGATCGGCAGGCTCCGCTGCAGCGGTCGCGGCGAGATCGCCACGTCCTCGATGGTGAAGTGCCGTCCGGCGTAGCTGAACCGCTCGTTGGCGAACAGCCCGCGGACGATGTGGAGCATTTCGTTCGCGCGCGACCCGCGCTCGCTCAGCGGGACCCGCATGGCGCGGTACTCGTCGGGATGATCGCCGCCGACGCCGACGCCGAAGATCATGCGGCCGCCCGAGAGCACGTCGAGGCTGGCGACCGTCTTGGCGATCAGCACGGGATCGCGTAGAGGCAGGATGATGACGTCGCTCGCGATGCGCACGCGCGACGTGGCGGCGGCGAACGTGGCGAGCACGGTCGTGGCTTCCAGGATCGGCGCGTGCCACTGGATGTGGTCGCCGACCTGCACGGAGTCGAAGCCGACCGCTTCTGCGGTGCGGGCAAGCTCCGTCAGCTCTCGGGCCCCGGGGACGCCCGACGAGTACGCGCCGATGGCGATGCCGAAGCGGATCACGCCGAGCCTCCCAGGTACGCGGCCTTGACGTGGGGGCTCTCGGTGAGCTCACTCGAGGAGCCGCTCAGGGCGACCCGCCCGGTCTCCATCACGTAGGCGCGCGACGCGATGCCGAAGGCCATGCGCGCGTTCTGCTCGACGAGCAGCACCGACACGCCTTGCTCCTGGTTGATGGCCTGCACGATCCGTGCGATCTCGCGCACGACCATCGGCGCCAGACCGAACGAGGGCTCGTCGAGGAGCAGGAGCCGCGGCTCGGCCATGAGCGCCCGACCGATGGCCAGCATCTGCTGCTCACCGCCGCTCAGCGTGCCGGCCAGCTGCGTCCGCCGCTCGGCCAGGCGCGGGAAGCGGCGCTCCACCGCCTCCAGCGTACGGCGGATCTCGACGGCGGACCTGCGACGATACGCGCCCATCTTGAGGTTCTCGAGGACCGTCATCTGCGGAAAGAGCCGGCGGCCCTCCGGCGCGTGAGCCAGCCCGAGCGCCACGACACGATGTGCCTTCCAGCGGGAAATGTCGCGGCCGCCGAGCAGGATGCTCCCGCCGGCGCTCGGCACGAGACCGGAGATGGCGCGGAGGGTCGAGGTCTTCCCGGCGCCGTTGGGGCCGATGACCGCGACGACCTCGCCCTCCCCGACCCGCAGCGATACCCCCTTCACGGCGGCGACGTTGCCGTAGCGGACGTCGAGGTCGCTCACCTCAAGCACGGGATTCCTCGGCGCCGAGGTACGCCTCGATCACGGCTGGATTCGCCTGGATGTCCCGCGGCGTCCCCTCGGCGATACGGACGCCGTGGTCCAGCACGGTGATGACGTCGCAGAGCCCCATCACCGCGCGCATGTCATGCTCGACGAGGAGGATGGTCTTGCCTTCGGCACGAAGGGCGCGGAGCACCGCCATAGTGTCCGCGCTCTCCTGCGCGGTCAGCCCGGCGAGCGGCTCGTCGAGGATCACCAGCTCGGCCGCCGTCGCCAGCACCATGGCGAGGCACAGCGCCTTCTGGTCCCGGTGGGGCAAGCTCCCGGCGCGCTGGTCCGCAACGTCCGCCAGACCCAGCGACGCCAGCAGCCCCTGGGCGCCGGTGCAGACCGACCGTTCCCTGTCCCGGTAAGCAGCAGTCCCGATGAGCGTCGGCACGAACGCCATCGCCGCGTGCAGATGGGACGCGATGAGGACGTTGTCCAGCACCGTCGACTCGCGGAACAGCGTCGTCGCCTGGAACGTGCGCGCGATCCCGCGCCGGCAGATCTCGGACGGACGGAGGCCCGACACACGCGCGCCCTTGAAGACGATCTCGCCCGAGGACAGCGGCAGCACGCCCGTGAGCAGGTTGAAGACCGTGCTCTTCCCGGCGCCGTTCGGCCCGATCAGGCCGTGGATCGTCCGTGGCGCGACCGTCATGGAGAGCCCCGTCACGGCCTGCAGGCCGCCGAAGCGCTTGCTGACGTCCCGGAGCTCAAGGAGCAACGCGCGCTCCTACCGCCCGGGCCTTGGAGCCGCGACGCCGGTCGAGCGCGCGCGTGATGCGCCCCGGCAGCGACACCAGCCCCTCCGGGAACACGAGCATGACGACCATGAGCACCGCCCCGTAGACGAGGATTTCGTAGTGGTGCAGCTCGCGGAGGAGCTCGGAGGTGACCGAGAGCACGAGCGTGCCGACGACCGGGCCCCAGACCGACTGCGCGCCGCCGATGACCGTGAAGACGACCAGCAGCACCATCGGCTCCAGACCGAAGTCACTCGAGTGCAGCACCTGGTGCGAGTGCGCGAAGAAGACGCCGGCCACGCCGGCGAAGAAGCTCCCGAGCACGAACACGCCGAGCTTGTAGCGGATGACGTCGACGCCGAGCGTCTCGGCGAGCAGGTCACGCTGGCGGATGGCGCTCGCCACCAGGCCGAAGCGCGAGTACTCGAGCCGGATCAGCACCGCGGCCGCCACGAGAAACAGCGCGTACATCAGCCAGTACTGCGGAAGCTTGCCCGTGAACGCGATCGCGCCGCCGCTGAGCGGCAGCGGGTGCGGGCGCGGGATCTCGACGAGGCCCGAGGGGCCGCCGAGGTAGTCGACGAAGGAGTTGTTGAAGAACAGGCGCAGGACCTCGAGAAACGCGAACGTGATCAGGAAATAGTAGGGCCCGCTGACGCGGAGGGCGATGCGACCGACGGGCACCGCGACGAGCGCCGCCACGAGCGGCGCGGCCACCAGCGACGCCCAGAAGGACCATCCGGCGCGTGTCACGAGGAGCGCCGAGGCGTAGGCGCCGATGCCCATGAACGAGATATGAGCCATGTTGAGCTGGCCCGTGCTCATCTCGAACCGCAGGCTGAGGGTCAGCACGAGGTTCATCAGCATCGCCGTCGCCACGTCGAGGTAATACGAGTCCCGCGTGAGGACCGGGACGGCGACGCCGGCCACCGCGAGGAGACCGAAGCCGAGCGCCGGCGACAGCCCCGGTCTACGCGACACCGAACAGGCCCCGGGGTCGAACGAGCAGGATCGCGATGACGATGAGGAAGCCGAGCATGTTGACGGCGGCGCTGGTCATGAAGAGCGTGCCGATGCCCTCGACGGCGCCGAGCAGCAGGCCGCCGAGGACCGCGCCGGGCAGGCTGCCCATGCCGCCGACGATGATGATGATGAAGGCCTTCACCACCGGCAGCGCGCCCATCGTCGGGCTGACCGCGAAGACCGGCGCCAGGAGCGCGCCCGCGGCACCGGCCAGCGCGCAGCCGACGCCGAAGCCGAGGGCCAACACGGCCTCGATGTTGACGCCCTGCAGCGCGGCGGCGTCGGGATCCTGGGCCACGGCGCGCATCGCCTGGCCGGTGCGGGCGAACTTGAGGAACACGTAGAGCGCCGCCATGAGCGCGGACGCCGTGACGATGACGACGAGCCGCTCGCGCGACATGATCAGTCCGAACACGCGGACGATGCCGGAGACCGCCGACGGGACCGACTTGTCGAGCACGCCGAAGGAGAGCTGCGCCGACGCCTGCAGGACCCAGAGCAGCCCGAGCGAGACGATGAAGGCATTGAGCGTCTTGCCGCGCAGGTGCCGGAACACCACGCGCTCGGCGAGCACGCCGGCCGCCCCCACCACCAGCACGGCCAGCACCAGGGTCATGAAGTAGTTCACGCCGAAGACGGCGAAGGCGTAGTACGTCACGAAGCCGCCCAGCATGTAGAACTCGCCGTGGGCGAAGTTGATGATGTCGAGGATCGAGAAGATCAGCGTCAGGCCGAGGGCGACGAGGATGTAGACGACGGCCAGGCCGAAGCCGTTGAGCGCAGCCTGGATGAGCAGCTCGATGGACACGAGTGTGGCGCGGGAAGGGGTTGTCCCCCTCCCCGCGCTCCGGTCCCCGCCCTACTTCTTCTTCAGCGCCGCGGGGAGCACCTGGGCCAGGTCCACGATCTCGCCCCCGCGCACTTCGCTGATGACGAGCGGGTACAGGAACTGCCGGTCGATGCCGTAGGTCTCCTTGCCGCCGATCACCAGCGGCCCCCACACCGTCTCGAAGCGCTCCTTGGTGAGCACCTCCAGGACGCGGTCGGTCTCCACGCTGCCGGCGCGCTGCATGGCCTGGGTGAAGACGTCGAAGGCCGCGTAGTTCGCCACGGCGATGACGCCGGGCACCTCGCCGTACCGCTTCTCGTAGCCCTCGCCGAACTTGCGGACGGCGCCGCTGACGTGCTCGCTCTTGACGTTGATGTTCGCCGGGCTCCACACGCCTTCGGCCGCCTCGCGCCCGGCGACGCCGACGATGGTGAAGGGATTGGTCCCCGCGGTCCAGCCCTTGGCGCCCTTGAAGCCGAGCTCCATCGCCTGTTTCAGGATCAGCCCGGCCTCACCGGCCGGGGCCGCGGCGACGTCGATCATGTCCGGCTTCTGGGCCAGCAGCTTGGTCAGCACCGGGTAGAAGTCCTTCGTGCCGCGCTCGTAGTATTCGTCCGCCGTCACCTCGAACGCGAGCCCCTTGAGCGCCTTCACGACCGCGGTGTTGGTGTCCTTGCCGCTCGTGTCGTTCGGGGAGATCACCGCAACCCGCTTGACCTTCGGATGGTTCTCCTTGACCCAGCGGTAGAACGGCTCGGCGAGCTCCCACTGGCTCAGCATCGACCGGAAGGAGTAGGGCTTCTCGGGCGCCAGGTTGGCCGTGCCCCAGCACACGAACCCGAACATGACCTTGTTCGGCTCGGTGATCGTCTGGGCGGCATTGCACGTCGCCCCGACGGCGTTGCCGATGATGTACTTGACCTTGTCCTGGAACACGAGCTTGTTCGTCGCGGTCGCCGCATCCGCCGCCTGAGCCTTGTGGTCGTAGGCGACGAGCTTGATCTTGTAGACGTCGCCGCCGACCTTCAGGCCGCCCGCCTTGTTGATCTCGTCGGACCGCATCTCGGCGCCGCGCTGCAGCTCGACGCCGTACGACGCCGCGCCGCCGGACAGCGGACCGAGCAGGCCGATCGCCAGCGTCTTCTCGGCCGCCGGCGCTGGCCCGGTGCCGACGACGGCGAGGGCGAACGTGAGAACGACGAGGATCGCGGTGCTGCGTCGCGTGATCATGCATCTCCTCCTTCTGTCGAAGGAACGGCGCTCAGCGGAATCGGGGAATGACCGTCTCGCCGAAGAGCTGCAGAGCGCGCAGGACCCGCTCGTGCGCCGGGCCGCCCGGATGCCGGAAGCGGATCAGGAAGTAATCCGCGCCCACCTCGCGGTTCCAAATCTGAACCCGCTCGACGCAGTCCTCCGGCGAGCCGAGAATGAGGCGATCGAGCGAGATGCGCTTGAGGTCGAGGTCCTCTTCCTTCTTGATGTCCTGGTAGTAGGAGCCGTGTCGCCAGTAGTACCGGTGCGTGCTCAGCAAGCCCGCCTCGTACTCGGCGACGGCCTGCTCACGGGTCGGCGCGACGTAGCCCTCGCGGAACACGACCACCTTGTGCGGCCGCCCGCGGCTCTCCGCCGTCGCCCGGTACAGGGCGACCCGCCGCTTGAGACGCTCGGGCAGCTGGAAGGAGTCCGCGAGCAAGGCGTCGCCCAGGCGGCCCGCTCGCTTCATCGGCTCGTCGCCGAGCGCCGCCACCCAGATCGGCGGGTGCGGCTTCTGCACGGGCTTGGGTGTCACCATGATGTTCTGCAGCGTGTGGCGCTTGCCGACGAAGTAGACCTTCTCCTCCGTCCAGGCCCGGCGCAGGATCTCGATGCCCTCCTCGAACAGCGACACGCGGTCGCTCACCTTGAGGCCGAACGCGGCGAAGTCGCCCTCCTGGTACCCCTGCCCCACCCCGAGGATCAGGCGTCCCTTGGAGATGATGTCCACGACCGCGCAGTCCTCGGCCAGACGGGTCGGGTGATAGAGGGGCAGGATCGCGATCCCGGTGCCGATCCGGATCCGCGACGTCCGCGCCGCGATGGCGGCCGCGAGCGGCAGCGGCGAGGGAAAGTAGCCGCTGGGCTCCTGGTGATGCTCGGTCAGGAAGAACGAGTCGAAGCCGCACCGCTCGGCCTGCTGGGCCTCGGCGATCACCTCGTCGACCATGCGCGTGAGGTCCGTGCCCGGCGCCGGATGCGTGTTGGCCATCACCCCGAACTGGATCATCGGGTCCTCCCGCTAGCTCGCACGACTCTTGTCGAGCAGGCGCCGAGCCTTACCCTCGCGCCCGTACGTGTACTCGCGCAGGCTGCCCGCCGGCACCGGCTCGACGGTGACGCGGATGCCGAGATCCGACTTGAGTCGGTCCTCGAGGATGTGGATCAGCTGCTCGCGATCCTCGATGGCGTCCTTCACCTCGACCTGCACCGTCATGTCCTCGCGGATCTCGAGCCCCGAGCCCCTGCGCTCGACCACGCAAAGCCACTCGCCCGTGGTGCGGTCGTCGGAGGTCACCGCCCGGACGCACGCCATGGGGAACACGTTCGTGCCACGAATCTTGACCATGTCGTCGCTGCGGCCGAGAAAGTGGTCCATCCTGCGCGTGTAGCTGCCGCAGCCGCAGCGGCGCTGCCCGTCACTGATGATGCGGATGTAATCGCGGAGGTTGTAGCGGATCAACGGCGGATGGTGGCGGTAGAGGCTCGTGATGACGAGGTTGCCTTTCTCGCCGTCGGGCAGGATGGCGTCGGTGTCGACGTCGGCCACCTCGATGATGAACATGTCCTCCATGAGGTGCAGTCCGTCCTTCTCCTGGCACTCGAAGGCCGGCAGCCCCACCTCGTGCGTGCCGTAGTTGTCGAAGACCGGGCAGTGCCACGCGCCTTCCATCATCTTTCGCAGGCTGCCGTCGACGTCGGGCCCGAGGAACGCGGCGATGAACCGCGTGCCGAGGCGCCGCAGATCGAGCCCCTCCTGCTGCGCGACCGCGGCGAGGTGCAGCAGATACTCCGGGAAGCCGGCCCAGAGATTCACGCCCCAGTCGAACGCGACCTCGAGCTGCCGCCGGCTCGGCGTGACGTTGCCGCTGCCCGTCGTGACGGGCGCGATGCCGGACCAGTGCAGGCAGCTGAGGTAGTAGAACCACCCCAAGTTCGACGTCGACAGCGTCGAAGGGATCTGCATGACATCGCCCGGCCGGGCGCCCTGGATCCACAGCGCGCGCGAGCCCTGGATGCCCTGGATCTCCCACTCGAGCGGGGTGAAGAGCGTGGGCCGCGGCATCCCCGTCGTGCCGCCGCTCGACTGCAGCTTGATCGGCACGCGGGCGCCGTCGGCCCGCGTGAGGCCCGGGTGCTCACCGAACGGCGGATGCGTCTTGATGCTGTCCTTGAAGTCCTCCACGGCGACCATCGGCAGCTTCGTCAGATCGTCCTTCGACCGGATCGCCTCGCGCCGCACCCCGTGCTGCCGCCACTTCTTCTGGTAGAAGGGGTTGGTCCACGCCCACTCGACGATCTCCACGAACCGCCGGTTCTGGACCTCCTCGATCTGCTTGCGATCGAAGAGGAAGACCGTTTCTGCGAAGTCCTGAGACGGCGGATAGTCGCGGACGAGCTTGTCGAAGTCGATCGACCGGTAGTAGTACGGCACCGTCATACGGACTCCCTTCGGCTCTGGCGGCACCGCGTCACGCCCGGCGCCGTCGGAACCTGGCGAAGTTCGCGGGCCGCTTCTCGAGAAATGCGCGGGCCCCCTCCTGCTGCTCCTCCGCCCAGAACTCCGGCCCCGTGAGGTAGCGGCGGAGCTGGTCGCCTTGCCCGAGCAGATCGCTGAACTCCTCCACGAACGAGGCCTTGAGGATGCGCAGGCACGTCGGCGAGAGCGCCAGCAGCTCCGCGCACCACTTCTCCACCTCGTCGTCCAGCTTCTCCATCGGCACGACCGCGTTCACGAGGCCCATGTCGTAGGCCTGACGCGCCGTGTACCGCCGCGCGAGCATCCACATCTCCCGCGCCCGCTTGGCTCCGACCACCCGCGTGAGGTAGCTCACGATCCCGCCGCACGCCGGGCTGCCGACGCGTGGCCCGTTCTGGCCGAAGATCGCGTGCTCCGCGGCGATCGTGAAGTCGCAGAAATAGGCGATGTGGTTCCCGGCCCCGACCGCGTAGCCGTTCACCCGGGCGATGATCGGCTTGGGACAGTGGGACAGCGTCTGGTGGAACAGGTACGGCTCGAGGATCTGCCGCTCCAGTCCGCCTTCCTTCTCCCAGTTCACGTCGCCCCCGGCGCAGAAGGCCTTGGCGCCCGCCCCGGTCAGGACGATCACGCCCACCTCCGGGTCCGCCCCCGCGCTCTCGATCGCGAGCGTCATCTCCCGCAGCGTGTCCCCCGTGAACGCGTTGTACTGCTTGGGGCGGTTGATCGTGACCTGCGCGACCTGATCACGGACTTCGTAGCGCAGGTCGCGGTACGCCATCTCAGCGCGACGCTTCCGGTCCTTGACGTTCGCGATATTACGCCTCCACCCACGGCGTCCAGAGCTGGAACCATTCCTCGGGCGGGTTCACGAATCCCTTCACCTTCGGGTTCAGGACGACGAGGTTGAGGTCGTTGCAGATGGGCAGGAACGCCGCGTCGTCCTCCATGAGGATGCGGTCGATCTGCCGGTAGATCGCCACCCGCTTGCTCTCGTCGAGCTCGCCGCGCGCGCTGTCGAGGAGCGAGTCCACCCGGGGGTTCGCGTACCAGCCGACGTTCACGCCCTTGTCCGGCTGCCGCGTGGAGCGGGCGACGATGTCGATCCAGAAGTTGGTCGTCATGCCCCAGGAGAGCTGGTAGGCTCCGTGGCCCGGGCGGAGGCCCTGGAACATCTTCGACAGATACGTGATCCAGTCGAACGTCTCGAGCTTGACGCGGATGCCCACCTTGGCGAGGTCGCGCTGGATCCACTCCGCCATCGCCACGGGAATCATCTGGCCCGAGCCCGAGGTCGACGTCCAGAACACGGTCTCGAACCCGTTGGCGTGTCCCGCCTCCTTGAGGAGCTGCTTGGCGCGATCGGGATTGTAGGAGTACGCCTTGTACTTCGGATCGTAGCCGATGGTCGCCGGCGGCACCATGCTCCAGGCGGGCTTGGCCGTCCCGCGGAGCAGGTCCTTGCACATCTTCTCCTTGTCGATGGCCATCTGAACGGCCTTGCGCACGCGGACGTCCTTGAAATACTCGTCCTTCATGTTGAGGTGCCAGTACCAGATGTGGGGCGCGTTGCTCTGCAGCACCGTGAACTTGTCCTTCCGCAGCGCGTCGACCTCGTCGGGCGACGGCGCCAGGATGAAGTCCACCTCGCCCGTGCGCAGCGCCGCCACGCGCGCCGCGGGATCGTCGAGACGTCGGAAGACGAGCTTGTCGACGTTGGCCTGCGGGCCCCAGTAGCCCTTGAAGCGCTCGAGGACGATCCGGTCGCCCGGCACGTTCTCCACGAACTTGAACGGTCCCGTGCCGACCGGGCCGTTCGCGAACTTCTCGTTGCCGAGCTTCTTCACCTGGGTCGGGCTCACCATCATCGGCTCGCCCCAGCTCTGGAGGGTCATCCGCTCCCACTCGGCGTAGGGCTTGCTGAAGGTCAGCTTGAGCGTGTATTCGTCGACCGCCTCGGCGCCCGTGATGTACTCGACGACATAGGACGTGTAGCTGTTGGCCCGCGGATAGAAGTGGGGCGCGTCCTTCTTGAACATGCGCTCCCAGCTGAAGACCGCGGCCTGGGCGTTGAACGGCGTCCCGTCGTGGAACTTGACGCCCTTGCGGAGCTTGAAGGTGCGTGTGAGCCCGTCCTTAGAGACCTGCCAGGACTCGGCGAGCCTGGGAACCAGCGGAGGCACGGCGACGTCCGCCCGCGTCAGGTCCTCGGCCAGGAGACCTTCGAACATCTGGAAGGTCACCCGGTAGGTGAGCCAGCAGCCCGTGGCCTGGGGATCGAGGATGTCGGACGGACCCTCCATGCCGTACACGAGCGTCCCGCCCTTCTTCGGCGTGCCCTGGGCCCGCGCGGCGCGGGGCGCCGCGAGCGTGCCCGCCGCCCCCACCGCCGTCGTCCGGATGAAGTTTCGACGACCGATCTTCTCAGCGTCCATGGCGCCCCTCCTTGTCGATCCTTCCTTGTCTCACTGGCGCGCGCGCGGGTCGAGGGCCTCGCGCAGGCCGTCCCCGATGAAATTGAATCCGAGTGCGACGACGACGATGATAACGCCCGGAATGGTGGCCACGTGGGCGGCGCGGTAGATCACGAGGCGGCCGCTGCCGACCATCACGCCCCAGTCGGGCGTGGGAGGCTGGACTCCGAGGCCGAGAAAGCTCAGGCCGGATGACGCCACGATCATCAGCCCGACGAGGGTGCTGGTGTAGACGAGCAGCGGCGGCAGGACGTTCGGCACGAGATGCCGCCAGAGCACGCGGCCGCTCCCCGCTCCGAGCGCGCGCACGGCCTCGATGAATTCCAGATTCTTGACGGAGAGCGTCGCGGTGCGCACGACGCGCGTGCTGTAGGGCACGAGCACGACGGCGAGGGCGAACATCTGGTTGCCGACGCCAGGGCCGATGACGCCCACGATGGCGATGGCCAGAAGCACGAGTGGGAACGCGAAGAACACGTCGAGCACGCGCATGATCAGGTGATCGAGCAGGCCCTCGCGGTAGCCGGCCACGAGCCCGAGGAGCAGGGCGACGAGGCCCGCGGCCACGGTGGGCACGATGCCGACGAGGAGCGAGATCCGCCCACCCCAGATCAGGCGGCTCAGGATGTCGCGTGCCTGCTCGTCCGTCCCGAGGAGATGTCCGGGCGTGCCGGGCGGGGAGAGTCGGTCGACCTCCACGGACGTGAGCGGATCCCAGGGGCTGATCAGCGGCGCCGCGGCTGCCGCGCCGCCGACGATGGCGACGATCACGAGGCCGGCGAGGGCCTGGCGGTCCCGGATGAACGCGCGCAGGAACGCGGTGAAGCGCCCGGCGCCGCGCCGAGGCCGCGGCCGGGTGCCTTCGATCGCCAGGACGGTCGCCATCACACTGGGCCTACGCCGGCCGGGCCCGCGGGTCGAGGTACAGGTTCAGCAGGTCGACCACGAGGTTGACGACGACGAACGAGAGCGCGATGAAGAGCGCGGCCCCCTGCACCACCTGCACGTCGCGCGCGATGACCGAGCTGACGAGCTGGCGGCCGAGCCCCGGCCAGCCGAAGACCTCCTCGGTGAACACCGCCCCGCCGAGCAGATAACCGAGCTGCAGCCCGGCGATCGTGACGATCGGCGGCCAGGCCACCCGCAACGCGTGGGCGCTGATGACGACCCGCTCGGCCAGCCCCTTGGCGCGCGCCACCATGATGTACTCGTGGCCGAGGATCTCGAGCACCGACGCCCGCGTCATCCGCGCGATGATGGCCCCGGGGGCGGCCGTGGTCGTCACCGCCGGCAGCACCAGGTGGGTGAGCAGATCGGCGACGCCGCCGGCCCCACGCGTCGAGTACATCCCGAGGCTCGGAAGCCAGCGCAGGTCGATGGCGAAGACGACGATGAGGACCAGGCCGAGCCAGAAGGGCGGCATGTTGCCGACCACGAGCGAGGCGCCCATGGTCACCCGATCGATCGCGGTCCTCTCCCGCGCCGCGGCCAGGACGCCGGCGGCGATGCCGGCGGAGGCCGCGAGGACGAAGCTCGCGCCGGCGAGGATCAACGTGTTGCCGAACTTCGGCAGCAGCAGCTCGACGACGGGCTGATGCACGATCGGCGAGAGGCCGAGGTCGCCGTGCAGCGCGCGCCAGAGCCACTTCACGTACTGCACGTGAAGGGGCTGGTCGAGTCCGAGTGCCCCGCGGAGCTGGGCCAGCGACTCGGCGGTCCCCATCGGGCCGAGCAGCGCCCGCGCCACGTCGCCGGGGATGAGCTTCATCCCGAGGAAGATCACCACCGAGATGCCGAAGAGCACGGGCACGAGTCCGAACAGCCGCTGGGCGACGTAGGAGGTCACGAGGCGGGCCCCTCGAGCCGGGCCCGCAGGCGTTCGCAGTAGGCGGCGGCGTCCTCGGCGAACCGCTTCTCGAAGAAGTCGTCGACCGCCCGTCCGAGGATGGCGTCGGCGTCGGTCCGGATCGGCAGCGGACTCCGGCTGCGGAGCTCGTTGACCGCTTGCTCCTTGAGGGCCGCGCAGACGTCGTAGTCGAGCGTCAGGTGGGCCAGCACACCGGCCGCGCAGGGCTCGAGTCGCCATTGCCCCGTGATCGACAGCAGCGCGCCCCGCACGGTGAACCGGCGCCCATCACGGCCATCCCGGCCCACCGACAGCGTCACGCGCTGGCGCCGATGCCCGACGATGGGCAAGTCGAGGTCGTGGCACAATGCCCGACGGTTGGATGACCCGTTTGCGTCGGCGCCGTGCGAGAGCCCGGGGAAGCAGAGGTAGGACACCCGCCGGCCGAGCGCCGTCCGCGCGTCGTCCAGGACGGCTGACAGTGGAGTCTGCACGCTGACGGTCACCATGGCTCCTCGGGACGGCCTCACCACACCGCCGGCCGACTATAGTCCACCGCGTCGAACGCACGCAACCCGTGCGATGGGATTAGGATTGACCGCATCGGCGGTCCACGCGCTCCACGCATGACGGGAGGACACGGATGCTCAGGCGACCCGACGTCGACGAGGTGAAGGCGTACGGCGAGGCCCTCGGCCTCGATCTCACGTCCACCGAGGCGCGGATCATGCACTCGCGGATGATGGCCACCATCGACGCGCTCGACGTGTTCAACGAGCTGCGCGTCGAGGAGCATCGCCCGCCGCTCCGGTTCACCGATCGCGATCCGGGCTACCGGCCGACGGAGCACGAGGATCCCCTGAACGTCTTCATCAGGAAGTGCCGCGTCGCGGGCGCGGACCATGGCCCGCTGCGGGGCAAGACCATCGGGCTCAAGGACCACATCAGCGTCGCCGGTGTGCCCCTGACGTTGGGCTCGCATCTCATGGACGGCTACGTTCCGGACTTCGATGCCACGATCGTGACGCGACTTCTCGACGCCGGCGGCACGATCGTCGGCAAGCTCAAGATGGAGGAGTTCTCCTGGGGCGGGCCAGGCCTGAGCGGTGTCGGCGACTACGGGCGCCCCCTGAACCCTCACAACAGGGATCATGTGACGGGCGGGTCGTCCTCCGGCTCCGCCGCGGCGGTCGCCGGCGGAGAGGTGGACGTCGCCTTCGGCGGCGATCAGGGCGGCTCCATCCGACTCCCCGCCGCCTGGTGCGGGATCGTGGGCTTGATGCCCACGCACGGCCTCGTGCCCCACTCCGGCGTGTTCGGCTTGGAGCCGACCATCGACTACGTGGGGCCCATGGCCCGCACCGTGGAGGACGTGGCGACGGCCCTCGCGTGCGTCGCCGGGCGCGATGGGTACGACCCGCGCCAGGCTCACGTTCCTGCGAGCGTCCCCGCGTACACCGAGGCCCTGACGCGCGGGGTCGGCGGGCTCAAGATCGGAATTCTGGCGGAAGGGTTCGGCGTCGCAGGTGGCGACCCGAGCGTGGACGCGTGCGTGCGCGAAGCGATCCACGTGCTCGAGGGGAAGGGCGCGCGAGCCGAGAGCGTCTCCGTGCCGCTGCACGCTAAGGCGCCGCTCGCCCTCCTGCCCATCTACCTCGAAGGCGGCAAGCGGATGTACGACACGAACTTCGGGGGCACGTTCGCCAGGACCTATTACCCGAGCTCCTTCATCTCGATCTTCGGTCGCCTCAAGCAAAGCCACGGGCGAGAGTTCTCGCCGAATCTCAAGCTCAACCTGATGCAAGGCCACTACTTGCAACAGCACTACGGCGGGCGCCTCTACGCGAAGGCGCAGAACGTCCGTCCCACCTTCGTCGCGCAGTACGATCGGGTCCTGGCCGGCGTCGATCTTCTGGCGATGCCTACCGTGCCCGTGCGTGCTCCCCGCTGGCGCGAACCCATGAACCACGAAGAGGCGATCGAGCACACGCTGTTCGGCGGCAAGCTCGGCATGGACCTGGGACCGGTGATCGCCAACACGTGCCCCTTCAACTACACGGGGCATCCCGCCATCAGCATC
>Ga0137396_10000054_pt1 | contig 38297 bp, 35 predicted proteins | sample czc16metaG_FD_108284 | JGI IMG/M metagenome (GOLD analysis project Ga0137396, IMG submission 108284) | Vadose zone soil microbial communities from Angelo Coast Range Reserve, California, USA - czcobulk3.16 metaG | ecosystem: Environmental > Terrestrial > Soil > Vadose zone | place: USA...
AGCATGTCCTGGGCGCGGTACTGGGCCACCCGCGCCAGCGTGGCGCTCCAGCTCAGCGTCCGGACGCCGTTGGCCGCCCGGTCCTGGTTGATCAGCGCGAACTCCTGACCGGCTGCTCCCCCAACCGCACCGGAGCCACTCGCCACCGGTGGTGCCGGCGGGGCGGGCGGTGCTGGCGCCGCGCCGGGGGCGGGTCGCCAGGCGGGCGCCGCCGCAGCCGGTTGGTCGGCGAGCGACGGCGGAGGGACCTGGTGCAGCTTAGCCTCGGCCACGGCCGCGGCGGTCAGCCGGTCGGGACCAGCCAATCCGACGCTCCGGATGGTGGTGATCATGGCGGCGGCCGCGGCCTGGGGGTGGATCGCTCCCCTGCTCGGCGCAACACTTCCCAGCACGATGGGGCCGGCCAGCCCCAGGATCAGCAGCGACGGAATGCCCGCGAGCACGGTCCGAACAATGGTTCGAGGCATCTGGTCTTTTCCCCCCGTAAACGGCTGAGCGAAACCTGGCGGGATTCTAAGCGGTGGGCGGCAAAAATGCCGGTCGAAATGGTTCAGCGAAAGCTGAGCCGCTGAGTATCAGGCCGCCGTCACAAAGAGCAATAAATGACCCAGCAGTTGTCCCGGCAGTAACGCGATCATGGCCAGGTAGAGCAGCCCGGTGGTCGACATGAACGAGCGCATCCGGCAGGTAGGAAACGCCAATCCCGCGGCGAGCAAGGGCAAGCCGACCGCCCCCAGGGCCCAAAGCACCGCCAGCGTTGGGTTCTGGGTCAGGATGGTGGAGAACGACGCCGGCGACCTGGCCAGCCCCAGCAAGCCGGGCACGAAGAGAACCGGCTGCACGACCAGCGCCACCAGCAGGATGGCGATGGCGCGCAACAACGGCCGGTTGGTCAGCGCCGGTGTGACCAGGTACCAGTGGCCGAGCAGCATGCCCGTGGTGGCCGCGCCCAGGACCATGCTGGAGACGATGGCCAGGCCGGCGATCGCCAGGCCATCGACCACCGACCCGCCCATGGTTACAAAGGTCAGGGCTACGGCTGCCAGCAGCGCGCCGCACGTCAGGGCGGGTGGGAGCCAGGTGAGCAGGCCGGACCGGCCAGTCCAGGTCGCCCAGGCCGCAGCGGCGAGGGCCACCACCACTAGCGCCAGCAGACCGGGTAAGAGCCCCGCCGCCGCCCCGTCGATGGGCAGCAGCCGGACGTATGAGGCGGGCGGCGCTCCCAGAGCCGCCAGGAGCGCCAGCACCGCCAGGCCCAGCTCGGCCAGTGCCATGAACCTCAGGAACCCGCGGGTCAGGTCGCCGCGGGTCTGCAACACCAAGACCGTAAACACCGTGCCGATGGTCGTCTCCGCCAGCACCACGAACAGCGCCAGCGGCACGGTGAGCAGCGCGACCGGAACGCCCGGGGCAGTCAGAGGGGAGATGTGCATACCCGCTGGCCATAGTAGTGTGGGGCCATGGCGGATACACGGGGATACGTACCGGTGGCATTGACAGATGGGGTGTGGCGGACATCCGGCGGAATCGACGTCCCGTGGTTTGAGGTGGAGACCGACCTGCTTCCGGTGGACGAGGTCGAGGGCGCCATCGATCGGGTGATGAGCGTGTACGGCGTGAGCGACGTGGTCGTGGATGCCTTCGATCAGTTTCGGAAGGAGCTGCGGACCGTCCTCCCGGCCGACGTCACGGAATAGACCCGCGCGGGACGCGATAGGTAGAGGTGTGGGAATCGTTCGTCGCGATCGCGTGCAGGATCCGCGGGTGGTCGCCGATCCTCACCGGTTGCCGCCCGGCCAGGTGCTGACCGACAAGTGGCCGGTCCTGAGCTACGGCAGCACGCCCCGCTACGACATGACGAAATGGCGGTTGCGCCTGGACGGCGAGGTGGAGAAACCCACCATCCTGACCTGGGAGCAGGTCCGCCAGCTGCCGGTCACCACCGTGACGGCGGACATGCACTGCGTCACCACCTGGAGCCGGCTGGACAACACCTGGGAAGGCGTTAGCTTTGCCGAGCTCGCCCGCCTGGTCCAACCGCGCGCCAGCGCCCGCTTTGTGGTCGCCCACTGCGCCCAGAACTACACCACCAGCGTCCCGGTGGACGTCCTCGCCGATAGCGACGTCCTGATTGCCTATCGGCACGACGGCGTGGAGCTGCCGCCCGATCATGGCGGGCCGCTCCGATTGGTGGTTCCCAAGAAGTACGCGTGGAAGAGCGCCAAATGGCTGGAGCGCCTGGAGTGGGTGGAGCACGACCGCTTGGGCTTCTGGGAAGTCAACGGCTACAACAACGGGGCCGATCCCTGGACGGAAGAACGATACTGGTGATCCACGGCCCCGTTGTCCCGTCGATAGGGGACTCCCCCTTGGCGGTTGCTGCTCGAAGCCAAGAGCCGCCACGGCTCTTCCTCTTGACTTCGAGCACCGGCGCTGCGTGATCGCATCGCCTGCCCGCCAACCCCCTGTGGGCCGACCCCTGGAAAGAAGAGCGCTACTGGTAAGGACCTCCCCACCGCTACTGATAAAGTAAGTCCATTACGGGGTGCGCGCGCGGGCGCTGAGAGGCGGCAGTGGTCGCCAACCCATAGAACCTGATCTGGGTAATGCCAGCGGAGGGATGCCGATGACTGCGCAGGTCGTGCGCGACGTTCAATCGGACGCCTTTCTGAGAGTCGAAACCCATGGGATCGACGCGATCCCGGCAGCCGAACGCAAGGGCACCGCGCGCGACGTCGGGCTGCTCTGGGTGGCGGCGTTCGCCAATTTCGCCTCGCTGATTACCGGGGGGCTGCTCATCAGCTTTGGGCTGGGCACGCTGGAGTCGATCCTGGCGGTGGCGGTCGGCTCGCTCGCCTCGGCGGTGGTGCATGGTTTGCTGAGCACCGCAGGCCCGCGGTTCGGCACCACCCAGGTGGTCGCGGCCCGGCGGACCTTCGGGGTGCGGGGCGCCTACCCGGGCGCCTTCTTTACGCTCTTCCTGGCGGTCGGCTGGTTCGCCGTCGATTGCGTGATCGCGGCCCAGGCATTGCTGCAGCTCGGACACCTCGCAGGCCTGCCCTCGGGGAACGGGCTCAGCGCCATCGCGCTGCTGGTGGTGGTCGTGATTTCCGTGCTGGTCGCCGTGTATGGGCATCAGACCATCCAGGTCTTTGAAAAATATGGGGCGCTCGTCTTCATCGCCTTTTGCGGGCTGCTGTTTGTGGCGCTCTTGCCCAGGATGCACTGGACCCTGGGCGCGACGGTCGCCGGCGCGGATCACGTCGCCGCCTGGGTGCTGGGCACCAGCGTGATCTTCGCCCTGGTCGCTTCCTGGTTCAGCTTCGCCTCGGACTACTCGCGCTACCTGCCGATCCGCACCTCGGTGCGCTCGGTCACCGGATGGGTCGGGGGCGGCACCGCGGTCTCCATGTTTCTCTTCGGCGCATTGGGAGTGTTGGTGGCCAGCATCGAACCCAAGCAGGCGGGCGATCTGCTCGGCCTGATCGGCAGCCAGGCACCGGCCCTGATCGTCGTCCCCTTCCTGCTCTTCGTCGCCGTAGGGGAGATCTGGGCCAACTACCTCGATGTCTACACCGCCGGGCTTTCCGGTCTGGCCCTCAACATGCGAATGCGGCGCTGGACCGCGGCCCTTTTGCTGGGCTGTCTTGGCGGCGTGCTCGCCTACTTCGCCATGTTTATCTCGAACTTCAAAGACCAGTACACCAACTTCCTGCTGATCACCTACCTCTGGGTGCCGTCCTGGGCGGCCGTGGTGCTGGTCGACCAATTCATCCTTCGGCGGCACCAGCCCGCGCCCGGACTCGTGAGCTGGCGGGCCGTGGCGGCCTGGCTCATCGGCGTCGTCGTGGCCGTCCCGTTCGTGGATTCCACACTCTGGCAGAGCCCCCTGGCTGTGAACCTGCTGCACAACACGGATATCTCCGGGTACGTCGGGGCGCTCGTCGGTGGCGGCGTCTACCTGGTGCTGGGACGACGAGCGTGAGCATCCCGGTCGCACTCACGATTGCCGGCTCGGATTCGGGCGCCGGCGCAGGCATCCAGGCAGACCTGAAGAGCTTTGCCGCCAACGGCGTCTACGGCCTGAGCGTCATCACCGCCATCACCGCCCAGAACACGGTAGGCGTGCGGGCGGTGCAGGACATCGACCCCGATGTGATCCGAGCCCAGCTGGATGCCGTGAGCGAAGACTTTGCCATCGGGGCGGTCAAGACCGGCATGCTGTCGAGTGCGAAGATCATCGATGTGGTCGTCCAAGGCCTGCGCGCCCATCGGCTGCCGCACCTGGTGGTGGACCCGGTGATGGTCGCCAAGAGCGGCGACCGGTTGCTCAGGGAGGACGCAGTGGAGGCATTGCGCCGACACCTGCTGCCGCTGGCCGAGGTGGTGACCCCGAACCTGCCGGAGGCGCAGACGCTTGCCGGCTTGCCGGCGGGCACCTTGTCTGACCGCATCGCGGCGGCTCGAGCCATCCTGGCCCTGGGGGCGCGCAACGTAGTGATCAAGGGGGGGCACGGGGAAGAGGACCCCGTCGTGGACTTGCTGGTGGATGCGGACGGCGTCCGCGAATTCCGAGCGCCCCGGGTGCGCGGGACCAGCACCCACGGCACCGGCTGTACCTTCTCGGCTGCCATCGCGGCCGGGCTGGCCCGCGGCCTGAGCGTGGCGGCGGCTGTCGACGAGGCGCGAACCTATCTCTCCGCGGCCATGGCGCAGGCGCCGGACCTGGGCCATGGGCACGGGCCGCTTAACCACTTTCCCTCGGTCGCCCATGCCGTTCGGTGAGCAGGACCTCGACTACCTGGAGAAGGTCCATCCGGGGCTCGACGCGGTGGCCAGCGAGATGCTGGCCGTCGGGCGAGCCGAAGGCATTCCTATCGTGCAACTCCCGGTGGCGCGCTTCCTGCATGTGATGGTGGCGGCGGTCCGGCCGGCTCGGGTGGTCGAGGTCGGGACCGCCATCGGGTTCAGCACTCTTTGGATGGCCACGGCGCTCCCGCCGGACGGGCGGATCGACACCATCGACCCCGACCGCAGCCGCACCGACCGGGCCCGGCGGTTCTGGATCCGGGCCCAGGTGGGCGACCGGATCCGGGTCATCAATGAGCCGGCGCTGCGTGTCCTGCCCCGGCTGGCGGCGGGGATCGATCTCGCCTTCATCGACGCCATCAAGACCGAGTACTCCGCCTACCTGGAGGCCCTGCTGCCCAAGATGCGGCCGGGCGGTGTCATCCTGGCCGATAACCTGCTCTGGAGCGGACGGATTGCCGCCGGAGACCACGACGCCGACACCGATGCCCTGCGCGCCTTCAATGAGACCTTCTTGCATCACCCTCAGCTGGAGAGCACGGTGCTCCCGATTAGTGACGGACTCGGATTTGGCGCCGTCCGGCCTGACGAGGAGGAGCGAAGTCATCCAGACGAGCGATCCCCCTACCGCCGTCCAGGCAGTCAGCGTTCGTCGAGCTGACACAGGTCTCGCTCCTCCCAGCCACCAGTGAGCGCCCCCCGGACGCACAACACAACGCACACCTCGCGACCAACCGGTAACGACTTCCAACCAGGCCAGCGATCGCCAGAATCGCCTTCCAGATAGGGCGCGATCCGGCTGCGGTCCGCCCCGGTCAGGGCGTTCTCGACTCGTTGCTCCGCCGTGACCCGGTTCGCAGTCTTCGGCGCGTACGCTCGGATTGACCCGGCGCCGTGTCCGTTGGGGAGGACTCGCCGGGGTGTCGCGCCGCACGCCGAATCAGTTTTTGGGGGAGGTCGCAATGGGTGTCAGTAGCCCGTTAGACCGCACAGTCAGCCGTCGAACCGTGCTCAAGGTCGCCGCGTCAACCGGACTGGCCCTGTCGTTTCCGGGAGTCCTCGAGGTGCTGGCTGCACCGGCGAATCGCCTGGCCCACACGGCGCCAGCCACGCTGCCGGACATCCAGTTCGATATCGGAGCTTTCATCGCCCCGGCTCAGACGATCAGCGGGGTGCCTGTCCGCTTCGGGCCGGTCTTCACCCGCTTCGTGACCCTCGCGCTCAGCCGCAATCCGTCTCACGACGACCAGGAGATCCTGGCTGAAGCCCTGGAGACGGTCGAATCACGATACCCCTTCAGTCCGCAGGGGCTCTTCACCTTCGTGGCGTACGGGATACCGTATTTCAACCGGCTCCCCGGTGGGATGCGAGGGCCGCTGGTTCGGCGGCATCTTCCACGATTGCGCGCCAACCCGAACCGGTTTGCCCTCGAGGAGGCGGTGCCGAGTCCCACCGATGTCTCGCCGCAAAACCCGGGAATCACCAAGCAGACCTTCAACGTCCCGGTGCGGATCGAACACAATGACGTCCTGCTGACCCTGCGCAGCGACGCCCTGGGCCACACGGCGGACGTCCTGGCGTGGCTGGTCAACGGCAGCAACCGCCTCGCGGGGAAGGCACTCCGGTCCCCCCAGTTCCGCGGGTTATTCCGGATCACCTCGAACCGGGTCATGTTCCAGCAGATTGGCCTGCCCCGGAAAGTCGCCGACCAGAATCACCTTTCCTTTGCGGCGGACGTCAATCAGCAGTCGCCCATGTGGATGGGGTTTGCCGACCAGCACACCGACGGCAGCGGTCCGGCGGAGATCACCACATTCCAGGGCAACCGCTCCGCCAGGCTGACCACCAGCCGCCCCGGCGACTATTTTGCCAACGGGGCCATTCAGCATCTCTCGCATGTGATTCAGGACCTGGAGCAGTTCTATGCCCCGCCGGACGAACCGTTTACGGAACGCGTCCAGTATCTGTTCCGATCTGATCCGATCCCAGCGCTCGGTAACACAGACCAGTTCACCGATGGGGGCGGTCCGGCGTTCTTACGCAACGTCTTCCAGGGGACAGACGACGCCTTGCGGAACGCCGAGGCCATCAACACCTTCGAAGGGCAGCATCGGATGGGCCACCTGGCCGCTCTCCAGCGCTCCTCTCGCGCCGCCGATACCACGCCGATCCACATCCGCATGGACGGGCCCGGGTTCGACTCACTGGACGTCCCGAATGGAAGTAACCAACCGAAACTGCAATTCACCGTCTTCGTGCCGACCGCCGACTTCTTTGCCACGATGCGCCGAAATCAAGCGTCGCTCGATCTCGTGACGCAGCATGGGGTGGCCGACGAGAACAATGGGCTGGAACGCTTTATCACCGCGACGCGGCGCCAGAACTTCCTGGTTCCGCCCCGCAGACACCGCGCGTTTCCGCTTCTGGAACTCGCGGAAGACGACACCGTCGCTGGCCGGCATTAGCGAGCCGGTTGATGGGGTCGCCCGGGGCCGGCAGGTCGCAGCCCTGTCGGCCATGGTGCTGTCGCATCGACGCGCCCCTCTCTCCCTGCGAGAGCGGTTCGCTTACACCCCCGGGGAGATCCAGGAAAGCCTTGGCCGTTTGGTACGGCAGGGCATCGCGACCGAAGCCGTCATCGTGTCGACCTGTCACCGTATCGAGGTCTACATTGTCTCCGCCGGGCCGCCGGATCCCGGCCGGCTCGGACAGTTTCTGTGCGACGACCGCGGCATGTCCTGGGCTGCGGTGCAGCCGTTCGCCCGTGCCCTTGCCGGGCTCGAGGTAGCCGAGCATCTCTTCAGGGTCACCGCCGGACTGGATTCGATGGTGGTGGGCGAGGCCGAGGTGCTGGGGCAGGTGAAGGCGGCCTACGCCGCGGCCAAACAGGCTGGTAGCCTCGGTCCGCAAATCGACGGACTGTTCCGCTGGGCGATTCACGCCGGACGTCGGGTCAGGAAGGAGACTGAGCTCAGGACGGTTCACCGATCGATCGGCACGCGGGCGGTCGAGGTCGCGTCCGTCCATCTCGGGGGTCTTCACGGCCGCACGGTCCTCATTCTTGGAGCCGGCAGGGTGGCGCGGGCGGTAGCCGAACGGGCGCGGGCCGAGGCGGCCAGGGTCGTGATATGCAGACGGACGGCGGCACGGGCCCGGCCCCTCGCGGGGCAAGCAGGCGAGGCCGTCCCGCTGGCGCGGCTCAGCCAGGAGCTCGCGGATGCCGACGTCCTGGTCTGTTGCGCCGCGGCCCAAAACCGCCTGGTGCATCGTGAGCAGCTCCGGCATGCTGTCGCAGGCCGGCAGGGGCGGCCGTTGCTCGTGGTCGACCTTTCGGTTCCCCGGGTCGTCGATCTGGGAGCCAGGCACCTCCCGGGTATCGAACTGATCGACCTGGAAGGTCTGGCCGGCGAGGAGGCCGGGGATGACCCGGCGTTGGGGCCGGCGATTCGCGACGGCCTGGCGATTGTGAATCAGGAAACCCGAGCATTCGGTGCCTGGGCGGCCGGGCGTCAGGCCGGTGCCGTGATCGTGGCCCTCCGACGCCGAGTGGACGAGATCTGCGCCCTGGAACTCGAGCGCCTGCTGCGCCGTAATCGATTCCTGTCTCGCGCTGAGGCACGGGAGGTCCTCCGGCGCGCCCTCGCCAAGGTGCTCCATGCCCCAACCGCCGCCGCACGGGAGGCGGTGGCCAGCGGCGACTACGAGCTGATCTCCAGCCTGAACCGGATTTTCGGTTTAAAAGACAATCCGGGGCTGGGTGGCGTCAGGCAGCGGAGCGGGGCAGCGCCCGACGTGTGAATCCGGGTTTAATAGCCCGGTGTCGACCCCGGCCGAGTTCGATGGGCTGACCCGAGAGCGTGTCCTCTCTGCCTACGGCATCGTTCTCCGGGCTCGCTATCTCGACGATCGGCGGTTTATCCTGAACCGCGCCGGCAAGCTGGCCTTCATCATCTCTCCCCGCGGGCACGAGGTGGCCCAGGTGGCGGCCATCACCGCCCTCCAACCCGGCCGCGATCGCTTTTGCCTCTACTACCGGGACTTCGCCGCCGCCCTCGCCTGCGGGTTCACGCCGGAAGAGCTCATGCTGTCGGCGTTCGCCCGAGCCGCGGATCCCTCCAGCGGCGGCCGCCAGACGCCCGGCAATTTTGGCAGCCGCCGGCGAGGGATCATCATCGGCTCCAGCGCGGTGGGCACCCAGATCCCCAAGGCGGCCGGGATCGGCCTGGCCCTGAAGTGGCGTGCGGAGGGCGCGCTCTGCTTCGTCAGTTTTGGGGAGGGCGCCACCAGCCAGGGCGATTTCCACGAAGGATTGAACTTCGCCGCCCTCCATCGGTGTCCGGTGGTCTTTCTCTGTGAAAACAATCACTGGGCCATCTCGGTGCCCGAGGCGCGACAGGTGGCGGGCCCGGGCGTCGCCTCGCGGGCAGCGGCCTATGGGATTCCTGGGGTGGCGGTGGCGGGTGACGACTTCCTCGCCGTCCACGCCGCGGTTCGGGCGGCGGCCGAACGGGCCCGGCGGGGTGACGGCCCGACCCTGATCGAAGCCCGTGTCTTGCGCCTCCAATCTCACTCCACGGATGACGATCAGCGCGCCTATCGGGATCCGGCGGAGCTGGAGGCCGAAGCCGCCAAGGATCCCGTGCCGCGAATGCGCGCCTGGCTGCTGGCGGTGGGGTGGCTTACCGAACCGGACGATGCGCGCTTACAGGAAGAGGTGGTGCGCGAGGTCGAGGCGGCCACCGTCTCGGCGGAGGCCGCGCCCGAGCCCGATCCGTCGACGCTCACCCACCATGTGTACGCGGATGGCTGACCGAACCCTCGTCCAGGCGATCCGCGACGCGCTGCTCGAGGAGATGGACCGGGATGCGCGGGTGTGCGTGCTGGGCCAGGACGTGGGACTGAAGGGGGGTGTGTTCAAAGCCACCGAGGGCCTGCAGACGCGCTTCGGTGCCGAGCGGGTGTTGGATACGCCGCTGGCTGAATCGAGCATCGCGGCCGTGGCCCAGGGACTGGCACTGGAAGGCTACCGCCCGGTCGCCGAAATGCAGTTTGCCGACTACATTTTCCCGGCCTTCAATCAGATCGTGAACGAGATCGCCAAGGTGCGCTACCGTTCCAACGGCGACTTCTCCTGCCCGCTGGTGATCCGGGCTCCGACCGGCGGTGGGGTGCGCGGCGCGCTCTATCACTCCCAGTCGGTGGAGGCCTACTTCTGCCACGTCCCGGGATTGAAGGTCGTGCTCCCGTCGACCCCCGCCGATGCGAAGGGCTTGCTCAAGGCCGCCATCCGCGACCCGGATCCGGTCATTTTCCTGGAGCCGAAGAAGCTCTATCGGGCCGCCCGTGGGCCGGTGGCGGATGGGGAGGCGGCGCTGCTCCCCCTCGGCCAGGCGGCCGTGGTCAAGGAAGGGACGACGGTCTCGGCCATCACCTACGGCTACCTGCGCGCGGTGACCCAGGAAGCCGCCGTGCGGCTGGAGGCCGAAGGCATCAGCGTCGAGGTGATCGACCTGCGGACGCTCCGGCCGTGGGACCTGGCTGCCTGCCTGCAGTCGTTAGAGAAGACCGGCCGGGTGGCCGTGATCTACGAGGCCAACCGGACGGGAGGATTTGGCGCCGAGGTGGCCGCTGAGCTGGCCGAGCGGGGGTTTGCCCACCTGGACGCGCCGGTCACCCGGGTGGCCAGCCCCGACGTGCCCGCCATGCCCTTCAGCGCCGCCCTCGAACATGCGTTCATGCTCAACACCGACAAGGTCGCCGCCGCCCTCCGGCGCCTGGCCGAGTACTAACTACCAGTTGGCTCGCCGGTGGTCGCCGCCTTATACTCTTCGGCGGGGTTCCTTGTTCCAAGCCCCCCGGAACCAGGACCCCATTTCCCCCCGCCCCTACAATGGGTACCGCCTTGCCTGGTGAGGGAGAGTCCCCCAAGAGAGACGGTGTCTTCATCTCGGTCGACATGGAGGGGGTCGCAGGGGTGGCCCACCTCCTCCAGGTTATGCGCGGGACCCCCGAGTACGAGCGGTCCTGCCGCTGGATGACGGCGGAGACGAACGCCGCGATTGCCGGGGCCAGGACCGCCGGCGCCACCCGCTTCCTGGTCAACGATTCGCACGGCGACATGCGAAACCTCCTGCTCGACGAGCTCGATCCGGCGGCCGAGGTGATCACCGGGGGCGACAAGCCGTACTCGATGGGCGCCGGCCTGGATGCCACGTTTGCGGCCGCCTTTTTCATTGGCTACCACGCCTCCATCGGCACCCCCCGCGCCATCCAGGACCACACGTACGGCGGCCGGACGATCTATGACATCCGGCTCAACGGCAAGCATCAGAGCGAAGCCACGCTCAACGCGGCTCTGGCCGGCACCTACGGAGTCAGGACGGCCTTGATCACCGGCGACCGGGCTTGCATCGAGGAGGCCCAGCAGGACCTGCCCGGGATCGAGGGGGTCATCGTCAAGGAGGCGCTCACCCGGATGGCGGCCCGTTCGCTCCACCCGGGCGAAGCCTCCCGCCGTATCCAAGAGGGCGCTGCCCGGGCCCTGGGGCAGCTCGCCAGCCGCCCCCTCTTCCAGCCGAAAGGTCCCTTCATCCTGGAGATCGACTGGAACAACACGCTGATGGCCGACAACTGCCTGGACGTTCCCGGCGTCGAGCGGGTGAGCGGGCGGACCATTCGGTACCAGACAGATGATTACCGGGCCGCCTACCGCATGCTGCTGGCCTTACTGGCGTTGGCCAATCCGGCCGCCTTTCAGTACCCGCGGCCGTGACCCTCTCGGAGACCATCGAGCACCTGCTTTCGGGTAAGCCGCTGGACCGATCGCAGGCGCAAGGCGTCATGGACGTGGTCATGGCCGGCGAAGCGACCCCGGTGCAGGTCGCCGGATTACTGATCGCCCTGCGCGCCCGCGGTGAAACCGTGGAGGAGATGGCGGGCTTTGTCGACTCGATGCGGGCCCACGCCACGCCGCTTCGGCTGACGGTGGCCGCCATCGATACCTGTGGCACCGGGGGCGACCGAGCCAATACCTTCAATATCTCGACCGCGGCCGCGCTGGTGGCCGCCGGGGCCGGCATCAAGGTGGCCAAACACGGCAACCGGGCCGCCTCCAGCCGGTGCGGGAGCGCCGACGTGCTGGAGGCGCTGGGGGTGGCGATCGGCCTCGGCCCGGCGGGGGTGCGCGCCTGCATCGACGAAGCCGGCATCGGCTTCTGCTTCGCACCCGCGTTCCATCCGGCGATGCGCCATGTGGCCACCGCCCGAAAGGAGCTGGGTGTCCGAACCATTTTCAACGTCCTCGGTCCACTGGCCAACCCCGCTCGCGTCCGGCGCCAGGCACTCGGGGTGGGCGCGCCCGCGCTGGCGCCGCTGATGGTCCGGGTGCTCCAGGAGCTTGGCCACGAGCGGGCGCTGGTCTTCTATGGTGAGGACGGCCTCGATGAGCTGACCACCACCGCCGCCTCCCACGTGTTCGAGCTGGAGGGGGGCTCGGTGCGCGAGTACCGGCTCGACCCGCAGGAACTTGGGCTTCCGCGCAGGGCACCCGCAGACCTGCTAGGGGGAACCCCAACGGAGAACGCCGCCATCATCCGCCACGTCTTCGAGGGGGAGAAGGGTGCGCGCCGCGAGGTGGTGCTGCTGAACGCGGCGGCGGCCGCGGTGGCGGCCGGGTCGGCGCAGGATTTCCGGGAGGGCCTGGCGCTGGCTGCCAGGTCGATCGACAGCGGCGCCGCGGGCCGAGCCCTCGACCGTCTCGTCCGGACCTCAACCGCGGTCAAGGAGCCGGCTTAGTGCCCCGCATCGCGGTCATCGCCGGGGACGGGATCGGGCCCGAGGTGATCGCGGAGGGGCTGCGGGTGCTCAAAGCCGTCGACGCCCAGCACCGGCTGGAGCTCGACTTCATCCCCTACGACCTGGGCGCCGACCGGTTCCTGCGAACCGGAGAAAGCCTGCCGAACGACGTGTTTGCCGAGCTGCAGCAGGTGGATGCCATCTACCTGGGCGCCATCGGCGACCCGCGGGTCACGGACCCGAAATACGCGGCCGGCCTGTTGCTGCGGCTCCGCTTCGAGCTGGACCTGTTTGTCAACCTACGGCCCTCGCGGCTCCTGGCTCCGGGGCTCACCCCGTTGCGAGACGCCGGCGAGATCGACCTGGTGGTGGTGCGCGAGAACACCGAGGGTGCCTACGCGGGCATCGGCGGCCAGTTCAAGCGCGGCACGCCCGACGAGGTGGCCATCAATGAGGACCTCAACACCCGTAAGGGGGTGGACCGAATCCTTCGGTACGCCTTTGAGCTGGCAATGGCGCGGCGGTCGGCTCGCCGTTCAGGCCGGGTCACCATGGTGGATAAGAGCAACGCTCTCTATTACGCCCATGACCTCTGGCAGCGCGCCTTCGTCGCGGCGCGCGGACAGTATGCCGACGTGGACGCCGAGCATCTCTACGTCGACGTGGCGGCCATGCAGCTGGTGAAGGACCCGGCCCGGTTCGACGTGATCGTGACCTCCAACATGTTCGGCGACATCCTGAGCGACCTGGCCTCCCAGCTGGTGGGCGGCCTGGGTGTGGCGCCCTCGGCCAACCTCAACCCCGATACCCGGCGTGGCCTCTTCGAGCCGGTGCACGGGTCGGCGCCCAAGCACGCCGGTAAGGGCGTGGCCAACCCGCTGGGCGCCATCCTATCGGGCGCGTTGCTCCTGCGGCACCTCGGCGCCGAGGAAGCCGCCGGCCAGGTCGAGTACGCCGCGGCGGCGGCGATCCGGGAAGGGCACACCACCCGAGATCTTGGTGGCGACCTCACTACGGCGGCCGCCGGCGACGCCGTTTTGCGGCGCCTCGGTACACTCGAACCATCCGAGCGCTCGTAAACACGATTCAGCCGGCGCGCCGCAAGCCGGGAGCGCGGCTCCCGAGCCAACCGTCCGTCCAGCCCGGCGGCACCCCGGTCCCCGGCGACCGCCTGCTGCGAGGCCAAGCGCTCATCTTCTGGGATCCGAAGATCCCCGGCAAGAAGCTGGATGCCATCGATACCGACCAGATCACGCCGGCCGACGACTGCATCTCGGAGAGCCTCGATCGCCTCGACGAGCGCTGGAAGGCGGGCGCGTTCCGGTATCTGATGCCAGACTTCCGCGCCCGCGTCCACGCCGGGCAGACGGTCCTGATTGCCGGCGAGCGCTTCGGCATCGGGTCATCCCGTGAGATGAGCCCAGCGGGGCTGAAGGCAGTCGCCGAAGAGGTCGGTCTCGAACTGCTGATCGTCTGCGGCGATGGCATTGGGGACATCTTTCGGCGCAACGCCCTGAATCTCGGCTTGCACGTGGTCCAGAGCCGCGAGGCCGTGGAGGATGCGCAAGAGGGCGATGTCTTCTCCTTCGACCCGGTCCCCCGGCGGCTGACGAACGAGACGCGCCGAAAGACCTACGACCCCGTGCCGCTGACGCCCAAGGAAGAGGAAATCCGGCGGTCAGGCGGCATCATCACCATCGGGCGGCGCGAATTTGCGGATTCTATACAGCGGGAGTCACGCATCGAGTGGCCGGATCCGCGCACCGCCCGCACGCTGAGCACCTCCGAACAGATCGTGTGGGCCCACCGGGTGGACCGCGATGCCGAGGTCCGGCCGGGGGCCACCCTACGCGTCTTTAGCGACCTGCTCCCCGCCTCCGACGGCACGGCCCCGTTCGCCATCCATACGTTCAACCAGATCACCGGTGGCGATACGATCTTTCCCCGTCAGGCCGCCATCGCCAACGATCACTTTGTCTTCTCGGGGCGCAACGCCGATGACCGGCAGACGTCGATCGGGCGCGACTTCGCGCGACTGCACCAGATCGGCAAGCCGTACTATGCGACGCCGGGCGACGGCATCTTCCATTTCTATTTTCCGGAGCAGGGCCTGGTGGTCCCCGGCGCCTTCATCCCCGGCGCCGATTCCCACAGCCGCGCGTACGGGGCGTACGGGGCCATCGGCATCGGGGTGGGCAGCACGCAGCTCGGCTTCGGCTGGTCCACTGGCTACATCTATTTCACGCCCGCGGCGCGCCGCCGCGTCGTCTTCAGCGGGCGCCTTCGGCCCTGGGTGAGCGGCAAGGATGTGGTGCTGGCCCTGTTGCGGCGCTGGGGAAAGGCCCAGGCCCAGGGAATGAGTGTCGAGTTCGTCGACGCCGCGCAGCAGCTGCCCATCCCGTATCGGAACACGATCGCCAACATGATGGCGGAGGCCGAGGCGCAGAACGGCATCTTCGCGGCGGACGAGGTCACCCTCGACTGGTACCGGCGCAAGGGTCTGCGCGACCTCCCGTATCCGGTGGTTGCCCCGGGCGAGGCAACGAGCTATTCCGTCGATGAGACGCTGGACCTTTCCGAGCTGGTGCCATTCATCGCCAAACCTTTCGCGCCGGGCAATGCGTTTCCGGCCGACGAGGTGGCACAGGAGAAGCTCGCCTTCGACAAAGCCATGATCGGTTCCTGCACCAATGGCGGCTATGACGACCTGCTGGAGGCCGCCCTGGTCATCAACGCCGGCCGGGAGAAAGGATTCGAGCGGGCGCCCAAACCGTTCGTGATCTTCCCGGGTTCGGGGGGCGTCAAGCGGGACATCGAGAACGCCGAGGCGCGCCTTGGCGGCGAGTCGATCGCCTCCGTGTTTCGCTCCGTAGGCGGCCAGATCCGCGAGTCCTGGTGTGGTCCGTGCTTCGGCCAGGGACCGGATGCCCTCAAGAAGGGCGAGGTCGCGATCACGTCCTTCAATCGCAACTGGCAGAACCGGATGGGAGTCGGCGGCCTCGGCTATCTGGCTAGCCCAGCCGTGGTGGCGGCCTCGGCCTTGCTCGGCTACATGGCCGGTCCACAGGCGCTCGGGATCGAGTGGGAGCCGGAGCGCTTCGACACCTCGGCGTGATCAGCGTCGTAGCGATTCGCCGATGAGACGCCCAGCCCGAATGCGGGCTAAGTGTTCCTCCCTGGGAGGCTTGAGAACACTTCCCAGGAAGCCCGCGCAGGCGGTTGGCGATATCCCGGTTGCGAGCGATCCGGGCCAAGGCAAAGACCGAATACGCTCAAGGCGCCGATTACTGGCAACAGTGAGGTGGAGCGCGCGACGTGAGTCAGGCGTTCGCTCCCTTGGCTCCGGCTTGAGCCTCTCGGAATACCCCCACCCTCCCCTCCCCGCAGGGGGGAGGGAGATTGAGATTTAGATCCCGGCACGCGGGAGGGGACCAGGGCTTTCTGAAACCACCCAGAGAGCATCACTAAGGCGAGTTAGGCGGACGCGGCCCGCGGCGCTTGCGCCCGGACCATCTCAAGGATCTCGGCCTCGGTCAGCAGCCGGTTGCCTCGCTTGGCGGCCTCGAAGATGCTCTTGACCAAAGCGGGTTGCGGCGCAATGCCATGCTGCTCCAACCAGAAAATGACGTTGGACTCGCCGCTCATGGGTCCGATCTCGATCACCTGCTCGCAGCCGAACATCTCGGCCGGCACACCCGAGTAGACCCGGTTGGCCAGCCAGTCGTCGCCCTTGCGCTTGGCCTTGATCACGGCGGCGGCATGCACCCCCGTAGCGGTCCGAAACGCATCCGCCCCCAGGACCGGATAGTTGGGCGGGATGGGCATCCCGGTCCCCTCCGCGATCACCTCGCCGAACTCGCGCAGGTGGCTCAGGTCGGTGTCGATCCAGCCGAGCAGGCGCATGTTCACCAGCAGCAAGTCAAGGTGCGTGTTGCCAACGCGCTCTCCCAGGCCGAGGGCACAGCCGTGCAGGCGGTCGGCCCCGGCGACGGCTGCGACGAGGGCGTTGACCAGCCCCAGTCCGCGGTCGCTGTGCCCGTGCCAGTCGACGCCGACCTGTGGGTTCAACTCATCGACCAGGCGGCGAACGTGGCTCACCAGGGCCCGCACCCCGTCAGGAGTCGAGTGGCCGACCGTGTCACAAACGCAGATGCGCGCCGCGCCTTCTTCAATGGCCGTGCCATATAGCCGGCGGAGTGTCTGCGGATTGGCCCGGGTGGTGTCTTCAGTCACGTAGAGGACCGGGAGCTGCTGCTGGCGGGCGAACCGGACGGCCGTCCGCGTGTTCTCGACCATCTGGTCCACCGTCCAGCCCTCGGCATACTGGCGGATCGGGCTGGAGCCGATGAAGGCGGCCACCTCGATCGGGATCCCCACCCGCTGCGAGATCTCGACCACCGGACGGATGTCGACCTCGAGCGTGCGGGCGGCGCACAGCGGCTTGATCCGCAGTCGCTGGTCGCGGATCTCTTGCGCCAGGCGCTCGACGTGGGCCACCATCCGGGGCCCAGCCCCGGGCAGCCCCAGGTCAATGGAGCCGATGCCCAGAGCATCGGCCAGGTGGAGGAAGCGCAGCTTGACGTCGATCTCCGGGTCGCGCACAGACGGTCCCTGGATCCCGTCGCGCAGCGTTTCGTCGTGCAGGGTGACCGGGTGATCGGGTCGCTCGGTGTGGCCCACTACGTTCCAGTCGTAGATGAGGTCGCGCTCCTCAGGCAACCGGCTCCTCCAGGTACCGGACCAGGGTCGTCAGGAACTCGGTGGCCAGGGCCCCATCGACGATGCGATGGTCAACCGAGATGGAGATCCAGGCGCCTGGCCTGGCCACCACCTGGCCATCGATCACCATCGGCCGTGGGCGAATGGCACCGAAGCCCACGACGCAGCACTCGGGCGGATTGATGATGGGGGTCCCGGTTTCGACCGGGCCGCTGGCTCCCACGTTGGTCACCGTGATGGTGCTGCCCGTCATGTCACGCGGCGGCAGCGACCCGGCGCGGGCGCCCGCGATCAACTCGCTGGCCCGGGCGGCGATCTGCTGCAGGTCCAGCTGATCGGCATCCCGCAGGACGGGGACGAGCAGACCCTGGGGTGTGTTCACGGCCAACCCCACGTGAATCGCGCGCTTGACCACGATCTCGTCGTGGGCCTCGTCCCAGGTGCTGTTCAGCATGGGGTGGTCCCTGGTCGCGCGCACGACGGCCCGCACGAAGTAGGGGAGGGGAGTGACGGATTGGCCGGCCTGCTTGCGGTGCTCGCGGTCGGCCAGCAGCCCGGTGGCGTCGAAGACGGCGAACTCGGTGAACTGCGGGATGGTGGTGACGGACCGCAGCATCTGCCGGGCAATCGCCTTGCGGATCCCGACCACGCTGATCCGCTGGTCCCCGTCGGCTTCCACCCGTGACCCCTGCGCGGCAGCCTCGACATCCGAACGGGTGACCCGGCCGTCGGGGCCGGTGCCCACCACTCGAGCCAGGTCGACGCCCAGTTCGCGCGCCCGCTGGCGGACGAACGGTGCCGCTCGCACATCCTCAGCGCCGGGCCCGGACGGCGCTGGGGCGGACCGGGATCGGCGGCGGATGCCGCTTTCGGGAGTGGCTTCGGGGCCATAGCCCACCAGCACGCCCCGGCGGGGCGCCTCCTCGGTGCCGGCGGTTGTCGAGGAGCGAATGGTCACCAGCGCGTTGCCCACCGGCACGCTCTGGCCGGGCCGGGCGTGGAGCTGGGTAATGGTGCCTGCGAAGGGGGATGGCACCACCACGATCGCCTTGGCGGTTTCCACCTCGCACAGGGGGGCATTGATCTCGATCTGCTGGCCCTCCGTGACTCGCCAGGTGATCAGCTGCGCCTCGGTCAGGCCCTCGCCCAGGTCGGGCAGGCGGAAAACCTGGTCAGGCATACGCGACGACCCGGTCGGCTGCTTCCAGGATGCGGTCCACGTCCGGGAGGTACAGCTTCTCGAAACGGGAGGGCGGGTAGGGGATGTTAAGCCCCGCCACCCGCTCCACCGGCGCCTCCAGGAAATCGAAGGCGTCGTGGCTGAGACGGGCCGCAATCTCGGCGCCGAAACCCCCAAAGACCGGCGCCTCGTGGACCACCACGGCCCGGTGGGTCTTGTGCAGCGAGGCCAGCAGCGTTTCGGTGTCGAGCGGGACCAGGCTGCGCAGATCGATGACTTCCAGCGAAAGCCCCTCGGCCTCGCCCGCCTTGGCGGCCTGCAGCGCCGTCTCGACCGTCGGGCCGTAGGCAATCACCGTCACCGACTCGCCCTCGTGGGCGATCCGCGCCTGCCCGATGGGCACGTGGGGAACGGGCAGCTCGAGCTCGGCTTTCTGCCAGTAGCGCGCCTTTGGTTCAAAGAAGATGACCGGATCCTCATCGTCGATGGCGGAGCGCAGCAGCCCGTACGCGTCCCCGGGGGTGGCCGGGGTCACGACTTTCAGGCCGGGCGTGTGGGTGAAGTAGGCTTCCGGGCTCTCGGAATGGTGCTCGACGGCACCGATGTTGCCCCCGTAGGGAATCCGGATGGTGAGCGGGAGCGCCATCCCAGAACGGTTGTGGTACTTGGCCACGTGGCTGACGATCTGGTTGAAGGCCGGGTAGACGAAGCCGTCGAACTGGATTTCGGGAACCGGCCGAAAGCCCCGCAGGGCCAGCCCGATGGCCGTGCCGATGATGGCCGACTCCGCCAGCGGCGTATCGAAGACCCGCTCTTCGCCGAACTCCTTTTGCAATCCGTCGGTGACGCGGAAGACGCCGCCCAGACGGCCCACGTCTTCCCCAAAGAGCAGCACCCGCGGGTTGGCCGCCAGCGCGTCGCGCAGTCCGGCATTCAAGGCTTTGGCCAGCGTGACGGTGCTCACTCCGACGGCTCCAGGGTGGACGCAAACTCATCGCGCTCGGCCTGAAAGGTCCGGGAGGGGGAGGTGTAGACGCGATCGAAGAGGACCTGGCTGGGTGGCGGGACCGGCGCGTTGACCAGGTTGGTCCGCATCGTCTGGGCGACCACGTCCGCCTCGGCTCGGATGGCGGCGGCGCGGGCATCGTCCAGGTGGCCCTCTGCTCGCAGCCAGGCGTCGTAGCGGGCGATCGGATCGCGCGGCGACCAGGCGGCGAGCTGGTCGTCGCCGCGGTAGCGGGTGGGGTCATCGGCACTCGAGTGGGCCCCCATGCGATAGGTGACGGCTTCGATCAGAGTCGGACCATCGCCCCGCCGGGCCCGCTCGGCGGCCGCGCGCACGACCGCGTAAACGGTGAGCACATCATTGCCGTTGATGCGCACGCCCGGGAAGCCATATCCGACGGCCCGCTCGGCGATCCGACCCGCCGTCTGCTTTTCGAGCGGCACCGAGATGGCCCAGTGATTGTTTTGACAAAGGAAGACAACCGGGCATTTGAAGACGCCGGCGAAGTTCATGCCTTCATGCCAGTCCCCTTCGGAGGTGGCGCCGTCGCCGAAGCAGGCCAGGACGACCTGCGAGCTGTGATCGAACTTGCAACCGAGCGCGTAGCCGACCGCATGCAGGACCTGGCTGGCCACCGGGATGGCCAGCGGCGCGAAATGGTGCGTGGCCGGGTCCCAGCCACCATGGGTGAGCCCCCGGAACAGATAGAGCATGGCGGCTGGATCGATCCCTCGACACATGCCCATGCCGAACTCGCGGTAGCTGGGGAAGATCCAATCGTCCGGGTGGAGCGCCAGGGTGGCCCCCACCTGGGCGGCCTCCTGCCCCAGGAACTGGCCCCAGAGTCCCAGTTCGCCCTGGCGCTGCAGGTTGAGGGCCTCGGCATCGGCGCGCCGGATGACCACCATCCAGCGATAGAGGTCCACCAGTCGCGCCCGATCCAGGCCAGCCTCTTCAATCGCGACGGCCGGCGGCAACGTCCCCTCTGGGTTCAGCTGCGCCATGAGCGACGGGCGCGCCCGTTCCGCCTGGGAAGGCTGCGGCATGCTGCGAGCTCCATCGTATACTGCGGCCATCTGGGACCGTCTCCGGCACATTCGGCTCCATCTGTCGCACCGCGTCGTGGAGTCCTACCGCTATCACATCGACTACAAGCGCGAGGCCGCCCTGCGCGCCTGGGTGGCCTTCATCGCGATGTTCCTCTTCCTGCGAGGCCTGACCTTTGGCATCCGCCACCACCTGCTGCCGGTGAAGAATGTGGTCACCTCCAACGGGCTCCACATCCACCATTTCGTGTGGGGCATCGTCATCCTCCTCCTGATCGGCTTCCTGGCCCTGGTGCTGGACCAGCCGCGCTGGCACCCCTGGTTGGCCATCGCCTTCGGGTTCGGCGCCGCCCTCGTGATCGATGAGTTCGCCCTGTGGCTCAACTTGAAAGATGTCTACTGGGCCAAGGAGGGTCGATCCAGCGTCGACCTGGCGATCGTGATCTTCGCGCTGCTCGGCCTGTACTATGCGGCGGACCGGTTCTGGCGGGATATCGTTCGTGACCTGGGCCGCGCCCTCCGCTTCCTGGTCACCGGGGAGCACCGCATCCTGGGCCAAACGCCGACGACGTGACCGAACTACGGGAGGGCCGGGCCACGGTCACGTACTTGGTGCCCGCCCCGCAGCGCCAGCGGCTGCGCGATGTCCTGACGCACGCGTCGGCGGCCGAATTGCCGGCGGGCCCATACGAGGCCTGGCGCGCGCGGTGGCGGCAGGCCACCGCCATCCTCTATGAGTCGGGCAAGCTGGTGATCTCCGGTCCCTCGCCGGCCTTCGAGGACCTGCGGTCGATCGTGGGGTCGGTGCCCGGGATCGCCGTGCGGACGAAGGACCCAGCCAAACCCAAACCGGGCCCCCCACCCGGGACCAGCGTGTCCGAACAGGAGCCCCACATCGGGACGGATGAGGCCGGCAAGGGCGACTACTTCGGTCCGCTCGTCACCGCCGGCGTGTACGTGGACGCCGGGTCCGCTGAGATTCTCCGCGTTCTTGGGGTTCGGGACAGCAAAACGATCCAGGACGGTGCTCTGCGCGCCCTGGCGGACCAGATTCGTCAGGTGTCAGCGGCCAGGGCCGCGATTACGGTGGTCGCGCCCAAGCGCTACAACGAGCTCTACACACAGATGCGCAGCGAGGGCAAGAATCTCAACACGCTGCTGGCCTGGACCCATACCCGGGTGATCGAGGACTTGATCAAGGCCGGCGTGCGCCCCAAGTTCATCCTCAGCGACCAGTTCGGCGACAAGCGCTATATCGAACAGCGGCTGCTGGGCGAGACCCGGCAGAGCGGCACTCCGCTGATCCAGATGCCGCGCGCGGAGGCTGATGTAGCCGTCGCCGCGGCATCGATCCTGGCCCGGGATGCCTTCCTCGGCTGGCTGGAACGGACCAGCAAGGCCCTGGGGGTGACGCTGCCGAAAGGCGAATCGCCGAAGGTCATCGAAACCGCCAAACTCCTCGTCCAGCGCAGCGGACGGGAAGTCCTGAATGAGTACGCCAAGGTCCATTTCAAGACCACGGCCAAGGTCATCGGGCCGGGTTAGGCTCCCTCGATCCCAGCCCGAATCCACCGAGTCGGGCTTGCATCTTGGGCGCGGCTGCGGCCGATCCGGGCGTCGTCTCCTGCGCGCGGTCGGTCACGCACCGACGGGTGCGCTCCCTCCCGTGCTCGTCGCCTCCTTCGGCTCGGCACGCCCCGCATCCCAATCTGCGTCGTCCGATCGGTGGATCCGGGCTGGGGTAGAATCGGGGCGCGAGTCCGTCAGGCAACCGCGGCGGGAACCGGTCCCGTCGAGGAAAGTCCGAGCTCCGCAGAGCACGGTGCCGGGTAACACCCGGTCGGGGCAACCCGAAGGAGAGTGCCACAGAAAGTACACGGCCTAAGCGCGAAAGCGCCGGCAAAGGTGAAACGGCGAGGTAAGAGCTCGCCAGCAGCCGGGAGACCGGCTGGCTAGGTAAACCCCACCCGGAGCAAGACCGAATAGGGGGACGACGGCTGGCTCGGCCAGTCCCCGGGTACGGTCGCTTGAGGCGCCGGGCAATCGGCGTCGAAGATGGATGGTTGCCGCTCCGCGCACGTGTCGGCTTCGGCCGGCTGAGGCGGGGCACAGAACTCGGCTTATCGGCGGACTCGCACTCTCCAAGAGAAGGGACCCAGCCGGTCCCTTCCCTTGGCGCGGCGGTCAGCACGGCTGACAACGCCGCTGATCGTTTCCACCGGCACGGAATGCTAGTCCTGGCTTCGGCTAGGTCCGAACGGCGCGGCAACAAGCGTTGTTGCCGCGCGACCCTCACAGGCCGACGACATTTGCGGCCATTCGGGCGCGTCCACCGCCCCACGAAGCTACCGCTTTCTGAGCTCGTTTTCGGCCTGACCACAACATCTAGGGGCATCCAAAAGGCCGCGACACCATGCCACTAAATCTGGGGCACATTTCCTTGACAGCTGTGTGTCACGGTGGTAGGGTTGCGCGTGTCGGTGGGAAAAAGTGGGGCTAAGTGGGGAACAGTGACCACACGGCAAGGCAGGCCTGATGTTTCTAGGGACCTATCGCCACGCGGTGGATGCCAAGGGACGGCTGGCGATCCCGGCCCGGTTCCGGGAGCAGCTGCCGGCCGGCACGGTCATCTCCAAGGGCGCCGAGGGCTGCTTGCAGGTTTACCCGCCCAAGGAATGGGCCAGGGTAAAGGACAGGATGCGGATCACGTCCACGACGGCAGCCGAGGAGCGGAAATTGCAACGGATGCTGTTCGGCTCGGCCCGGGAATGCGAGTTCGACGCCCAGGGCCGCATCGTCCTTTCGGCCGACCACCGCTCATACGCCGGGATCGGAGCCGCGGCGGCCGTGGTGGGGGTCAACAACTTGATCGAAATCTGGAACGACGAGGCATGGCGACGGATTGGCGATGCCACGCCGGACGAGTACACGCGGATCCAGGACCGGGTGGCCGAACGGGAGCGCAGCAACGACCGATGAGGCCCGCGACCACCCCCGTCACGACCCTCCGCCCGGCGGGGCCGGGCATCGACCTGTACTTTTACAAGAAGTCATAACCGGCCTTCGACCCGCCCCAGGGCAATCCATGGTGGATGCGACCCTGGGCGGCGGCGGGTACACGCTCGCGCTGCTCGAGCGCGTGCGCCCAGGCGGGAGCGTTCTCGCCCTGGACCGCGACGCCAGCGCCATCGCGCGGTTCCCGCTGGAGCTGGTGCCGCCCGACGTCAGGCTTCGCCTGGTCCACGCCAACTTCGCCGACCTGGGTCGCGTCGCCCAGGAGCTGACCGGCGGCGCCGACGGCATCGTGTTCGACCTCGGGATGTCGTCGCTGCAGCTGGATGACCCGGAGCGCGGGTTCAGCTTCCAGCGCGATGGGCCGCTCGACATGCGGCTCGACCAGTCCGAACCGTGGACCGCCGCCGACGCGCTGAACCGAGAACCGGCCAGCGAGCTGCGGCGGATCTTATTGAGCTACGGGCAGGAACGGTGGGGGGCCCGCATCGCCGAGCGCATCGTGGCCCGGCGGACGCGCCAACCATTTCGGACCACCAAAGATCTCGTTGACGTCATCGCCGGAGCGATTCCCAGGGGCGCCTGGCCCCGGGACATCCATGTCGCCACCCGAACCTTCCAGGCGCTTCGCATCGCGGTGAACCGCGAGCTCGAGGCGCTCGACGCGGGATTGAAGGCCGCTATTCCTCTCCTCGCTCGCAATGGGCGCCTTGGGGTCGTCACCTTCCACTCTCTCGAGGACAAGATTGCAAAGGATCTTTTCAACGTCGAAGCAACAGATTGTGTCTGTCCGCCCCACGCGCCCGTTTGCATCTGTGGACATCGCCGCTCGGTCCGGGTCGTGACCAGAAAGCCGATCCGGGCGAGCGAAGCCGAGATCCGCGCGAATCCCCGGGCTCGGTCGGCCAAATTACGCATTGCGGAGAAGCTATGAGCGTCATCGAATTCTTCGGACAAGTCCATATCTAAGAGGTCGCATGGTAGAACCCCTCCCTCCTGGGCGTCTACTGGTCTTGCGGCCTCGCCGGCCCGAGTCGACCACTCCGGCGCGCACGTCCCCCCCTTCGCGTGCGCGTCGGAGCCGGGCTCGGTTCCCGGGCCAGCCGCTGGTGGCCGGCCTGGTGGTGCTGGCGGCCGCCCTGGTGCTGGTAGCCCAGTCGGCTGCCGCGACCCAGCAGAGCTATCAAATCAGCGCGCTGAAGCAGGAGCAAGCCAAGCTCCAGGCCGAGCGCGACGACCTGCAGGCGCGACTGGCCCAGGCGCGGGCCGCCAATCGAGTGGACGCGGCGGCGGTCGCCCTCGGGCTGAGCCGCCCATCGCGCTGGCAGTATGTCCGCGGCGCTACGTCTCCGATTGCCCTGGCTCCCCGGCCGGCGCAGGGGCGGGGCGGGATCTGGACCGGCGTGCTGGCCGTGCTCAGCGGTGTGATCGGCCGGCCGCTGGACGTCGAAGCCGGCCCCTAACCCTCCGTTCTGGGGGCCCATGAAGACAGTCGAGGATGTCGAGCCGCGGGCTCGGGTGCTCAGCCTGCTCGCCCTGGCGCTGCTGGCGTACCTCGTGCTGCTGGGGCGGCTTGGGTACTGGCAGGGCATCCGGCACCGCGACCTGGCCGCCGTGGCCAGAGCCCAGCACGACGACCGGCTGGTGCTGCCCGCCGTGCGCGGCCGCCTGCTCGATCGGTACGGCGCCCCGCTGGTCACGAACACCCCCGTCTTCAGCATCTTTGCCTCGCCGGACCTGATTCCGACGGTCGACCGGGCCGAGGTGGCGGACCGGCTGGGGGCGGTGCTGGGGCTGGTACCCGCCGACCTGCTGGCCAAGCTCTCCACCACGCGCAAGTTCGTCTATCTGAAACGGCGGGTGCCGGCCTCGGTGGCGCACCAGGTCGATGCGCTGGCTGAGCCAGGGATCGGAAAAATCGCCGAGTCGCAACGGAGCTATCTCGACGGCGCCGTGCCTGGCACCAGCCTGGCCGCCAACCTGCTCGGCTTCGTCAACGACAGCGGTCAGGGCGCCTACGGGATCGAGGGCTATTACGACCAGCAGCTGGCCGGGACCAATGGCTACGAGGCCACCTTCCGCGATATCACCGGCCGGCCGATTGTGCTCAGCGATCGGACGCGCGTCGAGCCCATCAATGGGGCGAGCCTCCAGCTGACCATCGACGGCGCCATCCAGGTGGCGGCCGAGCGCGCGCTCGCCGACGGCGTCAAAAAGGTCGGGGCCGAGGGCGGCTCAATCCTGATCATGGAGCCGACCACCGGGCGCATCGTGGCCTGGGCGGACGTCCCTACCTATGACGCCAACCTGTTCAGCACGGTCGCCGGCCAGAACCCGCGCCTGTTCGTCGATTCCAACGTGTCCGACCTGTATGAGCCTGGCTCGGTGATGAAGGTCGTGACCCTCTCCGGCGCCCTCGATCGGCATGCCATTACGCCGTCTACGACGTTCAATGAGACGGGCAGCGTGGTCATCGGGGGCTACCGGATCAAGAACTGGGACAACAAGGCCCACGGTGTCGTGACCATGACCCAGGTGCTGGAGAAGTCGTTGAACGTGGGTGCCATCAAGGCCGAGCAGCTGGAAGGAGGCTCCGCCTTCTTCGAGTCCTTGTCCCAGTTCGGGGTCGGCCAGCGAACCAACATCGATCTAGCAGGCGAGGCGAATGCGATCTTGGGCGCGTACTCGACCTGGCGACCGGTGGAGCTGGCCACCGCCTCGTTCGGGCAGGGCGTCGACGTCACCCCGATTCAAATGCTGGGGGCGATCAACGTCATCGCCAGCGGCGGCGACCTGGTCTGGCCGCACGTCGTGGACCAGGTCATCGATGCCCGCGGGGTCGCTCACCCGGTCGAGCCGAAGGTGATCCGCCACGTGCTGGCTCCCACCACGGTGAACCAGATGCGCCAGATGATGGTCGGGGTGGTGGAGCACGGCTCCGGGTATGCCGCTCGGATCGATGGATTTCGCGGCAAGATTGCCGGCAAGACCGGGACCGCCAACATCCCCGAGAACGGCGCCTATCCGCCGGGCGAGGTCATCGGGTCATTTGTCGGGTTCGTCCCCGTTGATCACCCGCAGTTCACCATGCTGGTCATCGTCCGCAAGCCCAAGATCCTGTTCGAAGGCGCGTACGTGGCGGCCCCCATCTGGAAGACGGTGGCCTCGGCGCTCATCACCCAATGGAATATCGCGCCCCAGTGATGCTCCTGCGGCCCAAAGCCACCAGCAGGAAGGCGGCTAATGTGTACAGGATGGGACCGCGGGTCGATGAAGTCGTCGCCTACACCCGCGGCACGCTGGTCAGCGGTCCGCCTGCGCAGCCCCTGACGCACCTCTACACCGATTCGCGGGACGTGACCCCGGGGGGTCTCTTTGTCGCGTTAAAGGGCGAGGCCCTGGATGGTCATGCGTTTATGGGCCAGGCCGTCGAGCGCGGCGCCGCGGCGGTCCTGTGCGAACTGGCGCCAGCCGCGGCTCCCGCGAGCGTCTCGATCGTGCGCGTGCCGGACAGCCGGCGCGCCCTGGTGGACCTGACCCGGGGCATCGTGGACGCCCACCCGGTTCCCGTTGTGGGGATCACCGGCAGCGCCGGGAAGACCACGACCAAAGAGATGGTCGCCCACGTCCTGGGCCGGCGCCTGCGCCTTCGCAAGAGCGAGGGCAACCTGAACACCTACACCGGGATCCCCATGACCGTCTTCGATCTTGAGGCGGCAGACCGGGCGCTGGTGCTGGAGTATGCGATGTCGCGTCCCGGCGAGATCCACGAGCTGACCAGCATGGCGCCCCCGTCGATCGCGGCGGTTCTCAACGTGGGCATCGCACACGTTGGGTACCTGGGCTCCATCGAGGCCGTGGCCGCCGCCAAGCGGGAGCTGGTCGAAGGTCTGCGCCCCGACGGTCTGGCGGTGCTGAACGCCGACGATGACAACGTCCTTAAGATGGCCGCCATCGCCCGGCGCAGCCGGACCTTTGGGTTTTCCAAGCAGGCCGAGGTGCGGGCGGACCAGGTCCGCCTCCACGGGCTGGACGGCAGCACCTTTCGTCTGAAGACCCCACAGGGTGACGCCGACGTCTTCCTCCGGGTCCCAGGCCAGCATCTGATCTCGAATGCCCTGGCCACCGCGGCGATCGCCCTCGAGTTCGACTTCGACCCCCGGGCCATCGCATCCGCACTGCGGAGCTTTCAGACCGGCGTCCACCGGATGAGCCTGCTGTCCGGGCGCGGCGGGGCCCGGTTGATCGACGACACGTACAACGCCAGCCCGGGATCGATGCGGGCCGCCCTGTCCGTGCTCCGGACCGCCCCCAGCGGCGCCGTGCGGGTGGCGGTGCTGGGCGACATGCTGGAGCTGGGAGACCACGCCGACCAGGCGCACGACGAGCTCGGCCGGATGGCGGCACAGAGTACGGATCATCTGTTCGTCCTGGGCGCCTACGCCAATCGCGTGGTGGCGGCCGCCCGCGGAGCTGGGATGACTCCCGAGCGGGCGTCGGCCGTTTCGGGGGTGGATGTGGCCCTCACCCGGCTGGAGCCGTTGCTCTCGACCGACACGGTGGTGCTGATCAAAGGCTCCCGCGGCATGCGGCTGGAGCGGCTCGTCGAGGCCCTCGAGCAGCCCTGATGGTCCTTCGAGCGCTGCTCGCGTTCGTCCTCGCGTTTGCGGCGGGGGCGGCGGTGTATCCGATGGTGATCGGCTGGCTGGCCAGAGCGGGCGTGGGCCAACCCATCCGCGCGGAGGGGCCGTTGTCGCATCAGAGCCGGTCGGGAACGCCGACCGCGGGTGGGATCGTCTTCCTGGCGCTGGGTCTGATCTTCTACCTGGTGGCCGATCGGAGCCGCGCGGGGGGCCTGGTGCTGCTGGCGCTGCTCACCGGCGGCGGGCTCGGCCTGGTGGACGACCTGCGCAAGGTGCTGGCCCGGCAAAACCTTGGGCTGCGGGCGCGGGAGAAAATCCTGGTCCAGCTGCTGACCGGTCTCGCCCTGGCGTTTCTCGCGTGGCGGTGGGGCTTTGCCGTCCAGGCCGTGCCCTTCTGGCACGCGGTGAACCTGGGCGCCTGGCTGATCCCGCTGGGCGCCGTGGCCTTTGTGGCGGGGACCAACGCGTTCAACCTCACCGACGGGAGCGACGGGCTATCCGCCGGCGTGGGGGCCATCGCCTTCTTCACCCTGTCGGTGATCGCCCTCCGGGGCCATCATTCGGGGGCCGCCTGGCTGCCGGCCGTGCTCGCCGGCTTGCTGCTGGCCTACCTGGTCTACAACGTCGCTCCGGCGCGGGTGTTCATGGGGGACACCGGCAGCCTGGCGTTGGGGAATGCCTTGGTGGCGGCGGCCATCGTCGGGGGGCTGCTCTGGTACCTGCCGCTGCTGGCCCTCGTCCTCGTGGCCGAAACCGTGTCCGTCATCGCCCAGGTGGCGAGTTTCAAGCGCACCGGCCGGCGAATCTTCCGGATGTCGCCCCTCCACAACCACTTCATCCTGGGCGGCTGGTCCGACACGAGGGTCGCCCTGTCCTTCTGGGCCGTTGCCTTGATCGCGGCGCTGCTCACCATCGCCCTGGCACCGGCGGGCGGGACGGTATGAACGTGGACCACGCGCGCGCTCTGGTCATCGGCTTCGGACGCAGCGGGCGGGCCGCTGCCAGCTTCATCCAGAAGCAGGGCGGCGGCGTGCGGGTGGTGGACCGGAGCGACACCCCGGAGCTGCGGGCGGCCCTGCAGGCGGCCGGTGTCGAGGGTCGCCTGGGTGGCTACTCGGAGGCCGACCTGGACGGTCGCGACCTGGTGGTGGTCAGCCCGGGCGTGCCGTGGGACCTGCCCCTGGTGGGGGCCGCCCGGCGACGAGGCATCGCCGTGACCAGCGAGATGGATTTGTTCTTTCGTTTTTGCCCGGCGCCCATCGCCGGCATCACCGGCACCAACGGCAAGACCACGACCACCGCGCTGACGGCGGACGTGTTCGCGGCGGGCGGCCTGCGCGTCATCCGCGGTGGGAACATCGGCGAGACCGTGCTGGACCGGCTGGACCAGGTGACCGCTGCCAGCTGGATGGTGCTCGAGCTGAGCAGTTTTCAGCTGGAGTCGGTTGACCAGCCCAGGCTGCGCATCGGCGCCATCCTCAACGTCAGCCAGAACCATCTCGACCGGCATCTGACGTTCGAGCGTTACCGGGAGATTAAGGCCAGGGCCATCGCCTTCATGACGCCCCAGGACGCCGCCATCTTGAATGCCGACGACCCGTCGTACGAGTACTTTCGCGCCCGGACGCGCGGCCGAGCGCTGCCGTTCAGCACCCGGCGGGCCGACCTGGACGGGGCGGTCCTCCGGGACGGGTGGCTGACCGTGGCCGGCACCCGCGTGCTGCCGGCCGCGGAGGTGCCGCTCCCCGGTGAGCACAACATGAGCAACGTGCTGGCGGCGGTCGCCGCCGGCCACGCCGCCGGGGTTCCGCCCGACCGGATGCGGGCCGCGGTGCTGGCCTTCAAAGGACTCGAGCACCGCCTGGAGCTGGTGGGGACCTTCCATGGGGTTCGCTGGTACAACGACTCCAAGGCCACCACGCCCGACTCGACATCGCGGGCGCTGGAAGCCTTCCGAGAGCCGATCATTCTGATCGCCGGTGGCCGCAACAAGGGCATGGACCTGGACCCATTGGCGCGCGTCATCGCCCAGCGCGCCGCGGCGCTGGTGGCGATGGGGGAGACCGGGGACGAGCTGGTGCAGCGGGTGCGCGCGCATGGACTGGTTCGCGCCGAACGCGCCGACGACCTGGAGGACGCCGTGCGCCGGGCGGCGCACGCCGCTTCCTTGGGCTCGGTGGTCGTGCTGTCGCCCGCCTTCGCCAGCTACGACATGTTCACCGACTTCGAGGACCGCGGTCGTCGCTTCAAGGCCGCGGTGCGCGCGGAGGTCGGCGCATGAAGCGGCATCGCGGCCTCACCCTGGTGTCCATGCCGGCGTCGCTGCCGGGATGGAGCACCCTCTGGCGCCGCGGCGACCGCGGCCTGCTGCTGGCGGTGGGCGGGCTGGCGGCCTTCGGGCTGGTGATGGTCTTCTCCGCATCCGAGTCGCAGGGCTGGCTGTGGCACCGCAACGCCGCCTTCTATTTCGAACGCCAGCTGGTCTGGTTGGTGCTGGGGGCCGGTCTGCTGTGGGGCTGCGCGCAGCTCGACTATCACCGCTTGCGTCCGCTGGTCCGGCCGCTGGCGCTCGCCAGCCTGGCCCTGCTGCTGCTGGTGTTCGTCCCGCACCTGGGCGTGACCAGCAACGGCGCGCGCCGCTGGCTCAAGTTCGGCCCGCTGGAGATGCAGCCGGCCGAGTTGGCCAAGGTGGCCGTGCTGCTCTTCATGGCCTCCTGGCTGGAGAGGCGGCGCGACCGCCTGCACTCCGTCGAGGAAGGCGTGCTCCCCTTCCTGGCGCTGCTGGCGCTGATCACCGGCCTGGTCATGCTCGAGCGCGACCTGGGCACCACCTTGATCCTGGCGGCCATCATGCTGACCCAGTTCCTGGTGGCGGGCTCACGCAAGCGCCACGTGCTGCTCTTGGTCGCGATCGTCGCCCTGGCCGTCGCCGCGCTGATCCGCATGGAGCCGTACCGGTTTCACCGGATCATGGCGTTCCTGAACCCCTGGGCCGACCCCCTGAACAGCGGCTTCCAGTCCATCCAGTCGATCCTGGCGCTCGGCTCCGGCGGGATTTTCGGCGTCGGCCTGGGCCAGAGCATTCAGAAATACCAGTGGCTCCCGTTTGCCCACACGGACTTTATCTTCGCCATCGTGGGGGAGGAGACCGGGCTGCTCGGCACCACGGCCGTGCTGGCCCTGTTCGCCCTCTTCACCTATCGGGGATATCGCATCGCGCTGCGCGCCCCTGACCTGTTCGGGTCCCTGCTGGCCTGCGGCATCACCACCTGGATCACCGCCCAGGCGGTGATCAATATCGCGGCCGTGACAGTGACCCTGCCCACGACCGGCATCCCGCTGCCGTTCATCAGCTACGGCGGCTCCTCCCTGGCCATCTCGTTGCTCGCGGTCGGCATACTGATGAACATCGCCGTGCAAGGCGAGAAGGTGGGCTGGATACGACATGCGCGTGTTGATCTCGGGCGGCGGTACGGGTGGGCACCTGTTCCCCGCGATCGCGATCGCGCAGGCGTTGTCGCGGAAGGACCCTGAGGGGCAGGTCCTCTACCTGGGCAGCAAGACCGGACTGGAAGCGCAGGTCATCCCCCGCCACGGCATTCCCTTTCAAGCGATTCCGGCCGCGGGCCTGTACACAGACGCGATCTGGCGGAACCTCCGGCTTCCCTATGTCATGCCCTGGGCCTATGTGCTGGCGTCGCGCGCCATCCGGCGCTTCCGGCCGGACGCCGTGGTCGGCACCGGTGGGTACGTCACCGTTCCGGTGATTCTGGCCGCCGCCCGGCGCGGCCTGCCCATCGTGCTGCTGGAGCAGAACCTGGAACCCGGCCGTGCCACTCGCCTGCTGGCCCGATTCGCCCGGGCCGTCGCCACCGCCTACCAGGAGTCGGCTGGCTACCTCGACGGCCGGGCGGTGCTGACGGGGACGCCGGTGCGGCAAGACTTCCAGGTCCGCAAGCACGATTTTCCCGAGCGGCCGCGCCGGCTGCTGGTGCTGGGGGGGAGCCAGGGCGCGCTTCGCATCAACCAGGCCGTGGCCGAGGCCCTGCCCCAGTTGCTCGCTCGGCCCGACGTCAGCGTCACCCACCAGACGGGAGCCAGGCACCTGGCCATGATGGAGACCGCGCGGGCGAGTCTTCCCGAATCGCAGCGTGGCCGCTACCATCCCTTCGCGTTTACCGAGGATCTGGCGACCGCCCTCCGAGCGAGTGACCTGGTGCTGGCTCGGGCCGGCGCCAGCACGCTGAGTGAGACCAGCGCCGTCGGCGTGCCCATGATCCTGGTCCCTGGAGACTTCGCGGGTGGTCACCAGCGCCTGAACGCCAGGCCATTCGAAAAGGCGGGCGCGGCGGTGGTAATTGCCAATCAGGAGTGCGATGGGCCGCGCTTGCTGCGCGAGCTGGTCGCCATTCTGGATGACCCGGAACGCTACCATCGGATGGTCCTGGCCATGGCGCAGCAGGGTCGGCCGCAGGCAGCGGACGCGGTCGCAGACCTGATCCGCGGCGTGGCCGGGGACTAACGCGAATGCGGATCCATTTTCTCGGGATTGGTGGCTATGCAGTCTCGGGTCTGGCGCTGGTGGCGAAGTCCCTCGGCGATGAGGTCACCGGCTCGGACGAGGACGCCTACCCGCCGACGACGGAGATCCTGACCAACGCCAAGATTCCCTGGGTCAACCGGCACGATCCCAAGAACTTGAGTAAGTGGCCGCGGCCCGACCTGGTCGTGCAAGGCAACCAGGTGCGAGCGGACAATCCCGAAGCCGCGGCCGCTCGCGAAATGGGGCTGCGCATTGTGAGCGAGGCCGAGTACTGGGGCGAGCTCACCAGGGATCGGACCCGGATCGTGGTCGCCGGCAGCCACGGCAAGACGACGACGGCGGGCTTGATCGCCTGGGTCCTCAAGATGGCGGGGCGAAATCCTGGCTTCCGGCTGGGGGCCACGGTCCGCGACCTGGGTGGGGCGGCCGACTGGGGTGGCGGCAGAGAGTTTGTCTTCGAGGGCGACGAGTACACGTCGGCGTCGTTCGATCCCAGGCCCAAGTTCCTGCACTTTGCCCCGAACATCGCGGTCTTGCTCAACGTCGACTGGGACCATCCGGACGTGTTTCCCGATCCGGCCGCCTATGAGCTCGCATTCCGTCAGCTGGTCGAGTCGCTCGGTCCGGAGGACCGGCTGTTCGCCTGCCATGACGACGCCGGCGTTCGACGCCTGCTCTCCCGCACCCGGGCCTCGGTCGAGACCTACGGGCTCAAGGGCGGGGCCGACTGGCAGGGGCGCGATGTCCAAACGGAGACAAATGGCATGCGGTTCACCGCCTGGCACGGCGGCAAGGTCATCGCCGTGGTCGAAACCCAGCTGGCCGGTGCCCACAACGCGGCCAACGCCCTGGCCGCCCTGGCCACGACGGTTCGCCTTGGCGTTCCGGTGGCCACCGCGCTCCAGGCCATCGCCCGCTTTCAGGGTGCGGGCCGCCGGTTCGAGATCCGCGGTCGCGCTCGGCAGGTGACCGTGATCGACGATTACGCGCACCACCCCAGCGAGGTTCGGGCCACGCTGCGCGCCGCGCAGGAGCGCTTCGCACCCGGCCGGGTGCTGGCGCTCTTTGTCCCCCACACGTACTCGCGTACGTTGAGCCTGCTGGACGGGTACGCCGACGCCTTTGCCGGCTGCGCCCTGACCCTGATCGGCCCCATCGAGCCGGCTCGGGAGCGGCACCTGGCCCACACCGTCAGCGCCGAGGATCTGGCCCGGCAGGTTCGTGATGGGGGAGAGGTCCGCACGGTGGCCTCGGCGCGCGAAGCCGTGGACCAACTGGCCGCGGCGGCCCACCCCGGGGACGCCATCGTCTGCATGTCCGTACGTGGGTTCGACGACGTCGCCGGCAAGACGGTGCGCGCCCTCGAGAGGCTGGCGGTTGGCTGAGTCGTGGCTGCGGTCCATTCCGGGGATCCGGGAACGAGAACCGCTGGCGCGCCACAGCTGGTATGGCATCGGTGGCACGGCCGAATTCTTTCTGGAACTGGAGAGTGAGGTCCCGCTGGCGCGCATCCTGCCCCGGCTGGCCGCGGATGCGACGCCAGTCTTTGCTCTGGGGCTCGGAACCAATACCCTGTTTTTGGGTCCGCGGCTGGCCGGCTTGACCATCCGGCTGGCCAGCGAGGCCATCCAGATCGATGGCGAGACGGTCGCGGTGGCGGCGGGCTATCCCATGCCCCGGCTGGCCGCCGAGACGGCCAAGGCCGGCCGGGCCGGACTCGAGTTTGGGGCCGGGGTTCCCGGCACGGTGGGCGGCTCGGTCTTTGGCAACGCCGGCGCCTTCGGGACCGACGTCAAGGACTGCCTGATTTCCGTTGAGGCGATCGACCCGGCCGGCAATGTCCATCAGTTGGGCGCGGCCGATTGCCAATTCGCCTACCGGGATTCGGCATTCAAGTCGGGACCCGCCCGCGGCTGGGTGATCACCCGAGCCACGTTCTCGGTCCAACCCGGCGACCCGGCCGCCATCCGGGAGCGCATCAAACAGGTGCAGAAGCATCGGCGGGACACCCAGCCGATCGACCAGCGCAGCCTGGGCAGTACCTTCAAGAACCCGCCGGGCGACTCGGCCGGGCGGTTGATTGAGGCGGCCGGCCTCAAGGGCCGCCGGATCGGCGGCGCCCAGGTCTCTCCCAAGCACGCGAATTTTATTGTCAATCTCGGCGGGGCGACCGCCGATGACGTGATAGCGTTAGTGGCCGAGATGCGGGACGCGGTCCGCCAACGGTTCGGGATCGAGCTCGAGCCGGAGATCCGCATCGTGGGACAATGACCGGAATCCACCGGATCCCGGTCAGCATGACGGGCCGGCTCCGGGTGGGCGTCCTGTTCGGCGGGCGCTCGACCGAGCACGAGGTCTCGGTTCTCTCCGCCCAGTCGATCATGGCGGCCCTGGACCCCAAGCGATACGACGTTGTCCCCTTGTACATCGACAAGGAAGGCCACTGGCTGCTGGGCGAGTCGATCCCCCGCCTGGTGCACGATGCGGCGTCGCGGACGTACGTGTACCTGCCGCCTGATCCGACCCAGCATGGGCTGGTGCCGGCGTCGCTCAACGGTGCGCCGCCGGGCCCGGCCCGGCTGCCCTCGCTGGACGTGGTGTTCCCACTCTTTCACGGGCTGAACGGTGAGGACGGCACCATCCAGGGGCTGCTCGAGCTGGCCAACGTGCCCTACGTGGGTGCCGGCGTGCTGGCCTCAGCCCTGGGGCTGGACAAGGTCTTCATGAAGCGGGCCTTTGCCGCGGCCGGCCTGCCCGTCGTCGATCATGTCTGGACCTCGCGAGCCCGCTTCGAGCAGGACCCGGACGCATTTCTCCGGCTGGTGGAGGCGCAGCTCGGCTATCCGTGTTTCAGCAAGTTCGCCAACTCGGGTTCCAGCGTGGGGACGTCGAAGGCCCATAACCGCCAGGAGCTGCTAGCCGGGTTGCGACTGGCGTCGAGCTTTGACCGAAAGATCCTGGTCGAGCGCGCCATCGACGCCCGCGAGCTGGAGGTCAGCGTGCTGGGCAACGACGATCCCCAGTCGTCGGTCGTCGGCGAAATCGTCCCGGCCCACGAGTTTTACGACTACGAAGCGAAGTACATGGACGAGGGCTCCAAGCTCCTGATTCCCGCGCCGATTCCGGCGTCGGTGACCGAGGAAGTCCGGGCCCTCGCCGTCCGAGCCTTCCAGGCCATCGATGCGGCCGGCATGGCTCGCGTCGATTTTTTTCTCGAGAAGACAACGAACCGGATCTACCTGAACGAGGCGAACACCATCCCGGGGTTCACGCACATCAGCATGTATCCCAAGCTGTGGGAGGCGAGCGGCCTCGCCTATTCCAGCCTGGTAGATCGCCTGATCACCCTGGGCCTGGAGCGATTCAACGAAAAGCAGCGCTCCCAGACGGCCATCGATTCCCGGCTGCTGGATCCCAAGGCCAAGCGATGACCGTCACGACTCGACCCACCCGCAAGACTCGCTCGGCGCGACCCGCCCCGGAAACCGGCAGCGGCTTGCGCGGCTGGCTGTGGGCCAGCGGCCAGCTCATCGTGCTCGGCGTGGAGGTGTTGGCGCTGCTCTTCCTCCTGGCCAACCCGGCTTTTCGTCCCAGGGCGATCCAGGTCGTCGGGAGCACGCATCTCGATGCCCAGCAGGTGGTCGCCGCCATGGGGATGCCTCCCGACCGGAGCATTTTCCTGCTGGACCATTCGGTGCTGGAGACCCGGTTGCGAGCCCTGCCCTGGGTGAGGTCCGCCAGCGTGGCGCTGACGCTTCCCGATCATGTGCAGGTCACCATCGACGAGTGGATCCCGGTGGCCGTGCTGCAGCAGGGGGAGCGGTCGTTCTTTCTCAATGCGCAGGGCCGCATCCTGGGGCCGGCGCCCGAGGCCGGCAGCCTGCCCATCGTCCAGCGACCCGCGCTGGCATCGACCCAGGCCGGGACCGTGGTCGTCTCCCCGGAGCTGGAAGCGCTCCTGATCCCGATGAGCAGTGGGTTCCGCGGCGCGTACCACATGCGGATCGTCGCCTTCTTCCTGGACGATCGCCAGGGCTTATCGGTCAAGACCGACCGCGGCTTTGTCATTTACTTCGGCCAGATGGCGACGGCCAACGAGCGCGCCACGCTGGAGCCGAAACTGGCCGCCCTCAGAGCCCTGGCCAGCCGGATCGACCTGGTGTCGTCGCCGATCACGTACGTCAACCTGATGAACCCGGCCGCTCCCGCCGTCCAGATGCGCCCCGGACGATGACGAAGAGCGCCGCCCGGGGCAGTCGCGAAGCCGTCTGGATCGTCCTGTTCGCGGCGGTGTTCGCCATCGTGGGCATCCTGCTCGGCCTCAACGCGCCGGTGCAGATCCCGCCGGGATATGCGCGCTACACGGCGGTCATGATCCTGGCCGCCCTGGACTCGATCTTCGGCGCCATCAAGGCCTGGCTCAACGGCAACTTCGAGAACAGAGTGTTCATTTCTGGCCTGCTGGTGAACTCTGTGGTCGCGGGGGCGCTCACCTACCTGGGTGACAAGCTGGGGGTGGAGCTCTATTTCGCCGCCATCGTCGCCTTCGGGGTTCGCATCTTCGAGAACATCGCGGTCATCCGGCGGCATTTGCTCTAACTGAAGGAATCGCCAGTCGCCGGGCGTCGCACCCGTATGTTTACTCGGCTCAGAGAAGGGATATCGGCCAGATTCCCAGCTGACCAACTGGTGATCCTGTCGGTGGTCGCGGTGATTGTCGTATCGCTTGTCGTGCTTGTCTCCGGCGTACTCCTGGGGCAACATTCCCCCAACATGTACAACAACATCACCATGACCGGTGGCGAGTAACCGGGCCCAGAGCCCGGCCTGTGGATAACCTGCCCTGCCTTGTGTTGTCAGGTTGCCGCGACCACCGTATAATGTGGCAAACCGTCCGTCCAGTTCGTCCCAGGAACAGTCTTTGCCACGTTCTAAATACATTTCGGCCCTGGACATCGGCACCACAAAGATTTGCTGCGTGGTCGGCGAGCTGACCGAACGCGGCCTCAACATCGTCGGGGTCGGCGAAGCCCCCTCCGAAGGCCTCCGGCGAGGCTCCGTGGTCAACATGGAAAAGACCGTGCACAGCATCACGCAGGCGGTGCAGGGTGCCCAGCGGATGGCCGGCCAGCGGGTGGACTCCGTGTATGTCGGTCTGGCCGGCACCCACGTGCTCAGTCAGAACAGCCGCGGCGTGGTGGCGGTCTCGCGGACCGACCACGAGATCGCGCACGCGGACGTGACCCGCGTCATCGACGCCGCGCGGGCCGTGTCGGTGCCGAGCGATCGCGAGATCATCCACGTCGTCCCCCGCGGCTACGTGGTCGACGGCCAGGAGGGAGTCCGCGATGCCGTCGGCATGTGCGGGGCCCGCCTGGAGGTCGAAGCCCACATCGTGACCGGCGCCCTGACTGCCGTCCAGAACGTCGTCAAGTGCGTGCAGCAGGCCGGGCTCAGCGTGGAGGACATGGTGGTCCAGACGCTAGCCTCGGCCGAGGCGACGCTCAATGACAATGAGCTCGACTTGGGAGTGGCCCTGGTCGAC
>Ga0137396_10000055_pt1 | contig 38199 bp, 39 predicted proteins | sample czc16metaG_FD_108284 | JGI IMG/M metagenome (GOLD analysis project Ga0137396, IMG submission 108284) | Vadose zone soil microbial communities from Angelo Coast Range Reserve, California, USA - czcobulk3.16 metaG | ecosystem: Environmental > Terrestrial > Soil > Vadose zone | place: USA...
ATCTCGCGCATCGTCTGCTCGGCGGCCCGTCGATCGTCGGGGGTGCGTAGATGCTTGAGGATGGTCTTCTTGGTCTCGCCCGACTCCTCCTTCTCGATCGCCTCGTGCACCGTGTAGTTCAGGCCGCCCCACGCCGGGCGCACGCCGTAATGCTGGACGAGGGCGCGGCCCACGGTCCGCGCGATCTCGACCACCTCCTCTTCGAGCAGGGCCGTCGCGCAGAGCGAGGCGTTCCAGGGCAGCTCGTGGGCCAGCCGCCAGAAGAACTCGATGATCGCTGCCATCTCGGAGATGGGCGCGATGCCCTCGTACACGTCGCGGGGATAGCCGAGGTCGTCGCCGATCCGCCGAAAGAGCTCGTCGTGATCCGGCGTGCCGCTCACCCGGCCGTCGAAGTACCCGAGGTCTTCGACGAGCAGGTGGCGGGCGCAGTCCTTGCGGACCTCGAGGTCGTCACACCGGGTGTGGATGCCGCTGAAGATCCGAGGGAACCAGGCGATCAGGAGGTAGTGCTGGGAGACGTGTCCCCACACCTGCTCGCGGCTCAGGCCACCGGAGGCGAAGCGCCTGAAGTATTCCGAGTCTCGGAAAGGGCTCCGCGCGAGCAGCTCTGCCGTCAGCGCGTCGAACCAGTCCTCGGTCGTCATGACGCCTCCTCGGTCCGCCGTGTCGAACGCTCAGAAGTACTCGAACGTCGTGGTCCCGCGATCCATCCGCAGCCGGAGGTCTGCCATGAAGACGAGGTAGGGATGGGCGCCGCGGGCGACGAGACGGTCCCGGTCGCCGGCGCGGAGCGCCGCCTGGTCCTCCTCGCCGAGGCCGAGGGCGCGCATCGCCGCCGCGGGGTCGGCGACGTAGCGCGCGCGGAAAGCGTCGTCCGACTTGAGCGCGAAGAGGCAGTGGTTGAGCCGATACGCGCTGGCCGGCGGAAAGCGGTAGTGGGCCGGCGACTCGGGCGTCATACGGGCCATTCCACCACGGCGTTGCCGTGGTGCCAGGAGGGCTCGTAGCAGTAGACGTCCGCGCGGGCGTCGCCCACGGCGCCCAGCAGCGTGATCCACGTGCGCAGCTCGGTGTTCCCCGCCTTGTCGAGCTCCTCCGCCGTGACGGCCGCGAGCTCTCGACCGCGCCCCTGCGCCAGCTGCTCGAGGACCCGGCGATCCCAGTCGAACTCCGGCGAGGCGTAGCGGTCGGTGCCGGGGAAGTGGGACATACCACCCGAGGCCATGAGTACCACCCGCTCCGGTCGCGCGCGGAGGATCTCGCCGAGCGCGCGGCCCCACGCGTAGCAGCGTCGCGGCGTCGGCTGAGGCGGCAGGTACACGTTGACGTGAAGGGGCACGATCGGCACCGCCGGCGTGGGCATGGTGAAGTGGAGCGGAATGTAAAAAGCGTAGTCGAGCGGCGCCTCCTGCGTGTAGAGGAGGTCGAACCCGCCCTCGATCCCCTGCTCGATGATCGCGCGGGCGAGCGGCTCGTGGATGGGGAACCGGTAGCGATAGCGGCCGAAGCTCCCCGCGCACTCGGCGCCGACGTAGACGGCGAGCGCAGGGACCGCGTTCAGGAAGAAGGCTTCGATGTGGTCCCCGGCGACCATCGCGATGGCGTCGGGTCTGAGCGCCTCGAGGCGCCGCTTGACGCGCGTGAAGGCCGCGTGGACCCGCAGCACCAGCTCACGATCCTCGGTGTCGGGTCGCGCCAGGAGCTGGGGCGTGTGGGCACAGACGAACGCGCCGACCAGCATGGCGACATTATCGACGACTCCGCCCGCGAGGAACAGCCTCCTCGTCGGGCCGCGGCGCGATCAGCGCATGCCTTTCCCGGCCGAGCGACGACAAGTCCACTACCAGCGCGGGGAGTGCAGCGTCGATCGAGCGGCCGGGCGCCGCGTCAGCGACGCGTGTCCCTCGGCGCTCGACTTCCCCGGTCTGTTTGCGGTCCGTGATGTCGATCGCGACCCCTTCGACGAAACCGCCGGCCTCGCGGATGTTTGCGACGACCGTCAGCGGCGTGCCGTCGTTCCGCCGCAGGCGAAGCTCCCGGTTACTGAGCAGGACCCCCGACGCGAGCGCGAGCTCCAGCTCCCGCCACTGCGCCGGGTCGAGGAAGAGGTCCCTCAGGCTCTGCGCCAGGACCGGCTCCGGCGAGGCGGCGCCCAGGAAGCGCGCGAACAGGTCGGTGCATTCCACGATGCGTCCGTCGCGCCGGGCGCGGAATACGGCGGCGAGGCCGCCGAACTGATTGCGGTAGCGATCGACCGACGTTTGCAGCTCGTCCGCCACGGCCACGAGCTTCAGGGTGATCGCCTCCAGCGTCCGCTGCTCATCGATCACCAGGTCTAGCTCGTCGGCGACGAACTCCGCGCGACGCTTCGCCGCCAGCCGCTGAGCGTTTAGGATGCCGATGAGGAGCCCGACGGAGAGAAACACGAGCAACGCGAGGAGGCCCCCCGGGGCACGAAACATCAGCGACTGGGTGGGAGGCAAGTTGAGATAGGCGATCGGGACCACAGAGAGCAGGGTCGCGAGGGGTCCTAGCATGACCGGTCAGTGTGCAGGGCCGATGCCAGGCGCAGTCGTGTGGAAGCGGCTTGCACCGCACGCTTGACTCAAATTCCTGAAATAGCGGCACCGAGTCGTCTCCGATCAGGCGGCGTGCAGATCGGTCAGCCTCGCTCCACGATCAGGTAAATCACCGATCCGCCACCCCATTCTGACATCGGCCCGCTGCCGTCCTGGCTCAGGACTTCGCGCCCGTGGATTGGTGCCCGTGGATTGGTAGCGCATAGGCCGGGATCTTCCGGTCTCGATTTCCGGCGCCTGCCGGATTCACGCGTTCACCACAGTGGACGAGACTCTGACACGCGGGAGGTCAACCATGGACGAGGACATCAAGAAGCGACTCGAGGAGGACCTGGGGCGGGTCGTTTCCCGCCTCCGGCGCATGGGTGGTGCGGCGACGGCGATCGAGGAGCGACCCGGCCCGATCGGCGCCAACTCGCTCGGCGCCGACGAGGGAGACGTGATCCAGGCCAACGAGAGCCGGGAGATCGGCCTCGCGACCCGCGAGCTCCTTATTGAGCGGGTCAACCGGCTGTCGGCCGCGCTCGACCGCTTGAGCCGGGGTGAATACGGCGCCTGCGCAGAGTGCGGTGAGCCGATTTCAACGGCGCGACTGCTTGCCCTGCCCGAGGTGCAGACCTGCGTCCGCTGTCAAGCTAGGCTCGAGCGTCGCCGGCTCGAGCGAGAGGACGCTCGACTAAACTTGAGGGCGCCTTCGCTCTAGAGCCCAAGGAGCGGCCACGGTTGTCACGCGTTGTGCCATCCTGGTCCAGAACGAGCCAACTTCCAGATATTCGGCCTGGCACGTTTGCGATCGCTAACCCAAAGTGACCGCTGACCTTTATCCACCATCCCTCGCCTGGCACTCTGGATGCATCGTCGAGTTTCCCATGAAGCGCGCAGTCCTGATTGTGGCGGTGGGCGCAACGGTCCTCGGGCTAGGTCCGGCCTCTGCGCAGGACATCAAAATGAAGGCCCTGGCTCGCGGACCCGCGGCGGTGACGAGCGAGCGGCCGGCGTCGAAGCCCCGCGCCCGCATGCGGCTCGCTGCCCTGGTCCGCTATGCGGGTACTACCGACTGGTCGCTCGACGAGGCCGAAGTCGTGCAGGAGTTCTTCGCGACCCGCTTCGGCCGTCCTCTACCTGTGAGCGCCTGGGGGCAGACGAACGTGCACGACCATCTGGGCCTCGATCACAGGAACGCCCTCGACGTCGCGGTCCACCCCGACGGCAGGGAGGGGCGGGCCCTGATGGCGTTTCTCAGGAGCTCGGGTATCCCGTTCGTGGCGGTCCGCTCGCGCGTGCCGGGCTCCTCGACGGGCGCCCACATCCACGTGGGCCAGGCGTCCGAGCGCGTCGAGCCTGCATGGCGCGCGGCGATCGTCGCGAGGATGAAAGCCGAACGAAACGTCCCCGTGAGCGACTCGACTGGTCCAGCCGTGGCGACGGACGAGCCCGCCGCCGACGGTTCGCGCGGTACCGATCACTTCGCGGATTTCGCGGACAAGCCACCCTCCACTCCGCCGCTGTAGCGCCGAGGGGACGCCTCTCCCGCGGCCCGCGCGTCCCTCAGGGTGACGGTCGCGCGGTCACGTGGCCGCATCGGCCGCAGGTCCGATGGACTTCCGATCCGTAAAACTCCTCGTACACCCCGGATACGGGATCCTCGCGGTAGTCCGCGACCTGCCTGACGGCTTCGTAGAGCGGCGCGCCGCACGCCGAGCAATACCAGTGGAATCGGTCGCGCTCCTCGGGTCGTCGCTTCCGCTCGAGCACGAGCACGTACGCATCGGGCGCGAACCGGGGTGAGTGCGGAGTGCCGGCCGGACAGTGGATGATCTCGCCCTCGCGGATCACCGCGATCTTCTCCTCCCCCGTGTCGGTGAGATAGTGCAGCTCCATATCGCCCTTGATCATGTACATGACCTCGTCGCTCGGGTCGACGTGGAACTCGCTCCGGTGCGCGCGGCCCCGCGCGATGAAGGCGATCGACTCCGGGGCCTGCCACAGGATGCTCACGGGCCTGGAGGACGTCCCGAGCGCCTGCGTGATTCGGCCGAGATCGATGGCGCATAGATCACTCATGACCCGTCCCCCCCCATGGCACGTGCTCCGGGTCACATCGTGATGGCGGCGCGGGAGATGTGATGCCCGTCGCCCTGGCGCTCTCTCCAGTCGGCCTGACGGAATCCCTCGGAGATGCGCTCGAGCGGAAACAGGTGCGAGACGATGCGCTCGAACGGGAAGCGCTGGAGGTTCCTGCGCAGGAACGCCAGCGCCTGCTCGAGCGCCCAGGGCGAATAGTTGGCGGTCGCCACCAGGCGGACGTTGCCCCGCACGAGCGCCGTGGCGTCATAGGAGAAGACGTTGCCCGGGGCGATGCTGCCCACCTCGAGGTAGCAACCGCCGCCGCGCACCATCCGCAGCCCCTCGGGGATCACGTCCGGATAGCCGACGAAGTCGGCGACCACGTCCGCACCGAACCCGCCCGTCAGCTCCTTGACCGCCTCCACCCGCTGATCCGCCGTCGCCAGCTCGGCGGTGCTCAGCGTGTGGTCGGCGCCGAACGCGCGGGCGAGCGTGAGCCGCTCGGCGAGCCGATCGACCACGATGACGGTGTCGGCGCCAGTGTCCCGCGCCACCGCGACCGCGTTGATGCCGAGACCACCAGCGCCCTGCACGACCACCGTGTGCCCCGCGCGGAGCCCGGCGCGCCGCAGACCGTAGAGCACCTGGGACAGGGCGCAGTTGCTGGGGGTGGCGACGTCGTCGGAGATCTCGTCGGGGATCCTGAACACGAAATGGCCGGGCCGCAGGTAGTAGTAGTCCCCATAGGCGTTGTTGAAGTATGGGGGGGTGCCCGCGACGCGACTGGGCCGCGCCTTGCGCGGGCAGCTCCCCATCTCGTCGTGCAGGCACACGGGGCAGCGCCCGCACGGGAAGAAATAGAGGTACGTCACGCGGTCGCCCTCGCGGAGCGGCTGGCCCATCGAGTCCGTCGTGACGCCGGCCCCCAGCCGCTCGACGCGCCCGCACATCTCGTGGCCGAAGGTGAGGTCGCGCGGGCTCGGGCCGTAGACCTCCTTCATCTCGCCGCGCCAGATGTGGAGGTCGGAGCCGCAGACGCCCGCACGGGTCAGCCGTACGAGGACGGCGCCCGGCTCCACGTCAGGCACGGGATACTCGCGCAGCTCGAACTCGCCCCCGTACGCCAGTAGCACCGCCACCCGGCCCGTCATGTCAGTCGACGCCCAGGGCCTCGGCGAAGCGGCGGTAGGCCTCCAGCGGGTCCCCGTACTTCCGGTGCCCGGCGGTGTGCTGGGCGCTGGCCAGGAGCAATCGGTCGCGATCGGAGGCGGTGGTGTGGATGAAGTCCTCGAGCAGACAGAGCCCCAGTTCCTGGTTGTGGGGGTCATTCCCCAGTTTGCAGGCGGCGGTGGCGAGCACCTGAAGCAGGGGGGCACGGTCGAAGCCCACTTTTAGATATGTCGCGGTCAGGGCGACGGCCTCGTCGGGCCGCAGGGCGAGGAGCGTCTGTTCCAGCCGCTCGAGCAGCTGGCGCGGCGACAGCGACTCCGCACCCGGGGGCGGCGTGATGACGCGCCGACCGTTGTCCGGCGTGTTGGCCTGGTGCTCGGCGGCCCGGTTGATGAACGAGGCCGCCACGAACAGGAGCTTCAGCCGGTGGGGGTGTTCGAACGTATCGAAGAACCACCCGAGCGTGTTGCAGTACTCGTACCCGTGCTGCGCCATCGAGAAATTGTTCGGGTGCCCGGTGTCCAGGATGACCTGCGCCGCCGCCACCTGGATCGCGTCGAGGATGCGGCGCGGTCCACGACCCGCCTTGAGGAGCGCGACCAGTGCGTCGATCACCGAGGGTTCCCGCTGGCGGATGATGACGTCGATCAGCATCGCCTCCTCGGCCGGGGTGAGCGGCGTCTCCTGACGAAGCAGGTTCTGATCGCGGCCGTCGAGCAGGTTCTGGACCACGTTGCAGCCCATCTCGTAGGTCGACTGCCAGCGCGGGCCCACCGCCATGTCGGGCACGCCCGCATAGAGCACACTGTGCGCCGCCTCCCAGCCCAGGGCCTCGCCGAGCTCGATCGTGGCGCGCGCCCGGTAGGCCTTGTGACCGGTCGTGTAGGAGCGGTTGTGCAGCATCCGATCCTGCACGTCGATCAGCCCGGCGAAGGCCAGCTGGGCGAGCACCTGCTTTCGGTTCGGCAGGTCATCCATCAGTCCGAGGAACACCCGATAGGAGGTGAGCACCTCACCGCGCTGGACGAGCGTGAGCCAATGGTTGAGGCGCTCGGCGAGCGAGCCGTCGACGGGGAGCCGCTCCTGGTCCGCCCAGTGGACCTCCGGTCTCGGAGGCTCCTGGCTCACCGCGATCTCGTACAGGCGCGTGTAGTGGCCCGGCGCCCGGCCCAGCAGCTGGTTCCACGGGTCGAGCCCCGTGGGGATGTACCAGACGGACTGGGCCAGCGGCAGCAGGCGCAGCTCGGGACGGACCATCGCCGCGAGCGGTAGGCCGACACGCTCGCTCAGCAGGCAGTGATCGTTGTTCACGAACTTGACGACGCCATCGTCGAGTCGCTGATGGTAGGGGACGTGCGTGTACGGCGCGTGGATCCTCACCGTCTCGCGCAGGATCTCGGTGACCGGCCGCCCCTGCTGGAAGAGCCCGTACAGCACCCGGCTGGCGCCGATTTGGTCGCGCGCAAGGATTCGCTCCTCCAGGTGCCTGTACTCGGCGGGGGGCACTCGCTCGCGCGTGATGTTGCCCGTCATCGCCATGGCGTCGTCACCTCCCGGAAATCCTCCGCCGGCAGTATAGGCCAAGCGGGCCCGCGCACGGGCGGATCAGGATCCGGGCCGGGAGGGGCGTCACGACGGCAGATAGAGCCGCGCGAAGTGATCGTCGACCACCTCACCAGCGGCGCTCACGGTGAAGTTCGACGTGATGACGCCCCGCGCGCCCGCGAACCGTCCCTCGCCACCCGTCACGGTCCAGATGACCGCGCCTCGCTGGCAGCCGGCGACGGGACTCGGAGCGACGGTGCCCCGACCCACCGTCTCGAACGCGATCGCCCCCGCGCTCCCGTACGCGATCGTGCCCGCCTCGACGAAGGTCCCGTCGCCGCGGCGCTCCACCTCCGACTCGAGGACCGCGTGCTCGCCGGCGACCGGCTCGATCCGCGCCGCCACCCCCTCGGGACCGAGCACGCTCGAGAGCGCCTGGCTAGGCGCCGTCGTCTTCGCGCGTCGCTTCGTCGTCGACCCGGGGAGAGCCCAGGCCGCGCCTCTGAACTCCAGCGCGAACACGAGCTCTCGCACGCCCGCGCCGACCGGCTCAGCCACCGTACCGGATCCGGGGATCGAGGAACCCGTACACGACGTCGACCGCCAGGTTGATGGCCATGAACATGATCGCGACGAAGAGAATGGTGGACTGCGTCAGCGGGTAGTCGCGCTGGTAGATCGACCAGAGGACCAGCCGCCCCACGCCCGGGAGCGTGAAGACCTCCTCGACGACGACCGTCCCGCCGAGCAGGATGCCCATCTGAAGTCCGGCGACGGTCACGATGGGGATGAGCGCGTTCTTCAGCGCATGCTTGAGCACCACCGCGCGTCCCGCCAGCCCCTTCGCCGACGCCGTCCGGACGTACTCGGAGCGCAGCACGTCGAGCATGCACGCGCGCGTGGTGCGCGCGATGTTGGCGGCGCTCGCGGTCCCGAGACACAGCGCGGGAAGGAGCATGATCGTGAGGTTTCCACGCGGGTCGGTGAAGAGATCGACCCACACGACGGGCGGCATCCAGCGCAGGTGGATGGAGAAGAAGAGGATCAGCATCGTCCCCTGCCAGAACACGGGTACGGACAGGCCGAGGAGCGCGCCGACCCGCACGGTGTTGTCCACGGCGCGGTCGCGGCGGATCGCAGACACGATGCCCGCGGCGATGCCGAGCGCCAGCGCCCCGCTCACCGCGAGCAGGGTCAGCTCGATCGTCACCGGGAGGCGCTCGAGGATCAGGCGGATCACAGGCTTCCCCGTCCGCCACGAGGTGCCGAGATCGCCCTGGGTGAGGCCGCCGAGCCAGCGCGCGTACTGGACGTACCAGGGCTCGTCGAGGCCGAAGAAGCGCTTGAGCTGCTCCACCATCTCCGGGCTCACGATGGCGTCGGCGCCGATCATCTGCTCGACGACCGTCCCCGGGATCAGCCGCAGCATCAGGAACACCAGCACCGTCAACCCGAGGAGCGTCAGGGCCATCGAGTACGCGCGTACGACGAGGTAGCGCCCCACCTCAGACCTTGTCCTGCCAGACCCCCTCGAATCCGTAGAGGAGGGTGGTCGGGTGCTGCCTGAAGCCCTTCACGGACGCCTGCGTGAAGTCGATCGTATCGGCCGAGAACAGCCAGAGGTGCGGGACGTTCTCGAGGATCAGGATCTGCGCGCGATCGTAGATCTCCTTGCGCTTCTTCTGGTCGAGTGTCCGCCGCCCTTCCTCGAGCAGGTGGTCCAGCTCGGGGACACTCCAGCTGTTCCAGTTCTGGCCTTTCGTCGAATGGAGCGCGCGGAAGAACGCGGTGTCGGGGTCGGCGTAGCCCGGCGTCGTGTTCATCGTCATGTCGAAGTCCTTCGCCAGCCACCGCTTGATCCACACGGCATACTCGACGTTCTCGATCTCGGCGGTGATGCCGATCTTCTTCAGCTGGGCGGCGACGACCGGCGCTCCCAGGACCATCGTCGGGAACGTCGGGATCACGCCGAGCTTCACGGTGAACCCGCTGGCCTGGCCCGCGTCGGCCATCAGCCGCTTCGCTCGATCGAGGTCGGGCTTGTAGTACCGCATCCACTGGTCCTCGGGAAGCTGCCACTGCTTCATCGGCGCCGTCGCCGGCGGCGTCAGCCGGCCGAACCCGGACGCGGCGACGCGCAGCACCTGGCTCCGGTCCACGGCCCAGCTGACCGCCTGCCGCACGCGGACGTCTTTGAGAGGACCGCGGCTCGCATTGATGTTGAGGAAGTCGTAGCCCAGGCGCGAGCTGCGGTAACCGGTCAGGCTCTTCTCGTCCTTCAGGAGATTGAAGTTCTTGTTGTCCTCGAGGAATGCGTGGTGGATCTGGCCGGTGCGGAGCGCCGCGACGATGTTCGCCTCGTCGGGAATGATCCGGAGAATGACCTCGTCGGCGTACGGCAGCCCCTTCTTGAAGTACTGCGGGTGGCGCTTGAGCACCATCTGCTGCTCGACCTTCCAGTCCTGCAGCACGAACGGTCCCGTGCCGAGCGCCGCATTGTTGAGATCGCCGTGCTGCTTGATCCCCGCCTCGCTGATGATGAAGCCCCAGAATCCGCCGAGCGCCGCCAGGAGCCCCGCGAACGGCTCCTTCGTCACGAACTTCACGCTGTAGCGCGCGGCCGGCTCGACCTTGTCGACCGCGATGAAGTCCGACTTCCCCGGCGATTTCTCGAAGAGCCGGTCGAACGTGAACTTCACGTCGGCCGACGTCAGCTCCTGGCCGTCGTGGAACTTCACGCCCTGTCGCAGCTTGAACGTCCAGACCAACCCGTCACGGCTCACCTCCCACGACTCGGCGAGCTCCGGGACGGGATTCATGTCGGCGTCGAAGCGGACCAGCTGGTTGTACATCATCGGCGACCGCCGGCTTCGCGAGAACGCCGGGACGAGCTGGGGGTCGAGTCCCGTCGCCTCGGTCGTCTGGGCCGAGACGAAGGTCCCGCCGGGCTTGGGCGCTTGCGCGTACGCCGTCCTGCCGATCGAGAGCGCGGCGAGGGCCGCGCCGCCGGTCTTGAGCAGCGCGCGGCGGCTCAGTCCGGTCGGGGCGGAGCTGTGGGGGCGGTTCGTCATCGTCGTTCCTCCTGTCGCGCGGTCACTGGACGTTCGGATCGAGGATATCGCGCAGGCCGTCGCCGATCAGATTGAACGCGAGCACACTGACCATGATCGCGATGCCCGGGAACACGGAGATCCACGGCGCGGTCTCGAGATAGGTTCGCCCCTCGTTGAGCATGTTCCCCCACGACGGCATCGGCGGCTGGGCCGAGAGACCGAGGTAGCTGAGCGACGCCTCGATCAGGATCGCCTGGGAGAACGCAATCGTCCCCTGCACGACGAACGGCGAGATCACGTTGGGCAGCACGTGCTTGAGCGCCACCGCCCAGTGCGTGGCGCCGAGCGCGCGCACCGCCTGGACGTAGTCCTTCTCACGCTCCGCCAGCACTGGGCCCCGCATGACGCGCGCGAAGAGTGGCGTGTAGACGATCGAGATCGCGACGACCGCGCTGTTCACCCCCGGTCCGCGCATCGCCGCGATCCCCACCGCCAGGAGGAGCCCCGGGATGCTGAAGAACACGTCCATCACCCGGTTGATGACGTTGTCCCACGTGCCGCCGGCGTACCCCGCGGTGAGCCCGAGCACGCCGCCGATGCCCATGGCGATGCTGATCGAGACCACGGCGACGTAGAGCGAGATCCGCGAGCCGTGGACGACCCGGCTCAGGACGTCGCGGCCGAACCGATCCGTCCCGAACGGCGCCGTCCAGCCCGGCGCCGCCTCGATGAGGTCAAAGTTCTGCTCGTCGGGCCGACGCGGCGCGAGCGCGTCGGCGAAGATCGCCGTGCCGACGATCAGGAGCGCGGAGAGCCCGCCGATGACCACCACCGTGCTGCGCGCGACACGCCGGAGCTGTCGGGCCCACCGGGCCTGCTGCCGAACGACGGGCGGCATGCGGTCGTCCTTTCGCCTGGAATCCCGGAAGGAGACTAGGCGGGAAGCCTCGACCTGTCAACGTGACGGACCCGCGCGAGCCTTGATGAACGCGCCGATCGCGTCGACGGCGGTCTGGGCCTCGTCCAGCATCGGCAGGAACCAATGCCACACATGGACCATCCGCGGCGCGACCTCCAGGGTCGCGTCGACGCCCGCGGCCCTTGCGCGCTCCGCGAGGCCCGCCGCGTCGTCGAGCAGGACCTCGTCGCTGCCGACGTGCACCAAGAGCGGTGGCAGGCCGCGCAGGTCGGCGTAGAGCGGCGACGCGAGTGGCGTCCGTGGGTCGACGCCCGCGAGGTAGGCTCGCGCCATGTCGGCCACGAGGGCAGGCCGCACGATCGGATCGCCGGCGTCGTTCTTGGCGTAGCTCGGCGCGCTGCACGTGAGGTCGACCCAGGGGGAGATGCAGACGCCGGCCGCCGGGAGGGCGAGGCCGCGCTCGCGCAGCGCGACGAGTGTCGCCACCGTGAGGCCGCCCCCGGCGGAGTCGCCGGCGATGACCAGGCGCGCGGGCGCGATCCCCTGCTCGGAGAGCCAGCGGTACGCCGCGACGGCGTCCTCGAGCGCAGCGGGAAACGGGTGCTCGGGCGCCAAGCGGTAGTCGAGGACGAGCGCGCGCGCCCCGGCGGCGCGGGCCAGGGCCGCGGCCAGATGGCGATGCGAACGCGGCGAGCCGATCACGTAGCCGCCGCCGTGCAGGTAGAGCAGGACCACGTCGGTCCGCGCCGCCGGCGGCGTCAGCCATTCGGCGGGAGCGACGGGCGCGGCCACGCGCTGGACGGCGACGTCGGACGGAACCGGGAACGCGCGCTCGGCGCGCTCGTACTGCGCCCTCCGCTGCGCGAGCGTCAGCGACTCCGGAGGCGGCAGCTTGGCCAGATGGGCAAGAACGGCTTCGATACCACGGTCGGTCATGTCGGGCCCCCCATCCTCATCGCGTGCCCAGAGTGATAGCATCGGGGCCCCGGAGAGGCAATCACGCGCGACGAGGAGGAACGGGCATCGTGAAGACGCCAGTCAGCTTCTACAGCGAGGGATGCCGGCTCGTCGGCGACGTGTACTATCCCCAGGATCTGCGGCCGGGAGACAAGCGGGCGGGCGTCGTGCTCTGTCACGGCTACACGGGCGTCAAGGACCTCTACCTGCCGGACAACGCGCGGGTCCTGACCGAGGCCGGCTACGTCGCGATGACCTTCGACTACAAGGGCTGGGGGGACAGCGAGGGGCCCCGGAGCCGCCTGGCGCCGTACGGCCGCGTGGCCGACGTCCAAGCCGCGCTGACCTTCCTCGGCACGCTCTCCGACGTCGATCCCGAGCGCCTCGGCATCTACGGGACGAGCTACGGCGGCGCCACCGTCGTCTGGGTCGGGGCCGTCGACAGCCGCGTGAAGTGCGTCGTCAGCGTGGTCGGCATCGGCAGCGGCGCCCGCTGGATGCGGAGCGTCCGCCGACCCGACGAGTGGCACGACCTCCTGGAGCGCGCGCGCCGCGACCGGGTCAAGCGCGCCCTCGAGGGCAAATCGGAATTCGTCGCCCGCGAGGAGATCCTGCTACCCGATCGGCAGTCGGCCGCGCTCGCGGCCGCGGCCCGACGCAACAACCCGGCTGCGGTGAGCACGATCCCCCTGGAGTACGTCGACGAGACCCTGGAGTTCACCCCGGAGTGGATCGTCGACCACATCGCGCCGCGGCCGATCCTGTTCATCACCACCGATGACGACCGGCTCGTCCCTCCGGACGAATCCATGCAGCTATACGCGCGCGCGGGCGAGCCGAAGAGGCTCGTGGTGCTGAAGGGCTACGGGCACTACGAGGTCTACCTCGAGCCCGCGTTCAGCGAGGTCATGCGGGCCGCGCTCGACTGGTACCGTCAACACCTCCCGTCACGGGGCGCCTGACCAGGAGCTCGCCGAGGTCCGACGTCTCACCGCGCTGCGCCCGCGAGGGGCGCCCGCGGGCTCGACCGCGCAAGGTAGCGTCCGTAGCCGGGCTTCTGCTCGACGGTGCCGTCGGGGTTGAGCACCGTCCGGCCGCGCAGGAGCGTCATCCACGCGCGGCCGCGCACGGCCCAGCCTTCGTAGGGGGTGAAGCCGGCAATGCCGAGGTGCTGGGCGTGCTGGATCGTCCACTCGGCCTCGGGGTTCCAGATCGTGAGATCCGCGTCCGCGCCGACGCGGATCGCGCCCTTGCGGGGGTAGAGACCGAAGATGCGCGCCGGGTTCTCCGACATGACGCGCGCCATCCAGGTGATGGGGAGGCCGCGCTTGGCGACGCCCTCGCTGTAGACGAGCGACGCGAGCGTCTCGAGCGACGGGGCGCCGAAGGGAATGGACTTCCCCTCGGCGTCCACGAAGATGTTCCTGCGCCCGGGCTCCTTCGCCGCCGGCACGCGCGGCGCGTGGTCGCTCGCGATCGTGGAGATGAAGCCGAGCTCCGAGCCCGTCCAGAGCGCGGCGCGATCCGGCCCCTCGGCAGGCCGGAGCGGCGGCCCGATCTTCGCGAAGGGGCCCCAGCGCTCCATCTCCTTGTCGGTGAGCAAGAGGTACTGGGGGCAGGTCTCCGTCCACACGCGCTGCCCCTCGGCCTGGGCGCGCTTGATGCGCTCCAGGCCGAGCCGGGTCGAGAGGTGGACGACATACATCGGGCAGCCCGTGAGCCGGGCGATGAGGATCGCCCGGTTGATCGCCTCCTCCTCCGTCCAGTCGGGGCACGTCGGCGGGAAGTCCGTCGGAGCCGTACGCCCCTCGGCGATCGCCTTGTCCTCGAGGTAGCAGAGGATGTCGCCGTTCTCACAGTGGAGCTGGCAGACGCCGCCCAGCGGCGCGAGCCGCTCCATGGTCTTCGCGATGAACTCGTCCGAGACCATGCGCTTGCCGCGCTTCTTGTAGGTCATGAAGAGCTTGAACGACGTCACGCCCAGGCTCACGGCCTCGGGGATACCGTCGAGGATGGCCGGTTCGTGGTTCAGGATGAAGTGGAAACCGAAGTCGAGGACGGAGTGCGCCTCCGCCTCCTCACGGAGCCGCCGCAGGGCCTTCGGCAGCGTCTCGCCCTCGTCCCCGATGACGAAGGGGAGCAGGGTCGTCAGCCCCGTGCGGGCCGCGGCCAGCGGCGCCGTCCTCCAGTCGTCGTACTCGGGACCGACGTGTAGGTGGCAGTCGATCAGCCCGGGCAGGACGTACTTGCCGTGGGCGTCGATCACGCGCTCGGCTGGCGGCAGCAGGGCCTCGGGCCCGATCGCGACGATCGTCTCGCCCTGGATCGCCACCGCCGTCTCGACGATGTCCGAGGCGGTGACGACCCGGCCTCCGCGGACCAGCGTGTCGACACGTTCCCTCATCGGTTGGGCTCCTTCTCGGTGACGGGCTTCAGCACGAGCCCGTAATGCTCGGGCCGGCGCCGGCCGAGGAAGTTCCAGCGCTTCCGGGCCGGCGTCATCTGGTCCAGGTCGAGCCGTGCGGGGACCAGCTCGTCGCCCGTGGTCGCGGCCCTTGCGAGCACCTGACCGAGCGGGTCGATGATGCAGGAGCCTCCGATCAGCTCCACACCGTCCTCGATGCCGGCCTTCGCGATACCGACGACGAAGCAGAGGTTCGCGTAGGCGCCCGCGCGCATGCAGAGCTCGTTCAGGTCGAGGGCGAGCGGCGACGTGGGCGTGTTGTAGCCGATCAGAATGATCTCCGCGCCCTCGAGCGCCAGACACCGGTAGCTCTCCGGGTAGCGGCGGTCCTGGCAGATGGCGATGCCGACCCGCGCGCCGGCGGCGTCGAACACCTGGTAGCCCGTGTCGCCGTAGGCGAAATAGTAGGGCTCGTGGACCTGCGCGAAGCCGTCCGGGGCCTTCGTGCCCGGCAGGTGGATCTTGCGGAACCTGCCGCAGAGCCGACCGTCGCGGTCGGTGAGCAGGGCCGAGTTGAAGTATCGGCCCTGGGCCTTCTCGCAGAAGCCCACGTGCACCGCGATCCGCGCCTGCGCCGCTCGGCGCAGCAGCGGCTCGAGCGCCTTGGGCGGCACCTCGGTCTCGAAGAACTGGTCGAAGTCCGGGCGGATCTTCTTCGGGAAATACGTCGTGAGCGCCATCTCGGGGTATGCCACGAGCTCCACGCCGTCATGGCTCGCGCGCTCGAGCAGGGCCAGCATCCGCTCGACGATCTCCTGGCGGGGCGTGCCCTCGTTGTTAGGACCCAGCTGCGCGGCGGCGACCTTCAGATAGCGCGGCATGCGGACCTCCTCCGCGGCGTGCTCCACCGGTGACTCACGCTGATACCCCATTCACCGGACGGGGGCAAGCCTCCGCGGCGCGATGACGCGCCGCATGCAATTTCCCGGACGTGACGACGGCGGGCGCTTGACAGGCCGGAGGGCGGGTGTGAATCTGGGGTGGTGCGGCGGATGGTAGCGTTCGCCCTCGTCTTGATTCTCGTCGTCGGCCTGACGGCGCCCGCCGCGTACGCCGGCGGCGGAGTCGCCACCAACATAGCGCTCGGGCTCGCGTCGTTCGCGGTGTTCAATCAGCTCTTCTGGCCCTTCGCGTATGCGCGGCCCGTCTACGCGGCCCCGGTCTATGCGGCCCCGGCGTACCCCGTGTACGTCGAGCGACCCGTGTACTACCAGCAGGTCTACGCGCCGCCGGCCTACACGCCCCCGCCGACGTACCCGACCGTGGTCCAGTATGCCCACGGGCGATACGAGCTCCGCGGAGACGGGATCCAGACGCCGTATCAGTGGGTGTGGATCCCGAACCCGCCGCCGCCCCCGCCGCCGCCTGGGGCACCGCCCTCACCGTCGCGCTAGTCGCGACCGATCACTCGCTCGCATCGCCATCACAGGGTGGTGCCGAGGCCTCAAGCGTGAGGTGGCCGGCGCCCCGACCAGTCCGTCTCCTGCTCGTACGCGCGCGCGGCGCGCAACAGCGTGGCCTCGTCGAAGGGGCGCCCGAGGAGCTGGAGGCTCAGCGGCAGCCCGGCGCGCGTGAACCCGCACGGCAGCGCAATGGCGGGCGTCCCGGCCAGCGCGGCCGGCGTGACGTAGGACCGCCGCGTGAAGAATCGTCCGGCGACCTCCGCGCGCGTCGTGACGGCGGCGCGGCCCGCCGCGATCGGTGGCGCCGCCTGGTGGGCCGTGGGACAGAGGAGCAGATCGTGGCGGACCAGAGCGTCGCGGAGCTCCATGCGCAGGAGCACGCGAGCCCGGGCCGCCTGCTGGTAGAGCGCCGCCGGGATCAGGCTGGCCGTCACGAGACGCCGCCGCGTCCCCTCGTCGTAGTCCGGCGCGCGGGTGCGGAGCCAGTGCTGGTGGAGCCCGGCACCGTCGGCATCGGCGAGCGCCATGAAGATGGCCCCCGCCAGGGGTACGAGCGAGAGCGACGTCTCCTCGACCGTCGCGCCCAGCTCTTGGAGACGACGGGCCGCCTCGAGAACCGCCCCGCGGACCTCGACATCCGTGTCACCGGCGAAGGTGAGCTCGCGGATGATCCCGATCCTGAGCCCCCTGACACCCGCGTCGAGCGCGACGACGTAATCCGGCACGGGCCGCCGGCTCGTCAGCGGGTCTCTCGGGTCGTGACCGGCGATGACCCGGAGCAGGAGCGCCGCGTCCTCGACGGTTCTGGTGAGCGGCCCCGCCGTGTCCATCGACCAGCTCAGCGGAAAGCTGCCGTGACGGGAGACGCGTCCCCAGGTCGGGCGGAGGCCGACGACGCCGCACCAGGACGCCGGCGTCCGCACCGAGCCGCCGGTATCCTCGCCGAGCGACGCGGCGCAGAGCGCGGCCGCCACGGCGATGCCCGAGCCCGATGAGGAGCCGCCGGGATCGTGGTCCGGGTTCCATGGATTGCGCGGCTGACCGAACGGAAACTCGCGCGTGCCGCCGAGGGCGAACTCCGTCAGATTCAGCTTCCCGAGGAGCAGGCCGCCCGCCTCGTTCAGGCGGGAGATCGCCGTCGCGTTCTCGACCGGGACGTGGTGCCGGAGGATACGCGATCCCAGGGTGGTGAGAACCCCGGCCGTGTCGAACTGGTCCTTCACGGCGTATGGCACTCCGTGCAGTGGCCCGAGGGCGTCGCCACGCATCACCGCAGTCTCCGCCTTTCGCGCGGTCTCGAGCGCCGTTTCGGGCAGCACCGTGATATACGCGCGGAGCCGCGCGTCGAGCCGCTCGATGCGCTTCAGATAGACGCGCACGAGCTCGACCGGTGACACGCGCCGCTCGCGCACGAGTGAAGCGAGCTTCGCGGCGCCGAGAAACGCGAGCTCGTCCGGCGCCGACGTCATTGGGGGCCGGACTCGTCGGGCAGCGGCGGGACCGGTTCCACCGTGTCGAGCGGAAGCTCCGCCAGGGGCGCCAGCGCCTCCAGCAGGGCGTTCAGCCGGTGGGTCACCTCGGCGGCGTCGTCCGCCGTGACGGGGAGCCCGAGCGCCGCCGCCAGCGCCCACACCTGATCTCGCGTCAGCTCCGGCATCGCCGTCGACGGCCGGCGCTAACAGGTCGGCCGGCGCAGGACCTCCGCGTCGATCTTGCGACGCAAGAGCTTGCCATCCCGCGTGTCGCCGAAGAGGCGGCCCTTCTCCACGACGACCTTGCCGCGGAGGATCGTGGTCACCGGCCAGCCTTGCACCGCCCAACCTTCCCACGGGCTGTAGTCGCTCACGTGGAAGTCGTCCCGCGCGAGCGTCTTCCGGATCGCGGGATCGATGAGGACGACGTCCGCGTCGCTGCCGGGCGCGATGACCCCCTTCTGCGGATAGAGCCCGAGGATCCTCGCCGCGTTCGTCGACGTCACGTCGGCGAAGCGCTGGAGCGACATCCGGCGCTTCACCACGCCCTCGGAGAAGACGATCCCCATCCGGGCCTCGGCGCCGAGGTTGCCGCCCGTCACGTTCTCGAGGTCCTGGCCCCGGAGCTTCAGCTCGAGCGAGGTCGGGAACTCGTCGGTTGCCGTCGTCGAGACGCCGTCGCGCACGAGCCCGTCCCAGAGCGCCGCCTGGTCCTCCGGGTACTTGAGCGAGGGGTAGGTGTGATAGCAGAAGCCGCGGGGCGTCCTGTAATCCTCGGCGGTGAAGCAGGCATAGTGGTGGAGCGTTTCGGCGTAGATCGGCAACCCGTGCGCCCGCGCCTCGGCCACGGCCTCCACCCCCTCCTTCGCCGAGGTGTGAACGAAGTAGACGCCCGCGCCGGTGTGGGCGGCGAGCTGGATCGTCCGCCGGAAGGCGAGCTGCTCCGAGAGCTTGTTGTGGACCAGCGGGAGCAGCCAGCCGTCGGTCTGCTTCTCCTCGCGGAACTTCTCGTACATGAACTGCACGATGTCGTGGTCCTCGGCGTGAACGGCCATGATGCCGTTGTGCGGCGCGACCTTCTCCATGGCGAGCTGGATCCGCCCGAAGTCGAGTCGGTAGGGATGGCGCTTGGGATGCGGCGGCAGCACCTCGACCGTGAACGCCTTGAAGCTCGGGAAGCCCGCCTGGATCGCCTCGGGAATCTGGTCGAAGAGCTTGAGCGACAGCTGGCCCTGGAGCGCCACGTGGAAGGAGTAGTCCGCGTAGGCGTTGCCCTTCCAGCGCGCCGCCCGGGTCTCGATCGCCTGCTGGATGTCCGTCCCGGGACGGACGAAGCAGAAGTCTACATGGGTGGTCGTGCCGCCGAAGACCATTCCCCGCGTGTCCTCCTCGGGGCCGAGCGTGTGGAGGTTCTCCTCGGGATGCATCGAGATGAAGTGAGCGAGGTGTGTGTGGGGCTCGACACCGCCCGGAACGACGATCTTCCCGGCGGCGTCGATCACGCGTCCGGCCTCCCAGCGCTCCTCCGGCAGGCCGACGGCGACGATGCGCTCGCCCTGGACGGCCACGTCCCACGCGCCGACGCCCTGTGGCGTCACCACCTCGCCTCCGCGAATCACCAGATCCAGCATGACGCCGTCCTCCTCTGCCCCGCCCCTCCGCTCACTTCACCTCGGTCTTCGCGTCCCACTTCACGAGCTTCGGGTCGACCTCCTTGAGGAGCTTCGTGTAGAAGAGGCTCTCGGGGGCGACCTTGCTTGGAATACGGTTGAGGGAGTACAAAAAATCGACGAACTCGCCCATGCCCTTCGCGATCTTGGGCGTCATCTCCATCGAGTAGATGTTGAGCGCCATGATGTCGCGGGCGAGCCCCTCCTCCATCTTCATCTCGCGCGCGATGATCTTCACCGTCGTCTCACGGTCGGTGTTGATCGTGTTGGTCGCTTTCGCGAGCGCGGTCAAAATCGCCTTCAGCGTGTTCGGGTTCTCCTTCAGCATCTTGCCGCTCGCGACGACGCCCGCGTGGACGAGGAGCCAGTCCACCTGGCCCTCCTTGCCCGGGATGAAGCTGCGGTTCCCCGTGAAGTACACCTTGCCGCCGTTCTTGACCGCGCTGAAGACCCAGGGCGCCCAGCCCGCCATCGCGTCGATGTCGCCCTTCGCGAGGGCCGTGACGCCGTCCGGCGGCGCGAGGTTCACGAACTGGATCTTGGAGAAGTCGACGCCGGTGTCCCTCGCCATGCTCTCGATGGCCATGGTGACCGAGGCGCCCTTCGGCATCCCGATCTTGAGCTTCTCGAGATCCTTCGGCGAGCGGACGAGCTCCTGGGCCTTCTTGCCGAGGACGAGCTGCTGGGTGCCCGCGATGTCGCTCTGGGGCGCGATGTTGTAGATCGCCTGTCCCGACGCCGCGATCGGCACGACCATCGTGGCCGTCGCGGTGCCGAGGTGGATGTTCCCGGCGCCCCACATCGAGGGTAGGTCGGTGCCGGCGATGTACCAGCGCGGGTTGACCTTGATCCCCTGCTCCTTGAAGTACCCGAGCTGGTCGGCGACCGCGAACTGCGATGACATCTGCGCGTCGCGCACGAGCCAGGCGTCGACCTCGGTCAGCTCCGGCTTCTGGGCGAGGGCGCCCGCCGCGCCCACGAGGACGAGGACCACCGTCAACACCAGGGTCAGATGTCGCATCCCGCGACTCCTTTCGGTATGAAGGGCGGACGCCTCAGCGCAGCGCGCGCCACGTGAGCGTGCGCCGCTCGACGGCGACCAGCAGGGCGTTCGCGAGCGATCCCAGGATCCCGAGCAGCAGAGCCCCCGTGACGATCTGGGCCGGGTTGAAGAACGTGCGGCCTTCCATGATCAGGTTCCCGACGCCGGCGTCTGCGCCCATGAACTCGGCGCCCACGATCACGAAGATCGCGAGCCCGAAGCCCAGACGGAGAGCGACGACGATGCCGGGGAGCGCGGCCGGCAGCGCGACGCGCCGCAGCAGGTCCCGCCGCGTCGCGCCGAGGCTGGCGGCGGCGCGGAGCAGCATCACGTCGACGCGCAGCAGGCTCGCCGTGATCCCGACGAACATCGGAAAGAAGGTCGTGTACGCGATGAAGGCGACCTTCGAGGTCTCGCCGAGACCGAACCAGACGAGGAACATCGGCAGGAACGCGAGCGGCGGGATCGGGCGCACGAATTCGATCATGGGCTCGACGGCGAGCCGTGCGGGGGCGTAGAGCGCGACGGCGAGGCCGAGCACCAGCGCGGCGACGGCCGCGAGCCCGAACCCCGCGACGATGCGGCCGGACGACACGAGCAGGTCGCGCCCGAGGGAACCGTCGCGCGCGAGCGAGACGGCGACGGCGGCCACCTCGCCCGGGGTCGGCAGGAGCGCCGGGCTCGTGACCTCGACGGCGCGGTTCCCGTACGTGACCGCCGCCCAGGCCAGGAGCATCCCCACGAGCGCCAGCGCGCGGATCATTCGTGCGCCCTCGCCACCTCGACCTTCACCAGCCGCGTGATCTCGCTCTCGTACCGGATGAACTCGGGGGCGAACCGATCCCGCGCCTCGGGCAGCTTGATCGTGAACACCTCCTTGATCCGACCGGGCGAGCTGGTCAGCACGACGACCCTGTCCGCGAGATATACCGCCTCGCGGATCGAGTGAGTCACGAAGACGATCGTCTTGTGCTCGACCCGCTGGATCCGCGAGAGCTCCTCCTGCATCACCTCACGCGTCTGGGCATCGAGCGCGCCGAAGGGCTCGTCCATGAGGATGATGGACGGGCCGTTGGCGAGGGCGCGGGCGATCGCGACACGCTGCTTCATCCCGCCGGACAGCTGGACGGGGAACTTCGCCGCGTGTTCCCTGAGTCCCACCATCTCCAGGTAGCGGGCCGCGATCTGCCGGCACTGCGCCGCCGGCGCCCCCTTGAGCCGCGGTCCGAACTCGACGTTCTGGGCCACGGTGAGCCAGGGAAACAGCACGTACTCCTGGAAGACGACGCCGCGCTCGGGGCCGGGGCCCGTGATCGGCGCGCCGTCGACCAGCGCCCGCCCCCGCGTCGGGAGCAGGAAGCCCGCGACGATGTTGAGGAGCGTCGACTTGCCGCAGCCCGAGGGCCCGAGCAGGCACAGGAGCTCGCCCGCCTGGACCTCGAGGCTCACGTCGATCAGCGCCGGCAGCGAGCGCCCGTCCACGCTGAACGACTTGTACAGCCCCTCGAGCTGGACACGCGCGCTCCCGGGCCCGGCGATGCCCGTCGCGCTCATGAGGCCGACGGCCGCTCCCAGCGGAGCCAGTGACGCTCGAGGCGCACGACCAGCGCGTTGCCCGCATAGCCGAGCAGTCCGAGCACGATCGCCGCGCCGAGCATCTGCGGGACGAGGAAGAAGTTCCGCCCGTCGTTGATCAGGTAGCCGAGTCCCTGCTCGGCGCCGATGAACTCGGAGATGACGATGACGAAGAACGAGAGCGCGACGCCCAGCCGGATGCCCGTGAGGATCTCGGGCAGCGCCGCCGGCAGCACGACCCGGAAGAAGACCTGGGCGCGCCTGGCGCCGAGGCTCGCGGCGGCCCGCAGGAGGAGCGGGTCGACCTGCCGGACGGCGTGGACCGTCGTGAGGAACATCGGGAAGAAAGTCGCGTAGGTGATAAACGCGACCTTTGACGTCTCCCCGATCCCCGCCCACACGATGAAGAGCGGCAGCATCGCGAGCGGCGGGATCGGGCGCAGGATCTCCACGACCGGCTCGAGGAGGTTCCGGACCGGGCGCCACTGTCCCGCCGGCAGACCGAGCGCGAGCGCCAGGAGGGCGCCGGTCGTGAACCCGACGGCGACGCGCCCGAGCGTGGCGATCACGTGGCCCCAGAGCTGACCGCTCAGGGCGAGCTGAATGACCTTCCCCAGGACGAGCCAAGGGCCGGCGAGGAAGATCGGGTTGAAGAGCCCGAGGAGGACGACGAGCCCCGAGGAGAGGCTCCACAGCGAGAGAAAGACGAGCACGACGACCAGGCGCAGCGCGAGCGCGCGCCGGCGCGGCAGCGACGGTCCTCGAAGTCCCCACTGCACCAGATCCGTCGCCGTGCTCACGAAGTGACCTCCTCGACCGCCGCAGCGGTGTGCAGGACGTATCACGCGCTGGGCGTCAGGTCAAGACGCGCCCACGGCGCTATACTGCGCGGTCATGGGTCCTCTGCTACTGCGTCAGGGGCTGATCGGCGGCCGCCGGCAGGACGTGGCAATCCGTGACGGACGGATCCATCACATCGGCCCGCAGCTCGACCCGACGGGCTACGAGACGCTCGACGTGGCGGACAAGCTCATCGTCCCCGGATTCGTCGAGAGCCATATCCACCCGGACAAGGCCTTCATCGCCGACCGCACCCAGGGGTTGACCGCCGGCGGCCCCACACCACAGACGCTGGTCGCCGAGCTGAAGAAGACGTTCACCGTCGACGACATCTACCGGCGCGCGCGGCGCGTTCTGGAGCTGGCCGTCCGGCACGGCTGCACGACGATGCGCGCCCACGTCGAGGTCGACGGCTACGTCGAGTTGCGCGGCGTCGAGGCGCTCCGCCGCCTGCAGGCGGAGCTCGCCGGCGTGCTCGACCTCCGGCTCATCGCCTTCGCGCAGGAAGGCATCTTCCACGACGGCGTGACGCAGGACCTGCTCCGCGAGGCGCTGAAGGCGGGACTCGAGGTGCTGGGGGCTGCCCCTACATGGACGATGACCAGCGTCGCCATATCGACTGGTTCTTCGACAGCGCAGAGGCGTTCGGCGTCCCGCTGGACTTCCACGCGGACTCCTCGGACGACCCGTCGCGGCTGACGTGCGACTACATCGCCGAGCAGACGATCGCTCGCGGCCTGCAGGGGCGTGTCACGGTCGGCCACCTCTGCACGCTCGACGTGCTCGAGCCCGACCACCGGGCGCGGGTCATCGACCGGCTGCGCGAGGCCCGCCTCCACGTCATCAGCCTGCCGGCCACCGAGATGCACGTGAAGGCGCGCGCCGACGTCCGGCGGACCTGGCGCGGCGTCACACGCCTGGGCGAGCTGCGCGCCGCCGGCGTCAACGTCGCGCTGTCAACGAACAACATCGTCAACCCTTTCACTCCGTACGGCCACCCCGACCTCTTGCGCCAGGCGCTCGTGGCGGCGATGGCCGCGCACCTCGGCAACCTCGAGCAGCTGGCGTGGCTCCTCGAGCTGATTACGACGAACCCCGCACGCGCCATCGGGCTCGACGGCTACGGCCTGGCCGAGGACTGTCGCGCAGACATCGTCGTGCTCGACGCGCGGGACCCCGCGCAGGCCATCACCGAGCAGGCGGAGAAGCTCCTGGTGATCAAGGGCGGAACGATCGTCGCGCGGAACAGCCGCACGACCGAGCTGCTCACTCGACCCCGGCCGATCGGTCGGGTCAGCCTATGACGTACGCTCCACGAGGCGGATCCGCACTCTGCCTTCGGTTACCAGCATCGCCAGGAGTGACGCGGTCGCGGGCTCGGAGATGCCCAGACGCTCGCCGAGCTCGGCCGGAGTCATTGCTCCGCCGGCTCCGAGGGTCGCCAGGAGATCGTCGTCGAGATCGCTCCACCACTCATTCATAGATCCCTCCGTCGCGTCGCTCACGGTCTCCTCACTGCGCTCTCTCATAACAAGGGCCGTGCCAACTACGGCGTGAAACGCCAAGCCGCCGAAACTCCGCACGAAACAGATCGTTCTCCGTGTCCTCAAGCCGGCGCCTCCCCTGGGGACCCTGCTGAAACAATGGGCGACACGACGATCGCTGACGATTCTCGAGGCATCGAACGTGACCCTTTGCCGCACGCGGCGGCAGACTCCTGTCGCGGTCATGGATGGCCTCCGGTTTCCGCGGCGAATCCCATCGAGAGGGCCGTCCTTCTAAAGAAGATGGGGTCGTGGGCCCTGGCGAAACAGATTCTCGCGCCGATCGATGACGGCGAGCGCCGTGACGCGATCGGGCGATGGGGAGATGCTCTCTCATGTCGCAAAGACTCGCCTTGATCGCTCATGACAACAAAAAGGTCGACATCGTCGTCTGGGCGACATTCAATCGAGACACGCTCGCCCGGTTCCAGCTGGTCGCGACGCGACACACCGCTCGGCTCGTCCGGGAGAAGGTGGGGCTCGACGTCGAAGAGGTGCTCAGCGGGCCGGAGGGCGGCGACGCGCAGATCGCGGCTCGTGTCGCAACGGGATCCGTCGACGCGGTGATCTTCTTCGTCGATCCACTGTCCGCGCAGCCGCATGACCCCGATATCCGCGCATTGCTCCGCGTGCTGAACGTCCACAACGTGCCGCTGGCCACGAATCTCGCGACGGCGGATCTCGTCATCGCGGCGCTTTCGCTCTCGTCTGACGCGCGTCGAGACGCCGAGGACCAAGCCTGAACATGATCGACGAAGCGGGGATCGCTCGCCGGTTCGTGGAGCTCGACGGACGCCGCATGTCGTATCTGACGGCCGGGGACCCGTCGACCGCCCCGACGCTGCTTCTGCTCCACGGTTCGGGGGTCAGTGCACGCTACTGGGTCAACCAGCTCCGAGGCCTGGAACGCGTGTTGCGGGTCGTGGCCCTCGACCTGCCCGGACACGGCGAGTCCGATCCGGTGCCACACGTGAACATCGGGGCGTACGGGGAGATCGCCGCCGGGTTGCTCGACGCGCTTGATGCTGGCCCGGTCTTCGCCGCGGGACACTCGCTGGGCGGTGCCGTCGCCATCGAGCTCGCGATCCGCCGACCCGACGCGGTGAGAGGTCTCGTCCTCCTCTCGAGCTGCGCGAAACTTCCGCCGGTCGATGGCCAGGGAGAACGATTCCTGGCCTATCTGCCCGGGCCCATTCGCAAGATCGTCTTTTTCTCGATGGCGCAAAAGCTCCTGTTCGCGCCCGGGGCCCCCGCCGGTGCGGTGAGTCTCGGGATGCGGGAGCTCCGCGCCTGCCGAGCGGAGACCATTCGGAGCGATGTGCAGGCCGCCCAGACCATGGACCTGTCCGAGCGGGTGACGGGTCTCGATGTGCCCACGCTCATACTGTGTGGGAGCCGGGACAGGCTCACGCCGCCCGCGCTCGCGACGCACCTGAGCGAGCTCATCCGGGGATCCTCCCTCCGAATCATCGAGGAGGCGGGACACATGCTGCTCCTGGAGGTGCCGCAGCGTGTGAATCAGGAGATCCTGGCCTTCGTCGGCTCTATCGTGCCGGTCGCCGGTGTGCCCTCGTTCCCCGCCCTGGGGGATCGACCCTGGCGCTCGCGCATCCGGCGCTACCTCGACCGAGCTCATGGCATCGGGCGCCGGCTGATGTCGCGGTTGCAGGCTCCCTAGATGGCTCCCTCCTTCAAGCAGACGACCTCACAAGCGACGATGGGGCGGTGGAACCCCTTGAGCTGTAACGGGCCGACCTCCTTGACCTGCACCAGGCCGGCCACGGCGGCGTGGATACGCTGGCTGATCAGAATCTGATCCGGCGACGCCTCGCTGCACAGGCGAGCGGCGAGGTTGGTCACGCTCCCGATGGCAGCGTAGTCCCACCGCCCCTCGAAGCCGATCGCGCCGATCGTCGCGTATCCCTTCGCGATCCCCACGCTGAAGTCCAGCTCGTGGCCCCGCCTTCGCCACTCGGCGCAGAGCGCCCGCAGCCGGGCGCGCATGGCCTCCGCCATGCGAACCGATCGCTCCTCGGGATTCGCGACGGGCACCGGATCGTTGAAGAAGATCATCATGCCGTCGCCGGTGAACCGCTCGAGCGTGCCCTCGTGCTCCAGGATGAGGCGCCCCATCTCGGCGTGGTAGGCGCCGAGCACGCCCGAGACCTCCTCGGGCTCGGCGGTCTCCGCGAAGGCGGTGAAGCCGCGCAGGTCGAGGAAGACCACGCTGATCTCGCGTCGGTGCGATCGAAGCGGGTCGCCGGCGCCGCCGGTGACGATGGCGTCCGCGAGCTGCGGTGAGAAGAAGCGCTTCAGCCGGCCCACCCGTTCCAGCTCGGCCACCTGCTCGGCCACGCGCCGCTCGAGGGTCGCGTTCCAGCGGGTGATCTCCTCGGCCTGAGCGGTGACGGTGTCATGGAGCGCCTTGATCCGGAGCATCGAGCGGACCCGCGCGCCGAGCGCGGCATGGTCGACCGGCTTGCCGAGATACTCGTCGGCGCCGGCCTCGAGCCCCGCGACGACGTCCTTCGCGTCCGTCATCGCCGTCACGAGGATGATCGGCGTGAAGGGAAGATCCCGCATGGCCTTCAGTCGGCGGCAGACCTCGATGCCGTCGACCTTCGGCATCATGACGTCGAGCAGGATCAGGTCGGGCCCGGTCTCACGCGCGACCGCGAGCGCCTCCTGGCCGTCGGCCGCCGTGACGACGTCGTAGCCCTCGCCCGCGAGGCGCGCCCGAAGGATGCGGACGTTGGTGGGATTGTCGTCGGCGATCAGGACGCGCGGCGGAGTCCTCACCCCGACACCTAGCGGCTGACGGCGATTTTCTTCGAGCTCTCCCAGGCCGCCGAGTGCGTCGGCTCGGAGACGGCGCGCAGCACGCCGCCCTCGTCGAGCGCGATGGTAAAGACGGCTTTCGGGTAGGAGAACACCGGGTGCAGATAGACACGCGCGATCTCCACGCTGTCCTTGTAGAGGGCGATGTAGCGGACGAAGTGCTCCGCCAACGAGGGGTGGGCGGAACCGGCTCCCACCGTCACCGTCACCTCGAACCACTGCCCTCGCTTCACCGAGTCGGGCGCCTCGATCTTGGGCGTGTGCTTCTCGTCGTACGACCGGTGGACCTCTCGAAACTCCGGGGTGAACTGCTCGGCCTGCCCCTGCGCTCCCACCGTGGCGGCGCCGGGCGCGAAGGCGAGCGCGGCCAGGGCGACGACGATACCCGACGTCTTTCCGTATCTCATCACGGACTCTCCTCTCTCATGCTCGCCCACCCACTCAGTTCTCGGGAAGGAGCTTGCGGATCAGCGCGAGCAAGTCCCGAGGGCTATACGGCTTCGCCAGGTACGCCGAGGCGCCGGCGTCCATGGCACGCCGGTCGTCGCCGCTCAGCGCGAACGACGTCACGACCACGAGCGGAATGTGCGCCGTGCGCGGATCGGCGCGCAGCATGCGGGTCGCGTCGAGCCCCGACAGCTTGGGCAGCTGGACGTCCATGAGGATGAGGTCGGGCAGCTCGCGCTGCGCCATGGCGACACCCTCCTCGCCGTCCACCGCCTCCAGCAGCCGATAGGACGTCCGGCTGAGCATTTGCCTGACGATCTTCCGGTTGTACTCGTTGTCCTCGACGTAGAGCACCGTCCGGCCGCTCATGTGCTCCCTCCGTCCGCGAGCAGGGGGACGGTGAAGAAGAAGCTCGACCCCTTGCCCAGCTCGCTTTCCACCCAGATGCGCCCGCCGTGCATTTCGACCAGTCGCTTCGTGATGCTGAGCCCGAGCCCGGTGCCCCCGTACTCCCGGGTGATCGCGGCGTCGACCTGGCGGAACTCTGCGAACACGTTCTCGCCCTCGTCCTTGGGAATGCCGATCCCGGTATCGCTGACGCGGTACACCAGCGCCTCGCCGTCGAGCCGCACGTCGATGTCCACCCGGCCGTGCCGCGTGAACTTGAGCGCGTTGCCGGCGAGGTTCATGAGGCACTGCGTGAGTCGTCGGCCGTCGCCCTGAGCCGGCGGGATGTCGGGCGGCACCGTCGCCGTGAACGCCAGCCCCTTCTCGAGGGCGAGCGAGCGCAGGGAGGTGTGGACGACGTCCACGATCTCCTGTACCGAGTACTGGCCGCCACCCAGCTCGAGTCGCCCCGCCTCGATCTTCGACAGGTCGAGCACGTCGTTGATGAGCCGGAGGAGGTGGCGACCGTTCGTCTGGATGTCGGTGAGCGGCTCGCGAAGGGTGGGCGGGACCTCGCCGTACAGCTCGTCGAGCATGAGCTCGGTGAAGCCGAGAATGGCGTTGAGCGGCGTGCGCAGCTCGTGGCTCATGTTCGCAAGGAATTCCGACTTGGCCCGGCTCGCCTGCGACAGGCGGTCGTTGAGACGACGGAGCTCCTCCGCTGCCACCCGCTGCTCGTCGTCGAGCCGTCGGAGCTCGCCGCTCATCCGGTTCATGTGCTCCGCGAGCGCGCCGAAGTCGTCGCGGTTCGGCACGACGATGGTCCCACCGAACCGCCCCTCGGCCACCTCGCTCAGGAAATCGTGCGCCGCGCGCACCGGCAGGATGAACGACCATGAGATCACGAAGCCCCCGAGCAGGGCGAGCGCGATCGAGGCGGCGGCGAAGCCGGCCATCAGGCGGAGCGAGTGACGGTCGGCGGCCTGGATGCCGCTCCGGAGGCTGGCCATCCGCGCCTCCTCGGCGGCGACGAGCTGGCCCACGAGCCCTTCGATCCGCCGATAGATCGGCTCCTCCCGCGTCCGCAGCGCCGTCATCGCATCCGCGATTCGTCCGTCGCGGAGGGCATTGGCGATGTCGGCCACGACCGTCATGGCGTCCTCCTGCGCCACGCGAATGTCCTGGATGAGCGCCCGCTCCTCGGCCGGCGCGGCGGTCTCGAGGCGGGCGAGCGTGTCGTTGAAGCGATTGCTCTCGCGCAGGATCCGACCCACGGTGTCGTCGTCCTGGGAGATGAGTGCCATGGCGGTGAAGTGCATCTGCATCGCGAGCGCGTGCTCGATCTGCCGTGACCAGTCCACGCGCTCGTGGGCCTGATCGAGGAGCTTCGTCTGGCGTGAGGTGCCGGCGACGGTCCGGAGGCTCATCACGCCCATCGCGATGAAGAGGAGCGTGATGAGGAGGAACGCGGCGAGAAGCTTGACGTGGACGGACGCGCGCACCCGCGCCACGGCCCGCACGAGCGCGCCGAGCGGCGACGCCAGCAACGTCGCCACAAGCGTCGGCAGGCGCTCGAGGGCTGAGGCGCGGCCCATGACGATCCCCCGCGCGGCTAGCGGGCGGCCATCTCCAGCGTGATGGTGGTCGGGTCCCCGTCGCCCACGACGATTTCTCCGGAGATCGTGCCGAGCCGCTCCTGCCAGACGCGTACCGTGTAGCGCGCGGGCGGGAGCCCGGGCAGCGTGAACTGGCCCGCGGCGTCGGTGACCGCATAGAAGGGATGCTCCGCCACGACCACCCAGCCGCGCATCCAGGAGTGCAGATCGCAGCTCACGCGGATGATCTCGGGGTGCGGGAACGTGATCGGAATCGTCCGCCCCTTCGGCTGCGTCCGGTTGAATGCCGGGTTCGCGTTCGGCGTGCCGTGGAGGTTGTGGAGGAGCCGGTCGCTGTTCAGGAAGTCGACCCGCCCGCCCGCCGGCACCACGACGACGCGTGGAGTGAACATGCACTCCTTCTGGTCCATCGCGACCGCGGCCGGCGACGCGGCGGCCGACGGCGCCGTCGGCGGATTTGCGAGCCAGACGACGGCGTCGCGGATTCCCCCCTGCGGCGACACGACCAGGTCCTCGGCATTCTTTTCCTTGCCGCACACGTACTGGTCGATCGTCACCGCGACCTTCCGGTGCCCGGGCATCGTCCCCTTCAGCACGACGGCGCCCTTGATCGACCCGCCGGATGCGTGGCGCGGCGTCATCACGCCGCTCACGAGCGTGACGAGGACCACGCCGAGCAGACCGGCTCGCAACAGCGTCATCGCCAATCCATTTTCTGCGTTTCGATCGTCCCCGAGGCTGCCGACGTTACTCCGCGCCCGCGGTGCCACGCAAGCCGAAAAGCATTTGCCACCCCGTCCTCGTGATCGCTGGAGATCGCGCTCAAAACGTCAGCGGCTCGGTCACCCGGGCCCAGCGTCCACCCTTCACCACCGCCAGGAACGACGAGTTTGCGCCCTGATGCTTGTCGGGGCCGAAGCTCGCCTCCGGTCCGTTGAAGATGTCGTGATAGCCCTTGATCGACTCTAGCCCCTTGACGAAGCTGTCGAGAGTCAGGTCGGCGCCCGCTTTCTCGAGCGCCACCACGGTCAGGTCGGCGGCGACGTGGCCGTAGATCGCCCCGATGTTGGGCTCGGCATTGTAGCGGTCCTTGTAGCGGTCGAACCAGGCCTGGGCGACGGGGCTCAGCGTGTCGCGGTAGGGCATGTCCGTCAGGCCCATGGCGTAGAGCCCTTCCGTCACGCCGCCCTGAGCCGCGGCGACGAAGAGATCGTAGGTCGCCGCGGAGCCGAGAAAGTCGACGTCGGTCCAGCCGATCTTCCGCGCCGTGGCATACGGCACGATCGAGTCGCGCACGATCGTCCCGAGGGCGACGAGGTCGCAGCCCGCCGCCTTGAGCTTCGTGATCTGCGGGGTGAAGTCCTGGTCGGTCGGCTTGTGCGTGACCGTCTCGGCCATCTTGATCTTCATCTTCTCGGCTTGGAGCTGCACACCGTCCAGCACTTCCTTGCCGAAATCGGTGTCCTGGTACATCGCGCAGAGCGCCTTCTTGCCCTTCTTCGTCACGAAGTAGTTGATGCCCGCCCGGATCTGGTCGACGTAGGAGGCGGCGCCATAGAACTTGAGCCTGTGGAACGGCTCGTACATCGAGCGCGCGGCCGACAGCGGGAACAGATTCGGCACGCCGGCCTCGAACTGGTCCTTGAACAGGGCGTTGTTCATCGGTGTGCCGAGGGGCGCCACCATGGCAAAGATCCGATCGCGGTTGATCAGCTTGGTGCCCGCCTGCACCGCGCGCGGCACCTGGTACTGGGTGTCCTCGACGACCAGCCTGATCTTGCGGCCGTGGACGCCGCCCGCGGCGTTCAGCTCATCGAATCGCATCTTGACGGCGTTGGACGACGAGACGCCGTAGGTCGCGGCCGGTCCGGAAAGATCGGTGTGCATCCCGAGAACGATCTCCGTCTTGGAGACGCCTCGCGTCTCCATTCTCTGCGCCATCGCCGCGCCGGCCAGCGCCACCGCGCCGACCAGCGCTCCCACTCCCAGCAGCTTCGTCATCACCCGCTCCTTTCGTGGCTACGCAGCGCCCGGCCCGGCGGCCGTCAAGCCTCCGCGTACATCGCGTCGATCGTATCCTTGTATTTCATGTTCACGAATGTCCGCTTCAGCTTCATCGTCGGCGTCAGCTCTTCGTCCTCGGCGGTCAAAATCTGCTCGATGAGAGAAAACTTCTTGATCGTCTCGACCCGGGCGAGCTGCCGGTTCACGCGCTCGATCTCGCCCCAGATCAGATCCTGCACCTCCCTCGCGCGACAGAGCGAGGCGAAGTTGGTGAATGGCACGTTGCGCTCCTGAGCGAACTGGGCCACCGTCTCGTGATCGATCATGACGAGACAGGACAGGAACTTCCGCCGATCGCCGATGACAACCGCGTCGGAGATGTAGGGCGAGAACTTGAGCTGATTCTCGATCTCGGAGGGCGTGACGTTCTTGCCGCCCGCCGTGATGATGATGTCCTTCATCCGGTCGGTGATCTTGACGAACCCCTCGTCGTCGATGCAGCCCACGTCACCGGTATGCAGCCAGCCGTCGATGACCGTCTCCGCCGTCTTCCGGGGATTGTTGTAGTAGCCGAGGAACACGTGGGGCCCTTTCAGGAGGATCTCACCCTGCGCGGAGACCATGACCTCGGTGTCCGGCCGCGCGACCCCCACGGTGCCGAGCTTGATCCGGCGGGCGGGCATGGCCGTGGCGAGGCCGCAATTCTCCGTCTGGCCATAGACCTCTCGCATGTCGATGCCGAGCGCCATGTACCACTTGATCAGCTCGGGCGCGATCGGCGCGGCGCCGGTCGCGGCACCGCGGGCCCGATGCAGTCCCATCGAGCGCTTGACGTTGTCGAGCACTAGGAAGTCCGCCACGCGATAGAGCAGCCTGAGCCAGGCCGTCGGCCTCCGGCCCTCGATCCTCTCCTCCGCCATCCGGGTACCGATCCCGACCGCCCACTCGTAGGCGACCCGGCCCGGCCACGTCGCCTCCCGCATGCGCAGCGCGACCGCCGAGTAGAACTTTTCCCAGATCCGCGGCACCGCGAAGAACAGCGCCGGCGCCACTTCGCGGATGTTCTCGGGCACGGTATCGATGCCCTCGGCGAAGTTGACGGTCGCGCCGGAGCGCAGCGGGTAGAAGACGGTGAACGTCCGCTCCGCGATGTGAGAAAGCGGCAGGAAGGAGAGCTGCTGGTCGCCCTCGCGCGGCTCGATGATGAAGTCCGAATATCCGAGCTGGAACATGATGTTGCGGTGGCTCAGCATGGCCCCCTTGGGCGGGCCCGTGGTGCCGGAGGTGTAGACCAGGGTGGCGAGGTCGTCCGGCTTCGCGATCTCGACCATGGAGCCGAGGGCGTCCGGATGCTCGCGCTCGTAACGCGCGCCGAGGTCGAGCAGCGCCTCGAACCGCATCACCTGGTCGTCCCGGAAGCCGTGCAGCCCTTCCATGTCGTACACGAAGATCTTCACGAGCTGGGGGCAGCGGGCGCGGACCTCGAGGATCTTGTCGAGCTGCTCCTCGTCCTCGGCGAAGAAGAAGCGCGTCCCGCTGTCGTTGACGATGTACTCCACCTGCTTCGACGAGTCGGTCGTGTAGATGCCGTTGGTGATCCCGCCGACCGACATGGCGCCCAGGTCGGTGTACAGCCACTCCGGGCAGTTGTCGGCGATGACCGACACCACATCCTTGGGCCCGAGGCCCAGCGCGACGAGCCCGAGACCGACGTCCTTGGCCTTCTCGCCGTACTCGCGCCAGCTGATGGAGCGCCAGATCCCGAGGCGCTTCTCCCGCATGGCCACCGCGTCGCCGCGCGCCTCCACGACGTGGCGGAACAGCCTGGGCAGCGTGTCCTGGCCATGGACCGTCCAGGTCCTCATCGCCACATCTTCTTCCTCTTCCAGCGCCGCGTGCCGCGGACGCCGTGTTCCTTGATGCCGAGATAGAACTCCTTGATGTCCTCCTTCTCCAGCAGCCGCGCACAGGTATCTTCCATCACGATGCGACCGACCTCCAGGACGTAGCCGTAATCGGCGATGTGCAGCGCCATGTTGGCGTTCTGCTCTACCAGGAGGACGGTCACGTGCTGCTCTCGGTTGATGCGCCCGATGATCTCGAAGATCTCCTTCACGAGCTTGGGCGAGAGGCCCAGCGACGGCTCGTCCAGCAGCATCATCTTCGGTCGCGCCATGAGGGCGCGGCTGATCGACAGCATCTGCTGCTCGCCACCGGACAGCCGGCCGGCGCGCTGCTCGGCGCGCGCCTGCAAGACCGGGAAGTAGTCGTACACCATCCCCAGGTCGCGGGCAACACCATCGGCGTCCTTCCGGATATAGGCGCCCATCCGCAAATTTTCCTGGACCGTGAGGAACGGGAAGACCTCGCGCCCCTCTGGCACGTGACTCAGACCGAGCCGCGTCACCTCGTCCGGGTCCATCCCCTGGATCTCCCGGTCCTCGAACGTCACCGTTCCTTTCTGAGGCTCCATCACGCCGGACACCGTTTTCAGGATCGTCGTCTTGCCGGCACCGTTGGCGCCGAGAACGGTGACGATGGCCCCCCGCGGCACCCCGAAGCTCACCCCGCGGATGGCCATGATCGGACCGTAGTACGTTTCGAGGTTGCTGACCGTGAGGAGCGCGTCCGCCATCGGTCAGCCCCCGAGATACGCCTTGATCACGTCGGGATGGTCCTGCACCTCGCGCGCGGTACCCATGGCGATGGACCGCCCGTAGTTCAACGCGAGCACGCGGTCGGAGACGGCGCTCACCAGGCTCATGTCGTGCTCGACCATCAGCACCGTGATGCCGAGGAGGTTCCGGATGTCCTGGATCCAGAACGCCATGTCCTCCGTCTCCTCGACGCTGAGCCCGGAGGACGGCTCGTCGAGCAGCAGGAGCTTCGGCTCGGCGCAGAGCGCGCGCGCCATCTCCACGACCTTGCGAACACCATAGGGCAGATTGATGATCAGGCTCTCACGATACGGCTGCAGGTCGAGGAAATCGATCACCTTCTCCGCGGCCTCGCGATGCTCGATCTCCAGCGCCCGGACCCGGGGCAGGAACAGGAGCTCCTCCGCGAAATACGAGCGCTTGTGAGCGTGCCGGCCGAGGAGCACGTTCTGCAGCACGGTCGCGTGTTCGAACAGCTCGATGTTCTGGAACGTCCGGGCGATACCGCGCCGCGCGATCTCGTGCGGCGGCACCCGCGTGACGTCCTCCCCGCAAAAGATCAGGCGGCCGGCGGTCGGGTCGTAGATGCGGCTCACCAGGTTGAAGATGGTCGTCTTCCCGGCGCCGTTCGGGCCGATGATGGTGAACACCTGACCGGCGTCCACCTCGAAGCTCACGCCGTCGAGGGCCCTGATGCCGCCGAAGTTGATCGCGAGACCATCGGCCTGAAAGAACGTCACCGCAGGCGCTCCGATCGCATGTACGCCCGCTGACGCTTGAAGGTCGCGCGCTTGTAGAGCGGGAACGTCGAGAAGTAGAGCCTGAGCTTCATCCAACGGCCGTAGACGCCGAGCGGCTCGAACAGGATGAACAGCACGAGGATCAGGCCGAAAATGCCCGGCTCCAACCCGGGCTGCTTGACGAAGCGGTCGACGACCGAGAACACGGCACGGCCGGCGTCCTTGCCGAAGACGCCGAAGACCTGGCCCGCCCACACCGGTACCGCATCCCGCGCCTGGGAGATCACGACGGGCAGCAGCGCGACGAAGACGGCGCCGAAGACGGCGCCGTGCAGGCTGCCGAGGCCGCCGACCGCGACCATGAGCAGGAACTGGATCGAGAGCAGCACGCTGAAGATGTCGGGCGCGAGGAAGCCGATCTTGTGCGCGAAGAGCGCGCCGGCGACGCCCATGAGCCCCGCGGAGTAAGCGAATGCGATGGTCTTGTAGACGGCGAGGTTGACACCCATCGACTGCGCGGCGACCTCGCTGTCGCGGATGGCCACCCAGGCGCGGCCGGTCGGAGAACGCAGCAGGTTGCAGGTGAGCCAGAGGCAGCCGATCAGGAAGCCGAGACAGAGAAAATAGAAGCCGGCCTCGTTGCCGACGGACAACCCGAAGACGACCGCCTTCTGCACCGGCTTGCCCCTGAGCCCACCGGTGACCCGGTCCCAGCGTGTGAGGACTTCCTGGATGATGAGCGCGAAGGCGAGGGTCGCGATGGTGAGGTAGACGCCGGTCATCCGCAGCGCGGGCAGGCCCACGAGCACGCCTGCCGCCGCCGTCACGGTCGCCGCCAGCGCCACGGCGGCGAGCCAGGGCATCCCGAGATCCTGCGTGAAGTACACGTGCGCGTAGGCCCCGATGCCGAGGAAGGCGGAGTGCCCCAGGCTGACGAGGCCGGTATAGCCGACGAGCACCATCAGGGCCATCCCGCAGAGGGCGTAGATGAAGACGAGGCTGATGTCGCCGAGATACTCGGGCAGGAGGCGCGGGAGCGCGAGCAGCGCGATGAAGAGGGCGACGTACCAGTTCCGCTGGGCGCGGTCGCGGAACAGGGCCAGATCCTGCACGTAGGACGTCTTGAATATGAACCGCATGCGGGGTCAGACCTTCTTCCGGCCGACGGTCCCGAACATGCCTTGCGGCCGCACCGCGAGCACGACCAGCAGCACGACGTACGCTGCGACATCCTTGAAGCCCTGCGGGAGGTAGGCGCCGGCATAGAGCTCGATCAGCCCGATGGTGAGGCCGCCGACCACCGCGCCTGGAATCGATCCGAACCCACCCAGCACGGCGGCGGCGAACGCCTTCAGCCCGATGAAGCCGAGGTTGGTGTCGATGAGCGACACGGGCGCCAGCAGCACGCCGGCGATGGCGGCCACGCCGGCGGAGATGGCCCAGATCAGCGAGAACATCCGCTTGACCGGGATGCCCATGTAGTATGCGGCCAGCTGGTTCTGCGAGGCGGCCTGCATCGCCACGCCGATCTTGGTGTGGGTGAAGAAGACGTACAGCACGGCGCACAGCAGGAACGTGCCGACGATGATCGCCACGTACTCGTGGCTGACGCTGACGCCGCCCACCATGGTCGCCCGCGCGCTGAACGGGGTCGGCAGCGTGTAGATCTCCGATCCCCAGGTGATCGACGCAAAGCTCCGAAACGTCGCACCCAGGCCGATGGTCAGCATGACCACGGCGAACTGCGGCTGGCCGAGGACCCGCCGGAGGACCGCCGCATCGAGCACGGCGCCGAACAGCGCGACGGCGACGACGGCCAGGGTGAAGGCCGTCCAGTACCCGAAGCCGTACCAGACGATGAGCATGTAGCAGGTGAATGCGCCCAGCATCATCAGGTCGCCCTGGGCGAAGTTCACCAACTCGGTCGCCTTGTAGATGAGGACAAAGCCGAGCGCGACCAGGCCGTAGATGCAGCCGACGGCCAGGCCATTCAGCACGAGCTGCAGGATGATCTCCAGCGCCGCTCCTCCCCCACCCCGCAAGGCCGCGGCGCCGGTTCGCGCCGGCGTCGCCGCGTGACCGAAGTGCGCCGGTTATAGCGGGGGGCGCCCCGCGCGTCAACCGGGTCGTTGGGCGAGACGATCGCCGGCGGCGGTGATCCCGAGAGCGGTCAGGCCGACGCTGGCCGGACACTGACGGCGCGAGATCGAGGATGGGATCGACCGTTGGACCGACCGGCGGGGCGTGACGACCTGGGCGTCCCTGCTCAGGAGGACTGACGCAGTCCCGAAGCCCGAAGGGAGGTAAACCCTCCCGTCTCTGTCAGGGATGCCCCGCGCGGCGCGATGGCGGTGTCAGGCCGCACTCGGCGATCTTGTTGAGCAGCGTCTTGTAGCTGACCTTGAGGATCCGCGACGCCTCCGCCCGATTCCAGTGCACGCGGTCGAGCACCTCCGCGAGGGCCGTGCGCTCGGCTGCGCGCGCGGCGCGGCGCGCGATCTCCCGCAGGCTCTCGGCGACGGCGGGCTCGGGCGCCGCGGCCGTGGCGGCAGGCCCGTTGCGACGCCGTCCGAGCGAGGCCTGGAACGCTTGCTCGCCGTCGGTGAGGACCACCATGCGGCGGATCGCGTTCTCCAGCTCCCGGACGTTGCCCGACCACGGGTGCTCCATCAGGCGCGCCAGCGTCTCGGGCGACAGCTGCTTCTTGCGCCCGTACTGCTCGTTGAACCGGCCCAGAAAGAACGACGTCAGGAGCGGAATCTCCTCGCGCCGCTCCCGCAGCGGGGGCACCCGGATCTCCACCACATTGAGCCGGTAGTAGAGGTCCTCCCGGAATTCCCCCCGGGCCAGCGCCTCTTCCAGGTCCCGATTCGTCGCGGCGATCACGCGCGTGTCGACCTCGACCGTCCCGTGGCCGCCCACCCGCGAGAACCGAAAGTCCTGGAGCACGTGCAGGAGCTTGGCCTGCAGCCCCAGCGGCAGCTCCGCGATCTCGTCCAGGAAGATCGCTCCCTTGTTCGCGTACTCGAACTGTCCCGGCTTCCGCCGATGCGCCCCGGTGAAGGCGCCCTTCTCGTGACCGAAGAGCTCGGACTCGAGCAGCTCCCCGGGGATCGCCGCACAGTTGACCTTGACGAAGGGCCCGTCGCGCCGGACCGACACCGCATGGATCGCCCGCGCGACCAGGTCCTTGCCCACGCCGCTTTC
>Ga0137396_10000057_pt1 | contig 37784 bp, 30 predicted proteins | sample czc16metaG_FD_108284 | JGI IMG/M metagenome (GOLD analysis project Ga0137396, IMG submission 108284) | Vadose zone soil microbial communities from Angelo Coast Range Reserve, California, USA - czcobulk3.16 metaG | ecosystem: Environmental > Terrestrial > Soil > Vadose zone | place: USA...
GAAAAGTGAGAATAGCCGCGTATTTACTGGTGATTTGAATGGTGGGCCTGGGTGGACTTGAACCACCGACCTCGCCCTTATCAGGGGCGCGCTCTAGCCACCTGAGCTACAGGCCCCAACATCGCGGAGGAACCGTTCACAAGTATCTTATTGTACAGTGGTTTAGCGTATTTCGCAATTGTGCGGAATCTCCGCTTCGGTACAAGACAGCAACTTTTCCGATCCACTCACTGTGCACGATCTCCAAATCACAGTTCCGTCCATCGTGGAATGAACAGTCCACGCAGCTTCAAGATGTACTGGCTAAGCTGGAAAGTGCAATGCTTTGGCCTAGTTCCAATCAACAAACAGAACCACAACGCGGGGCGCTCGAAGATAAACTCCTAAGAGGACGAGCCCTACCGTTAGGGAATTGAGCTTAAAACGATGCCGAGATCGCTGCCTCCTGAGATACAACAATCGGTCCAGCTCCGCCGGGGCTCGTTGCCGGGTCCCCAGCCCGGTGGCGCCTTGCAACCACAAGGCCGCATCCTGGATCCCGGAAACGATCTCTTGCTGCACGACGAAGAGATTCCGCGCGAAGGAGTTCGGGTAACGCGCAGCTATCACTACTTGCGCTGGAGTGACGGTTCAACACACCTGTGGATAGGTCGTCTCAAACAGCCGGGGCGCGATGAAGGATCAAGTGGCCTGCGATTCGACATTGTCGATTCGAGTTCGTGAATAGGCGATTTCTGAGAAATCTTATGCAGGTGACATGGCTGAAAAAAAAGGCACTCAATCTTATCCGGATGCATCATGAATATCGACTTGAAGGGTTTGCGGCGTGAGACGCACGACGTTTTGCGCAGCTCAGCCCACCGACGCGTCAGCCGTCCCGCCCGCCGCGAGAACTCGAACGCCATCCGCCTGCCTCACGCAACCAAGAACCAACCAACACATATGAGAGTGCCGATTAGGACCAGCACTGTCTTGCCCTGCCAACCAAAGGCATCCGGTAGATAGGCTATGCGCATCTTCTCGCCGAACATGAAGATGTCCACGACCATCACGATGGTCAAAACGATCATTCCTATGGACAGTTGACGAAGTGAAAGGTGGCCGAGGACTGCAGCCGCGTTCTTCTCGGCAAACAGCTTTGCGATTGCAAAGGCTCCGCCGTTTACAGCAAAGAGCAGGTTGTATCGCCTGTGCTTACCGTCTTCGTAAGACTTGAAGTTTTCGGATATCAGCTTTTCTTCAGGCGGCGTCACTAGTACCCCCTTAATAAACGGCCAAACCCTTGTTTAAGGTGACCTAGATGAAAATCCGTCCTGACCGGCATTAGACGAAAAACCCAAGTGCGACTTGCGCTGACCGCAACGAGTTTGTGCACCATAGTCCAGCAACAAAGCAAGTTACTGTTGCAGGTGCCGTTGGCAGGCGCTGCTGGCCGAGCCGTGCATAATTCGAATGAAACGAAATTGGCAACGGAGTTACCATTGATATGGGACCTCGACGGCAATATAACGCGAACCGTCTCTGACCCAGGCGACATAATAGTCCCACGAGTCATAATCAGGGGACAATGGGGGTATGTCATGGCTACGTCTTGGGGTGTAGATTCTGCGCTCGCTGCCGACAAGATCGTTGATAGTGACAATCAAACGCTCTTTGATCTTGTCAGACAGCAATGTGGGCAGGAGCCTGCCTTTTGGGGCCGATATATCGGAGGGCGCTACGCACTGACTGCCACCGAAGCGCAGTTTCTTCACAACGGGGGTTGCAAGATTCTCGTTATTTACAACGGGGCCCGTGACCGCTCATCGAGCGTACAAGGTGGCTTTCAGGAAGGCGCAAATGATGCGAACAAGGCAATTGCCGCGGCGCAGGCACTCGGAGTCCCTTTCGGTGTGTGGATCTATGCGGACGTCGAGGCAGGATGGAAACCAACCTCCGATTGGTTTCAAGGCTGGTCGGACACAATGTTCAATTCGCAGTTTGGAGACGCGGGCGGTATCTACGGCGACCCACACAAGACAAACGCCGGGAATTTTAACGTCCCATACTGCAATGCTTTTAACAGTGACTCCAGCATGCAAGGAACTGATGACGACGCGGCTTACATTTTTAGTTCTGAGCCTGAACCCGGTTGTACTACGGCTGCGCAAGCGCCGCCGTTCGCCCCAGACATGCCACCATGCAATCCAAATACAGTGATTTGGCAGTATGCGGAGAATTGTGTTGGCGGCCGCGTCGATGAAGACCTGGCAAATGATGCAGGCTTTGCAAGCATGTGGTGATGCTTCGCGGACGCGCTTCGCAGAAACTTGGAGTCTCTGGAGGCAGAATGGCGTTCTGGTGAGCGGCAACTTGAACACCCCGCGAAGGAGAGTGCCGCGTTTCATCCCTCATGGCACGCTTTGCTTGGCAGCTCTTCTCGTTCTCGCTGGGTGCGGCCCTTCGCAACACTCCTCGCCTACTCGGAACACCAGCACCGGCACGAAAGCAGTCCCAGATTTCGTAGGATCCGCTGAGCCCATCGAGCCTGTGTCATCCTGTCCCCACATTCTCCCTCCAGACCTCAGGAATCCCTTCAGCGCAGGTCCACCATCCACGTCCCCCGTGGACTACAAGCTGGTGGGCTGCTGGCAAGGCACACTGGAGGGAAAGATATTTGTCCTCGAGGAGTACTTTTCTACGGAACTGGGAGGAGGGATCGCTGTTCAGTATGGTGGGGCGCTTGTCGCTCATCAGATGACCGGAACCAGCGCGCCGGCAGTCGTTTGGTTCACGGGAGACTATGTCTGCATCGCCGAAAAAGCGGGAGCCTACTTCGAGGCCATAATTCTTCGTACGGGTTCGCGAATGGATGACGAAGCAGCTCAAAGAGTGTGTCCGCCGACACAGTGGCCGACCACCTACGTGCTGGGCTTGGGGGATCAGCGTTACCCCGTCGATTGGCACACTACGAGTGTACGTTGAAATTGTGCAGCCTCGCCACCAATCCCCGCCGGTTCGCGTTGCAGTAGCCCAGACCCTCTAACGCGATCGCCGGGGCCTCAGGCGTCGATGGGCGCAGTTGATCGGCCGGAGACTACGGGATATTGAGAGTCAGCTTGATCGGACAAATCTGACCGCCTCCGACGTTCACCATCGTCGAGGCAGAGTAGTCGCGACTGGTCTTCTGCGCTTTCGCGGTGACGCGGTGCAGTCCCGGGGCCACGTATCCGATGCTGCCGGCCTTTCCGCTGAACCGATCAGCAATCATGCCGTCCAGAGAAAGTTCGACGGGCGTGTCCGCCTTGTCGCCATCAGTCACTTCGACGTCGATGCCGCCAGGACGGCCTGCTTCCATCTGCGCTTTCAAATCCTTTTCAAACTGTGCCAGATTCGTTTGGAACTCCTGCAGCCACAACTGCGTTTCTTTTTCGGTCTGTTCTTTAACTTCGAGGATCACAGAACGGACACGCTCGATCATGCGCTCAACGGTCTCTGTCTGCTCCGGCGTGCCGGCTGCTGCGCTTGACAGCTTGCGCGACAGTGCCGCCCAGTCCAGACGGAATGCCTCCCGTGCTTTCTCGATCGCCTGCATGGCCACAATGTAGCGCATCCACCCCGTGGAATACCCGAAGTACTTGTCCAGCAGGAAGAGTCCCCCCGCGACCGCGAGGAACAGATATCCAAGCTGACCAAAGCGGAGATTCGCAAAGGCATCAAGCCAATGCCAGCGAGGTCGCGATCCAAACACAGAGACGAGAAGCGGCACGAGTCCACCAAAGACGCTCAGGATCACGGCGAAGAACCGCAATGCCTGCGATGTGACGGACCGAGCGGACTTCTTGCGGTAATACCAGTTCAATTCATCCTGAATCTTCTTGCCAAAACATTACGCCCTAGGGCTGTTCTCTGTTAGGTGCCTTGACTGGCACAATATCGACAGAATAGATTACGCGCCAAGCAGTGACCTTCGGTGCGCAAGTCTTGTCCTTAGCCCATGAAGCAGGAGACCTCAGGATTTGTTCTCGCCCTGGTCACCGGAGGTGTCGCGAAGCTTTTCAGTGGCGAGGTTGATCTTGGCGATGAACCCTTCTGCGGCGCCGCGCAGGCCGTCTAGAAAATTTCCGAATTGCTGTTTGAGCCATGCGGTAGCTTGTTCTTCGGAGATCTCGAAGGCTTGGAGGGCTGCTTCGCCGGTCTTGCGGTGCTTGCCGGTCGCGGTGCGAATAGCAAACTCACCCGCCGGCAAATCGGCGTTGTCAGGAATGAGAAAGTAGCGCGCCCCTTCCTCGGTTCGCCAAACTGTTTTGTCTTCTAGGTTAAGTTCCATGGCAGGCTCCAATCGACATCGAGACCGGCAATTCAGCCGGGTTTGGCGCGACAACCCATTTCCGCAATCCGTCACAGCGTGGAGACTATCTTGAATACGACGGGTACTCCACCTCTCGCCTTCGCCTTCAGGTCCGGCATTTTGTGGGTCGCCTTTGCCGCGTCCTTGGCTTTTTCATCAGTGAATTCCATTTTGCTCAGGTCCCTGCCGCTCTTTTGATTCTCATTCTTATCGAGGGGCCAAAGGTTGCTGATCGCGTCCTCGCCGCCCAGTTGACGTTCCACAACATGGTCACCGTCCATTTCGCGACCCTGACCTCGTGAGCGGAATCCGTAGGGTCGGAATCGATTAGTGATCTTATCTCCGCCCCCTGTTGTTCCCGGTTCCCGCATCGTAATCGTGAAACCGACGTCGACCCAGTTCTCTTGTGCGACGCCAACGTCAGTCCCGTCGGGCAGGTTCTTTCCGGGCTCATTTGCCCGAAATGTGAGAATTTCCTGGTGACGATCGGCCCATTCCTTAGCCTCCTTATCAGAAAGTCTTGCGCTGATGGCTTTTTTCCTAGGTCCATTCTCCTGCTCACTGCTCGCGCCCTCAAGGGAGTCTTGCGGGATGCCCTCACTCGAACGCGGTCCAACAAAGATGACCGGGTAGTTTGCGAGGCGGTGCTTCAGCCATTTCAGAGGAATGGGATTGTTGAAGCTCCCGAAGTCGTCGGATATGCCGAGGTCTTGCTGGATGGCTTTCAGAATACTCACAAGTGTCGATTCTTGATTCTCGACAGCGCCCTCCTCCGATTGGGTTTTTGCTTTATCCGGTTCAGGCTTCTTGACATCCTTGACAGTCTCAGTAGCCTTTGCTTCCAAGCTTTTGAGTTCTGTCTCTGCCTTTGTGATATTTGCGAGCACTTTGCTCTTTTTCTCGGCGTCGATCTTTTCGGCCATTGATTTGTAGGTGTCAAGCTCCTTGGCGACTGCCTTCGTGTTGCTGGCCATCATCACTTCAGCGTGATCGCCCTTGGTCGCAATCCAAAGATGGTGGCTTTCGCTCTCGACTGTCCACTCCATGTCTTTGCCGACCTGGCCCTCGGCGCCATCTTTCTTCTTGTCGTCTTCTTTCTTGCCGATGCCGAGTTTGGCGAGCAGGGCTTTGCCTTTTTCAACGAGCCAGCCGATGGCTTTGTCGAGAAGGCCTTCGATCCAGTTCTGGAAGCCGATGATGGTTTCCTTGATCTTATTGGGCAGGCCGCTCAGGCCGAGGTAGTCGGCAAGAAAATCGATGACCGGAGGGATTAGTTGAGCGAGCGCGCCTTCGACAGCGTTGGCCATGCCCCCGATGTTGCCGACGATGATGTCGGCGATACCGTTGACGACGGTTTCGACGAGATGAAAGATGCGCGCGGCATTGACGAAAATCCATTTCAAGACGCGATAGATGGCTTCGAGTGCCTGGAAGATAGCTCCCACAGGATTGAAAAGCAGAACGATGCGCACCGAGACTTGCTTGATCACGGCTTCGACCAAGTAGTTGACCGCCGCGTTGATGACTTGATTCAGGATCTCCGCAGGATTGAGCTTCTCCTTGATCATCTCGAAGATGCCCTCGGGGCCGAGCTCGATCAAGGTAGACAACAATGCATAGACTTTTTCAATCAGCGCGACGTTTTTTTCACCGATATGTTTGACCAGGAGTTTACGAATGCGCGGCCAGGTGATGCCCATGAGTTGCAAGAAGAATGTGATGATGCTCTTGAGCGATGCGTCTTTGGGTAGTTGAACGCCGGCGTCCGCGAGGCCGCCAGTCAGCCAGTTGATGAAACCCTTGAGCAGATGGTCGAGAATGTGATCGAAGAACTGTTTGAAGCCTTGGCCGATGGCGGCGAGGAGGTTTTTTGCGAAGCCCAGAGGATCGTTGGCAATGTCTGAAATCACTTTCTGGATTTTTGCGACCAGGGCCCAGAAAGCGGCGGGCGGAATGCCGACGAGCTCAAGCAAGCCTTCGATGATGAACTTGATGGGGTCCTTGATGAAGCGCTCGAAGGCATCCACGATTCGTCCGAGAATTCCGCCGGCTTTCTTGCGAAGGTCCGCGATCTGTTCGCGAACTTCCTGAACTGCTTCGGAAGCGCGCTTAATCAAGTCGCGATTGAAATTGCTGCGGACATCGGATACGTGCTTTTGCAAACCATCCAACTGGGTTCCAAGTTTGGCCTGTTCCTTGGCCGCCCAATCCTGGAGTTCTTTCGGAAGAGAAGCGAATAAATCCGCGATGCGTTTGCGGGCGTCTTTAATGAGGGCTTCGCAAGCGAGTATAACGCCGTTGACCTCCGTGGAGATTTCGCGAGCCAGGCGGCAGACTTCGTCCCCAAAGACTTGTTCGGCTTTGTCGTATCGTTCGACGACCCAGGAGGGAAGCCCGGTGGCTGCATCCCACAAACCCGTGAACCAACCACCAACGCCGGAGTGGCGTTCCTTGATTCTGCGATCCACTTCGGCGAGTTCGCGCTTGAAAGTCTGACTTGCCATTTCTTTGCCAGCGTCCCACTTCTGCATGGCTTTTTCTGACAGGGGGCGCAACAGGTTTTCCACTTTGGTTTGAGTCTCGGTGAAGACGGCCTGGGCCTCGGCGCTGGCCTTGGTCCGCATGTCAGCTTCGCTTCCGACCATCTTGTGCTGCTGGCCGGAAGTACCTTTGATCGTGTGCTTGCGAGAAGCAGAAAGAGCATCCAGCGCCGCTTGCTGAAGAGAATTCATGTCGGACTGGGCGCGGCCAAGAGCTTCTTTTTGTGCCGCGAGAACTTGCTCGGGGCCCTGCTCGGCGGTTTTTTCGAGTTCGTCCTGCCCCTGGCGGACGTCGGCGATCGGTCCTGACTTGACAAGTTGAGCTGCGGGAGTATTCATTCCAGCCTGGTCCATGCGCAGTCGGTTTTCCTCGACGTCTTGTTTGAGGGAGACGTCCTTGGCGGGGACGGCATCGGGAGCGGCTTGAGCGGCGCCGATAGCGGGCGAATCCACGGCTTCCGGAGAAGCGTCCATAGGCTGGCCCTTTTGCGGAGCGCCGCCCTTGGGGTCCTGATTTATGTCCGAGTAGTTTTGCTGAACTTTGTTCGTGCCGCCCTTAACGTCCTGGCCGACTTCCGTGCCGGCCGCCCTTGCCATTTCCTCCGGCTTTGCTTCGACAAGGGAATCTTCGTCCGGCGGACGCTTGTCCTTGATGACCTTGTAGATTTTCTTGCAGAGTCCTTCGATCTCCGGGCTTGGGGCTGGCTTTTCGTCGAGAGCGGTAACGAGATTCGCCTGAGCGTGCGCGTCAACTTCTTGCTTGGGCTGGTCCACTGCACCGCGAGCATCGGCGACGTGCGCTGCGGCGGAAGGAAGGGCTACGTGAGCGGCCGCAGCGTGGCCGGCGGCGGCGTTGATATGATGGATGCGACCCTGCGCACGATGCGAAAGAGTGGAGGGAGGCTCCGGAATGTGAAGCTTGATGCGGCCGCCGGCTTGCGGAGGCGCGGCGCCGACGGTGGGCGCGCCGGAATCCTCTGCGGCCTCCGCTTTTTCCCCCTTCGATTTCGCTGCGTGCTTGGCGTGGCCGGCATGAGGCTTTCCTGCATGGTCTTTGTCGTGCTGAGCGTGCGTGCCGGATGGCTTCGCCTCATGCGGGGCGGCTGCGTCGGCGGGCTCGTGCTGATGAGCTGCGGTGCCCCTGTGCGGAGCTGCAGCTGGATGTTTGCTGTCTGGCGCATGGGCAGGGTGAGTCTCATGGGTTGCCGCCGCAGGGTGTTCTTTTTTGTCCGAGATGGCGGAAGCGGCGGTCGATTTTGGGATCCCAACAACCGCGGCCATTTTTGCAGCTGGTCCAGCTGGTTTTGCTTCAATTAGGGCCGTGGCGGCCTTTGCAGGAGGTGCATTCGCGGCGACTGGAGTTCGAGGGCCAGGGAATGGAATCGGCTGCGGCGCATGATGGGCACGGAGGATGGACTCTGTTTGTACATTGCCGACACGTTGCTGCAAGGAGGAAGAGGTACGGGCTCGCTCTGAGGATGTAGATTCTTGTGAGATTTTTTTCGGAGGCGAAGTTAAAGCATGAGTTGGAGGGGCCGTGGCGGTAGGAGTCGGGCGAGCGTGCGCCGTGTTCGCGGGTTGCTTGGGCCGCGGCGCGAGCGTCTTCATCTTTTCAGTTGCAGCCATCAGGTAGCCGTTGGATTCGTCACTGCGCGCGGATCGAGGATGTCTTCGACGACCCACGGATAAAATTGTTCGCCAAAATCTGGGGCCAGAACGGGGCGCCCAAGTTTTTGGCACTCGCGCGCAACGCCGTCGACGATATGGCGAAGCGTGAGCACACTGGAACGCGCCGCGTAGGAGCGGAACATGGCGTCGAGAACGATGTTGCGGATGTTGCCGCCGGAGATTTCGAAGCGTACTGCCAGCTTGCGAAGCTGCTGATCGTCGAAATCGCGTTGCTCGGGTGGTGGCAAGAGCTTTTTCCAGATTGCGGCGCGGAACTGGGCATTCGGTTGGGGGAATTCGACGACCGCATGAATACGGCGAAGGAAAGCATCGTCGATGTTGTTGCGGTAGTTGGTGGCCAGGATGACGACGCCGGAGAACTCTTCAATTCTCTGAAGAAGATAATTGACCTCAAGGTTGAGAAGACGATCCTGGGCATGTTTGATATCGCCACGCGAGCCAAATAAACTCTCCCCTTCATCGAAAAAAAGCCAGCCATTGGAGGTCTCGGCTTCGGAGAAAATGCGGCTGAGATTTTTCTCGGTCTCGCCGATCCATTTGCTGACAACGGCGGACAGGTCGATGCGGTAGAGATCGACACCTTGGCCGCTGGCCAAGGCTTCAGCCGACATGGTCTTTCCCGTACCGGAAGGACCAGCGAAAAGAGCCAGGATGCCATTGCCCAAACGCATGGAATGATCCAATCCGGCACGGCCCAGCAACTCACGATGGAAATGGATGCGATTTTGCAGATCGAGAAGCTGGCGTCTGTTTGGCTCAGGAAGAACAATATCCTCGACGGACAGCAAAGGACGCGGTTCGATGCGTTGTGCGAACGTCACAAGTCGTTTGCCGGCCTGGCGTCGGCAGGCTTCGAAGAGATGATTCGGGGCGGGCTGCGCAGAGAAGGGAGATTCGCGGCGAGCGAGATTGGAGGCTGCCGAGAGGGCATCTTCGATTTGAGCTTGCGTGGTTTGGAAGGCGGAAGCGAGGTCCGAGGCCAGGCGTTCGCGCTGGCTCTCGGTCAGGGTTGAATCGAGATGCAGAGGCAACTCGTTGAACCACAGTGCTCTGCGCGTGTGAAAGTCTGGCAAAGGAAGGTCGACAATCCAGAAGTGTGAGTCGCTTACGGAGCCAGCCGGAACCACCACGGATTCGGCGGAAGCGACAGTGAGGCCGAAGAACGAGGCAGCGGCGGATTGGAGATAATCCCAGCGGAAACGTTCAGCATCCGCCGCGAGGAGCGATTCGGCGGAATGGAAGAAAAGCGCTGCGCCGGTGAGGCGCGCTTCCCGATAAGCGAGATCGATGAGCAACTCAAAAGGCTGGTTGCTGCGAAGTGCGGCGGCGACATCGAATTCGAGAAGAGGGAGCTGCAGCGCTACGGATAGACTTCGAGCGACTCTTGAAGCTAGCCGCGAATCGGGTCCGGAGAGAAAGAGACGGACATTTTCTTGCCGTTCGCGGAGGCGGAAATACAAGGACTCCGGAAGTTGTTCGAGCAATCCGCGCGCTTCCTCGCGAACATAGATGGGCTCAACGGCGAAGTGTGTGGAGGGCTGCAGGATTCGGCTAAGACGGCCGTCCGGGGCATCGGAATCAAGAAGATAGGAAGCGATGCGGTCGTCGATGCGCACCGGGCGCGCGATGAAGGGCTCAGCTGAGGCTGGATCGATGCTGGCCACGATTAAGTGGTGGCGGAGGAGATTTCCGGTCGAAGCGAAGAAGTCGCGCACTCTGCCCCAGGACGGCAGTGAAGGGCGGAGAACCTGCGCGACGAGCTCGACGCTGAGAGTTTGGCGCGAGGCATCGTTTTGCAGATATCCGAAAAGCCGGCGGTAGCGCTCGTCGAATTCCGCCAGCAGGCACAGCAGGAGAATATCTTTTTCCGCAGGGTCAAGGTTGAAGGCGTGCTCGAGCGTCTCAAGGCGAAGGCGGCTGCACGACTGGTCCTTGCAGGATTTGTCGATTTGCGCCCGCAACTGTTCGGCTTGGTCCCACCATGGCTTCATACATTTCCATGCCGCTGAGGAAAGTGTCCCGGGAGTTTCGATGGGAGATTTTAAGAAGTGGTCCACTTCTGCTTGTGAGACCACCACCATGCCCCAGTCGCGTTCCGGACCGAGGCCCGCCGAGGACATTCGCCAGCGAACGACCTGAGCCCGCACCAACAGCTCGATGCGAGTGAGTTCATCGTGGATATGATCGATGTTTTGCAGATACGGTCCACGAAGAGCGATTTCGGGAATAGTCATCGTTTCCATGGTTCACCTAGGAAGTGGCGCGGAACCGGACAAACCGATTGCCGAGCCAGGAAGCATTTGGCGAATCCGTAAGGTATCCGGCCATTTTTAGAATGGCGTCGAGCGGGCCCGGCGAAAGCTTCACGTCGATGCGGTCTGGATAGAGATGAAGCGTGCCGGAGCGGTGTACGAATTTTTCAAGCAGGAAGCCGACGCTGGAGCCCGAGAGGCCTGGGAGCCAACGCGCCCAACTGTGGAGAAGAGATGACGCGGTGAAATCAAGAACGCTCCCAACATCCGGAGGCAAGGCGACAGAGAGGGGCTGATCCGCGAACTCCCCCGAGAAGATGGGATCTACAATGCGCTGGGCCGCGACGAGTTCAGTGAGGTTGGCTCGAAAGAGCCGAGCGTCGAGCTTCGCCAAGTGCGACAAATGAGATGGAAATTCCTCCGTGGAGATGCCGGACCAGAGGGCCGCCCCAGCATCGAACTTGCCTTCCTGCAGTGCTGCAGGACCAGAGATGCGAATGGCAAGCGCCACAAGAAGAGGCTCAAGCGAATCGAAACGGGACTCCTTAAGCAAAGTGAAGAGGCGCAGGTCCTGAACCGCCCGGGCCAGAAGGAACAGACCGGCGCAACCGGAGTGGATCTCTTCAAGAGCCGGCGCCTCCGAGGTCGAAGCATAGTGCGCCAGCAGTTCCTCGACGATGGCGATCGCCGGCTCGCCAGCGCTGACGACCGATTCGAGATGCGCTTGAAGGCTGATCTTTGTCGAAGGTGATACACGAGCGAGAATAAAGTCAATTTGACCACGGCGTAAATTCAACAGATCAGAATCGCGATTTTCCGCGGTCCGGAGCGCAAGCCACGCCTCGACGATGTTTTCAAGAATCGGAAGAGTAGCAAGGCTTGCAGACGTCTCCCGTGCGGCAAGGGCGGCGAGAATACGCAACAGGTGAGAATGAGGGGACCAATCGCTGGGATCCAACTGAAAATGCCGATTCCGGATCGAAGAAAACAAAGAGCGGAACAGGCTCAGTTGTCCCGGAGTGAGGCGCGGCGGACGAAGCGCAGACGCGCGCACAATTCTTTCCGGTGAAACGGGAGAAAAGAGCGACGCAAGGGAGTTTTTCAGCCAAGACTTGTCCAGCCAGTCGTAGGATGAATTCAGGGCCGAATCCAACTTGGAAGGGTCATCTAGGCGGAAAGCTCGTGGAACAGAGAGCCATCCATTGCCGAAAAGCGCCCGAAAGACGTCGGTGACCGCGGAGGCAAGTGAAGACGGATCGGTCCAATTCGGGCTGACAGGTTCGGTGAGGAGATAGTTGCGAAGGAAATCTTGCTCCGAGGGGCGAGAGGCAGACCAGAGCGAAAGAGAATCTGCCAGGTCAAAAGCGCTGTGGACGAAGATGCGGAAAGCGTCCCCGGACAACTGAACGGAGGTGCGGCGGGAAACGCGGATCCATAGCCGGCGCTGGCCCTCAGGTCCAAGAGCGCGAAGCACCACATCGAGTGCTTTGGCTTTCGCCAAGCGATGCAAGATCTCGCCGAGACAATCTTGGTTCTCGACGAGTACCGCGAGGATGGCTTCATCAGCCGGAACTTGCCGATAAACGCGGAAAGCGCCGTGATACCAGTGATCCCAGACCGTTCCAGCAACGAAATCGGAAAGAAAGCTGGAAACAAACGCAGCCTGGTTTTCAAAGCGAACGACGTCTTCATCGCTCGACGTCGAGGCGATAACCCGAATCACAGAAGCGCAAAGGCGAGCGCCCCATTGTTCGGCGAGGCGAGACTCGAGAGCAGCCTGCGAGGCGAGCACTGCTACTCGGGTCTGCACCTTGCGGACGACAAAGACCGAAGGGTCATTTTGAAATGTTTCTTCGAAAGCGCGATCGCACACGTCCTCGATTCGCTCGCGGGCCACGCGCCCGAGCGAATGAACTGCCGCGGCGATCGTAGGAGACTCGTCCAATGTGCGAATTCGAAGGTGAAGGCGACCGATGCGCGTTTGGATGGCGACCCCCTTCCGGAAAGAGAAGCTAGTGCCCGCCGGCAGCGATCACACCGGCTTGGAAACTGGAAATGAGCGCGTTGAGCGCTTCCGCGCTCAGCGAACGAAAAATAATGTCTGGCGATTGAACCAGACCGTTGAGAACGAGATCCCCATAGACGGTCACGATGGGCTGGGGATCGGGGGAAGCGTCAGGAATGAGATACGAAAGCTTCAACGAGGGGCGGAACGTGCCGTCATCGGCGGTGAATCCGATGACAAAAACGGGATTCTTGGAGAGGTCGCCAAGATCGATGCGAAGCTCGTCATTCGAGTCAACCGAAGCGCGATAGATGGAAGGGTTCGAGCGTGTGACCGTGTCATCGACGTGGGCGAGATCGGTGAACTGAACAGCGCCGCCAGCCATCTCGAGATTTCCGTGCAGCGTCGTCGCGCCACGAAGAAAATTCTTGCCGCTGGTGCCGATTTCAAAACGCGGGTCGAGCTGCAGGCTGGCAGCTTGAGGATCGGCGTCCGCGGGCGGAACGAATACGGCAAAGCCTCGCGAGGAAGTTTTATTGTACGTGACCGTCGTGCCGGCAACGTTGCGCTGGTCAGGCCGGTCCGAGATGCGGCCGACTTCGACACGAGTGGCGTCCGCGGGATGGTCGATGGCCTCGGCGACGATACCGACATAGGGGCGATCGGAACCGTCGATGAGAATCTGTTTTTGCGGATCGCTCTCGTCCGGCTGGAAAGTGAGCCTGCCAAGATACACGGGCCAGAGGACGCGGGGATCATCGGGAGTTTGCACTTGGGCAGGCGAGCTGACCAGAGCCTGCGGAACCGGCTTTGGCTGACGCGGCTTGACTCGGCTGACAGGTGCGCGCTCCAAAGAGATGCGCGGCGTTTCGTCGGTGCGATAGTACGCGTCGGGATGCGAAGGATCGCACGAGAGATATCCTGCAGGTGGCTGCGAGCCGGGAATCGCGTCGTAGTTGAGCCAAACGTCCAGACGATTGGAGCCGAGGCGAGAAAATTCTCCCGTCGAAATTGGAAATTTCGCGGGGAGAAACATCTCGCGGCCGTAGCCGTCGATCGCCAGGCCGGGATGAACCAGTAGTTGACCTTCCTCGACGGCGAGGTCCAGACCGAGGACGATTCCCCACGAGTGGTGAGCAATGTTATGACGGCGGCGCAGCGCGACTTGGTAAGCCTGCTCGTCGGAAAAATCCTGGCGGCGCAGGTATTGCTGCGGGAAATAATGGACGCGTGAAGGCAAAGTTGATTTGTCCACGAAGCGCCTCGCTTTCAGGGTGTGACTTTGACTGTCTTAGAGAAGCTGAGAGTCCTGTCATTGACCGGGGCACCGCCGGAGGTCCAGTGATAGGTGATCTGCAACGTGAATTGAACATGCGCCGCCGGACCCACAGTCACGTTTGCATCAACGGGGAGCTGCCCGGATTGGCCGGATGGCACCGCCACAGGAGGGTTGACTCCCAGAAGATCTTGCGCGGGTCCTGCGGGCAAGGTGAGCGTTGCGGCCGTAACAGTGAAATCGAGATCTGAACCATTGACAACTGAAATGGCAAACTGGGTATTGGTTGCGATTGGATCGGTCAGGTTCGAAAAATCAGCTGACGGGCTTGTGTGTACCTTAATCGGGTTGGCGAGCGTCACAACTCTGCCAGCGGTTGGGGCGGTTCCGAGAATCATTGCGACCGCAACTTCGATGACCAGTTGGGAAGCGCCATCCGGCAAGTCCGCCGCGGCGTGTTGGACAGGAACCGTCACCGACGTGCCTGGCGCAATACTGGGAGGAATGTTTTGCAGCGAGCCGGGCGAGGCTAGCTTATCCGTCCAGAGGATTTCAGATGAAGACTTTGCCTTAAGTAAATCTGTCGTGCTGAGATTCTGCAACGTCAGGTTGTAGGACCAATCTTGAGCGGATTCGACGAACGGGAGATTTGGAAGCGACAATTTCAAAACAGACGAGCTAAGCGAGAGAACCCCGTGTGTAAAGGCGAGAATGAGCAGGGAATTAAAGAGCTGATCGCGCGGATCCGGTTTGACGATGGGAAGCTGAGCTGTTCCTCCGACGACACAAAGCAGATGCGACTGTGCGCCTCCGCTGGAAAGATCCCCGGGAAGCGCGAGACTGCCGTTGCCGCGGAAGGCCAAAAGCGGAACAAACCCGTTCTGATTCTGACCTGAGACACAGATGTGACGGCTAAAGTCGCCGTCCTTTTTGGCTCCGCCGCCGATACGAAATTCATCGGATGGCAATTGATCCTTCGGTTCGAGATGCTGGCTGTAAATGTCACGAGCCGGTGGTGCCGGCGCATCCGTGCCAGGAAGAAAGATAAAACCTTCAGGGAGCAATTCTGGATTGTCCACTGGAGTCAGGCAGTCACAAGGCAGCGGAGTTGGCACGTCTTCAGGAACAAAGGAAAGATCCGCGCCCGAGAAATCGACGGGCAACTCGCGGTCGTCGAAAATTGGAGTGGAAATCTTGGCCCGCGGCGGGGCCGCAATCCGGCTCCGGGCGGCGACAACTTTTCTCGGTGGGCTGAGATTGACCAGTTCTTTCAAAAGGACAGAGGAGGAAGTCTTGTTGAAGTCCCTGATCGCCTGTTTCAGTTGCTTGGCTGTGAATGAGCTATCGAGCTGAAGAACATCGTCCGCGGTGCGTCCCCGAGAAACAGAACTGGCGCGAAAGTGCAGAGTCAAGGCTGATTGCTTCCCACGTGAGAAGACGGACTGTACGCGTACTGCACCATCAACCGCGGACTTGACCTGCGCCTTCAGAAACACACCCTCGATCTGTGTCGGCAGGACAGCGCTGCGCTGCGCGCTCGTGAGGATCAGATTGCCCCAAAAAATAGCATTGCCGTCGCGGTCGAGGGCAAATCGTTTCTGCAGATTTCTTGGTGCATCCCGAAGCGAAATGCGCAGATCGTACGGATCGGCAAGATTCTCGGCGCCGACGCGAACAATGGTGCCGCCTTCGGGAGAGCAAATTAGCGAAGCGCGAATACACGTGTAAGTGCAATGCGAATAGTGCACGTGGAAGATATTGTTCTTGCGCGCCTTGATGATCCCGAGAAGCACGGGCCATGGGACCGCACCGGCAATGTTGCCGGCAGCCGTCGCCAGGGGTAGATCTGGATCGTCACTGAGGATTGGCCAGGAAGTGGCAGTGATTTGCATTTCCGCGGAATCGCGGATTCGCGGATACGGGTCCGATCCGCAAGCGCCTTTCGGCCGTTCGCAATAATAGAGGTAGACGTATTGTGTGGAATGCTGCTGGGAGAACTTGAGGCGCACGGGCTCATAAATGAGAAGCTCGTGGCCATACCCATCGATCGCCAGGCCGGGCTGGACTGTTGCGACGTCTCCTTGAAGTGAGATAGAGAGGCCGCGCACGATTCCCCATGTGTGAGGAGCCACGTGGTGGCGGCCCGCCCGGCCGAGAAGGTACTGTTGCTCGGTCTGTAGATCTGCAGCGCGCAGCAACTGACGTTCTCGAAAGAGGACTCGGGACGGAACACTCATAATGTTATGAACCCTGGAAAGCTACGACGCGAGGCCGTCCGTAGGGATCGAGACGGAAGTGCATTTGTGTCTTGTCCCTTTGCCGCACGCAGAGGATTTCCTTTTCTTCCAGAATAGGAATATCGTTCATGCCTGATTCATGTGGCGCGATGTCGTATCCCATGCGCCGAAGTTCTTCGTGGACTTCGTCCTTATCTCGCCAGATGTATCGAGAAATATCGAGGCAGCCTGGTTCCGTGGGGCGGCACGCACGAGAGAGGGACCGGCGGTAAGGAGGCTGAGATTCGATATACACGACTTTGCACATCCTGCAGTTGGCATCCTTCCGGTCCCAAATCCAGACGCGGGAAAGCGGCACACCGTCTCCGTCGCAGGAATTTCCCGCGCAGGAAACGCACGAGCACAGAAAATAATGATTCCGGAAGTCTTGAACAATGTAGGGAATTACGGCATCTCGCCATTTATCAGGCGGCCCGCTGGCCTGGCGAGAAAGCTTGCACAGCCAGTCTTCTACAAAGCAAAAGGTGTAAAGTTTGCCGGTCAGGAACGCCAGCAAATTCAGAGGCGTAGTACTGTTGTCGCGCACTTCTTCCGCGAAATCGCGAAGTTTCTGGCGATAGACATCGACATCATGATGAACCGCTGGCGCAAACGGGTCAGTCACCTCTTTGGCGACTAGCTTGCCTGTTTCCTTGACGCGCGTGAATTGGCAATCGTCCATCGGCGCACAGTTGCCACGAAGCATGGCTCGCTGGCCGCCGGTCATCTGTTCATCGGAGACGAGACAAAGATCGAAGGCGCGAAGTTCCTCAAATGGAATTGAGCCGAGAAAGGAAGTACCGGGGGGAGGCGTGCGCTGCGAGAGACTCGGGCCGAGTGAACTGGGCTTTTTCTCGCGGCAGCAGGGATCGCTGAGGGTGTCGCATTGAAAGTCATACCAGATAGGTTCGCAGACGACGATATCGCGCCCGCAGCAATCCACTGCATAGCCCTCGCCGACATAGACGCGGTTGTGTTCCTTATCTTTGTGGCTGCAAGTGGTTTCGAAGCCGCAGACGACGCCCCAGCCTTCGCGAAAACGCTGAAGGGCCGACTTTGCCGAGACCCAGTCGACAAAAACTTTCAAGTCGCGGTCTGTAAGCAATTGCCCACAGAAGAAATTGGGACGGATGAGGCATTCCAGACTGCAGCAGTCTCCCTGGCAATCCGAGCAGCCACAACTGCAGCGGTGAGAGACTTTGGCCGTTTGCTCGGCGATTTGTGCAGTGCTCATAGCTTCCCTTCCTTCTTCAACTGTTCATATTTTTCCTCGGAAATGACGGAGACCCAGCTCTCGAAGGTGCCGCCCGCGACGCCGTCGTTGTTGCCATCTACGCGAACGCCGTGGCAATCGTAGAGGAAATCGCACTTGAGCGTGATCCACAGCGTGTGGTCCTCGAGGAAGTCGTAGTGCTCGTGGCGGAATCTGCGGCTCTCGATCCGGTATTCCGCCTCGCAGCAGTTATCGAGAAGCCGCGGAGTCTCGGAAAATGGAACGAAGTCCAAATCCTCATAAAGCTCGCCGACCTGGACGACGAAGGTGGCATCGTTCACTCCGCATGGTCCCGGATATTCGCGCGGCTCGTGTGGTTGAAGCTTTCGGTCAAATTTCACGACCAGATGGCCGTGGTGTTGCCGGAACCAGGCGGGGCTAACTACACCGCCGTGAGGCCAATTGATCTGCACGATGTGGGTGAGGCGCTGTGGGCCATACGGAAGTTCGGGGCGGCCGCGCAGAAGAATCTGGCCGTCCAGAACGGGCTGACCCGGCTTTGCGCAGATAAGGGCGATGGGAACGCAGTGGCCCGGCGGGCAGTTCGGCTGAACACAGCTGCGATAGCCTTCGCTGCAGGGGTCGCCGCAATCGTCTTTGCAGCATGGCTCCCCGGGAGCGACTTGTGGATGGGCAGTTTGTCCGCGCGCTCCGTGCTGTTGTGGCGGTGGACTTGGCTGTCCCGGTTGAGCAGGCCCAGGTGGGGCGCATGGCGGCTGATCGGGCGGGCATTCGCCATACTGATTGTCCCATCGGTACTTGGTTAACTCGGGTTTTGCGATCCAATGCCAGCAGAGTGTCCAACCCTCTTCGTAACGGCCGCAATCAGTTTTTGCGTTTGTGCAATCACCTTCGTTATGCAGAACAGGGACGGGTTCCGTCTTTGTCTCTTCGGACGAGAGGCAGAGAAGCAGGAACGGGTGAGATTCTTTGTAGTCCTTCCAGGGAATTTCCGGAAGTTTCTGTGCAATACAAGAAGCGCAACACTCGACGACGAGTTCCTGGCCGCAGCAATCCAGAGCGATGCCAGGAGAAACCTCGACGTAGCGGTCGCGGCATTCAACCTGAGGGTGCTGGCGAACATTTAGCCCGCAAACGACACCCCAACCGTGCAGGATACGGTTGTGAAAGAGCCGGTGCGTGCGGTGGTAGGCTTGCTCGTCGGTGAAATCGCGGGCCGTCAAATGGCGACCCATGAAATAGTGCATGCGCTCGCGCATTAACTCGTCGCAATCGGTTTTTTGTTTGCAGCAATCTTTCTTGGAGGCATCCATCCGAGCTTCTCCTTCACTTCAATCCAAAATCCAGCCGTCAACCCGAGCTTTGGAATCCAGAATCGCTGGTCCTGCTCCGAGGATGTTGGAGAGAACCGTGCCGTACCCCAGCCTGTTAGGAGGTGGCAGGCTCGGAGCCGAGAGATCGGGCTCGGACGGCAAGCGCCACGGTGGCGAGCCGCCAACAATGGTGTCGAGGCCAACCGTGGATTGAATTCCAACGCGAAATCCGGCCTCCACAAGGCAAAGATCGTAACGAACGTGAGCGGGCAATTCGGCTTCAAGTGCGCGGCGAAGCAGACTCTCCTGGTCCGAGGTACGAACCCACGCGGCGGGCACATAGACCCGGAAGCGGTGGGCAAATTGCTGGAAGAAGTCGTGTTCGGGATCACCAGTGGAAATCAGACCGACCTGGCCTTCTTCCGCCAGACCGCCAAGCTGTAACCGCTTCACGACGGAATCGCTCCACAGCGGTTGCGCGTGGCCAAGCCTGCTGCTCGTTTGCGAAAGCATCAGGTACTGGCGCTCGCGGAAGCCTTCCAGAAACGCGGGGAAGGAAGTTTGTGAGAGCACATCGGAGGAGACACCGGCAAAATTTGCGAGGTACACTGCGATGTATTCGCGCAGAGCCACGGCTGTGCCGCGTTGCGGATGGACTTGGGGAGCCGCTTCCAGAAGAAGACGGTTCTGCTCGCCGGTCCAAGTGCCTTCCAGCGCCAAACCCAGCCAGCCGGCCAAATAGTTCATCGGGACACCTTCTGGAACCGCCGCCGGATCGAACAGAGCAGTGGACTCGTCCACTCGTTGATCGAATCCGTCCCACTCCGTTTGGAATACGGAAAGGGAAGAATCCAGGAACGCGCGCATGGGTTCGTTGGCCGAGTAGAGCGGAGGCAGATACTGCAGATAAGACTCCCGTGGATAATGAACCCGGAGTTTTTGAATGATTGGTGTGGCAAAGCCGTCACCGTGAACCTTGATGAGAAGAGAAAGGAATTGGCCAGGCGCAGCTTGAATCAGGAACTCGTCAACACGCGGCTTTGGTGCCCCCGGGTCCGGTGGAGGCTGGATCGGCGCTACCACCGAGTAGCTCGTAGTCCAGCGGGGGTCGCGAAAATTAAGGGGGGCAAGTTCTGGATTCTTGTAGGCAAAAACCTGCACGTCGATCTGCGTGCCCGCCGGCAGTTGCGGAAGCGTCATCTCGATGCGATGCCACGGACAGTTGAAGATGCCGCTGTCCAGCGGCTGGCTCATCCAATAGCCTTCCATTGAATAAAAAGGCGCTTCGCCCGGCGGAGGCTCTTGCGTGGGCTGCGCCTGCATGGACGCGCGTGGCGGTTCTGCCGGCCACGGAGCTTTCACGTTGCCGAGGGAGCTACCGGTGCGGCTGTATCGGGATGCGATGTTTGGCTGGGCATCGTCAAAGAGCAGCAAGCAACCGCTCTCGTCGAGGGTAATACGCGACCAATGGGAATTAACGTTGCCCGACGAGAAAAGAAGCGCCAGAGACTCGCGGCCGAACAGGTGCTTCAAAACGGTTTGATAATTGCGCTCCAGAATGAAAACGCAGTTCGCATCACCCACCATGTCCACGGGATCCCAAGCCGCGGCATCCCTTGCAGGCACATAATTGCCAGCGGAATCGCGCGGGCCCCAGCGATGCCGTAGTTTGCCGTCCGGCGTGTACGCGCGAATCTCCCGCTTTCCGCGATCGATGTCGTAGCCCAGTCGGCCAAACGAATAACGAGGGGAAAGGATCGTCTTGGTGGGCGGAGTTGGCGTGATCTCGCGCGTTTTAACGAGAGAAATTCCGGCGCTCTTGTCAACGGCCAAGTTTGCTGACGCGAACGCGCGCCAATCGTAGCCCCCTCCAAGCAACCACGATTTTTGAACATTCGTAGACATGGTTCTCTAGCGGTCCTGAGCCGGCGTAACCACAATCAAGTGTTCGCCGCCGTATACCAGCTCTCCAGGATTCAACAAGATTTGGTCGAGCCCCTCGCGGAGCCGGCCATCCACGTAAATATTCAAAATCCTCACGCCTTTGATTCCGGGATCCGCCTCCAAAATCTGTTTGAAGATTTGCGTCGGGTGAAGATCGGACCCAAAGACCCAAGTTTTGGGGTCGAGCAGCGTGCCAAGCGTCTTCTTGATGTTGCGAGCGATCGAATCAAACGAGGCGGCAGCGGCTGCTTCCACGAATGCTTCGACTCGGATCTCTTTGTAGTCCGGACCCTTCACGTAGACCTCAGTGGTAATGAGGCGATGCGGCTCTAGTCGTGAACACACCGACGCGATCAGATCGCTCGACAGAAGAGGAGGAGTGCCACCGGTGTCGGGTACGATCACGACGGTGACGGCGCCGGGTACACTCACACCGGGAAAATCGGGATTGGCGTTGGCAATCGCGGTCGCGTTCGCGACGCTGCCACCTTCCTTGGCAAACGCAATGAAATCCTCTGTGGTGATGGCGCGGTCGCGGCGCTTCAACCGGCTCGGAGCCATGGCCTGCAGGTCCTCAATCGATTGTTCGTCCGCACCGCCGACCGCGGGTCGCTCATTCTTGACCTTGTCCACGCCAGAGAGCACCGTCAGCGGGCTGGTGATGGTGCCCGCGCCGGCATTGTTCGCGCGAGCACCGCCGCCGTAGCGAAAAGAGTCCGCAATGATCAGCGCGCCGGCTTCGGGAATCCGTCCCCGGTCACCGTTACCAAACTGAATCGATCCTTCCGTTGCGTTCAGCGTATAAGAAGCGTCTAGCGGGCCCGCGCTAAGGAAGTCCTCAACCTGTTTCCATGTTTCGGTCTGGCTGTTCTGCTCGGTGCTGATTGCAAGGGATGCTGGCTGGACTGGCGCAAATGGCAGTTGGAATACTTCGTTGGGTTGGCCGTCGCTTTCGCCCAGAATCGCCGCGCGCACCGTGACCAAATTGTCCGCCAGCACCGTGTTGGGCCGGATGAAATCAATCTCCGGGCCAACGCTACCCGGATAGCTGCCGCTATCAATGCGCGCGCGAATCCAATATCGCGGATCGGCGCCGAGTCGCGTCTCCAGCGAAAGCGTGAGGTCTTGTGGACCTTCGACTCGAATGTATCCTTCGCGCAGAAACCCACCAGTTTCATCTTCGAAAACGTTCAGCCTCTCCCAGTCGGCGCCGTCGCGAGGGCGATATTCCCACACGATGGTGACGGGCGACTGAACAGCAGGTTCATCGGTTCGCTGAGGCTGCGGCGGCGTCAAGCTCACCGGAAGAAAAATCCGGAACGTCATCTCTTCCGGAAAGGGCGCCAGTCCGTCCACCTTGTCGAATCCGAAATAGAGTGAGCTGCCAAGCCCAGCAAACCAGCCGAAAGGCCTGAACTTTGTATCCGGCTTGTCGTTCGCCGGCGTGACGTTCACAAGATTGCCGTTGTTGAGAACGCCGACCACGGCAAGCGGCGCTTGAATCAAATCCAGCGCGCGCGTCGTTTCAAAAATGACCGGCGGTCCGCCGTCAGACAGTTGCGCCGAGACTTGCGCACGTTCCGGCACCGGATCCGCAATTTGATTGGCCTTGGTGAAAAACGAGAGGTGCGCCGTTGCCGGCTTTGCTGGTTCAAGCTCCATGCCCAGCAACTGTAGAAACTTGATATAGTTTTTACGCGGAATCCGGTTCATCTGCGCGAGCATCATTTCGGAGAGCCACGCGAACAATTGCAGCAGCGTGATGCCGGGATCGCTGTCGTTGAAATTCGTCCACTCTTTGTTGTAGCGCGGAATTCGCAGCCGAAGATCGCGGAAGATGTCTTCCATCGTGCGATCGTCGAGAATCGGTTCCAGTTTCGAAAGCGGCATCCTGCGCTCCTAAAGCTGAGTCCCTTCCGTCAGAAAGAAGGGATAGACCAGGTTGAAAATCGCATTGTTCGCCCGAATGCGATAGTCGATCGCGATGTTGAGCAGGTTTTTGCGCTCATCGGGAGAATCCACGCGCACGTCCAGCACGTCGATGCGCGGTTCCCAGCGGTTCAGCGCGCTGCGGACTTTCTGCGCCACCATGCCCCGTAACGCTGCCGTATTGGCCTCACCAACCAGTTCGTAGATTTCACACCCGAATTCCGGCCGCATCTGCCGCTCGCCCGGGCTGGTGCCCAGAATGATCTCTATGCTTTCGCTCACCAGTTCCTGTCCGGAAACAAGGAAAAAACTGCCCGTCGCATCCGGCTTGAACGGAAACGGCCATCCCGTACCGAGAAATTGGGGATCTTGTTCAGCCACCGATCATTACCGTTCCTACTGCCACTACCGTGCCGACAGGCGCGTCCACTGGATCGTTGCAAGTGAGTGCGGTGTCGCCGGCCCGTGCGGCTGGCTTGTTGTTGATCATGACCGTTGCGCTTCCTTTGATGATGGTTGCGCGATTCGAAGGCGGAATCACAAACGTGCCTCCAATCGGAACGTGAGGCGGAGTGTTCGTGGCGGTGCTGTTCACCGTCGCAGCTGGCATGCTCTGGATGTTGACGTTGGAGCTGAGGCTTCCATCGATGATGCCGCTGAAGGGATGCGGCGTCGGCACCGGTGGACTGGTGGACGGAGGCTGGATGAGATGGATGTCCACCGCCGTGATCTTGTCTCCCTGTTTTGCCGCCGATTGTCCCATGTCAATTCCTCAGTTGATATTCACCACGCTGCCCTTGATGGTCATTTGCCCTCCGGCCTGCAAGGTCATGTTCCCGGAGGTTTTGATTTCTACTTCGCTCGCGTCGATCTGCACTTTGCCCGCCGACGCTTTGATTTCCACGCTCCCGCTGTTGCACGCGATCTGCACTTTGTCGCCGGCTGTATCAATCACCAGCTTCAGCTTTTCGTCCTTGTCGATGACTTCGATCCGCTCCGCTCCCTTGGTATCGTCGAACTTAAAAATGTGTCCGGAGCGCGACCGGATAAACCGCCAATTATTCTTTTCCGTGTTCCCATCATCGGCGGGCGGCGTGTCGGTCTTGCTCCACAGGGCTCCGAGAACGTATGGCCTTCGCGGGTCGCCCATCTCGAATGCCACCAGTAGTTCGTCGTCGACTTCTGGACGGAAGAACAATCCTCGATTCTTGCCGGCCATTGGCGAGCAGACTTTCGCCCACGCGCTTTGCTGGTCCTCCAGATAGGGGAAGCGGACTCGCACGCGGCCCAGCCCGTCGGGATCCTTCAAGTCCGTCACGACGCCGATTAAAATTCCGTTCTCGCGCTGCAGGTGTTGCATCTAGAGTTCCTCGCGCCGACATTCGAATTGCGTGCTGTACCCGCTGTCCGCTATCGTGTGCGTCGTGGCCACCACGAAGTAGCGCCCATTGAAACGGTCGCCCAGCCCGTCGATCTCAAGTGCCACCCCCGCCCGAATGTCCGGAAGTCCCACGATCGATCCCGTGCCCTTCACCATCTCTTTCGCGATGCCTTCTAGAATCTGCTTTGCCAGCAACTCCGCCTCAGCCTGGCTCTCGACCGGCTTGGTGGCCACGATCTCCGCTTTGTCCTTGAATGATTCGTCGATCTTTGCCTGCCCACCCTTGGCGCCCACGCCTTTCGTCACAATCTGGTCTCGCGTTGCCGTATAGTTGATCGCCTTCTTCTGGATGGAATCCCAGCCCCGCACCGTAACCTTGCCGACCTGATTCACGGTCGTCAGCTCCGGCTGAAACTCGTTGAGGGACTTGCCGTAGGTCAAGCGATACGTCAGCCGGCGCACGTCCGTTGACCGCTTGAAGTTCAGCGTGCTCTGCCCGTCCTTTTCCTCGATAAACAGGTCGTAGCCGATCCGCCTCGCCCGGCCCATCAAGAAAATTATGTCGTACTGATTGTCTTGGATCAGATACTTCAGCTTTTGCTCCCCGGAATCTTCGCCGCTCACCTGGATTCCGAGTCGCGCCCCGATCTGTCGTGCGATCTGCGTGTCCGTCAGATCCTCGTATACGTGCGACTCCTGCTTGGTCCGCAACTTGTAAAGTGTATTGAGCCCGCTGATGGTCAGTGTCGAGCCGCCGGCGTTCGGAAACGACGGCCGCAGGGAAGTGATCTGCCCCTTCAACATCGGGCGCAGCCCACTGCTTCCGTAGTAACCCATCTTCAGTTCCAACTCTTTGCCCGGATCAAACAGATCCGAATCGCTGAACTTGAACGCCCGCTTCTCCGCATCCCAGTTGTTGATGGTGATGTCGAAGCTGTCGAATTCCTGAATGTTGTCCTTGTAAGACACCGAAAGAATGTCTTTGATCACATCCTGACCCACGGGGCGCCCCTGCAGCCTCACTTCGAATGCCGGGACGTAGAAATCCTGCCCGGAGTAAATCGGAATGGCTTGGGTCGAGGCCATTACGCGGTCCCTCCCGTGCTGCTTGTCGTGGGAATGCTCGGAATTACGATCTCGAGGCCGGGCTGCAACCGTCGCGGATCCGGAATCAACTGGAGATTCCGCGGTTCTTCAAAAATTCTCCGCCACTCCGTCGAATCGCCATATTCCTGGTAGGCAATCAGTGCTAGCGTCTCACCGCGCTTGATCAGCCGCTTCTTGCTGTGATCTGCCGACTGCAGATTCAGCCGTTGCAGTTGCTCCTCAAGGGTTTGATATTCCTTGAAGCTCACCGTCAGCGTCGCCCGCAACGGAATTCCCACCGGATTGAACAGCGTGAATTTTTGCTGAATGCTGTCGACGATGGCGCGGAACGACAGCCCCAGCCCCCAAGAAAAGCGGACGCGCGGCGGCGCGTGCGTCTTCGCTTGAATCTTCACCAACTGGAATACCGGCTCCGTCAGGGTGCGCACGTCCAGCACGGGAGCTTCGCCCATTCCCATTTGCGTCGTGTCGAAAAACAGTTCCATCGAGAGCGTCTGCGTTTGCCCTCGCACAAACTGCAGGATCGGTGCATCGATTCCCGGAATCGCAATCTCCGCAATTTGCGCGCCCTTCGTTAGCGTGTACTCTGAAGGATTGAACTGCACTGGAATGATCGGCGGCAGATTGGGACCGCGATCGCTCGCGTCAATCTCGATAATGGCTTTGACCAACGGCATAGTTCCGCCTGCCTCGCTCGTTCCCTAAGCTTCCAGAGGCGCTCCCGCCTGCCTCCGCAGTTCCGTTCCTCGCGCCCTTCGTTCCGCATCCTTTACTTTTTCGCCCAACCGCTTAATCACCATTTGCACGATCGCTTCTCTCTGCTTCTCCGTCAGCATAGAGTCCCCATCAATCACCGTGACTTCACTCGTCAGTTCTTCAATGTGTAGCGGCATCGCTGTCACTTTCTCCGTTCCAGTCCCTGATGTGCGAATTCCACGGACTCCACTGCAATATTGTTCTGACCGGCGTTCAGGTCCGGCCCTTGCCACTTGATGGGAAACGCTTGTGAAACTTGAAACTCAAGAAGCTGATCGGAACCAGAGGGATCGAGCACCAGAATCGTTGCGTTGCGAAACTTCATCTTTCCGATGCTGATGTCGTGATACCAGTCCCACAGAACCTTGTTGACGATCCCACGCTTCAAGGTGAGATTGGCTTGCTTCGACCGTGTCGCAAACTTCCACGTGTGATTGTTCAGCCCGCCTTCCACGTGATCGTGAACTTCCGTCTCCATTTGCAGGCCGCCACAATCGCTGAAGCCGCCGGGCGGAAGGTCGTCGAATGTAATCGTGAAACGAAATGAGAAATAAGGATCGTTCCTGTTGCCGGTGTTAGGCATTTCGTTCTCTCTCCTCCCGTATTTGCACACCGTCTCTCGTCAATCCAATCGTCACGACCACAAACTCGGCTGGATAGGGAGGCTGCACCCCCAGCTCGCAAGTCACTCGTCCAAGATCCGTTTCTGAAGGCGGGTTGGTTGTCGCGTCGCAATGAACGTAATATGCATCTTCGGAAGTTGCGCCCTCGAACATTCCCAGCGTGAACAGCATCTCCAGGAAACTGCGCACCAACCGGTCGATCTCGGTCCACAGATGCGGATTGTTCGGTTCGAACACCAGCCAGTTCAGCGATTGCTCGATCGCTTTCTCAATCGTTGAGAGCAGACGCCGGACATTCACGTAGCGAAACAGGATGTCCTCGACCCAAATCGTCCGCGCTCCCATCAAGCGAATCCCCCGGCCCGGCATGGTGCGGATCACGTTCACGTTTTCATCGTTGAGCAACCCATGCTGCGTGTCGTCGACCGGAATCCGCACATCACTCACGGCCTCCAGGACTTCGTTCATTGGCGGCTTGTGGACGCCTTTGCGCAGGTCGCTGCGTGAGAAAATACCGGCGATGTGTCCGCTCGCTGGCGCGGCGCGCACCGGTCCCGTCAGCCGGAGCGGATCGTCTACGTAAATCCACGGGTAGTAGACAGAGGCAAATCCGGAGCTCGGAAGAGACTTGCGCCATAGAATGGCCGAGTCTGGATTGTCGCGTTCGCCGCTGCCATCCAGTATCGCGAAGCGATATCGAAGCGATTCCGCGTGCCCGGCAAGCGCAACCTGCAAGTCTTGTATCTGCCCTTGAGAAAAATCCGGCGGAAACTCGGTGTCCGTCGGTGAAGGAGGTGGTGGTGGTGCTGCAATACCGGTTTGCACGCAGCAGCTTGCCGGAGGTTTTTTGAATCGAGGCAATACCCGCAGCTTGGGCATTAAGTCCGGCGCAACAACAATTCCAATTTCCGGAACTTTGGCGAACTTGTCGAATGCATCCAAAAAATGTTGCGGCGTGAGTGACGCGAGTCCGTCGGCTCCGCCCGACAAGTAGCCGGGTTGCGGCAAAGTCGTCGGCAAATCCACCGGAAATGGCTCGACCAACGACGGAACAGACAGACTTGTGTCCATGTCTTTCTGCGCGATGCCGTAGAGGTTTTCCACTGTTGGATTCACGGTCGGCTGGAAAGGCGGGCGCAGAAACTGCTCAGTCCCATCAGGAAAGCGGATCAGTATCGCGACGATCTCCGCCCCGGATACAAACGGTTCAACATAAATCCCGTTGCCCCATGACCCCGGCGAGCCCGCCGAAATCTTCACGCTCCCGAAATAGCCGGAGGCCACGCGCGCCTTGGTCTGGTCCGCCAGTCGCGAGATCCACGCTGTGCGCCCTCCATTCGCGAAGAAACCATAAACGGAATACGCCAAATAACCAGGTGCGATGAAGTCGCCAAACGTAGAGACAAACTGGTTCCAGGTTTCCACTTTCACCGGATCGAAAAGCGGACCGCGCATCGCGATTCCTGCGAAACCAGTGATGTCTGCGCGCGGGAGTCCGATCGCCAGCGGGCTCACATCCCGCCTTTCGAAATAGACTCCCGGTGTGTGATAAACGGGCAAAGGGAATTACTCCAGTTCGAGTCCTTCGACCGCGATGTCCATCTCCTCGATGGCCACCTCGTTGTTTTTGGCATTGAACGCCGGTCCGGCCCACTTCATCGGCCAGCCTTCGTAGAATTTCCAGACCAGCGCAGGCTTCCGCGCTTCATCCAGCAGCGTAATGGTTCCCGGCAGGCGCTGTGTCTTCCCGTCCATCACCTGCTTGCGCCAGGCCCACAGGTCTTTGCTGTTGGTGAATCCGCGTTTGAACGTGAGGTTCGCGTATTTCCGTTTCCCGGGCAGTTTGCGCACGGTGATGTCTTCGTCGCCATTTCGGTATTCGACGACATCCGTCTCGGTGCTCAGACCGCCGACTTCGGAGAACCCGGCCTTCATCCCCTGGATGTCCACGACGTAATTGAAAGAAAGGTACGGATCGCTTCTGTCTTTAGTACCAGCCATTTCGATTTCTCCTTATGCCTGTTCGGCCTCGAGAGTTTTTTGCGAGATGCGGAAAATAACGAATTCAGCGGGTTTGACTGGCGCAACCCCGATCAGGCAGATCAACCGGCCGTTGTCGATGTCGTCCTGCGTCATTGTGGTCCGGTCACACTTGACGAAGAATGCTTCGTCCTGTGTTGTGCCCATCAGCGCGCCATTGCGCCAAACGGTGCGCAGGAAAGCCGAAATGGAAGTCCGGATCGCCGCCCACGTCTGGTCGGAGTTCGGTTCGAACACCGCCCACTGTGTCCCGCGGTCGATCGACTGCTCAATAAAAATAAACAGACGACGCACATTCACGTACTTCCACATCGAGTCCGTGGACATCGTGCGCGCGCCAAACACGCGGATGTCGCGCCCGTCGGTGCGGAAGTCGCGGATGACATTGACACCCTTGGGATTGAGGATGTCCTGTTCGCGCTTGCCCATGGTGAATTCCAGCGGCTTCTTGTTGTTGTTCAGGTCTCGCGTGACGATTCCGCGCAGAACTTCGTTGGCGGGCGCTTTGTGCACGCCGCGGTCGATATCCACGCGCGCGTAGATTCCCGTGACATGCCCGGCGGCGGGAATCAGCCGGTGGCCTTCGGCCGTGTGCGGCGCAAGCACGCGAACCCACGGGTAGTAGAAGGCCGCATAAGTGGAATCGAGTGGCGGCCGCAGTGTCGGGAAGTTGGAAAAATTACCGTCGGCGCTGCTGACCGCGAATCGGTCCTTAAGCTCTTCGCACTTTTGGATGACCGATTCGCGAAGCGTGGCGACCACCACCTCGTCGGGTGCCGCAAGCAGAGAGATTTCGCGAATCACGCACAATCCCGCGAGCCCGCGGCGTTTCTCGGGGTCGTTCGTGTTCGCATCCAGGAACTCCGTGATTGTTGCTGGATCGCTTACGCCGTTCTTGAGTTGAACGCCGGGGAAGGGTGCGTTCGTCGGCTGTCCCGTACAGCTCACTACTTGAATGAGCTGCGACCCAGCATTGATCACCGTCGTGGCAAAATTCGTTTCCGTCGGGTCCGCGGTCAGGTTGTCAAAATCCTCGAACGCATCCGGTTCCACGCGATTGGGATCGCTCAGCTTCGCGGGATCGGTTGGATCTACGAACGGATTCGGAATTCCGTCGCGAAAGTAGGCAATTTGGATGCGGAACCAGGTTGGTTGGGCGAACGACACGCTCGCCGGCTTCACCGCCACAAGCAGGTTATTACCCCAGGCGCCTTCGCCGATGGCTTCCACCGTGCAGTTGCCCAGGTCTCCCCCGGCGATCTTGGCGTTGGGCCCAACGACGCGAGCCACAAACACTCGCTGGCCTCCGTTGTCGAAGAACCCGCGCACCGCGTACGGCAAGAAAATATTCGGCGTTCCGGGAGTGCGGTCGACATAGCCGCCAAACCACTGGTAATAGTTCTGCCAACTCGTGACCAGAACCGGATGCGTCGGTCCGCGCTCCGTCTCGCCGACAAACCCAGAGGTGCTGGTGCTCACACCCTCGATCGGCCGCGGGCCGGTGCTCACTTCTTCGATGTATACTCCAGGCGCTAGATACTCGGGCATCGCATTCTCCTTCTTCTGCTAGACAATTTTCATCGTGGGCAAAACCAAAGTTTTTCCTTGCTGGATCTGGATATTTTGCCGGGCCGTCCGCCCGTCCGCCGTCGTCGCCGTGATTTGCGCCTGCGCGTCGCCCTGGCTCAAACGGAAATACAGCGACCATTCTCCATTGGCTTTCGTGGCCGACTCAACGCCGCCAAGCGACGTCGTGATTTTTGCGCTGGCAATCCCTCTCCCGCTCCCGTCCACCACCCGCCCGCGTAGCGCCGTCTGACGAATTGCATTCTCCGCACCCGGCGTGATCGCCAGCGTCACGTCATCCTGGTTCGCCCCCAGGCTGAAGCGCACCCGCGAATGCGCAAAGTCTGGCGCCGGATCCTCTTTCTGCTTCTCAATCAACGCCAGCACCCAGTTGCCTTGGCTGTCCGGCGGGCATTTTGTAAATGCCGCGTACGACGCAGGCAGCGCGGGGAGAATCAGCTCCACCGTTCCCGTCGTAGCCGGATCACCCGACGCTGTAAAGAAAGAGCCTCGCACCAGCGTCGTTACCAATTCGCGTTGCTTCAGCGTCAAATCCGGGAACGGATAGCCCGGCCCCGGCAAAAGCTGCAGGTCTTTCGCCTGGTCATAGACCAGCGCGGGTGGCCAATCGTCCTCGAACTCATTGGCTTGATAGAAGTCGCTTTCCACACGCCAGCGATACCGGCCCGCCGCCAGCGCTAGCGACGGCTGTGCCGGCGACACTCGCGTATCGCCGCTCAGCAGAATGAACCCGCCTGGATTTGTCGAGGTCACAAACTCCAGCGACGGTTGGTAATCCCTTGGCGGAGCGGAAACCCGCTTGGTCAGCAGAAATTTGAAGTCACCAAGGATCGGCGGGATGCGCGCTGGCCGCGCTGGGTTCTGCGCATCCCTCGGGAGCCGCGCGGCTGCGAACAGATCGATTGCGCCCATCGCGTAAACCGTCGCCGGTTTGAATACCTCGAAGTCGCCCGTCACCATGGGATTCATGTGGCGGTCTCCACCGGCTTCTCTTTGAACTGCATGTTTCGCTCTCGCACGCGGCCGGCTGGCAGCACCCTCTCGGAGTCGATTTGCACCATTCGAACCTCAAAGCACGCCGAAAGCCGGTACGGCTTCTGCAGCGCCTCCCAAACTTCCGCCAGCTCGGTGATCGATCTCTGGCAAATGCTCAGATGAAGCTCTTCGATGTCGTCCCCGGTGTGCAGCGCCAAAATACTGTTGTCATAGAGCACTTGCAGCGCCCGGCCCAGGGTCGCTTGGTTCGCGCCTTCATTTTTCTGCGAGGGCGTTAGCAGGTAACACAGGTCTAACGAAAGGGGAGGGAATCGCTCGGCCTCATCCGGCGTCCGCACGTTCGGAATGTTACGCAGATACCCATTCGCCGTGACCTGGTATAGCCAAATCGACAGAGTTTTCTCGTCCGTCTCGTCCGCTGGATTGGACAGTTCCACCGAGGGATTCAGATTCGCCGGAGACTTCAGCCCGTCTTCGAGCAGTGCTCGAAGGAGCGTGCTGACCTCATTGATCACCGCGCTCGAGCTCATCCCGGTTTCTCCCCCCCGCCTTCCGGAACAATCATTCCGCTTTCATCCCGGATCTCTCCAAATCGCCGCTTGTACTCCGCCAGTGCGTTGCTCAAAACATCCAACAGCCGCCGTGCTCCCACCGGTGTCATGATGATCCGGCTGTACACCTTTGTTTTCTGCTCGCTGTTTCCCAACTGTCCGCAATCCAGATAGAACGCAACAAAGTCATGCTCCACCAGGAAATAGTTCGCGTATTCCCCCGTTCCTAGCTGCGACCAGTCGACGTCCTCTTCGGCCATAGCTTTGCCGTCCGCGTGCCACAACCCCCTGGTCAGTCAGCCTCCCTTTGCTCCTGGCGCTCCGGCCCCTGGAGCCGCTCCCGCAGCTGCTCCGGCTGCTGCCCCGGGAGCCGCCCCGGCAGCGGGTGCCCCTCCTGCTGCTGGCGCCACTTGCGTGAACTGCTGATCCGCGATCTGTTTGAGGATGTTGTCTCGCCGTCCGCTATCCGCGTCGGTATAGGCCTTCAATTTCTTTTGAAGGTCTGTCGTGGCTTGATCTAGATCGGTTTGCGCCATGCGCTCCGCGTCCAGCGCCGCAAAATAAGCAAGCGCCAGCTTCTCCAGATTCGCGTTGTAATCCGCCGGCGCCGCCAGATTCACCGCCAGGTCATCGGCAATGTCCTTTTCCACCAGGAAATATGCGCCGCGGTAATTCTTCGCATCGATCAGCTTGGTGCTCTGCGTCTGCAGCGCGTCCAAGTCTTTTTGATTGACCGTGTAGGCCAGCGCATCCCGGTATGGTTGTTCTTTGTCTTGCCGCGCGATCTTCGCGGCAGCCTGCGCGGCTTGCTTTTGTGCTACCACCGGCTGCGCGTCTTTCCACTGCTTCTCCAGGTACGCCACCTGGTCCGTCACGCACGTAGTAATTCCGTCGATGATCTTTTTTTCTGCCGCGGAAACTACCGCGTCGATTTGCTGCGTGCGGTTCTGCGCGTACTGCTGGTACTGCGCCAGCGCAAACCGCATCGTGTCGTAGTCTTGCCTGTAGCTTGCTTCAGCCTTGTCCACATCTCCGTTGATCTGCTTGATTTCCGCAAGTTGCAGTTTGGCATCCGTCAAATCCTGCTTCTTGCTGAGCCCTTCGAGCTCATCCACCTTCTTTTGCAAGTCGTTGGGAACCGGACAAGGCTGCGGGCCGGCGGCAGCGCCCGGAGCTGGAGCAGCAGGGTTAGCACCCATAGTAGATTCCTCCTTGTGCGAACTGGCCTGGGTGCACACACGAGACCGAATGCTGCCGCAGCCGCCCCGCTAGTTAGAACATTGAAAATGCAAGCATTTAACAAAGAAAAAAAAGGAGGGCGCGGTCTTCACACAACCGCTGTGTCAACAGCCGCCTGTTACAGACGCGCCGCGTTTTGTGGGTAACGCCCAAAATGACAAGGATCTCGACTGTAACATCTCCCGCCCGAACTGATGTTACAAATGCTTACATTCCACACGGATCTAAGGGCCCACAAATGGGACTGGGGGCTCCGCTAAAAATAATTGCCCGTGCTTGTGGAAATCCTGTGGAATTTCTGCCTGTACCTTGATATTAAATAAACATTTCGTGCACTATACATTGTCCCCCGCCCTTCCACAGAGCCACCGGGTTCGGAAGTATTCCGCTCGGGATTCTCAGCTGATCGCCAAGTCGGGGAGGGCGGGTCGACCGAGCATCCGGCGGGTAGCCCTTCGGTTCTTGGATGCGGTGAGCATCCTTATCTTCTCGCGGCTTCCCTCGGCGTAACCTGGTCGTTGCGCGCTCGCAGGTGGTTCGCATGGCTCAGCGTCGGATTCTTTGGGTACAGACGGGAAGTAGCCGTGGCTCTGCGTTTGCCGGTCCTCCGCAACTTCTAAATTCTGCGGACCTCGATGCCGTTTATTCCGTGTCCGAGGTTTCTCCCCAAGCTCTCGTCTCTGCCGCTCCGGATCTCATCGTCGTCTCGCACACCGATGATCGGGCCGCTGCCCTCCGCGCCGTTCGCAATGCCCGCGCCTTGTGCGCAAGCGTGCCAATCCTTTTCCTCGCTGACGAAAGCTGCGAATCTCTGGCCATCGATGCGTTCCACGTCGGCGTTACCCGTTATCTCCGACCTCCTTGGACCGCTTCGCAATGGACCGAAGCCGTCAGCGAAATCACCGGCGGCGTCGAAGCCCCTGTCTCTTCGCCGGAAGACCGCGATCTCTTAAACGGAACTTGTCCTTTTGTCGGCAACAGCCCTGCCATGTGCGAACTTCGAAGATACATTCGTCGTATCGCCCTTTCCGACACCAATGTCTTAATTACCGGTGAAACCGGAACCGGGAAGGAGCTGGTCGCCCAGCTCATTCACGAAAATAGCGCTCGCCGCTACCGGCCCTTTGTTTGCCTTAATTCCGCAGCGATTCCTGATTCCCTCATCGAAAGCGAACTCTTCGGCTATGAGCGCGGCGCCTTCACCGGCGCTCAGTCGCCCTACGACGGCAAACTTGCGGCGGCTCATCGTGGCACCGCCTTCCTCGACGAAATTGGCGACATCAGCCCTTCCGTCCAAGCCAAGATTCTTCGCGCCGTCGAGAACAAGCGCATCTACCGTCTCGGCAGCAGCCAGGGCCAGGATCTCGATATTCGCGTTCTCGCCGCTACCAATCGCGACCTCGAGTCCGCCGCCCAGCACAGCGGCTTCCGCAGCGACCTATACTTTCGTCTCAACGTCTTGCGGATTGAAATTCCACCCTTGCGCGAGCGCGTCGAAGACGTTCCTCCCTTGGTCGACCACTACATCCGCCATTTCAATGTCAAATTCGCAAGAAACGTAGCGGGGCTTCGGCCCGGCTCTTTGGACCTTCTCTCGACCTACCAGTGGCCCGGCAACGTCAGGGAACTCCGCAACTTGATGGAGGTCGTCTTTGTAAACTTGCCGCGCACCGCGGAAGGTGTCGTCGATCTGCCCGTCGAAGTTTTTCGCCAATTCTCAAAATCTCTCCCATTCCGAACCACAGAACGAACCAGGTTGCTGCGCGTCCTCAGCGCTTCCAACTGGAACAAGACCGACGCGGCCAAAGCGCTGCACTGCTCGCGGATGACCCTATACCGAAAAATGAATCGCTATAAGGTGAGCTCACCTTCGCTCGACCTCCCACGCTGAATGTGACCCTCCAACGGGTTAACGGTGCCTCGAGATGTTCTCAAACGCCAGTCGATTGCGACTTCCTACACCTGAGGTGGGCGCTTCCCGCCAATTCCGCCCGGGAAGGATTGCTGTCAGAGTCTCTTCTAGTAGGGAAATGATGCTCGATTGTGACATAACTGTGCCATGAAACCTGCGCAGCCTGCTAAAACTGACTTCCTTGACGATGTGCGTTTGTTGATTCTACGCAAGTTACTTAAACTAAAGGAGTACGGGGCAAATCCGGCTTACAGGCCCGTCCGCCATTTTTCAAGAGCTTACGAGGATTCTCACGGTTGTCTAACCGTGCTCTCTAGCTATCGTGTGCCGCACACACCTGGGGAAGACAACCTGGCTTCGCGAAGGATCTGATGGGTCCCTCGTGGTCCGTTCCTCTCGGCGATTTGTGTACAACTTGTGTACAAGAAGGCGGGTTTGAAGGGCCTGAAATTGGACCTAAGCAACGCAGAATCAACAACAGACTCTTGAGCTACAGGCCCCAACATCGCGGGGGAACCGTTCACAAGTATCTCATTGTACAGTGGCTTAGCGTATTTCGCAAATGTGCGGAATCTCCGCTTCGGTACAAGACAGCAACTTTTCCAATCCACTTACTGTGCACGATCTCCAAATCACAGTTGCGTCCATCTTGGAATGAATTGTCCACGGAGCATCAAGATGCACTGGCTAAGCTGGAAAATGCAATGTTTTGGCCTAGTTCCAATCAACAAACAGAACCACCATGTGGGGAGCGCGAAGATAAACTCCGAGAAGGAGGAGCCATACCGTTAGGAAATTGGGCTTGAAACGGCTCCTAGTTCTCCGCCACCTGAGCCTATAACTCAAAACAATTCTCGGCCTGCTTCCCTCATCGGCTCGAAATTCCATTGAATCCGGTCGACCGCGATCGGGAGTACCGACCGTCTAACTTCCGCATTGCCGACCATCCGGGAGTCATCGTGTGGCGGCTTGAATCGAAATGCCGAGCGCGGCCCTGTTTGTGGGCAACCTACTTATCATTCCCTGCCAGATTGGCTGGAAAGTGTAAGAGAGTATCAGTTCGGCCCAGACGACATTGCCGCGGCCTTTTGCAACATCTCAAACGCACCCGCGTTTTTCGGGTTGAGCGCAAGTGAACGCCGGTAGTTGACGACCGCAAGATCGAAGCGTTTGCTATCCACGTACGCCTCCCCAAGGCTGTCATATGCATTCCAGGAGTCGGGATACCGTTCCGTGTTGAAGACAAGCAATGCGATGGCGTCTTCCAGCTTCTTGGCATTGATCATCTGATATCCAAGCGCATTCACAAAGCTTTCCGGGAGCTTGTCGCTAGGCTGGGAATGGCTTTTGAATCCACGGATTGCCTCCGTCGCTCCGCGTTCGCGCAGCATGTGCTGGAACTCCTTTTCCCACGCCGTGACTTGTTTGTAGCCCGGAACCGGCTCTTCAATCAGGTTCTGCAGTTCGCGGCTCTCAAACCAGCGGCCGCGCACCATCACACCCATCGGTTGCCGCATGTTCCGGACATCCAGCAGCGGGTTGGCCCCTAGCATGACTAGGTCAGCAGACTTGCCAGGTGCAATGGTTCCGAATTCGTCGGCCCCGGGCACATACTGATGGATGAACTGTCCCGGAGTTCGGGTAGCGGTCGAGAGCGCCTGGAAAGGGGTGAGACCCGCAGCCACAAACTGATCCAGATCCTCGTCCACAGAGGTTCCAGGGATCACGCCTGCCGGACTATCCGTGCCCGCGAGGAGCGGCACGCCTGCCTCAGACATTGCCAGCGTCAGTTTCTTCAAAGTCGCCAACTCCGGCACAAAGCGATCGGAAGGCTTTGAGGGCCTAGCTCCTAGCCAGTTCCCCCGGATGTCCGGTGGCAGAAAGTCTATATCCGGCTCAGCCAGTCGCTTGTCCAGGGTTTGGGGATCGGAAACCACCTTGGTCAGCACGGCAAAGAATGACAGGTTTGGAGTGACGTAGGCCCCGGAGCGACGCGTGAGTTCGACTGCCTCCGGGATGCGCGCATCGTCAGGCTTGTCTTGAAAGTACGTTTTATAGTATTCCTCGGCGTGAGCGATCATGACCTGCCCCTGGGCGAGGCTCTTCTCAAGCCCGACTGATGTCGGAATGTGGCCTACGGCCGCGATATTTTGCCTTTTCGCCTCGTCCAACACTGCCACATAGATGCCTGGTTGCAGCCGCGAGTACACCTTGATGAAGTCATATCCAATAAGCTTCGCGCGGGCCACCGCGGCGCGTGCGTCACTCTCGCACAGCGCAACGTATTCCGGCCCAGGATCACCGGGGCCGTCAATCATGAAAGCGGCGAAGACTCGTGGACCCACAACCGTGCCCTTGCGTATCTCATCGCGAGTGGCGGTAACGAATTCCGGCGACGCCAGCCCCATGTTGAGCACCGTCGTGACTCCGGCAGCCAGAAATAGCGGCAGCATTTCTTTCCGATCCACGTGCGTGTGCATGTCGGCCATGCCCGGCATCAGGAACTTATCCCGTCCGTCAATGACGACCGTCCCAGGCGGCAGATGCACCAAGCTTGTGGGACCGACGTCAGTGATCTTGCCGCTCCGAACGAGAACAGTTTGGTGCGGGAGGACACGTTCCGTGTCCATCGGGATCACCGAAATATCTTGAAAGGCAATTAGCCTGTCATTAGAGGCTGGTTCACGTACCGACTGACTCCGCGCCGGGATTGCTAGCGCCAAAGCTGCCACGACAGCAATCACACCAAATCTTGATTTCATAAGATCGAATGCCACCCTTCTGAGCGTATTTTTCTGGACCAA
>Ga0137396_10000058_pt1 | contig 37782 bp, 37 predicted proteins | sample czc16metaG_FD_108284 | JGI IMG/M metagenome (GOLD analysis project Ga0137396, IMG submission 108284) | Vadose zone soil microbial communities from Angelo Coast Range Reserve, California, USA - czcobulk3.16 metaG | ecosystem: Environmental > Terrestrial > Soil > Vadose zone | place: USA...
CACGCTCGGCGAGCTGCGCATCGAGGCGCTCGCGGTCGGCGGCCGATAGAAGCCCGGCGTAGTCGTTCACGCGAGCGCTCGGCGCCGAGGGCAGGACGAGGGCGGCGACGAGGAGGAGCGGGAGCAGCGGCCTAGAACTTCACTTTGGGGGCCGTCGCCGCGTCCTGGGCCGCCCCGAAGAACGCCTTCTGCTGGAAGCCGCTGATCCCCGCGACGATCGAGCCGGGGAAGAGGCGTACGCTCGTGTTGTAATCGCGCACGGCCTCGTTGTACTTCCGGCGCTCCTGGGTGATCCGGTTCTCGGTGCCTTCGAGCTGCGATTGCAGCGCGAGGAAATTCTGATTCGACTTGAGGTCCGGGTAGCGCTCGACGGCCACGAGGAGACGACTCAGAGCGCCGGAGAGCTGAGTCTGAGCCGCCTGGAAGCGCTCGAGCGCCTTCGGATCGTTGAGCGCCTGCGGCGTCAGCTGGATCGATGTCGCGCTCGCGCGCGCCCTCGTGACCTCCTCCAGCACCGTGCGCTCCTGCGTCGCGAAGCCCTTCACGGTCTCGACGAGGTTCGGGACGAGGTCGGCGCGGCGCTGGTAGACGTTCTGCACCTGCGCCCACTTCTCGTTGACGCCCTGCTCGAGCCGGACGAGCTGGTTGTTGATCGACACCGCCCAGAGGACGACGCCATCCACGACGACGGCGACGACGACGAGGGCGATCAGGAGGCCGCGCGCCATAGCCGGCCCCGATTATATACTTGGTGACCCGGCGCGACCCTTCGAATCGAGACGGAGGTTCCCATGGCGACCTACGTGAGCCTCATCAACTACACGGACCAGGGCATCCGGAACGTGAAGGAGAGCCCCAAGCGCGTCGACGCCGCCAGGAAGCTGCTCAAGGACTTGGGCGGCGAGCTGAAGGCGTTCTACCTGACGATGGGGACCTACGACATCGTGACGGTCGCCGAGGCGCCGAACGACGAGACGGTCGCGAAGTTCGTCCTCGTGTTGGCCTCGGGAGGCAACGTCCGCACACTGACGATGAAGGCCTTCACCGAACCCGAGTACCGGAAGCTCATCTCGACGCTGTAGAGCGTCTCCGGCAGGCCGGCCACGATGGGAGCCCGTCTGGCGCCGCCCGAGACAGTGGTACACTGCGCGCCGTGACGGCGGAACGGCTGGCCGACTATCGCGTCAAGGCGCGGAACACCTCCGAGAGCTCCGAGAACAAGATCCACGACGACGCCGTGGCCCGCCGGTACGGCTTCCGCGGGGGCCTCGTTCCGGGCGTCACCGTCTACGCCTACATGACGCGCCCGCTCGCCGAGGCGTTCGGCACCGGATGGCTCGAGCGCGGCACGGCGAGCGTGAGGTTCATGAAGCCGGTTCTCGATGGCGAAGAGCTCACGGTGTCGGGGGCGGTGACGACGCGCGACGAGCGCGGCGCGACGACCGCGCTCACCGCGTCCACGGCGAGCGCGGGTGAGTGCGCGGTGCTGACGGCGACCGTCCCCGCCGGCACCCCGACGCCGGTGAATCTCGCGCTCTATCCGGCCGCGCCGCTGCCGGCCGAGCGCCCGGCCGCCACGCGCGTCTGCCTCGACGCGCTCACGACGCTCGGCACGCCGGTCAACACCTACGACGAGGCGCGTGCCGCCGCGTATCTCGAGAAGGTCGGCGACGCGCTCGCGCTCTACCGGGGCGCCGGCGGCCGGGTCCATCCGGCATTCTTCCTCGACCAGGCCAACCGCGCGCTCGACCGGAACCTGACGCTGGGGCCGTGGATCCACGCCGGCAGTGTGGTGCGCCACCTCGGCGGCGCGCGCGTCGGCGAGACGCTCGCCACGCGCGGCCGCGTGCGCTCGCTCTTCGAGAAGAAGGGACGCGAGTTCGTCGAGGTGGACCTGGTCATCGTCGCCGGCGCGCGCGCGCGGCCGGTCGCCCACGTCCTGCACACGGCGATCTACCGGCTCCCGCCGCCCGCGGCCGGTTAAGGCGGTCGGGCCCGCGCTCATTTGATTCGCACCGTCCCGCATGCTAGAAACGCTCATTCCCCGCGAGGAGGCGGACGATGGACCTGAATCCCACCGCTGAGGACCGCGGCTTCCGGAGCGAGGTCCAACGCTGGCTCGAGGCCAACGTCCCCGAGGACGACCCGAAGACGCTCGACGAGCGCAAGGCCTGGCACCGGAAGCTCTACGAGGCCGGGTACGTGGGGATGCTGTGGCCCAAGGAGTACGGGGGCTGGGGCCGGACACCGATGCAGCAGGCGATCGTCCAGGACGAGATGGCGCGCCTCAGCGCGCCGCCCGCCATCAACGGCCTCGGCATCGGGTTCATCGGCCCGACGATCATCGTCCACGGCACCGACTGGCAGAAGCAGCGATACCTCAAGCCGATGCTGACCGCCGAGGAGATCTGGTGCCAGCTCTACTCGGAGCCGAACGCAGGCTCGGACCTCGCGAGCCTCAAGACGCGCGCCGATGACCAAGGCGACCATTTCCTCGTCAACGGTCAGAAGATCTGGACGTCGAGCGGGGCCATCGCCGACTGGGGGATCCTCCTCGCCCGCACGGACTCGAAGGCGGCGAAGCACAAGGGCATCTCGTGCGTCCTCCTTCACATGCGCCAGCCCGGCGTCGAGGTGCGCCCGCTCAAGCAGATCACCGGCTCGTCGCTCTTCTCCGAGGTCTTCATGACCAACGCGCGGGCCGAGAAGCGCGACCTCATCGGCGGCCTGAACCAGGGCTGGGAGATCGCGCAGACCACGCTCGGCTGGGAGCGCGGCGCCAACTCGCTCGGACGCGTCACGCGCTACGCGGTCGCGTTCAACCAGCTCGTCCGGGCCACGAAGGAGCTGCGGCGCGGCGGCAAGCCCCTCCTCGAGGACGCGGCCGTCCGCGCGAAGCTGGGGAAGGTCTACGCCGAGCTCGAGGTCCAGCGCTACGCCGCGCTGCGGGTGCTGTCGGCGCTGCAGAACAGCGACTCACCGGGCGCCGCATCGTCCATCACCAAGCTCTCGTACACGGAGTTCGAGAAGCGCTACTTCGAGCTGGCGCTGGAGATCCTCGGCCCGTACGGCCAGCTCGTCTCCGCGCGCGAGGAGTTCGAGGAAATCGACACGTCCTCGGGCGAGCCCGGCACCTGGGCGACCGCATTCCTCTGGTCCCGCGCCGGCACGATCTACTCCGGCTCCTCCGAGATCCAGAAGAACATCATCGGCGAGCGCGTGCTCGGCCTGCCCAAGGAAGTGCGCGCCGACCGTCTGAAGGCCTGACGCCATGGATTTCTCGTTCACCTCCGATCAGCAGCTGCTGAAGAACTCCGCACGCGCGTTCCTCGACGAGCACGTGAAGCCCGCGACGGTGCGCGTCCTCTGGGACGACCCGCGCGGGGAGAGCGACACGATGTGGAAGGAGATCGCCCAGCTCGGCTGGCTCGGTCTCTCGCTCCCCGAGGCGTACGGCGGCAGCGGCCTCGGCATGGTCGAGACCGCGCTGCTCCTCGAAGAGATGGGGCGGGCGGCGTACCCGGGCCCGTACTGGCCGACCGTCCTCGCCGCGACGGCGATCGAGCTCGCCGGGAGCGAGGCCCAGAAGAAGCGCTGGCTCTCTGCCGTCGCGACCGGCGACGCGCGCGCGACGCTCGCCTTCCTCGACACCGAGCTCGACTGGCGCCCGGAGGCGGCGCAGGCGCGGGCCGAGAAGACGGGCCAGGGCTGGGCGCTCTCGGGCAGGAAGCGGTTCGTCCCGTGGGCCCACGTCGCCGACGTCCTCCTCGTGCCCGCGAAGACGCCGGACGGGCTCACGCTCTTCATGGTGGGCCCCACGGCCGCGGGGCTGACGCTCGAGCCCGCCCCGGTGATGGACCTGGCCACGCGCCTCGTCCACGTCACGCTCGACAGGACGCCTGTCGCGGCCGACGCGGTGCTCGGCCGTCCCGGTCAGTCCGGGCCGCTCCTCGACGCGCTGCTGCGACGTGCCGCGGTCGGCGCTGCGGCGGAGATGCTCGGCGCCGCGCGCCGCTGCCTCGACATGGCGGTCGGCTACGCGAAGGTGCGCGAGCAGTTCGGCCAGCCGATCGGCTCCTTCCAGGCGATCCGCCACAAGTGCGCCGAGATGCTGCTCGAGGCGGAGAACTCGCACGCCGCCGTTTACTATGCCGCGTGGGCGCTCGACGCGAAGGCGGAGGACGCCGATCTCGCGGCGTCCGTCGCGAAAGCCTACGTCGGCGACGCCACGCGCAAGGTGTGCGGCGAGGCGATCCAGGTGCACGGGGGCATCGGCTTCACGTGGGAGTACGACCTCCACCTCTACTTCAAGCGCGCCAAGGCGCTGGAGTCGATGTACGGAGACGGCGACTACCACCGCGAAGCGATCCTCCGGCGCGTGGCGGTCTAGGCCCCGGCCGCGCCGACGCCGTGGGCGCCCCGCCGCTCGACTCGGTCCGCGTCGTCGACCTCACGAGCTACATCGCGGGCTCCTACGCCGCGATGCAGCTCGCGGACATGGGCGCCGACGTGGTCAAGGTCGAGTCCCTCGAGGGCGACAGCTTCCGCGAGCTCCCCGGTTTCTTCGGCTGGAACCGCGGCAAGCGCTCGATCGCGGTGAATCTCAAGACGCGGGACGGGTGTCTGATCGTCGAGAAGCTCGCCGCGCGCGGCGACGTGTTCATGGAGAACATGCGCCCGGGCGTCGCCGACCGGCTCGGCGTCGGCCACAGGCACCTCTCCTCGCTCAATCCCCGCCTCATCTACTGCTCGATCACCGCGTTCGGCTCGACCGGCCCGGGGACCGAGCGCCCGGGCTTCGACCCGATCTTTCAGGCGCTCGGCGGCCTCATGACGCTCCAGGGCTTCGGCGGGCCGCCGCAGTATCTGCGCACGGCGCCGACCGACTACTACACGGCGGCGGTGGCGACGCAGGCGATCCTGGCCGCGCTCTTCGCGCGCGAACGCACGGGCCGGGGACAGCGCGTCGAGACCTCCCTGCTCCGGGGCGTCATGGCGCTCCAGGCGGGCGTTGCGGTGGACTATCCGTCGAAGCCGACGCTCATCCGCGACAACCCGACCTACCGCCTCTACCAGGCGGGCGACGGCGAGTGGTTCTTCCTCGCCGTCGGCAACCAGGCCTTCTGGACGAAGCTCTGCAAGGCGCTCGACCTCGAGCAGCTGGCCGATGACCCCCGCTTCGCCTCGTGGCTGCTGCGCCTCGAGAACAACCAGGCCCTCCTGCCGCTCATCGAGGCGAAGTTCAAGTCCGAGCCGCGAGCCCACTGGCTCGAGCTGCTCGCGAAGCACGACATTCCCGCGGCGCCCGTGCAGACGGTTGCCGAGTTCATGGAGGACCCGGCGGTGCGCCACCACGACCTGATGCACGAGTATGACCATCCCGAGGTCGGGCGCCTCCGGATGATGGGCCAGCCCCTCGTCTTCGACGACACGCCGACACGTGATCCCGGACCACCGCCGACCCTCGGCCAGCACACGGAGGGCGTCCTGAGGGAACTCGGTTACTCGGACGCGGAGATCGCCGACCTCCGGCGGCGCCGCGTCCTCGGAGGCCCGGCGCAATGAGCGACGCGCGCCGGGCTCAGGCCACCCACGGTGCACGCCGGCCTCGCGGACCCCGCTACCAATGAGCGACGCGCGCCGGGCTCAGGCCACCCACGGTGCACGCCGGCCTCGCCGACCCCGGTACCAATGACCTACGAGACGATCGTCTGGGAGGTCGCCGAGGGCGTCGCGACGCTCACGCTGAACCGCCCCGACGTCCACAACGCGATGAACGAGACCATGCGCGCGGAGCTCGTGTCCTGCTTCGGCGCTCTCGTCGGGAACGACGCGGTCCGCGTGGTCGTCGTCGCGGGCGCGGGCGAGCGGGCGTTCTCGGCCGGGGCCGACATCCGCGAGTTCGTGGCCCCGCAGGTGCCGGTGAGGTTCCGTGAGACACGGCGCCGCCTGGACTTCCGTCAGCTCATCGACCGCTGCCCCCAGCCGATCATCGCCGCGATCCGCGGCTACGCCTTCGGCGGCGGCCTCGAGCTCGCGCTCGCGTGCGACATCCGCATCGCCGGTGACGACGCGCGGCTCGGTCTCACCGAGGTCGACCTCGCGATCATCCCGGGCGGCGGCGGCACGCAGCGGCTGCCGCGGCTGGTCGGGCGCGGCAAGGCGCTCGAGATGATCCTCACCGGGGCGCGCATCGACGCGCGTGAGGCGCTGCGGATCGGCCTCGTCGAGCGCGTCGTGCCCGCCGCCGACGTCAAGACGGCGGGGCTCGAGCTGGCGCGGACGCTCGCCGCCAAGGCGCCGGTGGCGCTCCGTTACGCGAAGGAGGCGGTCGTGAAGGGACTCGAGCTGCCGCTGGCCGACGGCCTCAGGCTCGAGAACGACCTCGCGACGCTCCTCCGCACGACGGAGGACCGGATCGAGGGCGCGAAAGCCTTCCTCGAGAAGCGCCCGCCGCGCTTCACGGGCACCTAGCGCGTTGCCGTTCGCGTACTACACGCGTCTCACGCGAGGCCAGCAGGCGGTCTACCGGAAGAGCGACGCGATCACCGAGATCCGGCTCGAGCGGCCCGAAGCACTCCAGCCCCTCGTCGGCGTGCTCGACGGCGCGCTCAAGGCCGAGGAGCGCGACGCCGTCCAGCGGGCGAGCCAGGCGCTGATCGCCGCGCTGTGCGCCGCGATGGCGCTGCCGTCCGTGCGCGTGGAGGTGCTCGCCGCGCGGCCGCATGCGCGCTGGGGCGAGCTCCACGGTCTGTACACGAGCGAGCCAGGCCGCCCGCCCCGCATCCAGCTCTGGATGCGCACGGCGAAGCAGAAGCGTGTGGTAGCATTCCGCACGTATCTCCGGACGCTGCTGCATGAGGTCGGCCACCACGTGGACTACGCCGGTCTGCGGCTCCGGGACTCCTTTCACACGGAGGGTTTCTACAAGCGCGAGTCGAGCCTGTTCGTGCAGCTCGTGCCCGGAAGGAGAGCCACCATGCATACGATGGCCGAGTACGCCAAGCAGCCGATCGCAGCCCGCCTCGCCCGCTGCGAGCGCACCCCCGACGAGCTCGCCGCCGCGTTCCGAGGCCAGAGCGAGGCCGTGCTTTCGAAGCGCCCGGACGGAAAGAACTGGGCGGCCAAGGAGGTCGCGTGCCATCTCCGCGATACCGAGGAGTTCTTCCTCCACGTGCTCAAGGTCGTCGCGGCGCAGGACGGCGCGAAGCTCCCGATCCCCGACTCCGACAAGATCGCGGCCGAGCGCGAGTACCTGAAGGCGGACGCCGCGGCGGTCGTGGAAGAGTTCCGCCGCCGGCGCGGCGAGTCACTCCGCGCCCTGCGCGGGCTCAGCGCCGAGCAGTGGAAGCGGTCGGGGACCCTCGGGACCAACCCGATGACGCTCGACGCGCTCGTGGCGCTCTGGGCCTGGCACGACGACAACCACCTCGACCAGCTGAAGCGCGCCCTCGAAGGCAAGGCGTGAGCCGAGGGCGCCGGCCGGACGTCGGCTCGGCCGCGGCGACCGCGACGCGCGGCTACTCGCCGGTCTGCTGCAGGAGCTTTGCGACCAGCCCGGTCCAGCCCGTCTGATGGCTCGCGCCGATGCCGGCGCCGTCGTCGCCGTTGAAGTACTCGTAAAACAGGATCAAGTCGCGCCAGTGTGGGTCGCGCTGGCACTTCTCGGTGCCACCGTAGACCGGTCGCCGCCCGTCGCCGCCGCGGAGGAAGATCCGCGTGAGCCGCCGCGACAGCTCGGCGGCCACCTGCCAGAGGTTGAGCTTCGTCCCCGAGCCCGTGGGACAGTCCACCTCGAGGCCGTCCCCGTAGAAATAGTGGAGCTTCTGAAGCGACTCGATGAGGAGATAGTTCACCGGGAACCAGATCGGGCCCCGCCAGTTCGAATTGCCCCCGAAGAGGCCACTCGCAGACTCGGCCGGCTCGTAGTCCACGCGGTGCTCCGTGCCGTTCAGTTCGAGCACGTACGGATGGTCCTTGTGGACGCGCGAGACCGCGCGCACGCCGTACGGCGAAAGGAACTCCGCCTCGTCGAGCATGTAGCCGAGCACCCGCGGAAGCTGCTCGCGCGACACGACCGCGAGGAGCCGCCTCTGCCCCACGCCGGGCTTCGCGATGATCTCGACGTGCTCGCGGAACTCTGGATGGCTGTCGATGAACCATTGCATCCGCCGCTTGAAGCCGTGAAGCTTGTCCACGACCTCGGGCTCGAGCGTCTCGACCGCGAAGAGCGGGATGAGGCCGACCATCGAGCGCACCTTCAGCCGGCAGGCCTGGGCTTCGGTGCGGAGGACGTCGTAGTAGAAGCCATCGCCCTCGTCCCAGAGGTCGAGGGTGTGCATCGCGTGGGCGATGTAGACGAAGTGCTCGAAGAACTTCGAGGCGACGTCCTCGTAGGCCGGGTCCTGGTTGGCGAGCTCGAGCGCGATCGCGAGCATGTTGAGGCAATACATCCCCATCCACGAGGTGCCGTCGGACTGCTCCATCTGAGCGCCCCCCGACAGTGGCGCCGAGCGATCGAAGACCCCGATGTTGTCGAGGCCGAGGAAGCCGCCCTGGAACACGTTCTTGCCTTGGGCGTCCTTGCGGTTGACCCACCACGTGAAATTCAGCAGCAGCTTGTGGAAGACGCGCTCGAGGAAAACGCGGTCGCCCCGGCCGCGGATGCGTCGCTCGATCCGGTACACTCGCAGCGCGGCCCACGCGTGGACCGGCGGGTTGACGTCCCCGAACGCCCACTCGTACGCCGGAATCTGGCCGTTCGGGTGCATGTACCACTCGCGCAAGAACAGGATGAGCTGGGCCTTGGCGAAGTCGGGGTCGACGAGCGCGAGCGGGATCGTGTGGAACGCGAGGTCCCATGCCGCGTACCACGGGTACTCCCACGTGTCCGGCATCGAGATCACGTCCTCGTTGTAGAGGTGGAGCCATTCGCGGTTCCGCCCCCGCCACCGCTCGGGCGGCGGCGGGGGTCCCGCGGGATCGCCCTGAAGCCAGCGCTGGACGTCGTAGTGGTAGAACTGCTTCGACCAGAGAAGCCCCGCGAACGCCTGCCGCATCACGCGTTTCGCGTCGTCCGAATGGCCCTTCGGGATCACCCTCGCGTAGAACTCGTCGGCCTCGGCGATCCGCTGGGCGAAGACGGACTCGAACTCCCGTCCGAGCGCGTCGCCCGGGATCGGCGCGTTCGTGAGCCGGAACCGCGCGCTCGTGCTCGTGCCGGCGGCGAGCGTGAGCCGGTGGTACGCCGCCGCCTTCGTGCCGACACCGGCCGGGTTGACCGCATCCTTCCTCCCCTCGACGACGTAGCGACCGATGCCGTCCTTGACGTACGGGCTCGCGTTCGGGCGGCCCCAGAGGCGCTCGGCGTTCGTGTCGTTCTCGGTGAAGAGGAGCTCGGGCGCGCCTCCGCAGTAGAACCATCGGCTGCCGAGCGCCGGGTGCTCGCCCTCGATCGTCACGTGGCCGACCCCCGGGCGCCCGGCTCGGAGCTGCGGGCGCTCGGGGCCCGCCGCGTCCCACGCCCAGGTGTTCCGGTACCAGAGTGTCGGGACCAGGTGGAGCTCGGCCGGTTCGCGGCCTCGGTTCGTCGCGGTGACGCGCACGAGGACGTCGTCGGGCGCCGCCTTCGCGTACTCCACCGTCACGTCGAAGTAGCGGTCGTCGTCGAAGACGCCCGTGTCGAGAAGCTCGTACTCGGGCGCCCCCCGGCCCCGCCGCCGATTCTCCTCCACCAGGGTCGCGTATGGGAACGCGGCCTGCGGGTACTTGTAGAGGAACTTCATGTATGAATGCGTCGGCGTCGAGTCGAGGTGGAAGTAGTACTCCTTCACGTCCTCGCCGTGGTTACCCTCGGCCCCCGTGAGGCCGAACAGGCGCTCCTTCAGAATCGAGTCGTGCCCGTTCCACAGGGCCAGGGCGAAGCAGAGGCGGCCGTGGTTGTCGGTGATGCCGCCGATCCCGTCCTCGCCCCAGCGGTACGCGCGCGACCGGGCGTGGTCGTGCGGGAAGTACTCCCAGGCGGTGCCGTTCGGGCTGTAGTCCTCGCGCACCGTGCCCCATTCGCGCGCGGCCAGGTAGGGGCCCCAGCGCCTCCAGTGGGCGCTCCGCTCCCGGGCCTCCTGGAGCCGTGCCTCCTCGGCTGTGACGCCACGTCGCCCGGCCATGGCGCGCTAGCGGAGGCTCTGCGCCACGTGCGCGGCGCCGAGGAGCGCCGCCCCCGGCTCGAGGACGAGCGAGACCGGGATCGACGCCATCAGCGAGGCCAACCGTCCCTTGTCGCAGAACGCGGTGACGAACGTCCCGTCGGTGAGCTTCGGACGGATCTTCGGCCCGATGCCGCCGCCGATGAAGACGCCGCCGACCGCGAGCGCCTTGAGAGCGAGGTTGCCCGCCTCGGCGCCGTAGATCGACGCGAACATCCCGAGCGCCTGGACGCAGTGCGGGTGGCCGCCCGCGAGCGCCACGTCGGAGACGACGGCGCTCGGGTCCTCGCGCTCGATACGTTCGCGGAGCCACGCGGGCTCCGGCACGCCGCTCGTGTCGCGCAGGAACCGGTAGATGTTGAAGAGCCCCGGGCCCGAGAGCAGCCGTTCGTAGCTGACCCGCCCGAACTCCTTCCGGAGGAATTTGAGCAGCTCCACCTCGACGTCGGTACGCGGCGCGAAATCCGCGTGGCCGCCCTCGGAGCCGACGACGACGTGGCGTTCGCCGTTCCAGATCAGCAGCGCCTCGCCGAGCCCCGTGCCGGCAGCGACGAGAGCCATGTTGCCCGCCCGTGCCGCGCCCGGCTGGAGCGTCGCCAGCGACGACGGCGGCAGCGCGAGGACGCCATAGCCCGTGGCCTCGAGGTCGTTAAGGAGCCTGACGCGCGTCGCCGGGATGCTGGAGGCGAGCGTCGTCTCGTCGAGGACCCATGGGAGGTTCGTCGTGAGGGAGCGCCCGTTCACCACGGGTCCGGCCACGCCGAAGCACGCCGCCTCGACCACGCCGCGGGGCGCGTCGGCGAGAAAGCGCGCGACGGCCCCCTCGAGCGCAGAGAACTCGCGGCTCGGCAGCGCGGCCTCGTGCACGAGCGCGAGCGCGCCGCGCCGCACCTCGTAAAGCGCGAGGGCGGTCTTCGTGCCGCCGACGTCCCCGGCGAGGATCATGCCGGCCCGGCCCGCCCCCCGCGCTACCCCCCCGACGCCCGCTCGACGTGGCCGCCGAACTTCTGGCGCATCGCCGAGAGGACCTTCTCGGCGAAGGTGTGGTTCTGCCGCGATCGGAAGCGGACGTAGAGCGAAGCCGAGAGCACGTCCGCCGGGACGCCCTCTTCGATCGCGGCCATGATCGTCCAGCGCCCCTCCCCCGAGTCGGCGACGATGCCCGTGTAGTTCGAGAGCGTCGGATTCTCGACGAGCGCCTGTGCGGTGAGGTCGAGGAGCCAGGACGCCACGACGGAGCCGCGCCGCCAGACCTCGGCGATGTCGGCGATGTTGAGGTCGTAGCGCAGATCGGCGTCGAGGTCCTTCGAGCTCGCGTTCCTGAAGATGTCGAACCCTTCGGCGTAGGACTGCATCAGCCCGTACTCGATGCCGTTGTGGATCATCTTGACGAAGTGGCCGGCGCCCGACGGGCCGCAGTAGAGGTAGCCGTGCTCGGCGGTGCTGCTGACCTCTTCGCGTCCCGGCGTCCGCGGCACGGTTCCCACGCCGGGCGCGAGAGTCCGGAAGATCGGGTCGAGCCGCTCGACGACCTCTCGCTCGCCGCCGACCATGAGGCAGTAGCCGCGCTCGAGCCCCCAGACACCGCCGCTCGTGCCGACGTCCACGTGGTGGATCCGCTTCTCCCGGAGGCTCGCCATCCGGCGCACGTCGTCCTTGTAGAAGGAGTTGCCGCCGTCGATGATCGTGTCGCCGGGCTCGAAGCGCTTCGCGAGGTCGCCGACGACCTGCTCGGTCGCCTCGCCCGCGGGCACCATGACCCACGCGACGCGCGGCGGCTTCAGCTTCCCCACGAAGTCGTCGAGCGTCGTCGTGCCGGCGGCGCCGGCGCCCGCGAGCTGCCGGACCGCTTCGGGGTCTGTCGCGTAGGCGACGACCGCGTGGCCGCCTCGTATGAGGCGCCGCGCCATATTGCCGCCCATCCGTCCTAGCCCCACCATGCCGATCTGCATGATCTCCACCCTCCCCCTGCGGCGTTTACGCCGTCGCCTGGGCGACGGCGCTCCGCAGCGTCGCCAGCCCGCCCTTCACGTCCTTGCCGAGGTGGATCCGGAGCGCGCGGCGTCCGCGCTCGACGAGCACCTGGAAATCGCCCTGGGCCTGCGCGGCCTTCACGACGCCGAATGTGTACTTCTGGCCCGGCACAGGCACGTCCACTGCATCGTCGCACGTGATCTGGAGGAACACGCCGGAGTTCGGCCCGCCCTTGTAGGCCTGGCCCGTCGAGTGCAAGAAGCGCGGCCCGAATCCGAGACACGTCGCCACCCGATAGCGGTCACGGATCGTACCTCTGATCGCCCGGAGCTCGCGCTCGTGCTCGTCGCTCATCTCGACGTAGGCCAGGAGCGCGGCGTAGTCTCCGGCCCCGAGCCGGCCGAGATGGTTCCGGAGGGCGGCGCGGAGATTCGGGTCGTCGACCCGCACCGCCGCCTGGGACGGCAGTGCGCCCGTCTTCTCGTACTCGTCGGTCAGCCGGCGCGTGGCGAGCTTGCTCGCCTCGACGTCGGGCTGGTCGAAGGGATTGACGTGGAGCATCGCGCCGGCCACCGCCGTCGCGAACTCCCACCGGAAGAACTCGGCACCGAGGTCGTACGGGTCGTCCACCGTGATTCGAACCAGCGGCTGGCCTGCGCGCTCGAGCGCCTCGACGCGGAGATCCTGCTCCGCGTCGGGCGCCGAGCTCAGCCGCAGGTAGACGAAGAACCGGTCGGCGCCGTAAACTCCGGGTGCGCCAACGGGCTCGCGATCGATCGGGATGAGCCCCTGGCCGCCCTTGCCGGTGGACTCGGCCAGGAGCTGCTCGAGCCAGGCGCCGAGACCCTGGATGCCGGGCGAGGCGACGAGTGTGGCCTTGTCGCGTCCGTTCTTGGCGAGCACGCCCATGACGATTCCGAGCGCGGCCCCGGGATTCTCCTCCACCGAGACACTCGCCGCGCAGGCGCGCGCCATCTCGGCCGCCCGGCCGAGGAGGCGCGCGACGTCGAGACCCATCACCGCGGCTGGCACCATCCCGAAGTCGGAGAGCGCCGAGTAGCGCCCGCCGATCGACGGCAGGCCGAAGAAGACGCGCCGGAAGCCATCGGCCTCGGCGACCCGCTGCATCTGCGACCCCGGGTCGGTGATCGCGACGAAGCGGCGCCCGACCTCCGCGGCACCGACGGTCGCCTTCACGCACTCGAAGAAGTGCTGCTTGAAGATGTTCGGCTCGAGCGTCGTGCCCGACTTGGACGCGACGATGAAGAGCGTCCGCGCGAGATCCACGGTCGTCTCGAGCGTCCGGACCTGCGCGGGATCGGTCGAGTCGAGGACGTGGAGCTCGGGCCAGCCGACGAGGCGGCCGAAGGTCATCCTGAGGACTTCGGGGCAAAGGCTCGAGCCGCCCATGCCGAGCACGAGGACGTGGCTGAGGCCAGCCTGCCTGACGTCTTCGGCGGCGCGGCGGACGTCGTCGACACGGCCGAGCTGCTGGTCCACGATCCCGAACCAGCCGAGCCACCGCGCCTCGTCGCGCCCGGTCCACAGCGTCGCGTCCCGCGCCCAGAGCCGGCCCACCTTCCCGCCATCCGCCCAGTCCTGGAGCGCGGCCTGGACCTTCGCCTCGAGATCGTCGGGAAGCCGGTAGCCCGGCGGCGTCATCGACTCCTCGCCTCGACGCGACGCGGCTCTCGGTCCACAGCGTCCTCCACACATGCTCGCCCGGGGTGAAGGCGAGCTTACTGCCTTTCGAGCGGGTCGTCCACGGAACACTACCCGATCTGGTGCCAGGCCCTGAGAGCCTCGGCTACCGACCATGCCTGGGCTATGGCGCCCCGCGGGGCAAAGGGCGGGTCGCCGTCGAAGACCTCCGCGACGGACCCGACGCCGTAGTCGCCGAGGTGGTCGGCGAGCGGGATCAGGAATGAGCGCGCGGTCTCGGCGTCGCCGTGGACCTTGAAGTGGGCGACGGCGAACGGCCCGAGCAGCCACGCCCACACGGTGCCCTGGTGGTAGGCGGCGTCCCGCTCCCGCGGGCCGCCGGCGTAGCGGCCCTGGTAGTGCGGGTGCTCGGGCGCGAGCGTGCGCAGACCATAGGACGTCAGGAGGTGGCGCGCGCACACGTCGACGACGCGGCGCTGGCGCTCGCGCGAGAGCGGGCTCTCGGGCAGCGCCACGGCGAGCAGCTGGTTGGGGCGGAGCGCATCGTCGTGGCCGTCGGGCCCGTCGAGCACGTCGTAGCAGTACCCCGCGCGCTCGTTCCAGAACCTCCCGAAGCCGACGTTCGCACGCGCGGCCGCGTCGTCCCACGGTTCCGCACGCTTCGCGAGCCGACGCGCGAACGCCGCCATCGCGCGGAGCGCGTTGTACCAGAGCGCGTTGATCTCTACCGGCTTGCCGGTCCGCGGCGTCACGACCCGTTCACCGACCTTCGCGTCCATCCAAGTCAGCTGGACCCCGGCCTCTCCCGCCGCGAGCAGGCCGTCGCCGGGATCCACCGCGATCCCGTGACGCGTCCCCTCCCGGTGACAGCGCACGATGTCCTCGAGGCGCGGAAAGAGCTCCCGCAGGAGCGCGTCGTCACCGGTCGCCGCGTGATAGGCGCGGATCGCCTCGACGTACCAGAGAGTCGCGTCCGCGGTGTTGTAGTCGGGAGGGCCGCTCGCGTCGGGGAAACGGTTCGGCAGCATCCCGTGGTCCACGAACCGTGCCCAGGTCGTGAGGATGCGACGCGCGAGCTCGGCGCGGCCGGTCACGAGCGTGAGGCCGGCGAGCGCGATCATCGTGTCGCGTCCCCAGTCGCCGAACCAGGGGTAGCCGGCGACGATGGTCGTCCCGTCGGTCCCGCCCGCGATCGATCGCGTCGAGATGAATTGATCCGCAGCCAGAACGAGCTGGGCGAGCCACGCGGGCGAGCGACGCGCGGCGGGCTGGGAGCGCCGCCAGCTCGCGAGCACTTCTTCCTCGTGGCGCACCCTCCGGCGCCGCGCCTGCTCGCCGTCGAGCGCGGGCGACGCCTCCGCGGAGAGCACGACCGTCAGCGCGCTGCCCGGTGCGAGCGACGCGCGGAGCGTGCCCGCGTGGAGGTGATCCTCCAGGGCGTCCAGCCCCCGCTCGCGCTCGCGGGGGAGGTCGAAGCGCTCGTACCAGGTGTGGGCGGCTTCGGCCGCTGCACCTTCGGCCAGGATCAGGAACGGCCGCGCGCCCTCGAACGCCAACACGCGGAGTCCGTGGTTCACGGTCGTCACGGCCATTCGCCAGCCGTCTCCGCGGCTGAGCGCGTGAGCGTCTCGATAGTTCACGAGCGCCTCGAGCGCGAGCGCCGCGGGCGCGCGCCCGCGGATCAGGCGGTACCGCACGTAGGTCGTGTTGGCGCCCTGCTCCATCCACACGCGCTTCTCGAGGAGCGCGTCGCCCACGGCATAGGTCCAGACGGGCGTGGCGCCTTCGAGCGCGAAGCTCTCGAGCGCTCGGAAGCCCTGCGGCGCGACCGTGCCGTCGGCCCAGCGGTTCGAATCGAGCGCCGTTGCGAGGCCATCGTACGCGACGGTCTCGCCGAGCTTGGCAACCAGGAGTGTTCGACCGTCCGGCGGGCGCAGGGCGGCGACGAGGAGGCCGTGGTAGCGCCGGGTGAGCGTTGCCGCAACGGTACCCGAGGCGAAGCCGCCGAGGCCGTTGGTGCAGAGCCACTCGCGGCGCTCGGCCAGATCGAGCTCGCCTGCGATTTCCCGCCCGAAGCGGATCATGCCCGGAGTCTAGCCGCGCCTGAAGGCCGGCGACAGCCGCCCGAGGGTGCCTGCGGCCTCAGAATTCGTGTGTTTAGGATGCATACCGCGACGCGAGGGATTCGGCAGAATCTCCGGGCAGGCCGCGCCCATCGCAATCATCAGGAGGGAACAGCCATGACGCAGATTCTGGCACTCGCGCTCATCAGCGCGCTGATCTTCCTCCCGCTCGGATTGCGGGCGTGGATCGATCGGAAAGAATCGCGGGCCGAGCAGATCGGCGCCGAGATCCGGGCCGCGGTCAACCGCAAGCTGCGCGGCGAGTCGCTGCTGTCGGTGCGGGTGACTCGTGAGGGCCTGTGGCATCCGGGCCGGGTGGTGCTGGACGCCCCGAAGGGGTACGAGGAGCTGACTCAGACCGTTTGGCCGACGGTCGTGAAGCGCCTTCCCGCGGACTATGAGCTCGTGGTGAAGGCCGGAAAGGACCTACCCCAGGCCGCCTGATCCGCCCCGGGAATTTTATTGACCCTCGGGCGGACCCGTGTCAAACTGCCTAAGGTTCTGGTGGGCTTGGTTGGTGTTTCGAAGTCCGAGATACACGCCGCGCGAGATCCAGTTCGCGCGGCGTTTTTGTTTGTCCGTCAATGTCGGCGGACAACACCGCCATCACGGCGGGTGCAAGAGGGGCAACGCCCCCGGAGGAAGGTTTCAGTCATGGCAACCGGAAAAGTGAAGTGGTTCAACGACGCGAAGGGTTTCGGCTTCATCACCCAGGAGGGCGGCGAGGACGTGTTCGTCCATTACAGCGCCGTCCAGGCCCAGGGCTTCAAGAGCCTGGCCGAAGGGGATCAGGTCGAGTTTGAGGTCACCCGCGGCCCGAAGGGGCTGCAGGCTGCGAACGTTCGCAAGGTATAGCGCGCCTTTCTGCTGACCGCCACCCACGCCGCGATCGCTCTGCTGGTCGCCGTCGGGCTCGCGGAAGCCGCGGTCTTCGCGACATCGGTGTACCTGCACCGGGCCCTCGCGCACCGGTCACTCACGGTCCACCCCGTCGCAGACGTCTGCTTCCGCACGGTCCTGTGGCTGACCACCGGGCAGCGCCCTCGCGAGTGGGTGGCGGTTCATCGGAAGCATCACACGTTCACGGACCAGGAGGGCGACCCGCACAGCCCGCGCCTGCTTGGTTTCTGGCGTCTCCAGCTCCTCAACGCCTACTACTACGCCAGGGAAGCCAAGAACCCGGAGACGCTCGAGAAGTTCGCGCCGGACATCCGGGAAGACTGGCTCGACCGGATGATCTTCTCCCGGGGCGTGGTCGGCCTGGTCGTCGGCACCACGCTCCTGTGCGTCCTGCTCGGGCCCTGGGCCGGGCTCGTCGCGGCCGGCGTGCACGGGGCTCTCTACGTCCTGGTCCTGGCGCCGCTCATCAACGTCCTCGGGCACTGGCGCGGCACCAGGAATTTCGAGAACACGGCGTTCAACTGGCGGAGCCTCTCGTGGCTGACGGGCGGCGAGAGTCTGCACAACAACCACCACGCCCACCCGCGCGCGGCGAAGTTCAGCGTGCGGCGGTGGGAGTTCGATCCGTCCTGGCTCGTGATCCGCGCCTTCATCGCGGTCCGGCTCGTCGCCGTCGTCGGTGCGTCCTCAAGCTCCGCTCGACCCTAGACCGGAGATCCGGATTGACGCGAGGGCGCCCGTGTGGCGTACATTCTTGCCATGCCGACCATGGACGAGTACGCGAAGCAGCCCGTCAGCGAACGCCTGAAGCGACTCGAGCGCACCGCCGATGAGCTCGCGGGTGTCATCCTCGCCCAGAGCGAGGCCGTCCTCGTCCGCCGTCCCGACGCGAAGAATTGGGCGGCGAAGGAAGTGATCTGCCACTTGCGCGACACCGAGGAGCTCTTCATGACGCGCTTCGAACAGATCGCCGCGATGGACGACCCCGGGCTCATGTCGCCCACCCCCGACCGTTGGGCCGAGGAGCGCCAGTACCTCCGGAACGACGTGGACGTCGCGCTCGCGGCGTTCAGGAAGCGCCGAGAGGAGTCGCTCGTGTACCTCAGGAAACTCGCGCCGGAGAGCTGGAAGCGCGGCGGCACCCACCCGCAGCGTGGACGCGTCACGGTCGACGACCTCGTCACGCTGATGGCGTGGCACGACGACAACCACCGCGACCAGTGTCAGCGCGCACTCGAGGGACGGGCGTAGCCGCCACCGGCGCTTGACGTCGAAGTCCCAGTTTCCCCGCGAGGGGACGCGGTTCCTGCTCTACCCGAAGCCGCGCATCGTGGAAGGCTTCGACAAGCCGCGGCTCGTTCACGTCGACGCGCGGCCCGGGAGCATCCGGCCGGGGCCGTCCGGCCGCCGCCTCTACGTGGCGGACGCGCGCAACAAGCAGCCCTACCGCGACACCGTCACGGGCGACTATGACTGGCGGCCGCCCTACCCGCGCGCCATGCCACGCTTCGACCCGGTCGCGCCCAATGCGCTCGGCCATTTCGACTCGGTCGTGCCGCGCTCGCGCGAGTTCTCGCAGGCGGCGCTGTACGCCTCGGCCGCCACCGTGATCGCGATCTGGGAGCACTACCTGGGCCGGCGGCTCGCCTGGGGCGTGCCGGGCCGGCCGCGCCGCCTCGAGCTCATCCCGAGGGTGACGAGGCTCGGCGACAACGCCTGGTCAGGCGACGGCTACATCGAGTGCGGCTTCGCCCACGGGGATCGCTCCCAGCCGTACGCCGAGGACTTCGACGTCGTCGCCCACGAGGTCGGACACCATTTCCTGAAGCGCGTGATCGGCGGGGCGCCCGCGGATCCACGGCGTCAGTTCGTGCACAAGTCCCACGAGGAGGCCGGCGCCGACCTCGTCTCGCTCGTCGCGGTCCTCCACTTCGACTACGTCGTGGCCAGCGTCCTCACCGAGACGCGCGGCAAGCTCTACTCGGTCAACCTGCTCTCCGAGATCGGTCAGTACCGGCTGGGGCGGAGCGGCCGCCGGCCGAGCCGCGTCTATTTCCACGACAAGACGGTCCGGGCCGTCGCGTCGGCCCTCGAGGCCCACGACCGCTACGTCTATGCCCAGCCCTTCCTCGGCGCCGCATTCGACATCCTCGTCGAGATCTACGAAAGTCATCTCGTGCGTCGCGGGCTCATCTCCGCCGCGCTCGCGGACCGTTCGACGCATGCCGCGGCCGTGCGCGACCCGTCGCTCCGTCGCGAGTTCGCCACGCGCTACCGGCTGAACCCCGACGGCTTCGGCGAGGCGCTGGGCGACGCCGCCGCCGACTTCGCGCGTCTGCTCGCGCGGACCTGGGTCCGGACGCGGCGCACGGGCGCGACCTTTTCCAGGGTGGCGGCCAACATGCTCGCCGCCGACCGCGCGCTCCACCGCGGCCGCTATCAGCGGGCCATCGGCCGCGCGTTCCGCCGTCGGAAGATTGTCGCGAGGGCGTGACGTCGGTGGGCGCGCGGCTCCTCGTGACCGGCGCCGGAACGGCGGCGGCGAGCAATCTGATCCGCGCCCTCCGGGCCGGTGACCGCTCGCTCGTGATCGTCGGCTGCCACTCGGATCGCTTCGTCCTCGCGAAATCTACTGCGGACCCCAACTACCTCACGCCCGCCCCGACCGATCGCGGCTTTCTCCGGGCGCTCGGCCGCGTGATCCGCCGCGCGCGCGTGGACCTCCTGACCCCGACCACCGACACCGAGGTCAGCGTCCTCGCGCGGCTCGGCGCGGGCATCCCCTGTCGCACGTTCCTCCCGCGCCGGCGCGTCGTCGAGCTGTGCCAGGACAAGTACCGCGTGAACCGGCGCCTCCGTGAGCGCGGCGTGCCGGCGCCCGCGACCTATCCCGTCACGAGCCTCCGGACGCTGGCGCGCGTATTCCGGCGCCTGCCGGCCCGCTCGCTCGTGTGGTGCCGGATCCGCGCCGGCAGCGGCTCGATGGGCGCTGCCCCCGTGCGGACGCTCGCGCAGGCTCGGAGCTGGATCGAATACTGGCGCGACATGCGGGGCGTGCCGCCGACGGCGTTCACGCTGTCGGAATACCTGCCCGGTCGCGACTTCTCCTGCCAGGCGCTCTGGAAGGACGGCGCGCTGATCCTCGTGAAGACGTGTGAGCGCCTCTCCTACTTCGGCGGCGGTGGTCACCCGAGCGGAACCTCGTCGGTCTCCCACCTCGCAAAGACCGTCTTCGAGCCGCGCGTCGTCGAGGCCTGCACGCGTGCGATCCGCGCGATCGACCCGCGGGCCTCGGGCACGTTCAACTTCGACCTGCGTGAGAACGTGGACGGCGTCCCGTGCATCACGGAGATCAACGCGGGGCGCTTCCCGTCGGGCAACCTCATCTACGACCTCACGGGGAGGCACAACCTGGCGGCGACGTTCGTCCGCCTCGCCCTCGGCCAGCCGGTCGAGCTCCGCGAGGAGTACGAGGCCGCGGAGGGCTGGTACAGCGTGCGGGACCTCGACACGCCTACGGGCATCTTCCGTGACGAGGAGTTGTTCGATAGGATCGAGGACGCGCGCGGGTAAAGGGCCCGTCGGTCCCGTCAGCACCCACACACAAGGAGGAGATGCGATGCCGTTCAAGGGACCCGAACTGAAGCGTGGGCAGAAGCGTCGAATCGTGATCGAGTTTCGAGGCCCGAAGAAGGGACACCAGCTGAAACGGCTCGCCAAGGCCGTGAGGGCGCTCACACGGAAGCACGGTCTCAAGCTGAAGAAGGGTCGTTAGACATCCGCGTCGGGCCCGAGTCCCTCGCGACGAAGCAGCCGCACGGGGATCGCGTGCACCGCGTCGAGGTCGTGGGACAACTCGACGCCCACGCCGCCGAGGCGTTCGCGCTCGAGATCCGGCGGCTGCTGAAGCGCTACGGCCGGGAGGTCACGAGCGTGCGGATCGCCGTCTCGAGGGAGCGCCGGAAGGCGCGGCTAGCGTAGGCGCGCGAGGGCCGCCTCGGCTTCTTCCAGCCAGTGCGTCATGCCCAGGTCCCGGAAGAGCGCCGCGGCGGCGCCGAGCTGGGCGCGCGCCTCGTCGCGATCGCCGGCCCGTGCGTGCAGCCGTCCGAGCGCCGCGTGGCAGCGACCCGCGAGCGGACGCATCTCGAGTAGCGTCGCCAGCTCGAGCGCCTCGGCCAGGCGGTCGTGCGCCACGTCCGACGCGCGCGTCCCGGAGTCCAGCGCGATCTCGCCCTCTAGCCGGAGCGCCCACGCCTCGTGGCCGCGCTCCTTGTGCTCCCGGGCGAGCGCGAGCGCGCCGGCCGCGCTGCCGAGCCCGTCGGCGACCCGACCGGCCGCGAGGTAGGCCTCGCCGAGGCACGTCAGCAACGGCGCGCGGCCGCCCGTGACGCGCATCGCGGCCGATTGCGCGGCGGCCTGCTCGAGAAGCGGCACGGCCGCGTCCACGCGCCCGGCCAGCACGAGGGCCTCACCCAGCGCCGAGGCGATCCGCGGGAACCAGAGCGAGAGATGCCAGCTCCGGCAGAGCTCGAGCCCGCGCTCCAGAATCGGGATCGCGGCCCCGAGAAGGCCCCGGCGCACGTACACGCTGCCGATCCCCGCGTACGCGGTCGCGCGCGTGAACGGGTGATCCACCGCCTCCGAGAGCCGCACCGCCTCGTCCCCCCGCCTGATCGCCTCCTCGAACTCGCCGATCTCGGCCAGGCTCCAGACGAGGTTGGTGCGCGAGTGGACCGACGGGAGCTGGGGGTAACCGAACAGCTCGCGCTCGCGATCCCCTTCGAGGGCCACGATGTTCTTCTGGAGGAAGGCGATGCCGGCGCGATAGTCGCCGCGCGCGTAGTGCGCCTGGCCGAGGTAGGTGTTCGCTCGGAGCTGGAGGACAAAGTCGCCGAGAGCCTCGGCGATCGTGAGCGCCTGTTGGCCGTACTCGAGCGCGCGCCCGTGGTCGCCCATGTAACGGAAGTAGTCGGCGAGCAGCGCTGACACGCGTCCGAGGCGTCGCTGATCGCCGAGGCTACGGGCAAGCGCCTCGGCGTCGCGCAGGCTCTCCAGGATCCGCCCGAACTCGCCGAGGGACTGGAGGGAATCCCGCAGGTCGAGCCTGAGGTCGATCGCCTGTGCGGTCTTCTCGCGGGTGTCGGGCACGTGAGCGAGTGCGACGAGCGCCCGCTCGTACGACGTGACGGCCTCCTGATGGGCGCAGCGTCTGAACGCCCGCTGGCCAGCCTGGTGCAGGTAGGCGAGCGCCTTCGTCCAGACGTGTCCTTCGAACGCATGGTGAGCGAGCGTCTCGACGTGCTCGGCGAGCCGCTCCGGGTGGCGCCGTTCGATCGCCTCGACGATCCGGGCGTGGAGCGCGCGCCGGCGGTCGTCGAGCAGGCTCGCGTACGCGACCTCGTGAGTGAGGGCGTGCTTGAACGTGTACTGGGTCTCGGGGCCCGGGCCCGTCTCATAGATGAAGTCGGCGGCCTTCAGGCGGCCGAAGCCGGCGCGCACCGCATCGTCGCCGAGCGCCGCGACGGCCTGGACCAGGGACAAGGGCACGTCGCGCCCGACGACCGCCGCGATCTCGAGCAGCCGTTTGTCGTCGGGCGCGAGCCGATCGATCCGGCCCCGGAGCACCTCCTGGATGGTGTCGGGAACGGCGAGGCTCGTCGACTCGCCCGCCTGCTCACGCACCGACCGCGCGAGCTCCTCGAGGAACAGCGGGTTGCCCTCGGCCTTCGCCACGATCCGGTCCGCCAGCGCGTCCGACACGCGCTCGCTCCCGAGCACCGAACGCAGCACGCGCAGGCTGTCGTCCGGGGCCAGCGGCTGGAGCGCCACGTGGGTCGCGTAGGACTTCTCCAGCCACGGGGGCCGATACCCCGCCCGGTGGGTCGAGACGAACAGGATCCGTGCGCCGGCCAGGATCTCCGCGAGCGACGCGAAGAGCGCCTCGGAGGTCGAGTCGATCCAGTGGAGGTCCTCGACGACCGCGATGAGCGGCAGCTGCCGGCTCCGCGCGAGGCACAGGTGCCGGAGCGTCTCGAAGATGCGGACCTTGATCGCGTCGGGCTCGAGCGCCTGGAGCCGCTCGATGTCCTCCTTGATCCCGAGCAGGTGCAGGAGGTACGGCCCACCGTCGGCGGGGTCCATCCCGACCTCGCGCAGCGCGACGTGCACGCGCTCCCGCACCGCCTCAGGCGTGTCGGCGTCCGTGATGGCGCAAGCATCCCTGAGGACGCCGAGCACGGGCAGGTACGGTGTCGTCGCGCCGTAGGAGACGCATCGGGACTCCAGATAGGCCACCGGCTTCCCGGCGACGCTCTGGCGGAACTCGTGGAGGAGGCGCGATTTCCCGATGCCGGCCTCGCCACTGACGCCGACGATCTGGCCCTGGCCGCGAACCGCAGACTCGAGGCGGCTCCACAGGAGCTCGAGCTCGCGGTGGCGGCCCACGAACGTCGCGACGTGCCCGCCCACGCCGAGGCTCGTACCCTCGCGGCCGGCCAGGGCGAAGACGCGCCCGAGCGCGCCGGCGCCGAACTCCAGGAGCTCGAAGCGCCGCTCGAGGAACGGAGCAGCCGTCTCGCTCACGAGGATCGACCCGGGCTCGCCGCGCTCGCCGAGTGCGGCGAGCATCGCGAGCGCCCTCTGCTTACCCTCGAGGTCGAGCTCTGCCGCGCCGTTGCCGGACCCGACAAGGAACTCGTCGAGGTGGATCCCGGCCTTGAATGCGGGGAGCGGCACCCCGTCGCTCCGCGCCCGCTCGATCGCGCGTTGCGTCGCCATCGCGGCGTGGGCGGCTCGGCCCGGCGCGTCCTCGACCGGTTCGAGCCCGAAGGCCGCGACGATGCCCGACGGACTCATCCCCTCGAGCCGCCCGCCGAAGCTCCGCGCCTTCTCGACGAGGATCTCGAGCGCGCGGCTCGTGTCGAGTTGGATGTCCAGCCGACTCTCGGCCACGAGCGTCGCGCGCAGCAGGGTGACGCGGCGCCGCTCCCAGCGGAGCGCCGGCAGCGCGGCGGCGGGGCGCGCCGCGGCCGGCGCCGGCAGGCGCGCGACCGGCCGCGCGGCGCGCGGCTCGCGGCGCGCCGGGGACTCTCCGGAGCTGAGCTCGTACTTCTCGATCCGCGCGCGGAGCGTGTTGCGCGAAATGCCCAGGAGCGCGGCGGAGCGCGAGATGTTCCAGCCCGTCTGCTGCAGGACCTCGGCGACGTGCTCGCGCACCGCGTTCTCGAGCGACGGCGCCTTCTCCTCGCGTGTGCGCGCGACCTCTCGCACGGGCGCCGATGTCGGCAGCGCGAGAATCGGGGCCGTCACGTCGAGCTCCGATGACAGCAGCGCGACACGTTCCATGAGGTTGCCGAGTTCCCGGATGTTGCCGGGCCACCGATAGGCCAGGAGGGCCGCGCGGGCGTCGGGCGCGAGCGTCTTCGCCGGCATGCCGTAGTCGCCGCACGCGCGGCCGAGAAAGTGCTCTGCGAGCCGCAGCACGTCCGCGCCGCGCTCGCGGAGCGGCGGCAGCGTGAGCGTCAGCACGGCGAGCCGGTGGTAGAGATCCTCGCGGAACCGCCGCTCGCGTACGGCAACCATGAGGTCTTCGTTCGTCGCGGTGACGATCCATGCGTCGACGGGCTCGTCGCGCGTGCTCCCGAGGCGGCGCACCGAGCGCTCCTCGAGCACCTTGAGGAGCTTGGCCTGGAGCGCCTCCGGCAGGAGCCCGACCTCGTCGAGGAAGATCGTGCCACGGTGCGCGGTCTGGAAGAGGCCGGGCTTGGCGCGCCGCGCGTCGGTAAAGGCACCGCGCTCGAAGCCGAACATCTCCGCCTCGAGCAGAGTCTCGGGGATCGCGGCGCAGTTGACGTCCACGAAGGGGCCGTCGGGCCTCGGGCCCGAGCGATGGAGCATCCGGGCGAGGAGTCCCTTGCCTGTGCCCGTCTCGCCCTCGATCAGGACCGGTGGCAGGCGGCGTAGATCCTGCTGGTGCGCGAGGAGGCGGCCGACCTTGTCGCGGATCGCCTCGACGCCCGGGCTCTCGCCGAGCAGATCGGCCAGAAGCTTCATGACCGACTGCATCTTACTCCTCCGGTCAATTTAGTGTTCAACTCTTGACCACCGACCAGTCCGATCAGATGGTCGACCGGCAGAAGTCAGTGATTTACCTCATGTCCTTTCTGGTACCCGGCTTGCCTTATGTATCCGGATATGGACACGCACTCGAGACGGTGGTCGGAACGCTGGTCCTGGCAGTTCATCCTCACGGTCCTGTCGATGCTGGCGTTGATGCTCCTCATCAGTGTGGTCAGCGAGGCGATCGCCGGTCACGCCATCGCCACCGAGGCGCAGATCGCCTGGCAGGCGCAGCTCGACCGGGTGGAGGAAGGGGTCAACTGCAACGATCTCGACGGAGCACCCAGAGGAGGGAGCATCCCATGAAGGGCCGACTGCTCCTCGCCATCGCGGCGGCACTCGCTTTTCTCGTGCTCGCGATCGTGGAAGCGATCGCCTACCCGCTCAACCAAGGAGGGCTGCTCAGATGATGACCACCGCGAACGACTCGTCCGGTCCCTGGAAGGAGTACATCCGTGCCATGGATCAGGCCCTCGAGAAGACGAACGCGACCGCGGCGGTGCGCGCGTGGCGCAATGCGTACGCGGCCGCGCTCGGCACGCCGGGCTGGCGCGGCCTCGTCGAGGTCGCGGCCGCGTCGCTCCGTATCGGCGCGATCCCGGGCTTCGCCAACGCCTCGGAGGCGCGGGCACGTGAGACGTATTGGACGGCGCTCTTCCGCGCGCGGCAGCAGGGTTCCCTCAACGGCGTGCTCGAGGCGGCCGAGGCGTTCGGCACGCTCGGCGACCGCACGATGGTGGAGCAGTGTATCCGCGTGGCAGAGAGCCTCGCGGCGCTCAACGGCGACGCGAGTGAGGCCGCGCGCGTGCGCGAGCTCGCGGCGGACCTCACCGACCGCTACCTGAGGGCGCTGCGCGACGAGGCGATCCGCTAGCAGAAGGCCGGCGTCGACGGCGAGCGCGCGAGCATCTTCCCGGACCGCCGCACTAGCGGCGCCGCCCGACAGGCGCGGCGAGGGGGTCGAGCGGACGCTTCTCCTCCTTGCCCGGAGCGACGGTGATCCAGCCCCGGCTCTTCATGCACTCGTCGTCGAGCTTGTCGCCCCTGGAGCACTCGCCGTAGTCGCGGCGGAATTCCTCCGTCGTGTATTTCTGATCTACCTTCATCCATTCACGGCTCTCGACGGAGCCGCAGCCGGCCAACGCCGCCGCCACGCTCACGCCGAAAAGGACACTCTCGAGCCGCATCAGGCCCGCATTGTACCCCGGCTCGGCTACAATCCTGACCCGGGAGGATCGCGAGTCATGCCCATCGTCCGCGTCAACGGCGTCGACATCTACTACGAGGACACCGGCAGGGGCTTTCCCCTGGTGTGGAGCCACGAGTTCGGCGGGGACCACCGGTCGTGGGAACCGCAGGTTCGCCAGTTTTCGCGGCGCTACCGCGTGATCACGTACAACCACCGCGGCTACCCGCCCTCGAGCGTTCCGAAGGAGCCGGAGGCGTACTCACAGGAGCAGCTCGTCGAGGACCTGCGCCAGCTCCTGCGCCAGCTCGGCGTCCGCCTGGCGCACGTCGGCGGCTGCTCGATGGGCGCCAACGTCGCGCTCAACTTCGGGCTCGCCCATCCGGAGATGGCGAAGAGCCTGATCGTCGTCGGCTGCGGCAGCGGCACGACGGACCGCGAGCAATTCGTCAAGGCGCAGCTCGCACGGGCCGAGGAGCTCGAGCGCGAGGGCATCGAGGCGCTCGTCCGGAACTTCCAGACGCTCGCGACCCGGAGGGCCTTCCGCGAGAAGGACCGGCGCGGCTGGGAGGAGTTTATCGGGTACGTCCGCGAGCACGACGCGGTGGCGTGCGCGCACCTGATGCGCGGGGTCATTCTCAAGCGCAAGACCATTTTCGAGCTCGAGGCGAAGCTGCGCGAGCTCCGCGTCCCGACGCTCGTGATGACGGGCGATCAGGACGAGCCGTGCATCGAGCCGTCGCTGTTCATGCGGCGCCACATCCCGCACGCCGGTCTCGTCGTCGTTCCCATGACCGGCCATACGGTCAACATCGAGGAGCCGGCGCTCTTCAATCTCGAGGTCGGCGACTTCCTCACGGCCGTGGAGAGCGGCCGGTGGGGGACGTGGACGGCGTGAACAGCACGTAGCCGACGCCCGCGCGCGCGAGCCAGGCCCGGCGGAGCTCGTCGAGCCGGTAGCGGCGCGCGACCTCGCCCGCGCGCGGGGCGGCCGGATCGTTCACGAGGACCTCGCCGCCCTCCCAGCCCGTGAGCACGAGCAGGTGCCCCGTCGTCTCGGGGATCGCTGCGCCCTCGAGCTCACCAGCGCCATACCGGACCGACACGATCACGGGCAGACCGTGGTCGAGGCACCAAGCCGCCGACTCCCAGTCGGGGAAACGCAAGAGATAGCCCGCGACGCCCCGCCGGCCGGCCGCGAAGATCGCCGCCGGCCAGACGCCGTAGCGCTCGAGACCCGGATGGAAGATCTCGCGCGCGAGCGCCGCGACCTCGACGGGGTGCCCGAGGTACCCCAGCACCATCGCCACGCTCGCCGGAGAGCAGATCCGCATCCGGATCGCCTCCGCCTCGGCCATCTGCGAGAGCGGCGGCACTTCGAGCCGCGCCCAAGTGCCCGCCCGCGGCGCGTCGGACCCGCGCGGCTCGCCGTCCCAGGCGGAGAGCGCCACGAGCCAGGGCGCGTCGAAAGGCGCGCGCCGATCGGCCCCGCCGACGCGCAGCCTTACGCGCACGGCGTCGGCGGGGGGCGTCAGCGTGAACTCGTCGATTTCGACGGCGATCCCGTCCGCGCGCGTCGCGAGCGGCGCGAACGCGGCCGGCCCGATGGATGCGCCGGCCACCCACGGCGACCACCGCGCGCCGGTGCGCACGGACAACTCGAAGCGAAAGCCCGCTTCGCCCGGCGACGACGCGCTGAACGACGGCACGAGATGGCTCGCGGGCCGACGCGGCCGCCACTCGGGAAACTCGACCACCGCGGCGTCGCCCTCGAGCCTGGGTGACGGGGCGCGCTCGACCTCCCGGCGGCACGACGGCGGGACGGCGGCGGCGAGCGCGTCGGACGGCCAGCCGGAGGCAGCGACGAAGAGGTCGGTCGGCATCAGGGAGCCCGCTCGCAGGTCTCGCAGGTATTGTCGGGGGCGTGGGCGGGCTCGGCCCGCCCACGACATCCCCTGCTTCGTGTTGCGCAGTCTGGGCTGCGCGTCCCGGTCATCACCGGGATCAGGTACTTCAAGATTCCGGCGTCGCTCGGTGCCGCTAGCAGGCTCCGGACGACGCAGCTACTGAGTCCGGTGGCAGGGTGTCCATCCAACACCTCCTGGGCTCCGGTGGGCCCACCGCGGCGGGCGGAGCGTCCTCCGCGCGCCGTACCTCCTGTCTACTCCTGAGCGCAAAGCGCGTCAAGCCTCATCTCGCACGAGCTCGGCCGTCCTACCGCCGGTCGGCCGCTCAGCTCGCACTGCCACGCAGACGCGGGTCGAGGACGTCGCGCAGCGCGGCGCCGAGCATGTTGAAGCCGAAGACCGCGAGCGAGATCGCGACGCCTCCGCGGCCTCAGGCGTCCGCCGCGATCGCCGCCAGCGCCTGATCGAAGATTTCGAGCGTGTCGTCCACGTCCCGGTCGGTGTGGGCCAGCGAGACGTAGACCTTGTTGACGGCCTTCACCACTCCGCGCTGGAGCAGCTCCCGATTGAAGCGCGTGAGCCTGTCCCGGTCGGCGGTGAGCGTCGCGCGATAATCGACGATGGGACGATCGGTGAAGAAGAGGTCGAAGACCGGTGGCTCCCCGCTGACCTGCGCGGCGAGCCCGTGCTTCCGGAGGGCGGCGGCCAGGCCGTCACGCAGGCGCCCGCCGGTCTTGAACAACCGCTCGTAGGCGCCGGGGCGACGCAGCTCGGCAAGCGTCGCCAGCCCGGCGGCGCACGCGATCGCGTTGCCGTTGAATGTCCCGGCCTGCCACACGTAGTCCGGCGTGCCCTCGAGGGCGGCGTCGAAGTGGCGCATGATCGCCTTCGGGCCGGCGACGCACGCGAGCGGGAAGCCGCCCGCGAGAACCTTCCCGAAAGCCGCGAGGTCGGGGACGACGCGGTAGAACTCCTGGGCGCCCCCGTAGGCGAAGCGGAAGCCCGTGACGATCTCGTCGAAGACGAGCGGGACCTCGTGGCGCCGCGTCGCCGCGCGGAGCCCTTCGAGGAAGCCCGGCGCGGGCGGGATCGTCCGCTGGTAGGGCTCGAGAAGCACCGCCGCGAGCTCGTCGTGATGGGCGTCGATCAGCGCCTCCGCGGTCCCGAGGTCGTTGTAGGGCGCCACGAGCACCTCGCCCTCGAGCGCGTGCGGGATGCCGGCCGAGTCGGCCATGGGCGCCGGAAAGGCCTTTGGCGAGCGCGGGGTCACGCTCATGAGCCCGTAGTCGTGGGCGCCGTGGAAGCCACCCTCGAACTTCAGGATCTTCTCGCGCTTGCGGAAGGCGCGCGCCACGCGAAGCGCGAAGAACGTCGCCTCGCTCCCGCTCGACGTGTAGCGCACCTGCTCGGCGCACGGCACCGCCCGCACGATCTCTTCAGCCAACTGGATCGCGGGTTCGTTGAGGAGGAAGTACGAGGTGCCGCGCGCCATCTGGCGCTCGACCGCCGCGACGACGGCCGGATGCGCGTGGCCGAGCAGCATCGGCCCCGAGCCCAGGAGGTAGTCGAGGTACCGGCGGCCGTTCATGTCCCAGAGGTAGGCGCCCCGGCCCTCCTTGACGACGAACTCGAGCCCGGGTCCGCTGCGGTGGCTGCCGAGCACGCCGCCGGGCAGCACTTGCGCGGCGCGTCGAATCAGATCGTCCTGGTCGGTCATGCGTGCCTCGCTCCGTTCGAAGAGTGGAGCGATGATACGTGAGAACGCTATCCGGTCAAGAGCACGCCCGAGCCCGGGAAGCCGCCGCGCTTCAGGAGCTCGAGCGCGTGGTTCGCCTCCTCCAGGCCGAAGCGCGTCGTCTCCGGCCGGATCGGGATCCGTGCGGCCTCGGCCAGGAATGCCTCGCCGTCGGCGCGCGTGCTTCCCGTGACGCTCCGCACCTGGCGCTCGTAGAACAGGTCGCGCTCGTAGTCGAGCGCCGGCACCGGCGTCATGTAGATCCCGGCGAGCGCGAGCGTGCCGCCCCGCGCGAGGCTCCGGAGCGCCACGGGCACCAGGTCGCCGGCGGGCGCGAAGAGGATCGCGCCGTCCATCGGGGCGGGCATCGCGTCGCGGCTGTCGCCGACCCACGCGGCGCCGAGCCGGCGCGCGAGCTCCCGGTGCGAGGCCTGGCGGGTGCACACGTACACCTCGCAGCCGCGCGCGCGGGCGAGCTGCAGCGTGACGTGCGCCGAGGAGCCGAAGCCGTAGAGGCCGAGCCGGCCGCCGGGGCGTACCTCGCTCCGCTTGAGCGCGCGGTAACCGATGATCCCCGCGCAGAGGAGCGGCGCCGCCTCCGCGGCGGCGAAGACCTCGGGAATCCGGTACGCGAACTCCTCGGCAACCACCGCGTAGTCGGCGAAGCCACCGTCGGCGTGCCAACCCGTGAACTCGCTGCGCTCGCAGAGGTTCTCGCGTCCGGAGGCGCAGAAACCGCAGACGCCACACGCCGCGCGGAGCCACGCGATGCCGACGCGCTCGCCGGGCGTGAGACGGGCGGCCCCGGAGCCCACGCGCTCCACGCGACCGACGACCTGGTGGCCGGGTACGATCGGCGAGCGCACGAGGGGCAGATCGCCCTCGACGACGTGGAGATCGGTGCGGCAGACGGCGCACGCGAGGACGCGGACGAGAACCTCGCCGGCGCCCGGCTCCGGGGCGGGCCGACGCTCGAGCCGCAGCGGTTGCGTCTCGACCGGCGCCTGGGCGGCGAGGACCTGCGCGCGCCCGTTCACGCGTGACGCGCCCCGACCGGGCCCCCGCCCCCCAATGCGCTCACTCCACGCCGGCCCGCGCCAGCAGCTTCCTCGCGCGCGCGAGGTGCGGCGCGTCCACCATCTGTCCCCGGAAGGTGAACGCGTACACGCCGCGCCGCGAGTGCGCCTCGAAGGCGGCGACGAGTTCCCGCGCCTCGGCGATCGCGTCCTTCGCCGGCGTGAAGACGTCGTTGATCACCGGAATCTGACCCGGGTGGATCGAGATCTTCCCGGTGAACCCCATCGCGACGGCGTCCTCGCACTCGCGCCGGAGGCCGGCGAGGTCGGCGATGTCGGTGTACACGGTGTCGAGCGCCTCCACGCCCGCCGCGGCGGCCGCGACGGCGCACATGACGCGTGCGTAGCGGGGGATGTCGAGGTAGCGCCCGTCGGCGTCCCGCACGCGCCCGAGGCCCATCGCGGCGCCGAGGTCCTCGACGCCCCACGAGACGGCGACGACGCGAGGCGACGCCGCCGCGACCTCGCGGATGTTCAGGAGCCCGTCGGGCGTCTCGGTCGCGATCAGCGTGAGCCGCGTCGAGCCGTGCGCGATCCCGTGGCGCTGCTCGAGTCGGTCGAGGGCCTGGACGATCTCGCGCACGTCCCCCGCGTGGCGCGGCTTCGGCACCACGTAGCCGTCGGGCCGAGCCGCGATCGTCTCCTCGAGGTCGGCGCGGCCGAGCACGCCCCAGATCGGATTCATCCGCACCCAGCGCTCGCGGCCGGCGAACTCACGGTCCCGGAGCCACTGCGCCACGACCGGCCGCGTCGCCGCCTTGCGGTCGGGCGGAACCGCGTCTTCGAGGTCGAGGATGAGGCCGTCGGCCGGCAGCGTGAGCGCCTTGGTGAGCATCTTCTCGTTGCCGCCCGGGACGAAGTGGAGCGAACGCCGTGGGCGGTTCACGCCGTCTTCTTCCGCATCATCGCGTTGCGCCGCGCGACCATCACGACCTCGCCGTGCTGGTTCTTCGCGCGATGCTCGAAGGTGACGATACCCCACTGCGGGCGGGACTTCGACTCGCGCTTGCCGACCACCTCTGTCTCCGCGTAGACGGTATCGCCGTGGAAGACGGGCTTCGGAAACTCGATCTTGTCGAAACCCAGATTCCCGACCGTCGTGCCGAGCGTCGTCTCGCCGACAGAAAGTCCGACGGCGACGCCGAGGGTCAGGAGGCTATTGACCAGCGGACGGCCGAACTCGGCTTTGGACGCCGCATGGAAGTCGACATGCAGCGGCTGCGGGTTCATGGTGAGGCAGGAGAAGAACACGTTGTCGGCCTCGGTGACCGTCCGGCCGGGCTGGTGCTTGAACGTCTGGCCCACCTCGAGCTCGTCGAAGTACTTTCCCGCCATCGCGATCCCTCCTCGGTGGCGTGATGGTATATCCAATCGAGCCGCGGCCACAAACCACGGTGCGCGGCCGACGTTGTTGAACTGACTCAAAAGGGGCATGATAGCGTCCCGCGAGCGATCATTCGCGCGCCCGGAAAGGAGCACCACATGAACAGCCGACGCTGGAGCCTTCCTCTCACGGCCGCGGTCCTCGTCGCCCTCTCGGTGCTGGGCCGGGGCCCCGCCTCCGCGGACGAGACCTGTCAGTCGCCGTTCCTGCCGAAGGTGACCGGGCAGGAGGATTACATCTACGTCTGGACGCTCGGCGTCGCCGGGGTTGCCGATGGCAACGACAGCCTCGTGACGATCGATGCCCGCCCGGGGTCATCGACCTACGGGCAGATCATCAACCGGACCTCCGTGCGGGGACGCCACGAGGCCCATCACGCCGGGTTCACGGACGACCGGCGACAGCTCTGGGCGGGCGGGCTCGACGACAGCTACATCTTCGTGTTCGACGTGGCATCGAACCCGGCGAAGCCTCGTCTCCTGAAGACGATCACCAGCTTCGTCAAGGACACGGGCGGGCTCGTCGGCCCGCACACGTTCTACGCGCTGCCAGGGCGCATGCTGATCTCCGCGCTGTCCAACGCCACCGACGGTTCGGGCCGCACCGGCCTCGCCGAGTACAGCAATGACGGCAAGTTCATCCGCACGATCTGGATGCCGAAGGAGGCGCCGTACGGATACGACGTTCGCGTGAACGTCAACCTGAACCGGATGCTCACCTCGTCCTTCGCCGGCAAGAAGAACTACATGCGCCCCTTCGGCGACCTGGTGAAGGACCCCGAGGCCATGAAGGCGTTCGGGGACTCGGTGATCGTCTGGGACTTCCATGCGCGCAAGCCACTCCAGATCCTGCGCGTGCCCGGGGCGCCTCTCGAGCTCCGCTGGGCGCTGCAGCCCAACCACTACTACGCGTTTACCGCGACGGCCTTGACGCATCAGCTCGTGCTGATCTACCTCAAGGAGGACGGCACGTGGGCGACGAAGAACATCGCCGACATCGGGGAGAATATCCCGGTCGACATCAGCCTGGCGCCGGACGACAGCAAGGTCTATGTGAACTCGTTCATGGACGGCACGCTGCGGGTCTATGACGTGTCGAATCCGTTCGAGGGAAAGCTCATCGAGCAGGTCAAGCTGGGTGAGATGGCCAACATGGTGTCCGAGTCGTGGGATGGCAAGCGTATCTATGCCACGAACTCCCTCCTGTCCCGGTGGGACAAGCCCGGGGACTACTGGCTCAAGGCGTACGCCTGGGAGGGCGGCAAGCTGGTCCCGAAGTTCACCACGAGCTTCGCGGCCGTGGGCCGGGCGCATATCATGAACTTCGGGACAGCGGCGCCGATCGTGGCGCGGGGCGCGAACCAGGTGGCTCAGCGGACGCGGCCTCGGTGAGACGTCGTCGCTGGCACTCACTCTCGAGCCTCGTGCTGATGACCGCCCTGGCGGCCGGCCGGCCGCTCGCCCATGAACGCGTGCCGATCGAGGAAACCTACATCCAGGGCGATTTCGCGCCCAGGTTCACTCCGCCGGCGCCGGGGACCTACGAACTGCCCGCGATCCAGCGCGTCGGTTCGTTCCTGGTGCTCGAGGGAAGCCGCACGCTCCGGACGCAGACGCTGCTGGCGGGCAAGATCGGCGTGGTGAGCTTCGTCTACACGGCCTGTTCGGAGACGCTCGGCTGTCCTCTGGCGAGCGAAGCGATGCGACAAATCCAGAGTCACGTGGCGCACGAGGGCCTCCGGGAGCGGGTCGTGCTGCTCTCCGTGAGCTTCGACGACGTCCTCGACCATGCCTCACGGCTCGAGGCCTACGCGCAGCGCTTCGGAGCCGATCGGTCGCTCTGGCACGTCGTGAGGGCGCCATCCGCGCGAAGCCTTCAAGCCATGCTCGCCAGCTTTGGTCAAGACCGGACCAGGCTCTACGACGATCACGGCCGATTCACCGGTCGTTACCGGCACACGCTCAAGGTGTTTCTGGTGGACCAACGCGGTGCGGTCCGGAACATCTACAGCACGGGGTTCTTGGTCCCGCGGTTGGTCATCAACGACATCAAGACCGTGCTCAACGAGCGCGGTGAGGAGGGGCGATGATCTACGAATACCGCGCGTACTACGTCATGCCCGGACGCATGCCCGACATCCAGAAGCGCTTCGCCGAGGTCACGATGAACCTCTTCAAGAAGCACGGCATCCGCGTCGTGGGCTTCTGGGAGACGGTGTTCGGTGAGTCGAACGAGCTCGTCTACATCTGCGCCTACGACGACCTCGCCCACCGCCAGCGGGCGTGGGCCGCGTTCATGGCGGATCCGGAATGGCAGGCGGCGCGGAAGGCGAGCGAGGTGAACGGCCCGCTCGTCGAGCGCGTCGTCAACAAGATCTGGCGGCCGACGAGCTTCTCTCCGCTGCAATGATCCACGACCTCGCGATCGTCGGGGCCGGCATCGTCGGCCTCGCCACCGCACGGGCCCTCCGCGAGCGGGCGCCAGGCGCGCGCCTCGTGATCCTCGAGAAGGAGCCACGGGTCGCCGGCCATCAGACGGGCCACAACTCGGGCGTCATCCACTCGGGGACCTACTATAAGCCGGGCTCGCACAAGGCGAAGCTCACCGTCGAGGGTAAGGGCCTCATGTACCAGTTCTGCGAGAAACACGGGATCCGCGTCGAGCGCTGCGGCAAGGTGATCGTCGCGACGACCGAGGCGGAGCTCCCGCGCCTGCAGACCCTCTACGAGCGCGGAATCGCCAACGGCGTGCCCGTCGAGCTGCTCGAGCCCGCGCGCTTGCGCGAGCTGGAGCCTCACGCCGCGGGACTGCGCGGAATCCATTCGCCGTCCACGGGCATCGTGGACTACGTCGAGGTCGCGCAGGCCATGGCGCGCGAGCTCGCCGGCGCGGGCGTCGCGATCGAGACGGGCGCGCGCGTGACGGCGATCGCGCGCACCGGCGAAGGCGTCGAGATCGCCGCGACGCGACTCACGGTACGCGCGCGGCGCCTCGTCAACTGCGCGGGGCTCTACTCGGACGCGATCGCGCGGCTCGCGGGCGCGCGCCCGGACGTCAGGATCGTCCCCTTCCGCGGCGAGTACTACATGCTGCGCCCCGAGCGCCGCGCGCTCGTGCGGGGTCTCATCTATCCGGTCCCCGACCCCGAGTTCCCGTTCCTCGGCGTTCATCTCACGCGCACCGTGCACGGTGACGTCGAGGCGGGGCCGAACGCGGTCTTGGCCTTCGCGCGAGAGGGCTACCGCTTCGCGCGCGTGAGTCCCCGCGAGCTCGCCGGCACCCTCGCCTACCGGGGGTTCTGGCGAATGGCGCGCCGCTACTGGCGGACCGGGACCTACGAGATGTACCGCTCGCTGAGCAAGGCGGCCTTCGTGCGCGCGCTCCAGCGTCTGGTCCCCGAGCTGAGCATCGGGGACCTGGCGCCCGGCGGCGCGGGCGTCCGCGCGCAGGCCGTGAGTCCCGACGGCTCGCTCGTGGACGACTTCCGCATCGTCACCGAGCCGGACGCGATCCACGTCCTCAACGCGCCCTCACCCGCGGCGACCGCATCGCTCGCGATCGGTCGCCACGTCGCGGGCCTCGCCGCCGACACCTTCGGGCTGTCGTAGCCCGCTCCCGTTCGCGCCTCCGCTAGCGGGCGAGCGCGACGCAGACCACGCCCGCCAGGATGACCACGGCGCCGGCCAGGCGGGGACCGAGCCGCCCCTCCCCGAGCCAGCGCGGCCCGATGAACGCCGAGAAGAGGATCGAAAGCTCGCGCGCCGCGACGACGTAGCCCACCTTCGAGAGACGAAAGGCGAAGAGCACGAGCAGATAGCTCGTGAGATTCATGGTGGACGCGATCAGGATCGTCCGCCAGCTCGCCTTCCACTCGCGCGCGAAGGTCGCACGATCGGCCAGCACGACCGGGGTGAGGAGCGCGCTCATCCCGAGCCCCAGCAGCGCGATGTACGGGACGGGGTCGAGGTGTCTCACACCGGCCTTGTCCACGAGCGAGTAGGCCGCGATGGTCACAGAGGTCAGGAGCGCCCAGGCGGTGGCGTGGCCGCGCGCCTGAGGCGGGGCATCCGCTTGCCGCGCCAGGAGGCTCAGGCTCACGACTCCCGCCACGACGAGCGTCACGCCGGCCGTCCCGAGGGGCGAGAGCCACTCGTCGAAGACGGCGAGCGCGATCAGCGGCACGAGGGCGACGCCGAGACCGCGGGCGATCGGGTAGACGCGCGAGAAGTCGCCGTGACGGTAGGCCTGCCCGAGGGCGAAGAAGTAGACCGCGTGGATCACGACCGTCGCGAGGACGAAGGGCAGCACAGCTGCCGGCGGGCCCGCGGGGGGTAGGCGGAGGAGCCCGACGGGCAGGAGGACGACCGAAGCGACCGCCACCGATGACCAGAGGAAGACGAGCTGGTCCTGCGCGCGCTTGGCCAGGGCGTTCCAGACCGCGTGGAGCATCGCGGCGACGACGACCAGGGCGAGGGCGGGGCCGGTCACGCGGCTATCTTAACGGAACTTCCGGTGGTTGAAGTCCGAAAATGCCTCTGTTGACAGGGGTTTGCCGATCAGGGTACACTGCCGCGCCTATGATTACGGTCCCGGCGCGCCGTGTGAAGCAGTTCGGCGTCGAGTTCTATGAGGCCGGCCTCTCGGCCAAGGACATCGACCGCCTCGTGAAGTTCGAGGTCCTCGGTTACTCAGGCGGTCCGAGGAGCGAGGAGCCCAAGAAGAAGACTCGCATGAGTTCCCGCTCGCGCGTGAACTGGGACATGCTCGAGAGGCGGATCGGCGAGAGCGAGGCCGCCTACCAGCGGCCGGTCATCCGACGGAAGATCGACGAGCTCGTCGCCTACTACCGGGAGTGCAAGGACGCGGCAACGCTGCCGGCCATCCCGGGCGCGGTGATCATCACCTCCGAGAAGCGCTTCACCTTCACTCCGGTCGCCGGCCACCACGACCTCGGACTCCTCCAGATCCCAGAGGAGCACGGCGTCCTGCGCGTACTCGACGGCCAGCACCGCCTTCTCGCCCTCCACGCGCTCTCGCAGCAGGGGGAGCAGTTCGCCATCGACGTGCCGGCGGTCCTCTTCGACTCTCTCGACGCGCGCCAGATCGTCGAGCTGTTCGTGACCATCAACGCCAAGCACACGCGCCTCAACCCGTCGCACATCATCAGCCTGGCGGGGCGCAAGCTCTACCCGGACCCGAACCAGGCGCTCGCGCACGACGTGATCCGCTCGCTCAACGAGGACGACACCTCCCCGCTCCACGGCGAGATCAAGATGCTCGGCACCGGGCGCGGACGCGTGAGCCAGGCGCCGCTCGCCGAGGAGATCGTGGACTTCCTCGAGACCGTGGAGAAGCTCGGGAGCGGCGGCAAGATCCAGGAGATCCGCCAGGGCGCCAAGCGCTTCTTCCTCAACTACGTCAAGGCGCTCTCGACCACGTTCCCCACCGCGTGGGCCAGCCGGAAATACTCGATCAAGACGGGCGCGGCCCTGCGGGCGTTTGTCCGCGCCGC
>Ga0137396_10000059_pt1 | contig 37587 bp, 37 predicted proteins | sample czc16metaG_FD_108284 | JGI IMG/M metagenome (GOLD analysis project Ga0137396, IMG submission 108284) | Vadose zone soil microbial communities from Angelo Coast Range Reserve, California, USA - czcobulk3.16 metaG | ecosystem: Environmental > Terrestrial > Soil > Vadose zone | place: USA...
AGCGATTCTTCGATTCGAATCAGCTTTTGCAACAGATCGGTTGGATCGCCGTCATATTCGATTTCCAAAACCGCATTGAGAAATTTGCCCGCCCCCGGCTCGCAACCGACCGGCTCGGTTTCGTAAACCGACGAAACAAGAACAGAATCTTTGGCGGCCGTAAGATCGACAATGGCTTTTCGCGCCGCGCGCAAGTTCGCCAGTCGATCGCCCAGATTCGAACCGAGCGCGATACCGATCCTCATTTCGCCCGCGCAATTCCGAGCACGTCCTGCATTGAGTAAAGCCCAGCCGGCTTTCCGACGATCCATTGTGCTGCGCGCAAAGCGCCGCGGGCGAAAATTTCGCGGCTGCCAGCGCGATGCGTTAACTCGAGACGTTCGCCTGGTCCGACAAAGCTGACGGTGTGCTCGCCCACGACGTCGCCTTCGCGGATCGATTCGGTCGGAATTTCATCAACCTTCAGCTGCTGCTTTAAAATCTCCGCCAGCGTCTTCGCCGTCCCGCTCGGAGCATCTTTTTTCATCTTGTGATGCGTCTCCACGATTTGCGGCGCGAATTCGGAGCCGAGGATTTCAGCGGCGCGTCGAGTCAGAGCGAACACCACGTTGACCCCGACACTAAAGTTCGACGCGAAGACAATTGGCAGCGACTTCGCCGCTTTTTCAATTAACTCGCGCTGTTCCTTCGAATGCCCGGTCGTTCCAATGACAAGCGCTTTTCTATGTTGCAACGCTGCGCGAGAGATTTCTTCGATCGCGCCCGAATTGCTAAAGTCGATCGCAACATCGCAATTCTCGATCGCCGCTTCAATCGCATCGCCGAGATCGCATTGCGCGACGATCTCGATCTTCGGGTCGTTCCTGGCAAGATCGACAATCGTCTGGCCGATTCGACCGCGCGCTCCGATTAGCGTCACGCGCACCGGCGACTTCATTTTGCTTTCTCGAACGCTTCGAGAGTTTTGCGAAGGCGCGTCTGGTTCGCTTCACTCATTTCGCACAGGGGCAAACGAACTTCGGCTGACATCGCCCCGCGCCAACCGAGCGCCGTTTTCGCCGGCACCGGGTTCGGTTCGATGAACAAATCTTTAAACAACGGGAACATCTTGCGGTGCAAATCTTCCGCCGCTTTGAAATCGCCCGATTCGCACGAGCGCACGAGTGCACAAATCTCCGCGGGAAATAAATTCGACGCCACGCTGACAACTCCAACCGCCCCGACCGCCATGAACGGCAACGTCAACGAATCATCGCCGCTCAAGATCGTAAATTCTTTTGGCAAACGGCGGCGCAATTCGCCCACACGCTCGACGCTCCCGCTCGCTTCCTTGATTGCAACGATGTTCCGACACGATTCCGCCAGCCGAACGACGGTGTCCGGTACGATATCGACCGAGCATCGCCCGGGAATATTATAGAGCATGATCGGCAACGATGTTGCGTCCGCGATCGCTTTGAAGTGACGGAACAATCCTTCCTGGCTCGGTTTGTTGTAGTAAGGCGCGACCAGCAACGCACCATCCACGCCAGCTTTCTCAGCGAACTTTGTCGCTTCAATTGCGTCGCGCGTGGAATTTGTTCCCGTTCCAGCGAGAACCTTGCAGCGACCCTTCGCGATTTTCACCGCACGTTGAATGACCTTCTCCTTTTCTTCATGGGTCAACGTCGGGGATTCGCCGGTCGTGCCGACAGCGACCAGACCAGTAACTCCGGCCGCGATCTGCGCTTCGACTAATTTTTCGAACGCCGCAAAATCGATACCTCCGTTGCGGAACGGCGTAACTAACGCTGTGAAAGTGCCGCGAAACATTTGTTAACGATCAAACTTCTATCGTCCCTTCAAACGCAAACTCCGCCGGGCCGGTGAGGGTCACGTTGCGAAACTGGTTCCCTGCTCTCTTAAAATCGACGCTGAGTTCGCTGCCACTCCGAACAGTGACGCTGACTGGCCCATCCACCTTCTCAGTCACTGCAAAAATCAGCGCGCTGGCAACCACGCCCGTTCCGCACGCAAGCGTTTCATCTTCGACGCCTCGCTCGTAGGTTCGCACCAAAATTTTCTGCGGGCCGCGTTTCTCGATAAAATTTACATTAGCGCCTTGCGGCGAAAATTTCTTGTGACGGCGGATCGCCGCGCCCTGGGTAAAAACATGGACGACATCGAGCCGCGCCACGGGGACAACCACATGCGGAACGCCGCTGTTGATATAATGAACCACCGCATCCTCACCGTCGATTTGCAGCCGCAGGTTCAGCCGCAGATCGGTGGGGTCGCTCAGATTCAGCGTAACGAGGTCACCATCCAGGCGCGCACCGATCAGTCCGGCCGGCGTTTGAAACAAAATTTTCTCGGGCGCGCCGGCAACCTTTTTGGCGAACCTCGCGAAACAGCGCGCGCCATTTCCGCACATTTCCGCTTCGCCTCCGTCGCGATTGTAATAACGCATCCGAAAATCGGCGCCGTTCGAGCCTTTCTCGAGCAAGAGAACCCCGTCTGCGCCCACACCGCGATGGCGATCGCAAATCCGAACGACTTGCTCGGGACGTAAACGCACGTCGCCGGCCCGATTGTCGATCATGACGAAATCGTTGCCCGCGCCGTTCATCTTGGTGAAACGCAACATCTTCGAATTGTAGCGGCGGCTGTCCTCAGCCGCAAACGTTCAGCCATTGCGTCGTGCGGGATTTGCTCTTTAGTTTCCGACCATGCGTAGACTGCTTGTTCTCGTGTTCGCGGCGGGATTTGCGATCTCGGCGAACGCCGCCAGCTATAATTCGCTCATTCTCGAACAAATGCGCAAAATGCCGAGCGGCGGAAAATATTCTGTCTCTCACTTCGCGAAAATAAAATTACAGTCGGCGGCCCATTTCGAATCCGGAAAATTTTTTGTGATCCCGACGAAGCCGTATGTGAGTTTCTGCTCGGGCGCGACCTACCTGGTTTTCATTAAAACGATTGAGGAGCTGCGCGACCGCGGGCAACTGCAGCTCGACTATTCGACGCTGAATAATTTGATCATTCGTGATCAGCATGACGGCGAAGGCGTGTGGGGGCGCTGGAATGCGAACGGTCCCGGCACAGCGCGATTGTTTTATGAGCTTGGACTGGGGCGCAACTTTACCGATTTCGCGCAAGCGCAACCCGGCGATTTCATGAAAATCTTTTGGAACAACAACGTCGGCAAGCGCGAGAGCGGCCATTCGGTGATTTTCCTTGGCACTTCGCAACACCGCGATGGCGAGTATGTCCGCTACTGGTCGAGCAATATCGGAATGGGTTACGGTGAAAAAGAAGTGCCTCGCTCGAAAATAGCGAACGCGATTTTTTCACGGTTGGAACTACCGGCAAATCTTGTCCGAATTAACAACGCGCCCGCGACGGACAGCTATCTCGGCTCGCTTCTACGAAAGAAATCAAACTTCGCCGAAGCGCGGCAGAAGTGCGGGATCTAGTGGACTGCGTTTGCGAGATCGCGCGCGAACGCGCCAACTTTCTCGATCATCTCCGGTTTGTCGCCGTCCTTCGCGATAAGATCGACAATCGCACTGCCGACGACAATCGCGTCGGCATGCTTCGCCACTTCGCGCGCTTGATCGGAATTTGAAATTCCAAACCCGACGGCGATCGGCAGGTCCGAACATTTTCTGAGCTCGGCGATCTTCGCGGGCAACGAACTCGCGACGGATTCTTGGGCGCCGGTCACGCCTTCCCGCGAGACGTAATAAAGAAATCCCTGCGCGCTTTTCGTGATTGTCTTAATCCGTTCAGTCGGCGTCGTCGGAGCAATCAGACGAATGTGGACGAGATTGCCCGCGCCAAGATCGATATCTTCCTCCGGCGGAAGATCGAGAATGAGTAATCCATCAACCCCTGCGTCTTCGGCTTCGCGATGAAATTTTTCAGCGTCGAACTGGAAGATCGGATTCAGGTAACTATAGAGAACAATTGGAATTTGCGATTGACGTCGAATCTCGCGAACGCAATCGAAGACGCCGCGCACTGTCGTGCCGGCAGAGAGCGCTCGCTGCGCCGCTAGCTGATTCACGATCCCGTCAGCGAGCGGATCGGAAAAAGGCAGACCGAGCTCGACAAGGTCAGCGCCAGATTCTTCGAGTGCCAAACTCAGCTCGATTGTCTTTTTTAGATTCGGATCGCCGGCACAAATGTACGGGATGAATCCCTTGCGCTTTTGCGTGCGCAGACGGGCGAAACAGTCGTCGATCCGGTTGTGCATCGAACCGAATGATCTGATAGAATTAGGTTAGAGTCGAATGGACGAGAAGGCGCTGACGATCAACGAAATTTACGAGTCGATCCAGGGCGAGAGCACCTGGGTCGGCGAGCGGTGCATCTTTGTCCGGCTCACCTTCTGCGATCTGCGCTGCAATTATTGCGATACCGATTATGCGTTTTACGAAGGCAAGAAAACTCCGCTCAAAGAAATCCTCGATCGGGTCGCGAGTTTTCAGTGTCCCCTAGTCGAGATCACCGGCGGCGAACCGCTTCTGCAAAAGAACGTGCTCCCGTTGATGTCGATCTTGTGCGATGCGGGCCACACGGTTTTGCTCGAGACGAGCGGCGCGCATGACATTTCGAAAGTCGATCCGCGGGCGCATCGAATCATGGATTTGAAAACGCCGGGCAGCGGCGAGGTTGAAAAGAATCTCTGGTCCAACATTGAGCATCTCACCAAGCGCGATGAAGTGAAATTTGTGATGGGCTCGCGCGAAGACTACGAATGGTCTTGCGACAAAGTGCGAAAGTTCGATCTGACAAAACGCTGCCGCGCCGTTTTGTTTTCGCCAATTTTCGGCCGAATCGATCCGCGCCAAATCGTAGAATGGATTCTCGAAGACAAGCTCGACGTTCGTTTTCAACTCCAAATGCACAAATTCATCTGGACGCCGACTCAGCGCGGAGTCTGACGATGCAAACGCAACCAAAACTTTGGATTGTGATTTCGCGGCCGGACCGTTTACCGAATGCGCTGGTGGCGGCGGATGCGTTGCGCGAGCGGTTTCCGGGCGGAATTCACTTGCTGCGCGAAGAATCGAAATGGTGGAAGAACGCGAAGTGGCAGGACTTTGTCGGGGAATTCGCCGAAGTTCACGCGTTCCCGAAAGTCAGAACGTGTCGCGGATTGAAGGATCTGCCGCGCCTCTATCGAGAAAATGTAGATCGACAGCGCGGCGTCGGCGCGTTGCGGGTCGACCCCGACAAAGATGTTTTACTCTGTCTGGCCGGCCTGCTCGGATTGGGAAACGCCGCGCTCTCGGCGCATCCTGACGTTTACAAAATTCTCTGCGCGTCGCAAAAAGCTTTTGGCGAATTAACGCGGCATGGCGACCGCGCTCGTTTTCGGTTCACGACTTCGGGATGGTTGCAAAATCGGGTGGTCGAACCGCTCGCAGGCGTCGAACGCACCATTCATTACAAGCCGCGGATCAATCCGGGCGGTGATGGCGTCCGACTGCGGCGTTTGCAAAAAGATCCGGATGAAATTTTCGACGTCATAATCTTTATGAGCAATAGCGGCGGTGAATTGCCAGCCCGAGCGGAGGACCAAATCATTCCCTCGCGTTTTCCCAGCATCGCCGAGCTGCGCGATTTCTCTTCCCAAATCAACCGCCGTCAAGATCGACCCGCCTCCGTCGACCGCCAGTCCGGCTCGGACCTACGGCGTGGCGAGCAACGGCGCGTGATTTTTTTCGGGACGCCTTTCCTACTGGTGAAGAATCTGACGCCAGAAGTTTATGTCGAGCACTTGAACCGCTGTCTGGATTACATCCGACGAAATTATCCAAATCGCGATCTCATTTATCGGCCGCACCCTTTCGAAAAAGGCGAGGCAAGTAAACTCAACCTCGCGGGCTTTCAGGTGGAAGACGATCGCGAGGTCGCAGATTTATATTTTCTACGGCACTTCGCCGAGATCGAAGCGGTCTATTCGGTTTCTTCAACGGTGTCGCGGACGGCGCTCAACAATGGACTGAACTCGTACGCGCTCTGGCGTTGCTTTCCGTTTTCGGAGACCCAGACAAAATTTTTCCGGAAAGTAATGGGCGACGTTTCGCCGGAATTTGAGATCAGCGATCTAACAAAGCCGCCGGTCGCCTATCAAGATCGACCCGCCTCCGCCGAGGCTAGGGCGGGCAGGCAATCGAGCTTTAGCAACGCCCTCAGGCGCGCGGTTGAACTTAGGGAAAAAATTCTCGCCTAGTGTTTCGGCGCGCGGACGGTGCCGGTTTCGATCGCGGACTTGCGTTGTTCGACAATGCGGTCGGCAATTTCCTCCACCATTTGCTCGAGCAACATCCGCAGGTGCGTGTTCGGCCGGTAATCGGACGGCGCGATGTGTTTGACGCGATCAGCGTGGGTTGAGAGCTGATAACATTTTCGGAACCCAGCGCGTTGCGGATCGTCCGGATTGTAAACCGCGATAGCTTGTCCGCCGTTTTTCTTCATGACGGTGAAGCACGGCACGTCGGTCGGTCCGTCGCCGACGTAGATCATGTTTGGAAATGGAATCGGCCGAATGTCCGGCTCCATGTGATCGTTCACGTCCTGCGACACGTCGAGGAGACCCTTGTTGATTCGAAAGAGAAACTGCGTTTTCTGGGTATGACTGATGACGCGACGCGGAAACGTGATCCGGCCGTTGTCGTCTTCATCAAACTCGCAACCGAAAATCGCGCGCACGTACGGTTGGAGCCGGCTGCCATCGAGCAAGACCTTCAAGCCGGAAGAGATGATGTAGTGCTCGACCGTGACTCCATGCGCCTGATGTTCGGCGCTGAGAAGGCCGTTGCGAAACTGCTCGAACATCTCGGGCAGGCCTTTGTAAAAATTTAATTTGGCCCCGAGCTTTTTTAATTCGGAATTCTTCGGCCGATCCATCCCGAGCGTGTCGAGCAAGACTTTCATGTAAGCGAGCTCGTTGTCGTAGCCGTGATCGCGGACGAGTTCGCTGCAGCGGGTCCAAAATTTCGCGCCGTCGATTCCGAACGCCGGAAATACGACTTCGTCCTGCATATAACTCGGACTAAGCGTTTGATCGTAGTCGTAAACGATCGCGATGGTGTTTTGCGGCGTCGACACGGGAAACAGTTAACGATTTAGCGATTCAATGATTTAACGATTGTTTTTGAGACGCGAGAAAAAATCTTCGAACAAGTCGTCATAAATTCTGCCGCGCTCGGGATGATATTGGACACCGAGAGCGAACGGATAATTGCGAAGGCGGATTTGCTCGATGATGTCGTCGGCTGCGCACCACGATTCGACTTCGAGACCTATGCCCAGCGAATCGACGGCCTGATGATGCGAGCTGTTCACCTTGTCGAAACGATGAACCGCTTTTGAATCGGATCGCAACGATTGCACATCGTTGTCTTTCTGTTCGGGCGATTTGTGGCCCGGGATATCGAGCTTGAGCGTGCCGCCGAGCGCGACGTTGAAAAGCTGCATACCTTTGCAAATGCTCAGGATCGGCAAACCGCGCGCAAGCGCTTGATCGACTGCGGAAAATTCCCAGCGGTCGCGCGCAGGATCGACATCCGTCTCGAGGACGCTTGGATCAGGAATCGGCTGCTTCAAAAATTCCGGTGCGATGTCCGAGCCGCCGGTCAGAAGAAGGCCGTCAGCATCTTTGACCGAAACGCCACCCTTCAGTGCGTTGCAGATTTCAATTTCGAGATGCTTGTCGAAAAATGGTTGAAACCATTTTTCGTCTTTCTCGCGCAACCAGGTGGCAAGTTTCGGCACATGTCGATCTTACCGAAGCGGCGATTGAGGGCAATCGCCCTATCCCTCTCACAATCCCATCAACTCTCGGACGTACTTAACCGGCGGACTGCCGTAGGAAATGACCTGGTCGTTGTATTTCCGAAGATCGAAACCTGGTTTTTTCTGCGCCGCGGCGCGCAGATCGAGATGTTCGGTCACACCAACGAAATAAGTAGACAGCTGCGACGAGCTGAGACGCGCGCGTTTCCATTTGGCGACCGCTTCGCCTTCTTCCTGAAAAGTTTCTTTCATCATCAAGTCCATCGCCTGTTGCTCAGTCATGTTCCCGGCGTGGATGCTTTGATCGAGAATGGCGTTGGCGATCGCGCGCAAACGCATTTTGAGCTGCTGCATTTTCACTTCCGGTCCGCCGTACCCCTGCTCCGCCATCACCTGCTCGGTGTAAACAGCCCAACCTTCGATAAAGCTGCCGCTTTGGAAAATGGCGCGCACCAGAGTCGGCGCGTGGAACTCGTTGGAATGCGACAATTGCAAATAATGTCCGGGCATCGCTTCGTGCACGGTCAAATCGCGCACCATGAAGTTGTTGTATTCGCGGAAGAAAGACTCCTTTCGAGGCTTTTGCCAGTCGTTAGGCGTGGGCGCCACCGCATAAAAAGTTTTCCCATTTTTTTCCAGCGGACCCGATGAATCGCAATAGGCGATGGCCTGACCGCGTTTGAACTCCGGCATGACAATGACATCGAGCGGCGTCGTCGGCACCGCCACGATGTTGTGCGACTTCACGAAATCAGTCGCTTCCGCGACAACTTTCTGGGCGTAACCGACAATCGTGTTGTCATCCGGATGCTGCTCGGCGAGTTTTTTAAGGACGGCAGCGGTGACCTGTTTTTTGTCGGCCAACGTTTTCTTATCGACCTTTGGAAAATATTTTTTGTAGAGCGGCAGCGCAGTCTCGTAAATCGCGCTCTGAGTCTGCGCTAAATCGGCCTCCGCGCGCTTTTTGATTTCTTCCGTCGACAAATCGGAGGCGAGCGCGAACCGCAATTTTTTCCGAAACTTTTCCGCGCCGAGGCGAAAATCACCGTCCGAGCGCTTGAGCAGATCGGTCTGCAACCAGTTCTTGTAATCTTCGAGAGCTTTCGCCGTTTTCTCCTGGATCGGCGCAAGCTCCTTTTTCATTTGCGGCGCCTGACCCAACAGCGGATCGAGTCCATTGCGCACCAGATTGATCGCGCCCTGTATCTGCTCGATCGCCGTTTCGGTATAAACTTTCGGCGGATGTTGCAGGTTCGCCTCGGCCTGCTTAATCACGTTCGGAATTCCGTCCATCCGCTGGCGCAGATTTGGAATGCGCTTTTCCGCGGAATCGAAATCACGCGCGACCAGGAGATAAAGACTGTTGGCCAGGCTCTGGTTGTAAACGAGCGGGTTCCATTCGGGGTCGCGCAATTCCTCCAGGCGGAAGATTTCGTAATCGATGTTCTCGCGCAGGATCCGGACATCGACCTGATTCGCACCGGTCAGTTGTTTATAATCGTCGAACTTCTTGAGCGCTTCGCGGACCTGCTTCGCGTTGGCCAGCATTCGCGTCCGACTCTCGGACGAATAATCGGTGAGCGCGCCGTCGAAGCGATGATCGCCGAGCTCAGTGGAGAATTCCGGATGCGACGCCAGATAATTCTCGCAGTAATCCTTGGCGATCTTTTCAAATTCATCGTCTTGCGGATTCGCTAGCGCGCTGAAGATCGACAACGACAAACAAAGTCCGATTGCGGAAATAATTTTTCTCATCTTTCGTTTTATGCTTCCGGCTGAACGGCGAACCCGACACTGGGTTCGGCGTCACCAGTCACTGCGGTCTGGTCCTGCAAATAGGTGCGGCCTTTGTAAAACGGCGTCACGAGGGCAAAGAGCACTGCGGTTCCGAGCATCACCCAAACGAAAAACATGAAGTAACTTGTTCCCTGCAATTTCAGTGAGCCATCCGGATTCTGGATGACGAAGTTGACCACCGCGGTAAAAGCGTTGCCAAGAGAGATGGCGATCAAATAGGTGCACATGACGAGCGATTTGAGTTTCACCGGGCCCTGGGTGTAAGAGAACTCGAGATGGGTCGGCGAGACCAGCGTTTCACCGGCGGTGAGAACGACGAACGCCCAAATCTGCCAGATGATGCCCGGCCGCGCGCCGCCGTCGATGCGCGTTTGAATCAACGCGACGATGAAGAATGACGCGGCGGTAACGAACAACCCCGCGCCGATTTTTCGTAGCGGCGTCAGCCTGACGAACTTTTCCAGAAACGGATAAAGCCAGTAAGAAAAGAGCGGCAGCATGACCAAAATAAAAATCGGATTGACCGTCTGAATTTGCGAAGAGAGCCATTCGATGCCGAAAAGATGTCGATCCATCGACTCGGCTTGAACGATCCAAGACGAGAAATTTTGCTGCCACAAGGCCCAGAAGATCGCGATGAAAGGAACTGGTATCAGAACATTGAGCAGAATTTTGCCGGTTTCTCTATTGAAAATCTCGCGCGCGTAGGTCCCCAATCCGACGGGCGGAATGTGGACGAATTTCTTGCGGCCAGCCCAAAAGAAGATGGTCGCAATCACCATGAACACACCAGGCAAACCAAAAGCGATGTCCGGACTGTGGAGGCGCGGGTTCTCCAGAAAACTCACAACCGATGGCGACAATTTGGCGATGAAACCGTTGGGGTCGGCTTGGTAGGGCTCGAGCAACCAGGGAATTATCAGGGTCGAAAGAGCGGAGCCGGCGTTGATCGAGAAATAGAACCAGTTAAAGACGCGCGTCAGTAAATGTTTGTTACTTTCGCCAAACTGGTCACCAACGTTGGTTGAAACGCACGGCTTAATTCCGCCGGCGCCCATCGCGATCATAAGCAAACCGACGGCGAGCAAATAACGTGGCTCGATCGTGTGCGCGACCGGAGAGCCCATCAACGCCAATGTCGCGTGTCCGCCGCAGTAAACGATCGACAACCAGAAGACGACCCAAAATTTTCCGAAGACCGCGTCGGCGAGAATTGCGCCCAAGATCGGCAGAAAATAAAGAGTCGTGACGAATGTGTGGTACCAAGCCTCGGCGTTCGCCGCTGGCATCACACTCAGGTGACCCATCTTGTCCAAGAGATACTTGGTCATGAAAATGGTCAGGATCGAATTCATCCCGTAATAGGAGAACCGCTCGGCCGCTTCGTTCCCGACGATGTAGGGAACGCCCGGCGGCATCGTGCTGATCTTCGGCGGCGAGGTGAGGTACTGCTGCTTGGCCATTCGAATTTTCTTAATGCGGAGTGCTCTCAGGGAAAAATTCTACCGGCGTTGGAGACGCGGTCGCTGTCGAAGATGTCGATGTTTCGTCGGTCGCGGCGGTATTTTTCTCAGAACCGCCTGCAACATCGACATGTTCCTTTTGCGCTTCCGGATCTTCCCCGAGGTGATGTTTTTCGCACGAACAGCAAAAAATCAGCGCAGCGGCGGAAATCGCGGCGGTCGTTTGGCGAACACCAAAGTGCATAGCGGGCCGCAAACTACTCGGGCAGGTGCGTTTCGCGCAAGATGAAAGCACGGGCGTCTCCTGCTCTTAATCGTGCTCACGCTCTTTCGATTATGAGCAAGAGCAGGAGCAAGAGATTGCAAGATCGATAGGTTGATAAACGCCGCGCTTGCAGCATTAGTATGATCGATCGCCGGTGTCTCGCAGCACAAAGAACAACGCCTGGAACGAAGTCGTCGCCATTATTTTACTCGGCGTCGGGACATTGCTCTTCCTCGCGCTGATTTCCTATAATCCGAAAGATCTCCCTTCGCGCGTGCCGTGGAGTTATCTGTCGCCGCCAAATCGGCCGGCGCAGAATTTCATTGGCCCGTTCGGCGCAATCTTCGCCAGCATCTGTTATTTAACGCTCGGTGCGGCGTCCTATTTCCTCGCTGGTGTTCTGCTTTTCTTCGGCGCGGCGAAATTATTTCACGCGAGCTTGCGCCTGATTACGCGATTACCTTGGGCGATCCTCTTCATCGCTTCCGGCGCCTGTTTGCTCCAATTGCAAACGAGTCACCTCCGAGGCTGGCGATTGGCGTTTAACATTCAGGGCCCTGGCGGATGGGTAGGTTACGTTTTCGGCAAAACGTTGCTCCTCACTTCGATGGGCAAGATCGGGTCGATCATTCTGCTCAGCGGAATTTATGTCGCCAGTCTGATCCTGATGACGGGGTTGCGGCCGATCCATCTCGTCCACCAAACTGTTTCCGGCACGCGCGGCGCGTTCGCGAAACTGCACGATTGGCGGTTGCATCGAAAATTGCGCAAGGCCGATATCAGGGGCCAGCTTGAAATTAGCCAGCGCGAATTGGCAAAACAGCGGCGCTCGATCGAGAAACAACTGAAAAAGAAAGGCGCGCCGGTGCCGGAACCGTCGGCCGCTTTCATTTCTCCGGAAGAACTGGCCGGTCGACCGGCGCCAAAAGTTGTCGACGCGACCGCGCTTCCGGAGGAGTCGATGGCGGCGCGCAAGAAACCGTCGCTCGCGGAATTGCGCGGCTCTTCATCAAGATCGACATCCGCTGCACAAGGCCTAACGGGTCGCGCGTGGGACCCAAAGACGTACGCGCTGCCTGGACTTGATTTGCTCGCCGAGCACGATCCGGAAGGTCGTGGCGGCGCGGACCCGAGCGAGCTTCAGCGTGTTCAGCAAACGTTGATCGACACGCTGGCGCAGTTCGGGATCGCCGTTGCGCCGGGCGACATCACCAAAGGGCCAACCATCACTCGCTACGAAGTTTATCCGGCCAAAGGTGTCCGGGTGGACAAGATCGTGAGTCTCGAGCGCGATCTGGCGCGGGCCACGCGGGCGGAGCGGATCAATATTCTCGCGCCAATCCCCGGAAAAGACACCGTCGGGATCGAGCTCGCGAACACGCGCAAAGTCACGGTCACGTTGCGCGAGTTGCTTGAATCGACCGATTGGGAAGAAGCGAAGACGCGAAGCAGAATTCCACTCGCGCTCGGCAAAGACGTTTATGGCAAAGCGATCATCACCGACCTCGCGCAAATGCCGCATTTGCTTGTCGCCGGTACGACTGGTGCTGGCAAAAGCGTCTGCATCAATGCGCTCATCGCCAGCATGCTGTTCCGATTCACCCCGGAGGAACTGCGCTTCATCATGATTGATCCCAAAGTCGTGGAGCTTCAACATTACAACGCGCTTCCGCATTTGGCTTTCCCAGTGGTGACGGATCCGAAAAAAGTGCTGCTCGCGCTGCGCTGGTTGATCGATGAGATGGAGCGCCGCTACAAAATTTTTGCGCGCGTCGGCGTGCGCAACATTATCAGCTTCAACGGGCGGCCGAAGAAAAAACCAGATGTCGATGTTGCAAACGCTCCCGAATCGGAAAACGCCAACGAAATTAAGGTCCCACGCGAACATGAAATTCCGATTCCGGAAAAAATTCCCTACATCGTCGTGGTCATCGACGAATTGGCGGACTTGATGCAGACCGCGCCGGCCGACGTGGAAAGCGCCATTGCGCGGATCACCCAAATGGCGCGCGCGGCCGGAATTCATCTGATTGTCGCGACCCAGACGCCGCGCGCCGACGTAATCACGGGTGTGATCAAAGCGAACATTCCGAGCCGGATCGCGTTTCAAGTGGCGAGCAAGATCGACAGTCGTGTCATTCTCGATGAGAACGGCGCCGATCGCCTGTTAGGACAAGGCGATATGCTTTATCTGCCGCCGAGCGCGTCGCGATTAATCCGCGCCCAGGGTGTGTTGGTGACGGATGAAGAAATTCGGCGTCTGGTCGAATTTGTTTCGGCGCAGGGCAAGCCGGCGTTCGATCCCGCGATGCATGAGAAACTCGAAGCCGCTGCCAGTTCGACCGAGGAAGTGACGGAGGAAGACGAAGAACTGGTAGAGAAATGTTTGGAAATTATTCGCCAGGAAAAACGCGCGTCGACGTCGCTGCTGCAGCGGCGGTTGCGATTAGGCTATACACGCGCCGCGCGTATCGTTGATATTCTGGAGCAGCGCGGTATTCTGGGGCCCGGCGAAGGCGCCAAACCCCGAGAGATTTTGGTCGATCTCGATGCCGCCGTTTAGCCGGCGAATCTGTCATGACAATTGAAGGTCTGGGCAAGAAATTTCAAGATGCGCGAATGGCGCGCGGCCTCACGCTCGATGAAGCCGCGCGCCTGACCAAAATCCGTCCGTCACGCTTGGCTGAGATCGAAGCGGACGATTTTTCTCAATTTCCGAGTCTCGCTTATGCCAAAGGCTTCTTGCTGATCTACGGAAAATTTCTCGATGTCGATGTTACGCCCTATCTCGATGTTTTCGAAACGTCGCGGGAAGTAACGGTGGATGGTTATTCGTATCTGCAGGACCAACCGGCGCCGAAAGCGCGCCGCGTTCGAACGACACGTGCGCCGGTCGTGCGCCGCCAGCGGTCGAGTGGAGATCGCCGTTCGCCATTTCCGATATTGATCGGAGTCGGCGTGATTGTTGTCGGTTTCATTCTCATGCGCTTGATCATGAACATTCAACGGATTGCTCCGCACCAAATGGTCGGTGTTCCGCAACCGACGACCGCGCAATCGCCAGCGCCACAAGCTGCGCCTGTGCAAGCGCCCGCCGCGTCGATTGCACCGGTCGCTCCCGCTCCGTCGCGCGCGCCTTCTCCGCCTCCGGCCGCGGTGGCCGAAGCGCCGAAGAAAGCTGCGCCGCCAGTTGCAACCGTAGCGCCGTCGATTGCGCCACCGGAAGCGTTTGTGCCTGCATTCGCGAATGCGAACGCGGCAGCAAAGGCGAGTGTTGCGCCGAAAGAAGCAACCGCCAAGGCGAGCGTCGCGCCGAAAGAACCGGTGGTTCGCCGGGCAGAACCGGTGCGGCCTGAAGATCTGGCCAAGGCAGGCGCAACCCAGACAGCTCAGACAACTCAGACCGCGCAGAAACCTACGGAAGCAGAAGGACCAAACCAGATCGCGATCAAGCCATTGAAAAAGACTTACATCAAAGTCGTAGTGGACAACGGATCGCTTCAACCTGCTTTCGAACGGTGGATCTCACCTTCGGACGGGACCGTTGAATTCCGCGGACAAAAAATCGCGGTCCGCGTTTTGGATCGCGACGCAATTCAGATCAAGAAAAACGGCAAGCCCGTCTCCGGCGGTGACGATGACGTCACGGTTGAGTAACGCCCGCGATCCAATCGCATCTTAGAGTGAGCACAAAAGTCGGCATGATCAGTCTGGGTTGCGCCAAAAATTTGGTGGACGCGGAGATCATGCTCGGAAGCGTTTTGGCGCGCGGCATGGAAATCACGTCGTCGGCTGACGACGCCGATGTGCTGGTGGTGAACACGTGCGCGTTCATCGATTCGGCAAAGGAAGAATCAATCGACGCGATCCTGAGTGCACATCAGGCGCGCGGCCTAAACAAACGTCCCGGCCAGAAATTAATCGTCAGCGGCTGCATGTCGCAACGGTTCGTGCGCGAATTGCGCGAAGAAATGCCGGAAGTCGATGCCTTTATCGGACTCGATGAAGTGAAAGAGCTTGGCGCGATTGTCGAGCGCGTGATCGCGAATGAAGATGTCGATCTTGCGTTCGCGAACACGCGACCCACTTATATTCCCGATTACGATACGCCGCGATTTCGACTGACACCGGCGCATTCCGTTTACGTAAAAATCGCCGAGGGTTGCAATCATCCCTGCAGTTTTTGCGTCATTCCGCAAATGCGCGGGAAACATCGCAGCCGGACAATGGAATCGGTGCTCACGGAAATTCGCGGCCTGGTCGCGGAAGGCGTGCGCGAATTCAATTTGATCAGTCAGGACACGACTTATTACGGAATGGATTTGTGGAGCGAAAAAGCCGGACCGCGCCAGCCGGTTGATTCCGCACGCGGCCCGACGCTGGTCGCTCTCTTGCGCGAGATTGAGAAAATCGACGGCGACTTCTGGGTACGATTGCTTTACACGCATCCGGCGCATTGGAGCGATGAGTTGATCGAAACCATCGCCGAGTGCAGGAAAGTCGCTCGTTACATCGACATCCCACTTCAGCACATCCACGAATCGATGTTGGAGCGGATGCGCCGGGAAACATCGCGCGGGCACATTGAGAACTTGATCGAAAGACTCCGCGCCGGAATCCCCGGTTTAGCCTTGCGAACGACGTTCATCGTTGGTTTTCCGGGCGAGACTGACGAAGAGTTCCAATCATTGCTCGAATTCATTGACCGCGCCCGATTTGAGCGGCTCGGGATTTTTAAATACTCGCCCGAAGACGGCTCGCGCGCGGCGAAAATGCCAGGACAAGTTCCGATGAAAGGAAAAAACGCGCGCTACCGCGCGGCGATGTCGATCCAACAAAAGATCGCGCACCAGATTGCGCAGGAAAAGATCGGCTGCGAAATGAAGTTGCTGATCGACCAACCTCTTATTGCGCGGACTGAAGCGGATGCGCCCGACGTGGACGCACGCGTGATCTTGTCGAAGCCGGCGCCAGTTGGTGAATTCGTGATCAGGCGAATCACAGGCGCGCGCGGATACGATCTCCTCGCGTAACTTCGTTCGCGACCGGAAGAATTTCTTTTGTCGGGATAACTTCGGGAGTGACAAAATCTGTGGCGTCGGGCAACGTCTTAGGCGGACGTACGACCTCGCATGGCCGACTCAAACGAACCGAAAAAGGAGACGGTGCGCATCACCGTTTCGCCGCCGCCGAGCACGCCGCCGCCGGCGCCGGTTGAATCCCGGGACACCGTGCGAATCCATTTGCCGACGCGACCGCCGGCCAACCCTCCACCGGTGCCTGCGGATTCGCCCTCGCCCGTGCGAGCTGCCGCCGCTGCCATGCCCGCGCCGATGACAACACCCGCTCCGAAAAAAGAAACCGCGCGAATCACGGTCCTGCCCGATCCGCCAGCGAAGCCGGCTGTGCAGATGAAAAAGACGCAACCGCTGATCGATTTGCCGGCGATCGAGACGCCTTCGACCACAGTCACGGTGACACCCCAGCCACAGTTGCGAATCGATCAAATACCGATGCCGCTCTGTTGGGCGTTGCTGGCGGCTTCAGGTGCGATTTTGATTCTTCAGATTTGGAATTATCTTTCCTAAAGCCATGGAAAACTCAGGGACAATCAATCTGGACGAATCAAATTTTGACCGCGAAATCAACGGCGACAAACCCGTGCTGGTGGACTTCTGGGCCGAATGGTGCGGGCCGTGCAAATTGATCGCACCGCTGCTCGACGAAATAGCGCGCGAAAAAGCCGACGCCGTAAAGGTTGCGAAAGTCAACGTGGACCAAAACCAAAGTCTTTCATTTAAGTACAATATCCGCGCCATTCCTTCGCTGCTGTTTTTCAAAAATGGCCAGCTACGCGATCAAGTCACCGGCATGACGACCAAGAAAGACTTGCTCAGCCGGATCGAAGCTCTCGCCTAAGGACTAAAGTTTGGGTCATTCCGGCATGTCGCCGGAATGAGATTTGCTGCCATTCAGAGGCGCGCAATGATTTCGGAGCCGTTGCTTCACCGAATGAAGATCCTCGTCGTCGATGACGACCGGATGACGGTCACGCTATTGGAACAACTTTTGCAAAGAAACGGGTACACCTGCGTCCTCGGAGTAACGGATTCGCGAAGGGTGCTCGACACCTGCACTAACTTTGATCCTGACCTGATTCTCCTCGATCTAAACATGCCGGAGGTGGACGGATTCGCGGTTCTTGAAGCGCTCCGTTCAGATGGTTCTGAAACGTTTTTGCCAATCGTGGTGCTGACTGCGGACATCACTGAAGAAACCAAAGCCCGCGCCTTGGACGCCGGGGCGACGGACTTCTTGGTGAAGCCAGTTAGCCAGACGGAAGCGCTCCTTCGCATCCGCAATCTTCTCGAAACTCGTCGGCTCCATCTCGTGCTTGAGAATCAGCGCTCAGCGTTAGAAGAAGCTGTGCGCGAGCGGACCGCCGAGTTGCGCGGGACAATTGCCGAGCTCCAGGCAGTTAATCAACAACTGCAGGGTTCATCTGCGTTTAGCGGCGCCTAACCCGACGGCTGTCCGCGAGAACATTAGCCGCTCGGGAACAACAAAAACGGCAAACTACAGGCACAATCCTAGCTCTCTCACAAGAACGCATGCGATTGGACAGACAGACCGTTGACGATCTGATCACCAGCATGCTGGAAGCCGGAGAGAGAGTCTCGGACCTGCTCTTCCTCGCGGGAAAACCTCCACTGGTTGAGATAGACGGGCGCCTGAAGCCGTCTGCCATCAACACGCCTGATTCCCTTCTCACCACGGACTTCATCGAGGCGCTTGCCGAATACATCATGGATGACGACGAGCGGCTGAAAACCGACTACGCTTCGACTGGTTCGTGCGATTGCAACTATGCAATCGACAATGTCGCTCGCTTCCGCACAAATATTTACAAAGAGAACCGCCAGCGCGCCATTGTCATGCGCAAGCTGCAACCAACCGTGCCAACGCTGGCAGAACTCAATTTGCCACCCGTCTTTCAAGCGATAGTCAAAGAAAAGAATGGGATCGTGTTGGTAACCGGTGCAGCTGGCAGCGGTAAAACGACCACCTTGGCGGCAATGATCAATGAGTTGAACCAAACTCAGGATATTCACATCGTTACCCTCGAAGATCCGATCGAGTTCCTTCATCCCCGTGCCCGCGCCGCGATCAGCCATCGCGAACTGGGGAGGGATTTTCGCAGCTTCGCCGAAGGTTTACGCGCGGCCTTGCGTCAAGCTCCGAAAGTGATTCTCCTGGGCGAAATTCGCGACCGCGAAACAATGGAAATTGCGCTGAACGCGGCCGAAACAGGGCATCTGGTTTTCAGTACCCTGCACACAATCAATGCCGGCCAAACCATCAACCGAATCGTCGGGTTCTTCGCGAAAGACGAGGAAGAACAGCTGCGTTACCGCCTGTCCGACACCGTTCGCTACATTGTGAGTCAACGGCTGGCTCCGAAGGTTGGCGCCGGTCGCGTCCTAATTAGTGAAGTGATTGGCAGCAGCCTCCGAACTCGCGAGGCAATTCGCTACGGTGAATCCGAAGGCAAAACTTTTCACGAGATCATGGACGCGGCGACAATCTACGGTTGGCATACGTTTGATAGCTGCTTGTTAAAAGCATTCGAAGCGAATGAGATCAGCGAGGAGACCGTGCTGCTCTACTGCAATGATAAAGGCCGGGTGCGTCGCGATTTGGACTTGTTGCGCAAGCGCCGGGGCGAGCCTCAAGCCGAATTGACGTCGCCCTTAAGACTAAATGTGGTGGCCGGGCCAAAACTTGCGCAGGACGCAGCCGCACCGGCAGTTGACCCGAACCAAACTGCAGCCGCGGATTCGGTAAGTTACGATACGGCTAGCAAACGCCGAGTCATTCAGCCGCGGGCACCGAGATCTTCAGAACAAGCGCCCGCACCGGCGCCGGCGCTGAGCATGGATGTAACCGGCAATCCTGGCGGCTGATACTCCTGCGCCCGGCGGGGGTCGAACCCACAACCTTTAGCTCCGGAGGCTAACGCTCTATCCAGTTGAGCTACGGGCGCGATGAGAGCGAAGAATTAGCCACAACTTTCGCGGATTTTCACAGATAATTTCCAATCGCCGCTCTTTTTTGCCCGGTTGCGATTCGAGCAAGCGCACACGAGTGCCCCGTGGAGCGCCCGGAACTTTGGGACGATGTTGGACTAAAACGTTATGCGAACGCCGGCGCTCACCGCCGTATTTTCGTAGTTCTTGCGACCGTACTCCGAATCCGCGTGTGCGTAGGTTGATACGCGCTCGTTCCAGAGCAGGGAAAAGCCACCGCTCACTAGCGCGCTATCACGGCCAATGTCCGGGCCAAAAACAGTCAGGTTACTCGGACCAAGGGCGGCGAGGGCAAATCGCGAAGTGATCCCATAAGCGGTGTCCTCGAACTCATGCTTCCAAACCGCGCGCGATTCAGTCCGCAAAATCAGGTGGTCGCCGAGCTTCCAATCGAAGCTCCATCGCAAACCAAGGTTCGAACGCAGCGAATGTTCATCCTGATCGGGATAGTGCAGTGCAAGAATCGAAGAGTTCTCCTCGGTAAAGCTGTTGATGTTAACATCGGTGTATTGGATGGATGCAACCGGCCCGAACATGAGACAATGCCAGTGAAAGTCGTAACCAGCCGCGGCGAAGGTGTCGAATTGCCAACCGTCCGTGGATCCATTCTCGAATCCGAAAATATCGTTGCGATGAATATCGTAGCTGTTGAATCCGCCGCTGACCCCGCCATCGACATAAAATCCGCCCTTGTACCACGTCGCGTAAAGGCCGAAGCTGCCGCTGTCGGCAGTGAGACCGCCGCCCTCGAGGCCGAACGGTTGCGCGTTGAAATCTACATCGCTGCGGGTGTAGCCGCCATAAAGCCCGGCCGCGAAGCTATCACAGAAGCGGTAATCGACTCCGAGCATGAAACCACCGCTCGTGACGTCGTAGCCCGTGCGGCCGAAGCCGTCGTCATTAACATCGATAACCTCGCCGACGCCAGTGACGAACATCCCCCATTTGTTTTCCGGTGCCGGTGGGACGGGTTCCGAAGTTGGCGTGGGCAGCAGCGCTGTCTTGCCATCGCTGGGGCCTTTGCCGCCGCTCATATCTTTTCCACTCGGCATCACGGTGACGTTGTCACAAAAACCGCGTGAGCCGGCGCGGATATCATCCATCCGTCGCTGTAAATTCAACGCCTGGACTGTTGCCTGCGAAAATCCGATTTGATAAATCGCGGACAACTCTTCCGGATCGTTACTGAAAAGAAACGCAAGTGCGTCCAAACCGTTTAGCGACGTGCCCAAATCGGTAATGACGCCGGTGACCGTGTTGATAGTGATGAGATGGGTTGCGCCGCCAAAAGTACCCTGAACCCCGTACAGAACGTCAGCTGAATTGAAGGCCAGCGCGTTAATTGGGCCATTTCCAAGTGGCGCGCCCGACAGCGTCGCAACCGTCGTCGGGAGGCCCGTCGCCTTGTCGATGATGCGAAGCGGCCCAGTTCCACCAGAACCCGTGTAGTAAAGTACATCCTTCGAGTTCGCCGACAGGCCGGAACCGAACGTGCTGATCCCTGCGTTGCCTACATCCGTCGCCGCTCCCGTCGCTTTGTTGATAATGTGAAGATCGTCACGTTGCGGTTCGGCCCAGCCATACAAGGTTCCATTTTTGGTAAAGGTAATGTCGGCCATTGTGTGGTTTGCGATGCCAAAGCTCCCCACAAGCGTTCCCGTTCCCGTGATCGGGTTGAGCGTAATCAAACTACCTCGAGACGGACCGACATTGGCGGTCGAGCCGTAAAGTATGCCCGTGGTCGGATCGAAGCGCAGACCGGTGATGGAGAAACCGGTCGGGCCGAGATCGGCGATGACCGAGCCGTTAGCCGGATTCAAAATAAAGAGATCGCTCAATGTGCCGCCGCCAACTGCGCCAAACAAAATGTTACGGGTCTGTGCTTCGGTCGTCGTTGCGGCCAGCAAAAGGGCAAATGTTGCCGCCAAGACGTAGCGAAGCGCTGTTCTCATGGGATCCTCCTATCAGTCCCCCACCCTCGTGGTCAAGGCTAACTCCAGATCTCTATTTGCAATTTGGCCGCTGCCGATTGAATGTCTCCGCCCCTGCCACACCAACTTCGGCGATGGCGGTCTACCAGCAGAATTTATGAACCGCATTATCGATCTCATCGAAAAAGAGCAGCAGAAGAGCGACGTCAACAGTTTCAAAGTTGGCGACAGCGTCCGTGTGCACACTCGAGTGGTCGAGGGCGATAAGGAGCGGGTCCAAATTTTCGCCGGCATCGTCATCGGACGCAAAGGCCGCGGGCTCAATGAAACATTCACCGTGCGTCGCATTTCTTATGGCGAAGGAGTCGAACGCGTTTTCCCGCTCAATTCGCCGCGAATAGCAAAAATCGAAGTCGAGACCGAAGGCAAAGCCCGTCGGGCCAAGCTGAACTATCTACGCACTCGCAAAGGCAAAGAAGCGACGACGGTAAGAGAGTGACCAGTGGCGAGTGACAAGTGACGAGCCCCGGGAGTGCTCGCACCTCTCTTTCTCGTCACTCATCACATGTCACTTGTCACTTCGCGCAAATCTGGAAAGATTTGCGCAGATGTATCGGCGCTGCGGATTTCGTTACGAAAGAAAACTGCGCGCCACCGGCGTCATTCGAATTGCTGGGATTGATGAGGCGGGTCGCGGCGCTCTGGCCGGGCCGGTCGTAGCGGCGGCCGTAGTTTTACCGGAGAAATTTCGGCACCGGAAGTTAAACGATTCCAAGCAACTCGCGCCGGAGCTGCGCGAGATAATTTACGACGAATTGGTTTCAAATACCGAGCTCGCTTGGGCCGTTGGCGCCGTCGACCACATCGAGATCGATCGCATCAACATTTTGCGAGCGAGCCATCAAGCGATGCGCATCGCTCTCGCCGCGCTCACGGTCCCGCCAGACCACGTGTTGATCGACGGTCTTCCGGTTTTTCCTTTTCCATTTCCGCAAACGGCCATCATCGACGGCGATTGCTACAGTTTCAGTATTGCGGCTGCGAGTGTGATCGCCAAGGTCACGCGCGACCGGATGATGCGTGACTTTTGCGCGCAATTTCCCGAGTATTGCTTCGGCCAGCACAAAGGCTACAGCACGGAATTGCACCTCACCAGACTTCATGAATTTGGACCCTGTCCGATCCATCGCCGCTCTTTCGAGCCGGTGGCGCAGCCGCTTCTCGCGCTCGAAGGAATTGCCTGAACATCTCCGTCGCGGCGCACGCGGGGAAAAATTGGCTCGCCGTTTTTTGCGGGGTCACGGCTACAAAATTCTTTATCGGAATTTCCGCGCCCACGGCGGAGGCGAGATCGACATCGTGTGCCGCGACGACGACACGCTCGTTTTCGTCGAGGTGAAAACGCGCGGCGACGAAGAGTTCGGGCGGCCGATCGAAGCGGTCGACCGACAAAAGCAACTGCGCGTCTCGAAGGGCGGTCTTGCCTGGTTGCGGTTGTTGGACAATCCCGATATCGTTTTTCGTTTCGACGTCGTGGAAGTCTTGTTGCCCGACGAAGGCGATCCGCATTTGGAGCTGATTCAAAACGCGTTCGAATTATCTCAGCCCTACATCTACTAGCGATTCGGGACCGATAGAACCGTCCGCGCCGCGGGCGGCGATCCTCAGGACCACGCTTACATCAATTCGTACGACAAGACGCTCAGACAGTAAATCGCTGCTGTTTCGACGCGTAAAATAATTGGACCGAGCGTGATCGGAAGGCAGCCGTGCGTTTTTGCAAGCGCAAGCTCCGCCGGCGTGAAATCACCTTCCGGCCCCACCAACATCAAAACACGTTTCGGCCGATCTCGATGTTGGTCGGCGTAATCGCTGAGAATTTTTTTCAGGTGAATCGCGTCGGGTTGCAGTGAGCCGATTAAACGGAGATCGAACTGTGGTGGCAGCCGTCCCGGCTGCGATCCTGAACGAGATGCAGGCGAGACGCCTGCCTCCACAGAAGAAAAGAAGTCTTTCAATTTTCGCGGCGCGTGCACCGTTGGCAGCCAATTTTGTCCGCATTGCTTGGCCGCTTCGATCGCGATCTGCTGCCATTTCGCCTGTTTTTGTTCTGCTTCTTTTTTATCAAGATCGACAATCGTCCGTTCGGAAATCAGAGGCGCGATTTCCGCCGCGCCGATCTCGACCGCCTTTTGCACGATCAGGTCCATGTTCTTTCCTTTCGGAATCGCCTGCCCAAGCGTGATGCGGCAACGCAGCGGCGGCGTTTCGGTTTCGTGCAATTTGCGAAGGCGCACTTCTCCGCCGGAAACATCGACAATCTCCGCGGTGATCTCACGTCCGCGCCCGTTAAAGAGGACGGCGCGATCTCCGCGCTTGATCCGCAAAACATCGCGGGCATGATGCGCCTCCGCGCCGCTCAAACTCAACGCGTCTGAATTCCAGTTTTCCGGTGCGATGTAAAAGCGGTGCATGATTTGTAATGGCAGGCGTGTCGCCTGCATTATTAAACATCGCGGCCGACACGGCCGCCACTACAGCGTCAGACGTCTCGAAAGAATTCCTTCGCCCGCTCAAAAAAGCTTTTTCCGAGGGGCGTGTTTTCCTCGCCGCACAATTCGGCGAACTCCTGCAGTTTTGCGCGCTGCTCAGCGTTGAGGCGCGTCGGCACTTCAACCATTATGCGCACGAGCAGGTCGCCGCGTTCGCGCCCATTGACGTGAACGACGCCTTTGCCGCGAAGCTTAAACATCTGACCGCTTTGCGTGCCCGCGGGAACTTTCAAGTTCGCTTTGCCTTCCAATGTCGGCACGGGAACTTCGCCGCCGAGCGTGGCCAGCGTAAACGGAATCGGCACTTCACAATACAAGTTGTCCTGGTCGCGTTGAAAAACTTTGTGCTCCTGGACGTGGACGACAACATAGAGATCGCCCTGCGGACCGCCGCGAATACCAGCTTCGCCGTTGCGGGGTGAACGAAGTCGCGACCCATCGGCAATTCCGGCGGGAATCTTCAACTTGATCCGGCTTGGTTTTTCCAGGCGCCCCTCGCCGCCGCATTCGCGACACGGCTTTTCGACAATGTGACCAACGCCACCACAGCGCGGACAAGTTTGCGAGACCTGGAAAAATCCACGGGAGCTAATTACCTGACCACGGCCGCCGCAAACGGGACAATTAATACTGCGAGATCCCGACTCGGCTCCGGTACCTCCGCATTTATCGCAGACATCCAGTTTTCTAACTTCAATTTCCTTTTCTGCCCCGAAAGCCGCTTCCTCGAGCGTGATTTGCATGTCGTAACGCAAATCAGCGCCACGTTGTCGATCTTCGCCGTGTCCGGCGATGCCGCCAAAAAAGGTTTCGAAAATTCCGCCGCCAATGCCGCCGCCGCCGCCGAAAACTTCACGGAAAATATCGAACGGATCGTGAAATCCGCCGCGAAAACCTCCACCCTGCTCAAACGCGGCGTGTCCGAAGCGATCGTAGGCGGCGCGTTTGTCCGCATCCATCAGGACGTCGTAGGCCTCACCCAGTTCCTTGAATTTTTCTTCGGCGTGCAGGTCGTCCGGATTTTTATCGGGATGAAATTTTACCGCTAGCTTGCGATAAGCGCGTTTGATCTCCTCTTCGGACGTACTACGGCCGACTCCGAGAATTTCGTAGTAATCGCGCTTTCTTGTTGTCGCCATCAATGATTTAGACCGTGAACAGGTTCCTCGACTCCGCTCGGAATGACAACTAGAGCAGTTATTTTGCCGGCCCGCTCGAGACGACCACAGCGGACGGTCGCAGCAACCGATCTTTCAGCCGGTAACCGCGGCGGGTTTGGCGGATCACAACTCCTTCGGGAACTTCGTCGCTCGGCTCGTGCGCGATTGCTTCGTGCAGATTCGGATCGAATTTTTGGCCGATCGCGTCGATCGGCTGCAATCCATTCTCAGCCAGAAAATCCTGAAGTTGTTTCAGCACCTGGCTCATGCCCGAATAAATCGGCGACTTTTCGCCCTCGCCGCGCGCCGCTTCCAAACCCAGCTCGAAGTGATCAACAATCGAAACGAGTTTTTCCAGGAGGGTGGCGTTGGCATATTTTATCGCTTCTTCCTTTTCGCGAGCGCTGCGTTTCTTGTAATTTTCAAAGTCAGCCCGACTCCGCATCGCCAGGTCGCGAAACCGGTCCAGGTCCGCTTGCAAACCGGCGACCGGATCGTCCCCGTCAGTATGTTCCGCGTCCGGATGCTTTTTCATCTCGTCGGATTCTGTTACCGGAATTTTTTTCATGTTTTTCGGATCGCGATCATGGTGATGTCGTCGTTTTGCGGGGTCGAACCGACGAAGTTTCGTAAATCATCGATTAACCGTGTAACGATCGCCTGCGCTCCCTCTTTTGCACTGGATTGGACCGACGCAATCGTTCGCTCCAACCCAAATTCGTTCCCTTCGTCATCGAGGGCCTCGGTGATTCCATCCGTATAAAGAAGGATGCAATCATTGGGCTCGAGCGGCACCGCGACGTCTGTGGTTAACCTGTCGAACACGTCGCCACTGTCAATGCCCACGACCATGCCCGGCGTCTTCAATGGTGCAACAGTCTGTGATTTGTGTTTGTAAAGGAGCGGTGCGTCGTGTCCGGCGCGCGCGAGCGTAACGCCGCCGCGCACATGATCGAGAACCAGATAGGCCATGCTGATGAACATGTCCTCTTTGATGTCGGGATAAAGTTGGCGATTTACTTTTTGAAGAACATCGGCCGGCGACGGATTTCCAATCGCCTGACTGCGCAGAACGCTGCGGCAGATTGCCATGATGAGCGATGCGGGAACGCCCTTGCCGGAAACATCCGCGATGCAAACGCCAAGCCGTTCCTCATCGACTTTGATGTAATCGAAATAATCGCCACTGACCTGGCGCGCCGGAATGTTCATCCCACTAATCTCAAATCCGTTCACTTTTGGCGCTTCCGCTGGAAGAAGAATGCGCTGAATGTCGCGCGCGATCTCCAGATCGTGGTCGAGCCGTTTCTTTTCGTTCGCCTCGGAATAGATGATCGCGTTGTAAAGCGCGAACGCCGATTGCTCGGTGATCGATTTGAAAACGACAAAGTCGTTTTGCGAGAACGGCGCGCTCATCCGGCTGTTCGCCAGCGCGAGCACGCCCATGTTTTGTTTGGCGTAGAGAAGAGGCGCCACCATCACCGAAGTCGCGCCTAACGAACTGTCCCGCAGCTTGGCCAATTCCGGTGCTTCGGAAAATTGATTCAAATAAACCGGCGTGGCCGCCTGCCAGACGCGCCCGAGCAATCCTTCACCGCTTCCGACATTGTGAAGCGCAAGGAAGCTTTCCAACGCGAGCGGCGTGGCCGCGGCTTGTTGCAAAATATGCGGCGGTACGTCCACCAGCGGCGGACAACCTTTGGAAACAAACGTCGGCACAAGTTTCGTCCCGGTCCGGTCGGTCAGATAAAGCGCGCCACCCTGCGCGTCGAGAACGCGGGTCGCGCCTTCGACAATCAAGCGGTGCAAATCGCCCGGCCGAATCGTTTCGCTAAAGGCTTCGCCGAGTCCGTGAAGAAAATCGAAGACGAGCGTTTCTTCGACCTGAATTTCTTCCTGGGAACGCTCCAACCGGCGAATGCTTTTCCGCTGCCGCAGCAGCGTATAAATCCACGCGGCCAGGCACGCGATCAGCAGCCAGAAGAGAATGGTTGGCCGCATGAATTGGTGGCCAGCTTACTTCCCCGCGGTCGTTTGATGAAGGTCCTGTTTTAAATAATCGAGAACGTCTTTAAACCGGGAAACATTTTCTGGCGCCGCCTCGCACAGGGCCTCATGCGCTTCCAACATCGTTTCGGCCCTCTCCTTTTTTTCCGTTTCGGCACCGTCGCGCGCGTTCTCCATCATCTTTTCGCATTCTGGAGCCACCGCGCCATTCGAGCGAATTTCGAAAATTTGGTCGAGCCCAAGTCCGGAAAGAAGGTCGCGGCTGCGATCGCCGCAATGGATGACGTGGAGATGGCCCTGTCCGAGTTCCTTCAATCGGAGCGCCACGGCCGCCATGGTTCCCATGAAGGTAGAATCCATCATCGCGCAATGTTCCAGATCGAAAAAAAACTCGCGATAGCCGCGGTTGACCATTTCTTGCGCGAACTGCTTTAGACTCCCGCTGTTGAGGAAGTTGCCCTTGCCTTCCACTCGCACCCAAACGGCCGGACCGTTCACGCCCACTAGAATCGATGACTGCACCTGAGTAATTAAGGATACAAGATCGACATCGGCACTGTCAAATTGCCGACGCCTCTCAGCCGCAAGGCTTTCCGCACCTATTCCCACATGTAGGAATGCGTTTCGGCCACAATCCGGCCGTTTTCGATAAGCAAACAACGCCACGCCGTCACCCGGCCATCGTCGAAGTAATCGTCCCCCACCACCTTGAACTCCGTTTTGTAACTGCCGCGCGCATTCGAATAGGAGATTTCCTGGGCCTGGACATGCGCATGCAATTTCTCCTGCCGGTACTCGAGCCGCACCGTTAAATCCGCAGAACGACGCGCCTTCCAGAAAAAATCGAAGTAATTCCCGATCCGCTCGCGCTGATCGAGTTTGGTCACGGCGCCAAAAAGCCGGTACTGTCTTTCGAACCGGATCGATGCGTCTTGGACCGTGGTCGATTTACTCGACGGCGCGGTGCTCGAAAGTTTGCCTCCCTTGGTTGCGCTCTGAACCGTTTGATCGCTGGTTTTCTCCTGACCGGGGGCGGTCTCGGTCAAAAGATAAAGTTTCGTTTTTCGAAATTGGAAATCGTCGCTCAGCGCCATCGGCAGCGGGATCACGCGATCCAGCAGGCGCGGTTGTTCTCGCGTGCGCGAGAGACCGCTCGCCAGCGGAATCAAAAGCAACAATGCAATTCGGAACTTCACGCTTCTATGAAACCGGTTCTGGTTTCAACTGTCAATTCGCCCAACTTGGAACGATTTGATCCAAGCGTTAACGTTTTCGATGATCGAAGTGCGTTACGAGCGTGGAATTTATCTCCCCGCGCACGATCTGTGGCTCGACCCCTGGGAGCCGAAGCGGTTCGCTTTTGTCTCGCACGCGCATGGTGATCACATCGCGCCGCATGAAGAGATCATTCTTTCCGAGCGCACCGCGCGTCTGCTCCAGGCGCGAATGCCAGGAACGCGCACTGAACACGTATTGCCGTTCGGCGAACAACGGCGCGTGCACGATGTCGATCTAACGCTCCTTCCGGCCGGACACATTTTTGGTTCGGCCCAACTATTTCTCTCGAGCGAAAACGAAACCCTGCTTTACACCGGCGATTTCAAATTGCGTCACGGAAAGTCAGCCGAGGCAGCGGAATGGCGCCAGGCCGATACGTTGATCATGGAAACGACTTTCGGTTTACCGCGCTACCAATTCCCGCCGACCGAACAAGTGATTGCGCAGATCGTGGCATTCTGTCGTGATGCGATCGAAGAAAGCGCAGTTCCAGTGCTCCTCGGATATTCGTTAGGCAAAGCGCAGGAAATTTTGTGCTCACTCGATGGTGCAGGTTTGACACCGATGCTGCACGGCTCGGTTTATCAAATGACGCGCATCTACGAACAATTCGGGCAATCGTTCTGCAAATACGTCCGCTACAACAAGAACGAGGTCGCCGGAAAAGTTCTTATCTGTCCGCCAAGCGCGAGTCACTCACCGATGATCCAGAAAATTCCGCGCAAACGCGTGGCGATGATCAGTGGTTGGGCAGTCGATCCCAATGCAATTTATCGCTATCAGGTCGACGCCGCGTTTCCGCTTTCCGATCACGCCGATTACAATGATCTCGTCCGCTATGTCGATCTTGTGCAACCCAAACGCGTGTTCACGTTGCATGGCTTCGCCGGCGAGTTCGCGCGCGATTTGCGCGAGCGCGGAGTCGAAGCCTGGGCGCTGAGCGAAGAAAACCAGATGGAATTAAAATTGCCGAAACCTGTAGGGGCCGCCGTCCCCGGCGGCAAAATGCAAAGCCATGCCGCTGAGACAGCGGCCAATACAGATTCGGAATTCCTGAGCTTCGGAAATGTCGGTGAATCGATCGCCGCGACAGCGGCCAAGCTCGAGAAGGTGCGACTGCTCAGCGAATATTTGCGCACGCTGAACCGCGAGCAGTTACCGATCGTCACCACTTATCTGACCGGTCGCGCGTTTGCCCAAAGCGATTTGCGGACGCTGCAAGTTGGTTGGGCGGTGATTTATCGCGCGCTACTTGCCGCCACGAAAATCAGCGAAGCTGAGTTTCATCGCATCTCGGCCAGTCACGGAGATCTCGGCAAAACCGCGTTCGAAGTCCTTGAGACGCGGACGACACCGCAGCCGTTTTCAATTTTAGAATCGCGCGATCTTTTCGAAAAACTCGGACGCGCACGCGGACCGATTGCGAAGGCGGAGCTGCTCCAAACATCCTTCGCGAATCTGTCTGCGCGCGAAGGTCAATACGTCGTGAAAATTTTGACTGGCGATCTCCGGATCGGTTTGCGGGAAGGATTGGTCGAAGAAGCGATCGCCCGCGCGTTCGAAGCGCCACTCGAGCAAGTCAAAGAAGCGAACATGTTGCTCGGCGACATCGGCGCGACGGCGGCGCTTGCGTCACGGAAACAACTGGACCGCGCCGAATTGTCGATCTTTCGCCCAATTAAATGCATGCTTGCGACACCGGAGCCGACTGCGGAAGCCATTTGGGAGCGGTTTGCCGAACAAAAACCATTGACCGTTTACGTCGAAGACAAGTTCGACGGCATTCGCGCGCAGTTGCATCGCAACTCCGAACGCGTCGAAGTTTATTCGCGCGATCTGCGGCGCATCACCGATCAATTTCCCGAGCTAGCCGAACAGGCGCACCAGTTCGATGTCGATCTTATCCTCGACGGCGAGATCGTTGCCTTCGAACAGGGACGCAAGCTCACCTTCTTCGATTTACAAAAACGCCTTGGAAGGAAAACGGATGGCGCAGATTTGTTTGCAAGTGCTTCCGCGGATGTTCCAGTGGCGTTCATCGCCTTCGACTTGCTCTGGCTCAATGGTCGCTCATTGTTGAAAACTCCGCTGGAGAAACGGCGCGAGCTGCTACGCGATTTGAAGTTGCCGGTGCAATTTCAAATCGCGGAAGTTTTCCCGGCAAATTCAGCGGCAGAGATTGAAGATCGCTTTCAGCAGGCGCGGCGGCGTTTGAACGAAGGTCTCATGATCAAAGATCCGAAGAGTTTTTACACTCCGGGGGCCCGCGGAATGTCCTGGTTCAAGCTAAAGAAAGAGCTGGCCACGCTCGACGTGGTCGTCGTCGGCGCCGAGTTCGGTCACGGCAAACGCAACAAGGTGTTGAGCGATTATACGTTTGCGGTGCGCGATGAACCGAGCGGCGAGCTCTTACCAATCGGCAAGGCGTACAGCGGCCTGACCGATGTCGAGATTGCGGAACTAACCGAATATTTTAAACAAAACACGATCGTCGATCACGGTCGATATCGCGAAGTGAAGCCGGAGATCGTGCTCGAGGTCGCGTTCAATTCGATTCAACCGAGCCCACGGCACGCGAGCGGGCTCGCGCTTCGCTTTCCGCGCATCAAAGCGATTCGACGGGACAAAAATGTTGACGCTATCGATACGCTGACCTACGCGCGCGAACTCGCCGAAAGAGAGGTTACCGATAGACCCTCACCAGGCGCTTCGCGTCCTCCTCTCCCTCAAGGAGAGGATTGAGGTGTGGGCGACGGCGAAGTGTTTTCGAAGCCTTCTTTGCGCTCCCGCTTTAATTCCCTCTTTTCCTCGCGCTTCTGTTCCTTCTTTTCCTGTTTGGTCAGTTTCCCGTCCGGAGAAGATAAAGGAGTCGAAGCAGCATTCGGTGACGTTGCCGATGTTACAGTCGTCGACGGCTGAAACTTTTGCGCCTGAGATTTAAATTTCCCTTGCGGCGATCTTTCCTGCATTGCGCCAGCGGTTGAAGTCGGCGCTGCCGACGGCGGTGTGATTTGAGTTGAAGGAACAGTGTCGCTCGCGGCTGGCGAGTTTGATGCGGCCGGTTTCGGCGTTGGCCTGGGCGTCATTTGCTGGACCGGTGTTGCGCTTGGAACAAGTAATCGTCCGCGACGTTCCGAAGTAGTCGGTAAAGCCGATGCTGATTCAATCGGAGTCGAAGCCGCTAACGGCGTCGGTGATTGTTCAGCCGCAGCCGATCTTCGCGGTGTCATTATCGGTCTTGGCGTTGACGATGCGATCGGAGACGGCACTTGTGTCGCCGACGGCACCGGCGTTGCTGTCGAAGGCGCGGATGTCGATGTTGCGGAAGTTTCGCCGGCTTGAGTAGCCGGATTGGTCGCCGCGGCGGTTCTCACAAATTTTTTCGACGGCGCATTCGATGGCGGAGCTGCTTCCGATTTCATTTTCTCGCGCGTTTTCTTGGCCGCTTCATGATCGGCGATTGCCGCCCAACCGAGATCGACCGTGACTTGCGCGACCGTTTGTTTCACCGTCTGCGGCCGTTCGCTCGCTTGAGGTGCGGTAATCACCGGCGCAGCCACGATCACTGTCTCACCTTGAACGAGCGGTCGCGGTGGCTCGACGCTGACATCGACACTTGCGTTGCGCTCCAAACGGAACCGCTGCACCGGCTCGCGGCTTTGTGTGCGCATTTCGTCATAACTTGGTCCCTCATTCACGACAGTGGTGTTGTTGTAAGTGATATTGGTGACGTTGGTGGTTTGATTGACGATCGTCACGTTACGTTCTGACGGCACAATCGTGGGCTCGATCCGCTGCGCGCCGAATTCTCTTGTCGCAACGAAACAATATTGATCGGGACCGATGTCGTAATAATTATCGGACCAATTGTGGATGCCGGTGCGTTGATCGAATCGCGCTTCCGGCGGAAGCGGCGCCCAGCCGACGTAATCGTTGCTCTTCCGCCACGAAACCCAGGCCGGTGCCCATTGATCACCCGGAACCCAAACCCAACCAATACCGCGCAGCCGCGTCCAACGTCCGTAGTGATACGTGGCCCAGCCGAATCGCTCTTCGGAAATCCAGGTCCAGCCGGCGTCGGTGTAAACCCAGCGCCCGTTGGTGTAGGGACGCCAGTTTCGTGAACTTTCCGCTTCGCGCGGCTGCCAGACGTAGCCGTAATCACTTGTCTCTATCCATCCGCCGTAGGGCTCGAGTTTGGTATAAAAAGTTGAATAGCCGGAAGTCGGTCTTGCTCCGGAAACAGCACGCGGCCGAGTAACCGGTTCGGATTCAGGCCGCTGGCGCGGAGCCGGCTTAGCGGTGGCCGCATTCTCTTTTTCCGCTAACGCTTTCTCGCGCGCATCGAGATCGGTTTGGCGTTGTTGAACCTGTTGCTGTTGCTCGGCCTGATGTTCTGCCGCCAGGCGTTCCTGGACCTGTCGCTCAACTTCCGCGTTCTTTTCCGCTTCTGTTTGCTGCTTCTGGCAGGAAACGAGAGCGGCAAGGGCGATCACTGCTGGGAACACAAAAAACTTTTTCATGGCGATAATTAGACCTCTTTTCTTTCTCATTATTCAACGGGTTGGCCCCGGCGAAGGCGTCGCGGTTTGAGCAGCGGCCGGCGTGAAGATGACGCTTTCTATTTTGGCGCGTCTTAGTTTTTGAATGTTCGCGTAAAGCGCAACCAGCACGAAGCCGATCACAATCCCGACCAAAAGCCGGCCGACATTCTTCGAGATACGCGGCTCCGAGTTCATCGTGAAACTATCGATGTCGATCTTGCCGGCGCAAATCTTCTTCGGGCAATTGGAGCGCTGCAATTGCATCCATGACTCGCTGGCTCAACCGTGCATAGAGATCTCGCCCGCCCGTCCCGAGATCTGCATCCGAGAAATAAATCGGCTCGCCCACGACGATGGTGATTTTCCGCCCCAGATGAATTTTCCCATGGATCGGCCAGGCATCGAAGGCGCCGAAAATTCGCATCGGAACCACCGGGGCGCGGGTTTTGGCGATCAGCAAACCCAGGCCGGCCGCGGCGGGTTGCAAATTTCCATCGGGGGTGCGCGAACCTTCCGGAAAAACCAACGCGCAATCGCCCGCGCTCAGAATTCGAATCAACGCTTTGAGCGCGCTGCGATCGCCCCCTTCCAAATTAACGGGAATGACGTTGAGCTTGGGCAGGAGCCATCCGAGCACCGGCACATTCATCAACGATTTTTTCGCGAGAAAGAAAATGGGCCGGTCGCAGGCGTTGCCCGCCAGTGGCGGATCGAAAAAACTTTGGTGATTCATCGCCAGGATTACTGGCCCGGCCTGAATGACGCGTTCGCGGTGAATGATTCGAAAACCGAAAAATACCTGGGTGAGTAACCGACTGAGATGGTAACCGAGCCAGTAGTAAAAATTCACGATCTCAGATCGGCACCGAACCCTTTGCGTTTTAAGCGCGCAACAATTTCATCTACAACCTGAGCGACAGTCAGATTCGAGGTATCGAGCACCTCCGCGTCTTTCGCGACAATCAACGGGGAAGCCGCGCGCGAGGAATCGGCTTGATCGCGCCGCGCGATTTCGTCGCGATGTCCTTGGGCCGCGCGCCGCTGGGCGCGCACTTCCGGCGAAGCGTCGATATAAAACTTATAGGGCGTATCCGAAAAAACCACCGAGCCAATGTCACGGCCTTCAACGACCAGGTCGTGCTTGTTCGCGTAATCGCGCATTCTCTGCACGAGAACGTTGCGAACTTCCGGCACCGTGCTCACGCGTGAAACTTCGCTGTTCACGCGGTCTTCGTGCAAATGTTCCGTGAGATCGACATTGTCGATCAAAAGGCGGAGTTCCCGGTCCTTCAACACCGCGCCCAACGACAAGTTACCTATTAGTTCCGCGATCCGATGTTCGTTTGCCGGATCGATGGCAGCGTTCAGCACCGACCAGGTCACCGCGCGATACATGGCGCCGGAATTGACGTAAACGAAGTTGAGCCGGCGCGCGAGCTGGCGCGCCACGCTGCTCTTTCCCGAAGCGGCCGGCCCGTCGATTGCGATTACATGATGTCGATCTTGTCCTTGCATTTCTGACTCGCGCGCGACGAGCGGAGTTTTTCGTGGGACTCGCGCGGAAGCAAGCGCGCGTTTATTCTTGCGCCGGCGCGGCCGGGACAAGCGTACCGATGACCGGCGTGCTGGTGCGGGCTCGTCTCGGACTCATGATCTCATCCAGGGCCTTTTCGAACCCGGGATACGATTCACGAACACACTCGGCGTCTTGAATAATTGTTTCGCCGTCGGCAAAGAGTCCAGCCACCGCGAAAGCCATCGCAATTCGATGATCGCCAAAACTAGGCAACCGCGCGCCGCGCAACGGCGCCGGTCCATGGATCTCGAGGCCGTCATTCAGCTCAATGACCTGCACGCCCATGCCCCGCAAATTGTGCCCGATTGCGGCGATGCGATCGGTCTCTTTAACGCGCAGCTCGTGAGCGTGGCGAATGATTGTCGTGCCGCTGGCCAACGCACCCGCAACCGCCAACACCGGCAATTCGTCGATCAATTGCGGAATTTCTTTGCCATGAATCACGGTGCCCTTGAGTGGCACACCGGTCACTTCGGCGACGCCGCGCGGTTCCATTTGATCGACATCTTCGACCGCTTCGCGCACTTGCGCGCCCATTCGGACCAACACGCCGAGCAATGCCGTTCGGGTGTCGTTCAATCCGATGTTGCGCACGAGGAGATGGCCGCCCGATTGCGCCGCCGCCGCGACCAACCAAAAGGCTGCCGACGAAATGTCGCCCGGAATGATAAAATCGCGCGATTCCGGCACCTGATCGCCGAAAACGCTAATGGTGTCTTCGCCTTTGGCCGTGCGGATGAGAAAGTAATTGAACATCAGCTCGGTGTGATTGCGGCTGGCCAGTGGTTCGTCCACGGTCGTTTTGCCTTTGGCGAAAAGTCCGGCCAGAAGAATGGCGCTCTTGACCTGAGCGCTGGCGATTGGGGATCGATAATGAATTCCACGCAAAGATCCGCCCCGGATGCGCAATGGCGGCGTTTGCTCCGGACCTTCGGCGACGATGTCCGCGCCCATTTTTCGCAACGGTTCGATGATGCGATCCATCGGCCGGCGGCCGAGCGATGGATTGCCGACTAATCGCGTTTCAAAAGTTTGGCCGGCGAGCAAACCCGCCAGCAAACGCATGGTTGTGCCGGAACCACCGCAATCGAGCTCGTCTTTTGGCGGCGTCAGGACGCGCTTCTTTCCGTGGACGACCAGGACATCGGGCTCCGGTTGTTCAATCTGGATTCCGAGGGCTCGCAATGCATTGACCGTGTGCATGCAGTCGTCGCTCGGGAGAAAGCCGCGCAAGGTGCAGACGCCGTTGGAGAGCGCGGCGATGATAGCGGCGCGATGCGAAATACTCTTGTCGCCCGGGACCGTGATTTCCGCCTCAATCCGAGGCGCCCGTTTTACGCGCAGCTCCATAAACAAATTAAAGAAAAGCGATGCTGCATTCAGTATCTGGCATTCAGCATCGACCGCAACTGCCGTTACGGAACAAGAAAGATTTTATTCGTGAACGGGTCCTTCACTTCCGTGCCCGGCGGGAAACCGCGCACATCGACCAGTCCTTGATCGGCAGCATATGGGCTTTTCACAAAACCAGGCTTGCCGGGGACAGGCGTGCCGTAGGGATAATCGCCTTTGGCTGGTTTTGTCGGCGCGGCGGCTGTGGTGGGTGGCGGTGCTGGCGGTTGCGCGCTGGTTTCGGCGTTTTCCGGCGGCGCGTTTGGATTAAACGGCTGCTGCGTCGGCTGATTTTCTGCACCGGTTTCGGCGGGATACCGCGCAGGGGCATGCCGGCCGCCTGCAGGCATCGGTTCTTCGTCCCTGCAAGCCGAGACAAGAAACACGGAGAGCAGCGCCAGCGAGAGCCACAATTTCATAATTTTCTTGGACGGAGTCTACACTGGTTCTATTTCAATACCAGTGGCCTCAGAAGCGCAATTCATTTTGCAAAAGCCAATCGGGCGGCGACTTCCGAACCTGTTGCAGTAATGGAGGCCGGCCCACAAATCCTGATTGTCGACGACGACGCGGCCAGTCGAAAGCTGTTGGCGCGAATGCTCTCGGCCGCTGGTTATTCCTGTCGCGAGACGGACAACGCGACCGGCGCATTGAACCTCGTTCATGAAGAGCAACCGGCCGTGCTCTTGCTCGATTTCAAAATGCCCGGAATGGATGGCGCGGAGGCACTGAAACGACTGCGGGCCGATCCAAACCCGGCAATCGCGCAAATCCCCGTGATCATGTTGACCGGACACGGCGAAAGCGAGGTGACATGTCTCAACGCCGGAGCGGACGATTTCGTGATCAAGCCAATCAACGCCGAAGTGTTGCGTGCGCGGATTGAGACACAACTGCGCCTGCATTCGCTGCGAATGCAATTGCAGCAGCAAAATCAGGAGTTGGAAGCATGGCGGCGAGACCTCGAGCGGGACCTGGCGGCGGCGCGGCTGACCCAGCAGTCATTGATTCCACAGAGACCTCCGACGCTTCCAGGATGGGAAATCGCGGCTTGTTATCGTCCGGTGATCGAAGTCGGCGGCGATATTTACGGCTGGCTGCCTATTAGAAACGATCGCTGGTTGTTCTGGATTGCGGATGCGACCGGTCACGGCGCCTCCGCTGCCTTAATGACGACTCTGGCCAAGCTTTTATTTCATCATGGCCACGCGGAACACGAACGGCCGGCAGCGATTATGGAGGCAGTGAACAATGATCTGCGCGGAATTTTTGGCGGCCGCTCTTTCATGAGCGCAATGTGCGTAGCGCTGGATCCAAAAAACGGACAGGCGAGCGTGGTCGGTGCGGGTCATCCGCCATTGCTCGTCACACGATTCGGTCGCGGAACCGAAGCGATTGCGTCGTCCGCTCCGCCGTTAGGATTGGTGGAACAATCGCAATTCGCCGAAACCATTCTTGAATTGAACCCGGGCGACGCGTTCACGCTTTACACGGACGGATTGTTTGGTGCGGCGAAGAATGGCCGGCCGCGATCGACCCCGACGCAGCTTGCTGGAATGATCAATCCTTTTGCTGCAAGCGCCGAGGCTTTGCTGGAATTGATGCTAAAAGCAGCAGCGCCCGATGCCGCCGAAACGCGCCGAGACGATGTCGCCGCGCTGGTCGTGCGCCGGTCAAATTAGCAAGAAATTTTTTTTAAGACCGAAAATTAGTGTTGCTCTGCCGCAAACGAAGCATTAATCAGCCT
>Ga0137396_10000061_pt1 | contig 37093 bp, 24 predicted proteins | sample czc16metaG_FD_108284 | JGI IMG/M metagenome (GOLD analysis project Ga0137396, IMG submission 108284) | Vadose zone soil microbial communities from Angelo Coast Range Reserve, California, USA - czcobulk3.16 metaG | ecosystem: Environmental > Terrestrial > Soil > Vadose zone | place: USA...
GAGGAGGCGGCTGCGGGCTATCGGACGGGATTGCGGTTGCGTCCTAACTGGCAGGAGGGCTGGCGACAGTTGGGCACGGTCGAGTACATGCTGGGTCATTATGCGGCAAGCGTGGCGGCGCTGCGACGGTCGGTCGCAATCGAGGCGAACCAGGCGGATACCTGGACTCTGCTCGGTCTCAGCGAGTTCGAGACCCAGGACTATAAGAACTCCTTGATTCATCTGGAGCGTGGCCGAGCCTTGGGTTTCAGCGGAAACGCGGCCGCAGTGAGGGTTTCCCGCTATCATCTTGCCCTACTGCAGATTCTCAACGGAGACTTCGACCGGGCGATTGATCTGCTGATTCCCGAGATTGGACCGGGTGCGCTGTCGGAAGAGATTCAGTTTGCGATGGGAATTGCCTTGCTAAGAATCGCAGCTCTTCCCGAGCAGGTGGAGCCTACTCAACGCAGTCTCGTGCGGACGGCGGGGGAAGCAGCCGTACTGCTTTCACAGAGTCACTATGACAGAGCTCTCCCGATCCTGGAGAAACTGGTGAAGGAGCACTCCGGAACGCGGTTCCTGCATTACGCGTATGGTGATGCTCTGGCCGCGATCTCCAGCTACGACGAGGCGCGATCGCAGTTACGAGAAGAAACCCGGCTTAACCCCAGCAGCGAACTGGCCTACCTCCGGCTGGCATCCATCGCCCTGCTGCTGCATCAACCCGCTACGGCATTGGCAGATTCGGAGAGCGCGGTCAGAGTCGCGCCCAACTCAGCGGATGCCCATTACTTCCTGGGCCGAAGTTATCTGGAGGGTTCACAGACCGCTGATGCGATTGGCCAACTCGAGACTGCCCGCCGACTCGCTCCGACCAGCCCCAAGGTGCGTTTTAATCTGGCTCGGGCCTATGACAGGGCTCACCGCACGAGCGAGGCCGAACAGGAACGAGCGGAGTTCGTGCGTCTCAACGCTCAGATGGAAACCCAAGGCTCACTCGGGGATCGCGCGGTGCGTGGGACGGTGGGAGAAGGGCCCATGCACCCGGCCGCGAAGTAACAACCCAAGCAGCGATTTCCGCGGTGTGGACCTGGTGCAAACCGCGTCTAGCTCTGGGTCCGCAACTCAGCGGGAGGCGTGAACAAGACGGTGTTCACACGACTGGTCGACTCCCTCACTACGAGTTCTGGTTCAATCGCAATCTCGAGCGGGTAATCTGCACGGCCTTCGATACGTTCGAGCAGGGTTTGGGCGGCGATGGACCCCATGCGTTGTAGCGGCTGGCGAACGGTGGTCAGGCTGGGCGTGTTGTAGGCGGCCCCCTGGATGTCATCAAATCCAACCACCGAGACGTCTTGTGGCACTCGCACGCCCGCTTCCTGAAATGCGCGGATCGCGCCCAGCGCCGAAATATCGTTGTAAGCAAACAGCGCTGTGAACGGCACCTTGCGCTCCAACAATTGTTTGGCGAAAGGGTAGCCGAGTTGCGGAGTCGGATCATCGATGTCGATCTGCACGGTCAGTTCCGGCTTGATCTTCATGTGGAGTTGATCGGCAACCTCACAGATCGCCTTCCACCGGTCGTTCGAATCCGAACTGAACGTCTGGCCTTTCATGAAAGCGATTTCCTCGTGTCCCAGGTCGCGCAAGTGTTTGAGCGCGATGTGCGCTGCGTGCTGGTGATCGAGGACAATGTTGGTCACCCCGGGAAATGCTTTGTGTCCTGCCACTGCGACGGTCGGCAGTGAGGGCGCCTCGCGCAGCTGCATATCGACCGTAATGAAGCCTTCGACGCCTCGCTCGAGCAGGATCTGCGCATACCGCGCCAACAAATCCGGATCATGACGATGGACGACAGTGAGGAAAAAATAGTTCTTCTGGCGGAGGTATTGTTCGATTCCGCTGATCACCAAGGAGCCATACGCGTCGCCGATTTCTTCGACGATTACGCCAATCGAATAGGTCCGTTTCTTGCGAAGGGACTGCGCGAAGAAGTTGGGACGGTAGTTGAGTTCACGCGCGGCTGCCAAGATTCGATTCTTGGTGTGTTGTGGAATGGAGCGCGAAGAAGGCGCGTCGTTGAGAACTGCCGACACCGTACCCGGCGTAAGTCCCACATGGTCGGCCACCGCCTTGAGAGTGACTGCGGCTGACTTGGCCTTCTTGGGACGGAGTTTCCTTTCCTGAGCCATAGGTGCCCCGTGGTTATCTCCCATCCACAATTACGGATTTGCAGCGTGTTGGCCGGGATTCTATCTGAAAAATGAGAGGCATATGTGATTTTTCACATTTCCGGCTCCGATGGAATGCCTTTGACGAATTTTTGACGTGCAAGATCGTGTCCCGATGTACCCAATCGATTTTTCTTCTTGACAATTTTTTACTCTTGCATCCTAATAGCGCCCCAGCGTGGGGATTGTACTTTAGCGGTATACAAGAAAATCGTTATTTCTAGGGCGGAGGCTGAAGAATGCGTAGGTCCATCTGGCTGCTGCTGGCCGTCTGCGTGTGCGTGTCATTTCCGTTAGCCGCACAAAAAACTACAGGGACCATTGCTGGTGTTGTCACCGATCCGGCGGGTGCAGTCGTTTCGGGCGCGGATGTTACCGTGACCAACACTGCCACCGGCGAAACTCGGACCGCAAAGACGAGTGCCCAGGGTGACTACGCGATTACCGAACTGCCCGCCGGCAGCTACGACGTAACCATCAAACAGCCGAATTTCAAAGAGTACGTCAGCAAAGGTGTTCAGCTGTTCGTCGCCAGCACGGCCACGATCAACGCCGTCTTGGCGGTCGGGAGCACGACCGAGCTGATGACCGTTGAGGCGAATGCGGTCCAGGTGGAGACTTCGACGGGTGCCGTGGGCAACGTGGTGGAGGGAAGAGAAGTCCGGGAATTACCTCTGAACGGCCGCAGCTTCGCCCAACTCACCCAGTTGATGCCCGGCGTCTCGCCCGCTTCGAACTTCGACTCCAAGCACAAGGGCCTCGAGGCTGGCGTCGACTTCTCGGTCAACGGCAACAACACGACCGGCAACTTGTTCCTGGTCGACGGCGTCAACAACAACGACATCGGATCGAACCGCACGATTCTGGTCTATCCCTCGATTGACGCCATCCAGGAATTCAAAATTCTCCGCAACAGCTACGGCCCCGAATACGGACAAGCCATGGGTGCCGTCATCAACATCGTGACCAAGAGCGGCACCAACCAGTTCCACGGTGGCGCCTACTACTTCGGCCGCAACGACGCGCTCAATGCCACCGACTATTTCAACAATCTGAACAAGCTCCCTAAGGACAAGCTTCGCCGCAACGATTGGGGCTACGACGCCGGCGGCCCGATCGTGAGGGACAAGCTGTTCTTCTTCTGGTCGCAGGAGTGGAACCACGAACTTCGCGGTAAGCAACGCAATGCGAACGTCCCCACCGCCGCCAACCCCGCTGGCGACTCCTCGAACCTGCGCCCGGGTTGCGAAAACACGCCTACGTTCACGGACGCGAATAAGGTAAAGCACACTTTCACCAACATCAACCAGGTTCCGATGGGTGGGGTGTCACCGACGGGTCAGTTGCTTCTGAATCTCTTCCCCAATCCCAACGTTGCCAATCCGATCAACTGCATCAACTGGGCCATATCGTCGACTTCACCGATCTACTGGCGCGAAGAAAGCGTCCGCGTGGACTACAAGCTGGGTAAGACTTGGAGCTTGTTCGGCCGCTACACGCAGGACCACTGGAATCAGCCGTCCCCGAGCACCTTGGGCTACTGGGGCGACGATCGCTATCCGTCAGTCGATCCGAACTGGACCCAGCCCGGCTACCAGGCGACCATCAAACTCACGAAGCTGATTGGAAGCTCAGCTGTGAATGACTTCCAAGTCTCATACGCCGCCAACAAAATTACGGTGTCCAACAACAACCCCGCTGTCGTCGAGGCGATCAACGCTTCCTACCAGAGCTATTTCCCAACTTCCGGTAAGTTCCTCGGTAAGGACGTAGGGTACCCTGTTTTCTGGGGAGGTTTGGGTAACGGGGCCAGTTCCGACAATCTTTGGAACATGGGCCCGTGGCATAACAACGAAGACCTTTACATCCTGAAGGATGACTTCTCGAAGGTGACTGGCGCGCATACCTTCAAGGTCGGCTTCCTGGCCAGCAATAACAAGAAGAATGAGTTGTCCGGTGGCTCTTCCGGTGAGGCGCCCAACTACTGGGGAGCAAACAGCAACAGCACGGGAAACGGAGCCTTCAATGCGCTCTGGGACCAGGTGGGTTGGGGCTTCGGCGAAAGCCAGACCAATCCTTTCGTGCAGACTCGTTGGCATGATTACGAATTCTACTTGGGTGACACCTGGAAGGCTCGCCGCAACATCACCGTGGAGTATGGAGCGCGTTGGTCCTTCCTTCGCCAGCCGTTCAGCGCTGTGAACAAGATCTCCAGCTGGCAGCCGAAGCTCTTCAATCCGGCATTGGGCGGGGCCGCTTGCAACGGTCTGTACCTTGTTCCCGGTACCAACCCCTGCCAACCGCTAGGTTTCTTGGGCGGCGTACCCGGGCCCAATCGGTCCCTGAAAGACCAGAACAACCATACGATCGCCCCGCGCTTGGGTGTCGCGTGGGATCCAAAAGCTGACGGAAAGATGGTGTTCCGCGCCGGAGTCGGTCAATTCTTCCAGCGCGAGCGCTTGTCAAACTATCTGTATATCGCGACGAACTCCCCATTTTCAGTCAGCGCATCGGGTACCCGTCCACTGAGTGGCTCGGTGCCGGCCGGCTCTCTCACCTCCTCAGCCTCACCGAGCTGGGGAATTGACCCGAGTAGCAATCTACCCAACACTTGGCAGTGGAACCTAACCTTCGAGAAAGAGATTTACCGAGACAGCAAACTCGAGCTCGCCTATGTTGGCAACCGCGGTATTCACGTTCTGCAGTACAAGGACACTAACGCGGTTCTTCCCCAGAAGCGCTTGGACTTCGCGGTTAACAACACCAACGCCGATCGCTTTACCGGAGCCGCGGGATTCGGGTCCATCAACTACGCCCAGTGGACGGCATCGTCGAACTACAACGCTCTCCAGGCGCTGTATCGAACGCGCATGAAAGCGTTGGATATGCAGTTCGCCTACACCTGGTCGAAGTCGCTCGGGACCACCGACATCACCAACAGCGGTAATACCGGCAACACGAATAGCATCACCGACGTCTACAATCCCAGAATGGACTACGGCCCGACGCCCATCAACCGTACCCATGTGTTTGTTTCTAACATTGTCTATGATCTGCCCGGCTTCACGGGACACAGCGCCCCGGTGCGGTTAGCCGCGGGAGGGTGGGAGCTGGCTGCGATTTTGGGTTACTCGAGCGGTCCAAGTCAGAGCATCTTTGGTCTGAACGGGGGCGCGACGGCGGGCGCGGTTGGGTGTGATGCAAAGAATGGCATTGTGTTTCCAAACTGCGACCCCGGGGCTCCCGGTGGCCTCCAGGGCACCGGATACAACAACAACCAGAAGCCGATCCGTGTCCTGCAGGATTGCCGGGCCCACGGCGGCCCGAAGTATCAGTGGTACAACCCCGCTGCCTTCACTTTGAATAACTATCAGCTCGGAACGTTCGGGAACACATCGGTAGGCTCTTGTACCGGCCCAGGAATCGCCAACACCGACTTCTCCATGTACAAGAACTTCAAAATTACCGAACGCGTGGTTTTGCAGTTCCGCATGGAGTTCTATAATTTCTTCAATACTCCGCAGTTCCGCGCCGACCAGATCAATAACCAACTCGCAAGCCAAGCCGCTGCTTGCACGAGTCCTCTGGTGGTCAACCCGAGATGCACTGGTGTACCGCTAAACACGACGACTTGGAACTTTGCTCAGGATGGTCAAGGTAACTTCGGCCAGGCCGGCAGCAGTGGAGTTCCGGGTGATCGCGGTCCACGCGAAATTCAATACGCTCTGAAGCTCAACTTCTGATCTTCGGTCAACCTTTCGGGGTGGGGCTTGACGTAAGTCGGACCCCACCCTGTATTCTTTTCTTCTCCATGTCTCCCAAGGGCTATGCGACTGTCTTCCGGACTCCCCATCGATCCGGAGTGCTGGACCCTCGTTCTGGCTGCGCCGCCCTCCTGCTTACGGCCCTCCTTCTCGGATCCTCCCTAGGTTCTGGGCAGACCGCTCCCCGCGCTCCCCAGAAGAAGAAGCCCGCTGAGCAAGAAGTTCTGCAGCAGCATTACGACGCTGCGCGGACCTTCCAACTGAGCGGCGACACGGAACACGCCTTGGTCGAGTACCGGGCTTTCCTCGCGGGTTCTCTCCGCAGCACAGCTCGGGTCTGCTTCGGCCTGGGACAACTCGATCGAGCGGCCAGCCTGCTCGATGAGGCTCTGCGAATCGTTTCCGACGATCCAGAAGCTCGGCTCGACTATGCCCAGCTTCGCTTTCAACAAGACAAACTGCCGGACGCGCGCGCCTTGGCCGAAAAGGTTCTGGCTGCCTCTTTCGACGATGCGAGGGCTCAGTCTCTGCTTGGGCAGATCTTGTTTGCCCAGGGCGACTACCAGGCCGCGCGGGAGCATTTGGAGGCAGCGGTGGTGGCAGCCCCCGGTTTTGACGTCGCCTACCTGCTGGGAATCACCTATATCAAGCTGGGTGACTTTGGCCGCGCTCGCCTTGTCTTCGATGATCTGGTCTCCGGCTTCGGCGATACGGCCCAAATTCACGTCATGTTCGGTCGCGCCTACAAAGAAGGTGGCTGGGAAGCGCTGGACAATGCAATCCAGGAGTTGAAGAAGGCGCTTGCCCAGGATAGCCGGGCGCCCCACGCCCATTTCCTGATCGCGCTCGCCTACATGGATCGCGACGGCGAGTCTGGCTTTCCACCGGCTGCCACCGAACTGCAGGCTGAACTGAAGGTAAATCCCGACGACGCCCGCAGTCACTACCTGCTTGGCTACATTGCCATGAAGCAGCATGACAACAAGACGGCGGAATCCGAACTCCTGCGCGCTTCCCAGCTGGATCCTAAGAATCCAGATCCTCTGATCTACCTGGGCCAGATTTACTCCGACGCCGATCGCGACAAGGATGCGGAAACCATGTTGCGCGAGGCGATCGAGCTATCCACGAACAGCTCGCCCAACGATTACTTGATCGGACGTGCTCACTACGTCCTGGGTCGGCTGCTCCTCAAGACCGGCAGAAGGGAAGAAGGCGAAAAAGAGCTCTCCGCCTCGCAGACCATCCGCGACCGCATGAACCGTCCCGATGTCGCGCGCGACGCCAAGAGCAAGAGTGATCCTGAACTCGCAAGCGCCGCGCAGTCCACTCCCGTCGGCCGTCCAGGCGCCGCGCCCGAGGTGCCTTCCAACGTGAAGGAACAGATGCAGGCCTACATGGACGGTCTGAAGCCGGCGATCGCGGACGCCTACAACAACCTGGGCGTCATTCAGGCCGGGCGAAAGGATTTCACGAGCGCCGCCGATGACTTCCGCAATGCGGGCGAATGGAACCCATCGCTCGAGACGCTGGATCGCAACTGGGGAATGGCGGCCTTCTATGCCAACCGCTTCTCGGAAGCGATACCGTCCCTCGGCCGCCAACTTCAAAAGCAGCCCGACGACACCCGAGTCCGCGCGGCCTTGGCACTCAGCCTCTTTTCCACGCAGAAATACGCCGCGACCCTCGACACGCTAGGGCCAATCCAGCGCGAAGTCGACGGTGACCCCGGCCTTGGCTACGCCTTCGCCGTCTCGCTCGTGAAAATGGGTGAATACGACAAGGGCACGGCGCGGCTAAAAGCCCTCGAGGAGGCCAATCCGAAGTCTTCCGATCTTCACATGCTTCTAGGCTCCTCGTATGCCGACCAGCATGAATATGATTCCGCCCTCATTGAATACCGTAAGGCCTTAGCCATCGAGCCAGGCCGGGAGCAAACTCACTACCTGTTGGGTCTTTCCCTGATTCAGAGCGCACATCCCACGGAAGCGGTGGACGAATTTCGCACTTCGCTCAAGTTGAACCCTTCCGATGTCGCTGCCAAATATCATCTCGCCTTCGCGCTGATCCAGAGCCAGCAAAAAGAAGAAGCTGAGACTCTTTTGCATGAGGTCATCCGGCAAGATCCGAGCCGGGCCGACGCCTACTACGAGTTGGGTAAGCTGCAACTGGAAAAAGGCGACGCGAAGGGTGCGGTCGCAAGCCTGGAAACCGGGATCAAGGTGAGTCCCGACGCGGATTACATTCACTACCAGCTCGCGATGGCCTATCGTCGCGAGGCGCGCAGCGAAGACGCCGAGCGCGAAATAAAGCTCTACCAGACTTTAAAGAACCGTCAGCGAGGCCGCGCGGATGCTCCTCAGCCGGACTAAGCGGCGGCTGCTGCAGCTCGCCGCAATCATCGCACTGGCGGGCTGCATGTCCCCATGCAATGGCATGCAGAAGCCCGCGTCTACCTCCCAGACGAGGACTCCGCTCGCAACGGCCAAGGCGCAGCTCGATCACGGCGACCTCGAATCCGCCGAGAAGACCTTGTGGAGTGCCCTGTCCGCTGAGCCGACCAATCAAGAAGCCTTGACCATGCTGGGAGTGGTACGCGGCCGGCAACAAAGATATGCGGAGGCGGAGGCTCTTTTTCGGCGTGTCCTGCAACTCAATCCCAAATCCACTACCGCCACCAGAAATCTGGCTGATGCGCTTCTGGCACAGGACAACCCGGACGAGGCTCTCAAGCAGTACAAGCAGGCCATCGATCTCAACCCTCAGGATATAGCCCTGAAGATTGCGGCGGTGCAGCTCGAACTCGTGCGCGGAGAATACGCGAGCGCGCTTTCTATCCTGAATGCGATCAAGCCGGACCGCTTCCCCCCGCCCGCGGTGCCGTTTAAAGCTGCCAGCCTTTTGGGGCTGGGCCGCAAATCCGATGCCGAGGCTCTGATCCCCCTGGTCAGATCTTCTCCGGCAGCCGCACTCGATCTCGCTCAGGTATTCATCGCGGCGAATGACGCCGATGCCGCTTTGAAGTGCCTGAACCAGGTCCCGGCGGCGGGCAAAGCGCTGCTGGCCCGAACCCACGATCTTCGCGGGCGCGCACTCCTGCAAAAGGGCGATAAGGCTGCGGCCATGGTCAGTTTCCGCCAGGCCCTTGCGGACGATCCCAAGTCAACTCCGACCCACCTTGCAATGGCGGAACTCTTGGCGTCGGAAAATAGACATGCGGAGAGTCTCCGGGTGCTGGAGCAGGCCCGGGCAGCGAACCCGGAGTCCGCGGAGATCCTGCGCCACCTTGTGGTGGAAGCGATGTTGGCACACCAAAACGAGCGAGCCTTGCAAGCCGCCATGGATCTGCAGCGGGTCAGTCCCAACTTAGACGACCGGTATCTGGTCTCGACCGTGATGGTCCAACAGAAACAATATGTCCCCGCCACCCACATTCTCGAGGACTATGTTGCCCAGCGCCCGCAGGACGCCAAGGCCTATCTTGGGTTGGGAATGGCCTACCTAAGCTTGTTGCGTTATGCGGATGCGCAGCAGGCCCTGAATCGTTCGCGGCAGCTGAACCCGAATCTCGCCGAGACCGAATACCAGCTTGGACTTCTCGCCAGCCAGCAGGGAAATCGGGAGGACGCTATTCAGCATTGGCAAAAAGCTGTCGAGTTACAACCGCACCACGCCCAAGCTCTTTTCAGCCTGGGCACGATGTTTCTGGAAACGGGAGAGCTCCCCAAGGCTGAGAGTGCTTTTGAGCAATCACTGGCGGCAGATCCGACGAACATGAAGACCGAGTACGACCTGTCCCTGGTCCAGAGCAAGCTGGGGAAGTCCGAGCAAGCGAAGCAACATCTCGAACGCTATCGAAAAATGCAGGAACAAGAGCACGCGACCAGCGGCAATTCTCCCATGCAACCAAACTCAAATCACTGAAAGCTCATCCCCGCGGTTCCCTCTAACGCCGAGTGGTGTGGGGTGATGACCGCTCCATCGATCTGCTCTGTCCTATTGATCCGAGAGCGCCTCCTTCTTCTTTACACCCTCGCCTTCCACGATGGTGTAGATGAAGTCCGTAGGTAGATCCTTCAGCACATCTTTCTTCCCGCTCGGCCAACTCACTTCGACATTGTCGATGACCGTTTTCTTTCCAAAACCAAAATGCAAGCGCAAATCGTTTTGCGAAAGATAGCTGCTTCCGGCGCGCACCTCGTTGAATTGGACGACGCCATCTGTGGTCACGGAAACTCGGGCACCAATGCCTGCCTTGTTGCTCTTGGTACCGATGAGCTGAAACAAAGCCGCGTGCCCGGTGTTCGGAGTGCGATTGATCAGCAGCGTCGGCGGCTTGCCCACATTCAATATCAGGATGTCCACCTTGCCGTCGTTGTTTACATCGCCGAATGCCGCACCCCGCCTCGATTCCAGCGGAAGCTGATCCAGGCCCGACAATGCGGTGACATCCTCAAACGTGCGGTCGCGATGGTTCCGAAACAATAAGACCGGCTGACGATACGGGACGCCACCCTTCACCAAGTCCATCTGTGGATAAACGTGCCCGTTGGCCATGAACAGGTCGAGCCACCCGTCGTTGTCCATGTCGAAGAACTTCGTGCCCCAGCCCACCAGGGGATAGCTTGGTTGCGCAATGTGCGAGCTCCAGCTGATGTCGGTAAAGCCCTGGGCTCCCTGGTTCCAAAAAAGCAAGTCCGGCTGCTCGGTGAACTCCGTTACGATGATGTCGAGTTTGCCGTCTCGATCAATGTCGCCAAAATCAACGCCCATCGATCCCTCTTCCTGTCCATCGCCGCTCAGCGCCGCTCCCGAGATCAGTCCTACCTCTTCAAAGGTGCCATCGTGCTTGTTGTGGTAGAGATAGTTCGGTCCGGCGTCGTTTGCGACATACAGATCCGGCCAACCGTCATTGTCGTAATCTGCCCACACGCCCTGCATCCCGAAGTAGTGATGCGGATCGTCGACTCCCGCCTTCTTCGAAACGTCTTCAAAGGTTCCATCGCCCTTGTTTCGGAACAGGAAATCCGACTCCCCCGGAAGACCCCAGGGCCCGCATTGCACAGGAATTCCGCGAAACTTGCAGGTCTTTTCGTCACTGCCAAATTGCGGTAGCTTGGCCACGTCCACGTAGACATAACGCGGGACAAACAGATCGACAAAGCCGTCGCGATCAAAGTCTCCCCAGGATGCCCCCGTGCTAAAGCCACCCACCCGCAACCCGGCTTTGTCCGTCACATCCTTGAACTTGCAATTGCCAAGGTTCCGATACAGTACGTTGCCCCCGTACCCGGTCACGTAAATATCCTGCCAACCGTCGTTGTCGAAATCAGCGACTGCCATACCCATCCCCCATCCCTTATGGGTGAGCCCCGCCTCTTGCGTGATCTCGCGGAACTTCAGGTCGCCTTCCTGCCGGTACAGGGTGATCATGAGATCGCCCCCGTGCCGGTAACGATCGACCGAGGATCCATTCACCGTGATGATGTCGAGCTTGCCGTCATTATCGCAGTCGATGAAGCCAACGCCACCACTCATGGATTCCAGGATGTAGCGTTTCTCAGGGGTGGAATTGTGGGGTACGGTGAGGCCGGCTTGCTGGCTGACGTCCTCAAAGACCGGCACCGGCAAAGCTGGGTTGGAACTCTGCGCCCGACAAGAAATTGTCAGCAAAATCGCCGATGCGACGGCACAAATTGGGCGCATGAGATTCGTGTATTCTAGCAAAATGTGTATGCGAGTGCGACGCATGGTCAGCTGTGCTCTGCTCGTTTTTAGCAGCGCTCTGACCGCGAGGTCAGCACCAGAAAGCCAGAAAAAACCCGTCGAGAAAGGTCGTGTCACGCCCACCTTTCGCTTTTCTGACATCACAGCAGGCTCGGGGATAAAATTTCAGCACACCATCTCTCCGGAGAAGAAATATTTGATCGAATCGATGGCCGGCGGTGTTCTGCTGCTCGACTACGATCGTGACGGCTGGCTCGACATCTATTTCACCAATTCGCCGACGGTCGATTCAGCCCTTCTCGGGACTAAGGCGAAGAGCGCGCTTTATCGAAACAATCATGATGGGACATTTACTGATGTGACCGACCAAGCGGGTGTTGGTTACCCTTGCTGGGCAATAGGAGGTGCGGTCGGAGACTATAACAACGATGGCTGGCCTGACATCCTGGTTACCTGCGAAGAAGGTCTGGTTCTCTATCGCAACAACGGGGATGGGACGTTCACCGATGTTACCAAGCAAGCTCACCTGACGGACAAGCGCTGGTCCACCGGTGCCGCTTTTGCTGACTATGATGGGGACGGTTTTGTCGATCTGATGGTCTCACGTTACGTCGAGTTCGATCTCAACCATCTCCCGCAGTTCGGCGTCGGCGCGACTTGCCGCTTTCGGGGTATCCCCGTGCAGTGTGGTCCTAGGGGTATGAAGGGCCTAGGAGACAGTCTTTATCGAAACAACGGTGACGGAACCTTTACGGACGTGTCGAAGGCGGCTGGCGTCGATGACGCTCGTGGATACTATGGGCTGGGAGTGATTTGGAGCGATTTGAATGATGACGGCCGTCCCGACCTGTTCGTCGCCAACGATTCGACGCCAAACTACCTCTATCGGAATGACGGAAATGGCCGCTTCACGGACGTGAGCTACATCTCGGGCACCGCGGTCAGTCTCGATGGTGGCGAAATGGCAGGCATGGGTGTTGCCGTGTGCGATTTTAACCACACCGGACGTTTCTCCATCCATGTGACCAACTTCGAAGACCAGAGCAACTCCCTGTACCGCAATGACGGGAACATGACGTTTGCCGAGGTCTCCTATGCCGCCGGGATTGGACCCGTTACGGTGCCATATCTGGGATGGGGCACCGGCTGCGTCGACTTCGACAACGACGGGTGGGCCGATTTATTTGTCGTCAACGGACATGTGTACCCACAGGTTGATTCACTGGTTGCGGGAGCGAAATACCGGCAGCGCAAGCTTGTCTTTCAGAATCAGAGGGACGGAACGTTCGCCGATATCAGCGATTCGGTTGGTCCTACAGTGACGATCCCTCAGCCGAGCAGGGGCGCAGCCTTTGGTGATCTCGACAATGATGGCCGTATCGATGTCGTCGTGGAAAACATCGACGGTTCCCCGCTGGTTCTGCACAATGACAGCGACAGTTCCAACCACTGGATTAGCCTGCAGTTGGAAGGCACGCACGGCAACAGACTCGCTGTGGGCGCAAAGGTTCGAGTCGTCGCGGGAGAACTGTCGCAAGTGGACGAGGTGCGCAGCGGAGGCAGCTATCTCTCCCAGAATGATCTGCGCCTGCATTTTGGACTGGGGAGCGCGGACAAAGTGGACCGAGTGGAGATCCGCTGGCCTTTCGGAGTCACCCAAACCGTTCAGAACCTTGCAGCGGATCATTTCTATGTTGTCAAAGAGGGCGAAGGCGCCGAGACCTCGGACATGATCCGCCGCCCAAACCCCTCTAAGGCAGTTCCATCGCTCAGCGACCGACGCTAACCAAGGTAGCTCCACCGACTTTGGATCGAGCCAAGTTCGAGTAGCGACCGGGGATGTGTGAGGACGTGCTCTGAATTGGTGAAAGCAGAAGCTGTGGACCGGATTCGCAAATTCATCGCGTTCGCATCGGTTACCGTCATCTGCCTGAACGCCAGGCTTTGGAGCCAAACCCCAAGCCAGTCCCCTCATCCCATCACCCTTGCGGATCAGTTCGCCACCGAAGACCGTCTTCATAAACCTGGCTGGTGGCCCACGAAAGGCAGTTCCCCCAGAAGCTCATATGTGGGAGACACCGTTTGCGCTCAATGTCACCGAGACCTCGTTGCTGTTCAGAAGTCGAGTGCTATGGCTCAGACGGCCACTCGAGCTCCGGATTCCGAACTGCTGGCGCAATATCCGTTGAATTTTAAACTCGGACAGTATCGCTATCAGACAGGCGGCAAGGAGCAGACGGCGATGTATTCGGTGACCGATGGCTCCAGCTCGTTTTCGAGTTCATTGCAGTGGGCCTTCGGTATCCGGATGGGACAGTCGTACCTGTTCGAAAGGAACCGTGGCATGTTCATGGCGCCGTTGACCTACTACCCGGAGGCCCATATCTGGGATTTCACGGTAGACCAACCGCATTCCGTGCCCGAAACTCTTGACAAAGCAGTGGGCCGACACCTTCTCGACGCCGAGGTGCGTGGCTGTTTCAACTGTCACAACACGGCTGCGACCGTGGATGACCGGTTTGATCCGGAACATTCCATCCCCGGGGTCACTTGCGAGGCTTGTCATGGCCCCGGCGCAGATCACGTTTCGGCCGCAAAGGCCGGCCTTGCTGAGCTGGGGACGACGATGATCATGAACCCACGTCGTCTCAATGCGGTGGACTCAATCGACTTTTGCGGCGCGTGCCATCGCACCTGGTGGGATGTCACCCTTAGCCGCGCAACCGGACTCAAGTCGGTGCGCTTTCCACCCTACAGGATCGAGAACAGTCGGTGTTGGGGAAAGGGTGACGCCCGATTGACTTGCGTAGCTTGTCACGATCCCCACAGGCCATTAGCGCGAGACGAAGCATCCTACGATCACAACTGCCTCGGTTGTCATGTCAATTCTGCAGGTGCACAGCCAACGTCGGACCATCCCGGTGCGCCCTGCCCAACCGCCCGCAAGGGTTGTGTCGGGTGCCATATGCCGAAATACGAAGTGGTCGATATCCCCGTGAAATTTACCGACCACCAAATCCGTGTGAACCGCCCCAACGACCCTATCCCGGAATAAAACCGATCCTCCCCAAGGCTGCTGTCCAGGCAGCAAGCCCTATTTGGGAGGGGTCATGGCGTCACCCTTCGCCTTCACGGGGTCGCCACGCGCGCCTTGCGCGGCCTTCTCCGTGGATGCGTCCAGCTTTGAGTCTTTGGCTTTTTCCGCGCGATCTCGCCAGGTTTGATAGGTATGTTCGGCGTCGGCGATGTCCTCTTTGGAAACGTCGTTGTCAGCCGCCACTCCGTCAATCATGGGGTCGTAGCCGTCCGCGACGTCGCGTTCGGCATCGACCTTGCCATTGAGGAAGTGCTTGTAAAGGTGGTCTTCCATTTGGGCATTCAGTTTTTTGGCGTCCGCGGCAATCTGCTTCCAGTCGGCATGTTGTTCATTCGCAATCTGGCCGATCTTCTTGCCCGCTTTCATTTGGGTGGCAACGTCGTCCAGCTTGGTTCCCTGCTTCACCAGCACATAAGCGACAAAGAGGTCACCGTAGTTCAGATTCATGCTTCGGCGCTCGATCACGAGTTCAGGGCGCCTGGCTTGGAGGGTATCGGCGACTACGATGCTCACCACGCGACGACCCGTGGCGTCGGTAGCCATTGCGACGATTTTGTGCAATTGTTTTTCCGCTTTCTGCTGATCGTCGCCGAAGGCAGGGATGGCGATGCTGAGCGCGAGAAAGGCGATCGGGATATGTGCCAACCGTTTCATGACTGCGTTCCTCCAAACTTAGCTGACCGGAAATTGTAGTCCGACTGTCACGACAAGAGCGCAATCTCGCTGCACTAGACAGCGACGGTTTGTTTCGTCAAGTCTTCTTACTTCGGCACCGTTTCCGCTGGAATCGTCGTCGGTATTTCGAGGGTGCCGACCTTCTGCGAGGCACGGTCGAGAACCCCTAGTCGCAAATCGTAGGTTCCAGGCGGCAGCACAAGTTCCTGGTGGAGAGGCAGACCCGTGTTCCGAAGTGCCTGGTACTGATCCGGTGGCAGCGCCGCATCCATCGTGTTGGCGATCTGACCGGCGACTTGGCCGTGTTGGTCCAGTGCGACCGCCATGCAATCCAGGAGCGCACGCTTGCGATTCTCGGGCGTGTCGGTAAAATCGATTCCCCTGAAGTCTATGCTGTAGTCGATTCGCAGCGCTTTGCTGGTCGCATCGGGAGGTTCGACCCGGGCTGTTAGGAGCAACATGGTGGATTGCGGGACGCCCGGCTGCATGGCGGCTGCGAGCGCATGCGCACCACTTTGTTTCAGCGCGTCTTGCGACCGGGTCGGGAAGTAGCCGGGGCGGTAGGCCAGCTTCACGGATTCGCGGTTGAGTTTAATCTCGAGGTGCCGAAAGCTATCGTCAGGTTTTTTCTCCGGGGTGTAGGCCAAAGTGTAATAGTTCGACCCTTGGTCGAGACTGGTTGCGATCGCACCGCGCACATCATTGTTCATGAAGACCTGACCACCGGTCTGGTCTGCCAGATCCGTCATCGAACTGCGTTCGCCAAAGCGCGAATCCGACTGCGACGCCAGAGTCTGGTTGTAGGCGTCGTTGTTTGCCGGATCGACCATACCCCGGGCCTGGTCGGTCCCCACTGAGATGTCGACTCCTTCCAGGCGGACCCCGCGCACATCGATCGGATACACCGCGATACGCGCGGTCGCCATCGCCGTGGTCACGCTGCGAATCACATCCTGATAGCTGGCCGTCGTACTCAGATCGGAAACCGGGGACGCGGCTTGCGAAGTCCTCGCCGCTAGGCCCAGGAAGGTGTTGTTCGACGGCCGCAAGCGGATCTGGAACGAACCGGAAAGCCAGACCAGGTTCTTGCGCCCGGGATAGGCGGAGACGGTGCGCGCGAGGGCGCGGAGTGCGTCGAGGGTCAGAGTTGTGCGCTGGTCTGTCCGGATACCTTCCTGAGTTGCAGTGGTCGCGATGCGTTGCGCACCGGAGCCAATGAAGCTCTTGGAATCGCTCACTGCCGCCGCGATAGCTGCTGCCTGCGAGGCGGGCACGCCGCTCGGCACCGACGGCTGTGCGTGCCGTCCGACTTCTTCAGTGAAGCCCTGGTCTTGCTGTTGTTGGGCTTCGGCCGTCAGTAGCGGGGAGGCGTCCCGGACCACTTTTTCCGCCGCCTTCAGCAGCGCCTGGGGGTCATCCGTGAACGTTTGCACCATTTGGAGACTGGTGCCTAGTACGAACAGCGCAAGATGCTTGCCCCTGGGCATCGCTTTCAGGAATTGCATCATTTGCGACCGAGCATAAGCTTGATCTTGCAGCGGAGTATTGAGTAGATCGAAAAGAAGGATGCTCAGAGGGGCATCTGCCGTAGCCGCTGTGCGATTGGTGAAGGTCCTCGGCGGAAGAGAAGTCTCGGGCGCTTGATCCTCTCGAGCTTCCTGGGATCCATGTGCTTCAAAGACGCGGACCTGCTGTGGCTTCCCGTCCTCCAAAAGCGTAAAGTCGCTGGCCTGAAGGCCTTTCAAGGGGATGCCCTGGGTGTTGGTGACCGAGACGTCAATCACCACCAGTTGCGCCTCCGCGCGAAAGACAGGCAGCGCAGGCGTGTTCGCGCCCGGCTCTTGTCGGCTCGAGGGCATTTTTGCAATTGGCGTGGGAGGGAGGTTATTCACCGCTACCGGACTCCCCGCAGCCGCTTGATTGGTCCCGGTTGCGATTCCAGAACCCCCGCCGCTTGCCTGGGATGGCGCTCCTGTCTCCTTCCCGGACGCGCCTGCGACCTGTATGGCGGGCGGAGACGCGTGGGTGGTGCCCAGGTTCCTGTCAAGATAGAGCAGGTAGACGCAGAGCTGGTTGTAGGTTTGCTCGTAGACGTCCAGATCCAACGCGGTTCCGGAGACGCTCTCAGGCCAGGCCCCGGCCTGCCGGATACTGGGAATCATGGAAATCGGAGCGGACCGCAATGAAATCGAAGGAATATGGGCTCGCTGGAATGCCTTGGCATCGACCAGGTAGTCGTCGGGGTTAAAAATCGGGATCCCATTGGCGAGAGGAGCACCGACACTCCGCGCGGTAATTTCGGTGGGAACCGAGCGCAACCGCAAAGTGTTCGCAGACAGCTCCAGCCAAGAGGCGAGCACGCGATCACCCTGGGCCAGTGCGTACACGGGCGGCGTTCGGCCTAGCCCTTCCAGACTCACCATGGCCCGGATTTCGTTGCGTTGTGAGTCCGTCAAGTGCTTGACGTATTCCGAGGACCCGCGCAAGCCGTGATCGTGTCCAGTAAACGCGACAAACGTCAGGGAAAGCCCGTGTGGTACGGGTCCGATGGACTCTGCTAACAGCGGAAGCAACGCCAACGTTGCCCACTGAGTGGGGCCTTGCGATCGCGGGCTATCAAAATCAATCGGCGCGCCGACGACGATGGCGCCAGGTTCTTTGCCCGGCAGCCTGCACATCACGTTGGGCAGGTCTTGTTTTGGCACCGCTTGTTCGGACAGCTGTTCCGGCGCGCATCCGGCCGCTTCGAACAGGGTCCGCAACTTTTGCATCCGCTCCTTTGGCGTAGCGGGAGGCGCCTTGAGGCGGTCTTCGAGGACGCCCCGGTGGACACGCAGGTATACGATGCTGCCGCCGAGGCAGCAGGTGGAGACCAGAGCAAACATCAGGATTCGGAAGAGCCGAGCCACAGGGCACTCCTTGCGAGCGAACCGAGCCGGTCCTGAACGGCGGCGCCGGACTTAGGCCGCCGAAGAGATTCAATCACCAAAATGGACTGTTCGCAATGATTCTGATCGGTTTCGGCGACTTTCGGGCAAGCCTACGGGTGGTGGCCCAGAACGCCATAACGTCCCGGCACCTTAGGCTGCTTTCCAGGATCCTTCATCGGGCTGGTCATGGCGACCGACAAGACGGGCCGGTGAAACCGCGGTTTAGTGTGCTGGAGGCTTCTCTTCGGCGGGCGCAGCGAACTTCTGGTCGTTGATGGGTACGTTCTGCTGTACCTTCTCCACTTGAATGGTGAAGCGACCGCTGGGTCGGGCGATGGTCCAGCGATAGGGAATCCTTACCCCTTCGGATTCCCGATAGTCCGCATAGTCAATCTGGGTAGGATTCAATCCCAACCAGGTGTCGGTATAGCGCACCAGTCGCACCAGCAATCCGGACTGCAGATCGAAATAGAAGTTGACGGGTGGCTTGCCCTCCCGCAGTCCTCGCAGTACGGTCACGTCTCGGCCGTCGATTTTCTCCGCCGTCTGGCGGAGGTCACTGAAGATCAGCCTCATCTTCACGGGAAGATACAATTCCGCGTCTAGGCGGGCCGCCTCGGCCTCCCCCTGGCTCATCCAGTGGGTCGGACGCCCGGGTGCGCCCAACCAGCCCTTCGACCCGTCGTAGGCGGTGATGTTCTCACCGTTGGGCAGGTGCATCACAGAGACCCGCTTGTCCGGGCCTTGCATATAGATATCAATGGGGAATTGCCTGCCGCCCAGGTTCGCCGATCCTGCCTCGATCCGGCTTGTGACCTTTTGAATCGCAGCGGCTCCGCCGAGGGCCGTAACGTATTTCTCGAGGGTGGTGTCGACCGCTGCTTTGGAATTCGCGTCCCCGGCTTCCGGCTTGGTCTGCTTCCCGTCCGCGCTCTCCGCCCCTTCGGCCGGCTTGTTTTCTTCGTCCGGAATGACCGGGATCGCCGCCGGATGCGCCAGCCCGTGATGGCACGTGTAGCAGGTTACTTCACGATGATCGTCAAAGTGACCCTTGTTGATGGCGAACATCATCTCCATCATCTTGCGTGCAGTCTGCTTCGGTTTCTTGTCATCTTTCTCAAACGCGCCGGCGACGTGGCAGTATTCACATTCAACGCCGAGCGAGGCGGAAATGAATTGCATCGATGGGATCAACTGATCCGCGGGAGCTGCCTTGAGCACCTGGACATTCTTGAAGGCCTGTTCAGCGGTCTTGGCAGGAGCGCCCTGAGCACGGGCGGGGGGCAATTTCAGGACTATGGTTGTGAGCGCGACTGAGAGCCCGGTGAGTCCAGCCAGTAGCAATTTCCGTTTCATGGAGCGTTTCCTGGGTTTGGTCCGAGTGTACCAAACGCCTTTTCCCTGAGATTCTCCCGGAGGTTCTTTGGGCTGCCACACGGACCCGCTTGGAGACCGTACCGGGGGGGCGGAGTTCGACGAGCGGATGGGACGTGCGGTTCAAATTTTCGACTCCCCACCCGCAGGGTCAGTGCTACTCTGCCATGGGCGGATCGGTACGATGAAATGTCTCCTGTGCCTGCTCAGCTTTGTGACGTTTGCCATCACCTGCATCGCGGACAGTGTCAGCTACGTGCGGGTGCACAGACCGCTCCTCGAGGAGCATGTGAAGCTTGCCCCCGAGGGGGTGGCTGACCGGCTGCGCACGGTGCGCACTTTGTTTCAGCAGGCAGGATGCCCGCAGTTGCTCGAGCAGGAAGTCCCTGGGCAACGATCCCCGAATGTGATTTGTATTCTGCCGGGCGACGAACAGGGCACGATCATCGTGGGTGCGTCTTCAGACTACGCCCCGGAGAAAGCCGATGCGCCCGCCCATTGGGGCGCGCTGGTCATGTTGCCGCTGCTCGTGGAATCGTTGGTGCCCGTACCGCACCGGTTGACGCTGATGCTCATCGCATTTACCGGACATGAACCAGGGATGCGTGGCGCTACCTGGTATGTAAGTCAATTGACGGAAGTTCAGCGCAAGACGATCCGCGCGATGGTCGACCTCGAAAATCTTGGCAAGACGCCGGCGGTCTACGCGCTCGGTCAGCCCGATCGCGCGCTCGCCACCTGGCTGCATGTGGCCGCGAATTCTGTTCGCCTTTCCGATCCTCGACAGGTCAACGCGACCAGAGCCAGCCCACCGCTCGAGAGCGGCGTACCTGCCGCCAAGGACCGAGATCCGTGGACAGACGACCAGGCGTTTGAGCAGGAGCGTATTCCCGCGATTACGCTGCAGTCAGCCACGCCCGCAGTGCTCAACGCGCCACGGCAGGACACGCCGGACAGCCTCACGGGAGCAGGGTTTGATATGGACACCTACGAGGACACCTACCGGCTAGTGTGCGTGTATGTCCTGTATCTGGACCGAAACCTGGGCAGGCCGTTGGTCGAACCAGGGATCTATGCGGGCAAGATCATCGACACGGCAGGCGTCTTTCCGACGAGTCCGATCGACGTGTCGGTGAAGATCGATCGATTCAGCACCCCAGGAGAGATAAACCGATACGAGTTGGTCTTACGGCAGTCCGGTCAGGAAGGACTGGCGGAGGCGCTCGCGAACGAGAACGACAAGGGTTCTTATCGCTTCGGACTCAACCTGGCCTACAGCGTCAAGATGGTCGCGCTCGAGGATTCCGGAAAGGGACCTTATGTTTTCCTGGTGGCAACCCGTCCCAAACGGATGGCCGGCACGGCACGCGATTACCGCTTCACGGTGATCAAGTTGAACTTGGACACCAAAGGAGTTGGAGATGGCGTGTTCTACAACACTGCCGCAGTACGATTCAACAAGAAGCACGAGTTGGAAATTGAAGATTTTGGGTCCCAGCCAGACGAAATGAGGAATGTGCGACTGGAGCAGCCAGCCGTGCCAACATCGACGGTTACGACAACCGCGTCCGCGACGAGCGTTGTGCCGGTCACCCCGGGCCAGATTCCGGCCGTTTCGGTTCGGTCGCCCGGGCTCGCCTCCCCAGACGAGCGGCAAGCTACGGATTCGGCAAAGCCTGGTCTCGCTACAGCCGAGGCGGCCACCACGCCAACCTTCCACGCGAAGGCACAACTCGTTCAGGTGGACATCGTTGTTACGGATCAGGAAGGCCGGCCAGTCTCTGGACTGCAGCAGGCGGACTTCACTGTTCTGGAGGACGGAAAGGCGCAAGAGATCCGCGCTTTTGAGATTCATCTCCCGCTTGCAAAGCAGGCCGGTGCAGCGAAGGAGCCACAGGCCCAAGTCGACCTGCCACCCCATACGTATACCAATCGGGCCGTTTCGCCCGTAGAAGACACGGTCAGCATCCTGCTGCTAGATCTGCTGAACACACAGGTTTCCGATCAGGCGTATGCCCGCAAGCAAACGCTTGAATTCTTGAAAACGCTACCATCGGGCAGACGAATCGCGATGTTTGTCCTGGCGAACAAGTTGGTCATGGTGCAGGAGTTCACCGGCGACTCCGGCACTCTGGTGGCCGCTGCGCAGAAGGTGATGAATGATCGCTCTCTGGTACTGACGACAGAGTCAGAGCGACAACAGTTTCAGGGAAGTACCGAAGCTGTGGGGCGCATGGCAGCGCCGGGGGTGAACACGCCCGGGGCCCCCGCCGGCGCACTGAACAACGTTCAGTCGGGCGGCGACGTGGACTTTGGCTCGGCTCAACACCGTGAGCGGTCCAACGCGTTCATGGAAGCTAATCGTACGTCTCAGCGGGTCAGCATGACTCTTAACGCGTTGAGTGGGCTGGCCAGGGCAGTATCGGGCTATCCGGGGCGCAAGAATTTGGTCTGGCTATCTGGGAGCTTTCCAATCCGATTGAAGCCGGGAGGGGTTGACCTCTACAGGATGAACTCGGCGAATCCATCCTCAGGAACCGGTTTGGCCAGCACACCCGATTTTCGCGCCGAAGTGCGGAACACAACGACCGCGTTGGCGACAGCTCGGGTAGCCGTCTATCCGATCGATGTTCGCGGCTTACAGACGGCGGGCGTTGATATTGTTGTGGGCGCCGCAGAAAGTGCCAGCTTCAGCGGTACGGATAATCCCGGAGCATTCACGCAGAACCTCAATGGTCAGTCGGAGATTCGCTTCAGCGAACGCAGTTCGATGAAGGAAGTCGCGCAACAAACCGGGGGCGAAGTACTCCCGGGGAACGATGTGCGCGGTGCGATCGGACGCGCGATCGACGACGGCTCGACATATTACACCGTCGCTTACACACCCGCAAAGGACGACGCGGATCCGCAATTCCGCAACATCGAAATAAAGCTTAATCGGAGCGGCCTGAAGTCGGCTTATCGTCCGGGTTACTATCCGAACGCCAATCACGACGCCCCTGCACCCAGGGCGCACCCCTTGATTGTCGCGATGCAACCGGGGATGCCTCCTGCTACGGGCATTCCCCTGACGGTGGAACTACTGCTTCCCGATGACATCAACAGGAAGGTTCGCCTCAACTACACCATCGACATTCGAGACATTAATTTCGCTGACACGGCAGAGCATCGCAAACGAGCGGTCCTCGACTGCGTCGCCTTAGCCTTTACGCTTCAGGGCACGCCCGCCGGACAAGTCTCAAACACTTTGGATGCTACACTGCCGATTGCGGATTACGAGTCAGCGTTGCGCAGCGGGCTTTTGATGAGCCAGGAACTTGATCTCCCACCCGGCCGGTACGGCCTGCGGCTGGGAGTCATGGATCGCGGATCACAGAGGATCGGCACTCTGGATGTGCCGCTGGCGGAAGTTGCGAAAGAAGTTAAAAAGTAGGTGGGGTCGCCGAGCCGGGCAAGGATGCGAGATAAAACCAGTGGTGAGCCTAGGGCAGTGTCTTAATCCCCGGGGCACTCGGTTCTGGCGACGGCAGCGCCACTTTGTCCTTGATTCCCTGGCCCTCGACGATCGTATAAATGTAGTCCGCGGCCACGTCGTGAAGAGTCTCGGTTTCTCCGTTGGGCCAGCGTACCGTTACCTCGTCCATCTTGTCGTTCTGACCCAATCCAAAATGCTGCCGAAGATCACTTTGAGAGATGTAACTCGAGCCGCCCTTTACCTCGCTGAGTTGAGTGATTTTCCCGGTACGAACCGTAACGCGCGCACCCATCGCCAGCCGATTGCTTTTCGTGCCCAGTAACTTAAACAGCACACGGTGATTTCCGTTCTGACAGTGGTTCAGCAGCAGCGAAGGAGGTTCGCCTACATTGAGGGTCACGATATCGACACAACCGTCGTTGTTGAGGTCACCGAAGGCGGCTCCCCGTCGGGACTGGAGAGCAATATCAGCGAAGCCAACGTCTGCTCCGACTTCATCGAACGTTCCGTCGTGCTTGTTGCGGAACAGCAACATAGGCTGCTTGAAGTGGGCGGCGTTGGGGATGGAGTCCACCTGCGGATAGACGTGGCCGTTGGCCACAAAGATATCCAGCCAACCAGAGTTATCCACGTCAAAGAACCCGGTCCCCCAACCCACGTAGGGATGACTGGGCTGGGCGATCCTGGAACTCCAACTGACATCGGCGAAGCCGTCGCTGCCGTTGTTGTGGTAAAGCGTGTCGGACTGGTCCACGAATTCGCTCACGATGATGTCGAGGCGGCCCTTATGGTCGTAGTCGCCCATATCCACACCCATGGATCCCAATTCCTGCCCATCGCCGCTTAGGTCAGCTCCCAGCATGAGTCCAACTTCGTCGAACGTGCCGTCGTGCTTGTTGCGGTAAAGGTAGTTGGGACCGGCGTCATCGGCGACGTACAAGTCCGGCCAGCCATCATTGTCGTAATCGCCCCAGACCACGCCCATCCCGTAGTAGCGCTTGGAATCGTCTACACCGGCCTTTTTTGAGACATCTTCGAACGTGCCATCCCCTCGATTGCGGAAGAGGAAGTCCGATTCCCCCTGCATGCCCCAGGGTCCACATTGCACCAGCACACCACGAAACCGGCAGAATTTTTCGTCGCTGCCCAATTCCGGCAGTTTGTCAATGTCGACGTGAACGTATCGCGACACGAACAAATCCACACGACCATCCCGATCGTAGTCGCCCCAGGCTGCTCCCAGGCTCAGGCCCCCGACGGCAAGCCCGGCTTTGGCAGTCACGTCCTCGAACTTGCAGTTGCCCAGATTGTGGTAGAGAACGTTGCCGCCGTATCCCGTTACATAAATATCGGGTAGCCCATCATTGTCATAGTCCGCCACAGCTACGCCCATACCCCAGCCAATATGATTGAGGCCTGCCTGCCTGGTGATGTCGGTGAACTTCAGGTCTGCGTCCTGGTGGTAGAGGGTAATCATGGGATCGCCTCCGTGCTGCCGGTAGCGGTCCACGTTCGAGCCGTTGATGGCCATGATGTCGAGTTTCCCGTCGTTATCGCAGTCGATCAATCCGATCCCGCCGCTCACCGACTCGATGATGTAGCGCTTGTCGGGCGAGGAGATGTGAGCGACGTTTAATCCCGCCTGCCTGCCCACGTCTTCAAAATGAGGCATGGCCGATCGACCGGATCGCCGGGCCAAGTCCTTCGCGGGCGGCGCGGGGGCCGCCTGCGCACAGGCGAACGTTGCCGACAGAAAGCCCAGAAAGAAGAAACCACGCATGGGAACGGAGGTGACCGATTATAGCCCACTGGCTGGTCTTCAAGAGGCCGGGGAAGCGTTTTCGAGCCGGTCCGCGGGGCTGTGCATGGCGCTCAGATTTTACTAGTAGAAAAACGATTTTCCTGTCACAATCTCTCCGCCGCCAGGGTCCAGACTGAAGCCTTGTTACAAATCGACCCCGAAAGTCAGTTCGCGGGAGGAACCATGAAACAGTGGATACGCAGCCGCGCGCTCTTTTTCCTGATGCTGCTCTGTGCGCCGTGCGCATGGAGCGGTGACGCTATCCCCAAAACGGCCTGGAAGCGCGGTATCGGTGAAGTCCTCCCCCATCCAGGTACTCGCAAACCCATCCTGACCGACCTCATCGATGATGGTTACTGGCAAGGTGCACCCGTGGGCGGCTTTGGTGCCGGTACCTTTTCCCGTACGTATCGAGGCGATTTTTCCCGCTGGCATCTCAAGACGGGTGTCCACAAATACCAGACCGTCGACGTGAATCAATTCGCGATGTATCAGAAGACCGAGGGTGATCCAAAGGGCGTGGCTCAGGTGCTCTCGGCCACCCACCCCGTGAATCAGAACCTCAGCGCTTGGAAGTGGGACTACCCGGTCGGAGCTGGCGACTACTACGCGCTCTACCCCAAAGCCTGGTACGACTACCGTTGGGACAAATTCCCCGCCCATGTTGTCCTCGAACAGTTCTCGCCGATTCTGCCCAACAACTACCGTGAAAGCAGCTATCCCGTCGCCGTCTATCGTTGGCATGCCGAGAACCCGACCCATCATGAGGTCACTGTTTCGGTGATGCTTTCCTGGGCGAACATGCTGGGATGGTTTCATTCCTACACCCACGACCTGAACGGCCGTCGCAACCACGGCAACCGCAACCACTTCATGAGTGAAATCCAGGGCGCTGCTGGAACGATGAAAGGGGTGGTGCTCGACCGCAACCGCGCGGGCGCGGTGCAGGACGAGTGGGATGGTCAGTTTGTCATCGCATCGCTGGAATCTCCGGGCGTGGACGTTTCCTATCAGACCACGTTCCGCCCCGGAGGAGACGGCGGCGAGGTCTGGAAGTCTTTCGCGCGCGACGGTACGCTCGAAAACGTCGGCGAGGACTGGGTGAGCAGCGGGGAAGACCTCGCCGGGGCGATTGCGATTCGCTTCACTCTGAAACCAGGGGAGAAGCGAGTGATCCCGATGGTGATCGCCTGGGATCTTCCGGTCGTCGAATTTGGCTCCGGTCGCAAGTGGTATCGGCACTACACTGATTTTTATGGCACCAGCGGGACCAACGGCTGGAGGATCGCGCGCGACGGCCTGCTCAAATCGACCGAATGGAGTGACGCCGTCGATGCCTGGCAAGCCCCCTACGTCAACGACGAAACCAAACCGGCCTGGTACCGGGGGGAGTTGTTCAACGAACTCTACATTCTGGCCGACGGTGGATCGCTCTGGGGGCGCCCGGTAAATTCCGATTCGAAGACTCCGCACAGTTTCGCGTTCATGGAATGTTTCGATTACCCGTTTTATGCCACGCTCGACGTGCGTTTCTACGGGTCGATGCCGTTAACAAAGTTCTGGCCGGAAATCGACAAACAAGTTCTTCGTCAGTTTGCTGACACCGTTCCGCAGGAAAGTCCTGATCAATACATCTGGCAGTGGAAGACGGAGCAGACGAAGGCGCTAGCGCTGCGCACCCGTAAAGCCAAAGGGTCTGTGCCCCACGACTTAGGAGTTCCCGAGGAGGACCCCATCTTCCAGGTGAACCAGTTTAGCTGGCAGAACACCACCGACTGGAAAGACCTCAACAGCAAGTTCGTGCTGATGGTCTGGCGCGATTACGTTTTCAGCGGCCGCAAGGATACCGAGTTCCTGCGCTACACCTGGCCGGCTGTGCAGGAATCGCTCGACTACCTCCGAAAGTACGATCACGACGGTGATGGAATTCCGGAGAACGATGGCTTCCCCGACCAGACCTACGATGTCTGGGTCGTGCGTGGAGAAAGCGCCTACTGTGGCGGTCTCTGGCTCGCTGCCTTGCGGGCAGCCGACGAGATGGCTGGTGCCCTGGGCGATACCCAAGCCGCCGCCCAATACAAGGAGCTTTTCTCGCGCAGTCAGGCCAGCTATATCAGGAAGCTATGGAACGGCTCCTACTTCCGCTACGACACCAAAAGCGAGTATCGCGACAACATCCAGGCCGACCAGCTCGCTGGCCAGTGGTATGCCAGCATGACAGGCCTGGGAGCTCTGGTTCCGCCCGAAATGCAGCGCAGCGCCCTGAAAAAGATCTTCGACAATAACGTCATGAAGTTCGGCAAGGGCGAAATGGGAGCCGTGAACGGAATCGGTGCCGATGGCGCTATCATTCGCACCAACGAACAGGTGCAGGAAGTCTGGATCGGCACAACCTTCAGCGTTGCGGCCCTGATGCTCGCCGATGGACTTAAGGACGAGGGCTATCACACCGCTTGGGGCGTCTACCACGTGGTTTATGAAACCAAAGGCTACTGGTTCCGTACACCCGAGGCCTACGATGACACCGGCAATTACCGGGCGTCGATGTATATGCGTCCGGCGGCCATTTGGGCCATGGAGATGACCGAGCCACCGAAATAGCCACCCCGGAGAATCGCCGGTTTGTCCGCCACTTCTCATGGCAGTGAAGAAGGGATTTGCCCCCAAGAGTTCGACGACAAGCAATGGACTGTTGCTTGATTCTCCGGGGACTTTCTCCCGCCACTCGGCCAATCGTCGGTTGATGCGCATGGCCCGACTGAGAGCATCCTCAGACATGCGAGCCACTCCCAGCAGGAAATACTCCGACCAGTCGTTTCATGTCCCCCGCTCGCTGGTCCCACCCAAGCCATCGTGGTAGTCCTGCCCGACGCCTCAAGGAATGCTGACAAATAGAGTCGTGTTGTCGGAGGATCTGGCGCTTGATCAGTAACCAAGGTGATGAGGAGGCGACCGACTCGACCGTTCCCATCAAGAAACGGGTGAACGGCTTCGAATTGATAGTGGCCAGCGCAATGGTCACCAAAGGGGGTAGGGTCGATTCATGCAGGAACTCTTGCCAGGCCGCGAGACAGGACTCGCCTTCTCCCGGAGGGGGGATGCAGGCAGCGATCGTGCAACCGGGCTTGCCAATCCAGTTCTGAATCTTACGAAAACGGCCGGGCGCAGCTGGGTGCCCCTGGACACAGTGTCGAGTAGGATCTCTTATAACCGGCAGCAATGACCTTCTGCCGAAAAGTCATTCGACGAAAAGCAATCTCGGCCATGAACGGCCCTATCAACATGAACCGACCGCGGATCGCCAGCAAGGGCCGAGACGAGATTCCCGTTCCGCTTGTACAGACCTGATTCAATGGTCACAAACGGCTGGTTAGCAGGATCGCACTCAGGCAACGATTGCAGCCGGTACCACGCAACTCGGCTTGATGTTCTGGTTCATGCAGAAGAAGTTCGTAGGATCGTACTTAGCCTTCAATGCCGCCCAGCCCTCATATTTTTTTCCGTACGCGGCACGAATGCCTTCCTCCTCGACTTTGCCGAGATAGTTGACGTAGGCGGCGTCGGCGAGAAAAGGCTTCATGGCCTCCCAGAACTCGCGCGTCCAGCGAATATTAAACGTCTGTGTCGGCCGCTCTGTCCCACATGGCGTGATCACGGTGACAGCGACAATTTCGACAGTAACTAACTGAAAACACGCGGCACGGATGGCGCTGCAGAAACGTTTTAGATCAGGCTCGGAAACAATTCGTGGACCATGACTGGACCAAAATAATTCGGCCTGAGCCTTCACTCGCTGGGTCACTTCTTGTTACCGGCCACCCGGAAGGCGACCAATCAATCGACACAAGAGCGTTTTGTCGGTACTAATCCGGCGGAAGAACGGATTACTTCCGGGTTGTCCACCATCCAGACACCGGAACTGGAGAGTCCTACCTGAGCATTCCCAGTGATAAGGAGTGGACAGAGTTTCCAGGCATCGCCCCCGTGCTCTCGATCTCGGCCACGGCAACAAGAGGACGGATTGCAGTTGCGGTTGGCCTACTCAGCGCCTCCGCTCGGGTTCCGGTGTTTTCGTCTCTGAACAAAGACATGGTAAGTGACGGCATCCCAGGCATTGTGAATGCCAATGAAAAGGAGAAGCAGTGCCGCCGCTGAAACGCCAAATAGCGCCTCGGCGCCGTGGGAGCGAGCCGCGAACGCACACGCCGATAGCGTTATATATCCCGCAAACGGCAGCAGAACATGAAACAGCCAGTCCTCAAATTCGGGCTGGTATGCGGTCTGTCGCTGCAGACGACGAGCCACGATGGCAGCGTACACTACCCCACTGAGACCCAGCAGCCCCCAGAGAACTGCAGCGGGAGCAATCCCGTGCCAAGGAGCACTTAGAAGCCCTGCCAGCAGCAGTACGGCTCCGAAGTGAACGATGGTCGGCGTCGCAAACGCCTCGCCGGCCTGTGCCGCACCTTGTCCGATCGGCAGGTCGGCGATGAGGGTTATGACGACGAACTGTAAACCGATCAGTGCGCCGGCAGACGAGCCGACGATTACGTAGAAGTTTTGCCATCCGGATAGTACGGTCATACGGTAGCTCGCCAGCGGTAGCTTACCTCTAGACGGCCTGGTATTGTTCGTCACTGACCTTTTCCATCCAGTCGACAACCTTCCCGTCGACCTTTTCCTGAATGGCGATGTGCGTCATGGCCGCGGTCGGCGTAGCCCCATGCCAGTGCTTCTCGCCGGGCGAGAACCAGACCACATCACCAGGCCGCATCTCCTCGATAGGGCCGCCTTCGCGCTGAACCCAGCCGCAGCCAGCCGTGACGATGAGAGTCTGACCGAGCGGATGCGTGTGCCACGCAGTCCGCGCGCCCGGCTCGAACGTTACGCTGGCGCCTTGAACAAGCGCCGGATCGGGTGCCTGAAAAAGCGGATCAATCCGTACCGTGCCAGTGAACCACTCTGACGGTCCCTTGACAGAAGCTTGCGAGCCAATTCTTTTGATTTCCATTTTCTGAACTCCTTCAATTGAACCTGATCTTCTATTTTCCAAACCGCTAGAACCGATATGCAGTTCTGGTCCGCCGTCCCGCTCGTATGCGAGTTGGCCGACCAGCAATGCGAACGGCTCTGTGTATCGAGCAGTCTGAAGAGGGCCAGCATCCACCGGATCAAAACCCGCATCATGGACCGGCTTGGCGGCCACACCTTTAGCGTGTTCCTCGTCGCCGCAATACACCAGGCCGGGTCGCGTCGACTTGCGCCGGGCTTCAAATACGCCGAACAGCACTTCGCTGGGCACGGTGCTGAAAGCCGAGACGATATGAGCCCGTGGAACTTTCTTTGCAAGCTCTTCCGCGCCCGACGAGGTGTTGGTGACGATGAGTTTCGTGTTGCCGGTATCCATCGGAAGCGAGCAGGTTACGATCACCTTGCCGGACAAATCGCCGGCCTGCTTCAACACATCGTCGATTCGAAACCAATGCGCGGCCATGAGGAGCGCGTCCGCTTCCTTCGCCGCCTCGCCCGGCGTACCGGCGCGTGCATTGCCTTGGGCGTCGCGTGCCAGTCTCTTGAGTTTGTCGTTGCTCCGCGCGTAGCTGAACACGACTTCATGTCCAGCTCGCGCGAAGATCGTTCCGAGCTTCCCGCCCATCAACCCCGAACCCAAAATGCCAATTCGCATGCTGCTCTTCCCGAGACCTGACCTCGTTAGCGGCCGGTCATTCGCTGCAGATTTTCCGGGTATCGATCCCCTTGCACCGGAATCTTTGAGGCTGCGTTGTCGATTTGGCGGAGATCGTCGGGCGTAAGTTCGACGGCGGCTGCGCCAATGTTTTCCTCGAGACGATGGAGCTTGGTCGTGCCTGGGATCGGCACGATCCAAGGCTTCTGTGCAAGCAACCAAGCGAGCGCGATTTGAGCCGGGGTCGCCTTCTTTCGTTCTGCGAATTTGCTAAGCAAATCAACCAAGGCCTGATTTGCTTTCCGAGCCTCTGGGCTAAAACGAGGGACGATGTTGCGGAAATCGGTGCTGTCGAACTTGGTATTCTCGTTGATCTTGCCCGTGAGGAAGCCCTTTCCCAAAGGGCTAAATGGAACGAATCCGATCCCGAGTTCCTCGAGGGTCGGTAACACTTCCGCTTCAGGGTCTCTCCACCACAGCGAGTATTCGCTCTGGAGTGCTGTGACAGGCTGGACTGCGTGTGCGCGACGGATCGTTTGCGCCCCTGCTTCAGAAAGGCCGAAGTGCTTCACCTTGCCTTGCTGGATCAAGTCCTTCACGGCTCCCGCCACGTCTTCAATCGGTACGTTCGGATCGACGCGGTGTTGATAGAACAGATCGATGGCATCAACCTTGAGGCGATTGAGCGAGGCCTCGGCGACTTCCTGGATGTGCTCTGGCCGACTGTCCACCCCACCCAAACCTCGCTCCGCCTTGGGGTCAATTTTGAACCCGAACTTGGTGGCCAGTACCACCTGACCTCGGAAAGGAGCGAGCGCTTCGCCCACCAGTTCTTCGTTTATGAACGGGCCGTACGCTTCAGCGGTATCGAAGAATGTAACACCGCGTTCGAATGCCGCTCGAATCAGTGAGATCATGTCCTGCTTGTCTCCAGCGGGACCGTAGCCATAGCTCATTCCCATACAGCCGAGCCCGATGGCCGACACTTCCAGATTGCTTTTTCCAAGTCTGCGTTTTTTCATTACTTCTCCTTTCTCCTTACAAATTGGGCCCCAGTTACGATGCTGCTCTTGCACGCTGCTTCTCGCGCCAGCGGGCGGGTGGGACTCCTTCCCAAGCGCGAAAAGCGGGAACGAAGGAGTTTCCGTCCTCGTATCCGAGAAGGTAGGCAGCTTCATTCAACTCGAGGACGGAGTTGTTAAGATAGTGACGAGCAAGCTGGTGACGAGCTTCTTCTAACACGCGCTGGAAGCTGGACCCTTCGTCTTGTAAACGCCGCTGCAGAGTACGGGAACTGATATGTAGCGCATCGGCGATGTCCTCGATGGTCGGACGCCTGCCAGTGAGTTTTTGCTGTACCAGCACGCGGACTCGCTCGGCGAAGTGCTCGTCGCCGCTTTCCTGCTTTAACTCTTCCTCGAACTGGGGCGCGAGCATCTCCAGCAGCTCAGCATTTCGCGCAACAAACGGGCGCTGAGCATCGGAGGCGCGAAACACAATCGCATTGCGAAGGGCTCCGCAGACCACGGGGCAGCCAAAGTGGCGCTCAATGGTTTTGACGTGCGGCCGTGTTTGTACAAACTCTACGCGGAGGGGCGAGAGGCGCGTACCCGTGCCGTGGCGAGCGATCGAGAGGGTCCAAGCGAAGCAGCATTCGTTCAGCACCGGAGGCTCGACTTCATCTGCCAGGAGCCAGCGGAACTGGATGCTCCACTCTTCGTCGTCTTTTTCCCGCAGGATCTGTTCCGGGCAGGTGAGCTGTTTGTAGCGAGCCATTTGGTCTATGGCTGAGCCGAAGTTCTCTGATGAGAGAGCGGCGAGACCAATGGGATGAAACCGTTCGGTCCTGCTTTCTGTGCCGAGTAGGAGACCAATCGCGGGGTTGGCGCTGACTTCGCCAATGGCACGCCAAAGGGCAAAGAGTTTCTCCGTGTTGAGGAGCACGCGAGGTTGATCAATAAATCCCTCGGGAAGTCCGGCTCTGCGCAGCACTGCAGAGGCACGGACTCCCAGTTCTTCCAGCTTGAGAAAGGTGCTGCCAGAGACGCGAAAGTGCTTATTCATGCGTTCACTCACTTGTGAGAGAAGCCATGTCGATTGAGAAGCGATACTTCACATCTGATTTGAGCAGTCTCTCGTAAGCTTCGTTGACCTTCTGGATCGGGATGACTTCGACGTCGGTGGTGATGTTGCGCTGCCCGCAGAAAGCAAGCATCTCCTGGGTTTCGGCCATACCGCCAATAGGCGAGCCGGAGAGGCTGCGGCGGCCCATGATCAGGCCGAATGCCGAAACCGCGAGAGGCTTCTCCGGCGCGCCGACGAGGGTGATGTTGCCATCACGGCGCAGCAGATGGATGTAAGCGCTTATGGCGTGATCGGCGGAGACAGCGTCGAGAATGAAGTCGAAGCTGCCAGCGTGCTTTTGCATCTCGTCCGCGTTCCGCGAGATGACGACTTCGTCTGCTCCGAGGCGGAGTGCGTCTTGCTTCTTTTTGGGGGAAGTCGTGAAGACGACAACCTGGGTTCCGAGCGCATGGGCAAATTTCACGCCCATGTGACCCAGTCCGCCGAGACCGGCCACGCCAACTTTCTTGCCCTTGGTGACACCCCAGTGGCGCACGGGCGAGTAAGTTGTGATTCCGGCAGAGCAAAGGAGCAGCTCCGGCGTGGTCAAGGTTCGAGGGGACGCGCAGCACAAACCTCTCGTCGACCACGATGCTGTCAGAGTAGCCGCCGTAGGTGACACCACCCAGATGCTTGTCGGGAAAATTGTACGTGTAGGTCGGATTCGAGCAGAACTGTTCGAGGCCCGCCTGGCACTCGGGGCAGGTGCGGTCGGAATCGACCATGCAGCCCACCGCGGCGAGGTCGCCGGGTTTGAACTGGAGACAGCGGAACCGACCTTGGTGACGCGGCCGACGATCTCGTGACCGGGTACGCAGGGGTAGACGGTGGGCATGAAACCGCTCCACTCGTTGCGGACTTGGTGGAGATCGGAGTGACAGATGCCGCAGAAAAGGATTTTGATCTGTACGTCGTATTCAGTTGGGTCGTGCCGTGTGATCGTGGTGGAGGCTAGCGGCGATGTCGCGCTGGCGGCGGAATAAGCTTTCGCGTTGTACATGCACCTAATCTAGGCGCTCGGCCGAGCATTCCGATATGCAAAACACGCCATTGTGCATGCAAAATGCGCCAGCACCTGCGTGACAGGCAGGCGTTCTAACCAGCTCAACTGACGCCCCCCGCTTTGTAACCGCTCGCTACTGGTAATTCCCTTCCGTGCCTTGACGCTGCCGTCTGTCCCCACAATTTCCGAAAGTTCCCCGAGAAGGAGGTGACAGCGATAATTTCGACCGTAACTAATTGAAACCACGCGACAAGGATGGCGCTGCAGAAACGTTCTAGCAAGACTGGGAAATAATTCGTGGACTGTTAATGGACCATGATTTCCTGGACAGCTTCTGCCGATCAATAACCGTCGACTTCCACGACAGCCTTGGCAAAGTCCTGCGGGGCTTCCTGTGGCAGATTGTGCCCGACGCCGCCCTTGATGATCCGGTGCGCGTATTCGCCCGAGAATTTCTTGGCATAGGAACTGGCCTCCGGGTGTGGTGCACCATTGGCGTCACCTTCAAGGGTAATGGTTGGCACGGTGATGACCGGGCCTTCGGCAAGCCGCTTTTCCAGATCGTCATATTTCGGCTCGCCTTCAGCCAGGCCTAAGCCGCCAGTGGCGTCTACCAGCGGCCAGCATGGGCGCCACCATCGACGTGGAGTATCTCTCCGGTGACTTGACCTGCCTGTGCCAGGTAGAGAACAGCGTCGACAACGTCTTTTACCTCCACGATTTTCCCCATTGGCTGGAATGTCTTAAGAGAGTTTTTGGGATCATCCTTATGCAAGGGTGTATCCACGACGCCGGGCGCGACGGCGTTGAAGCGGATACCTTCTTTTGCATACTCGATGGCGAGACTCCGAATCACCGCATTCAGGCCCCCTTTCGTAATCATCGAAACCGAGGCATTTATCCCCTCAACTGGCTGATCTACAAGTGCCGCCGAAATGCTCACAACGTTCCCCGATTTCTGTTTCAGCATCTGTCTCACCGTGAGCTGAGTGATGTAAATGAATCCCAGCAGGTTGGTCGAGACCAGGGCATTGAAGTCGTCGGTAGTAAAGTCGGTGAAAGGCTTGGTGCGGAAGATTCCGGCGTTATTTACCAGAACATCGATGGTTCCGAAGTAATTGATTGCGGCTTCGACAGCCTGGGCAGCGGTCTCCTGCTTCCCGATATCGCCATCGACGAGAACCAGGCTGGGTGAGCCAGTCAACGATTGACTGACATGACGAGACGTTGCGACAACGTTATACCCCTCGTTCAGGAAGGCCTCCACCAAACCCACACCAATACCCTGGGATGCTCCCGTGACGATTGCTGCTTTCTTGCCTGACATACATGCCCTTTGTTGGGCGTTCGCAGAGCGGCCTGAGCCAACGTGCCGCGCCAAGAACCCTCAACGTGAAGAAGCGACAAAACCTTGGACCAATGCGGCGATCTCATCGGCAGCCGTGTCCAACCCGAAATGGCCGGCGTCGAGAACGTGAATCTGAGCCTTCGGCACATCCCGGCGATAGGCCTCCGGCTCCGAGAGTTCGAACGAGAGATCATACTTGCCCCAGATCACCAGCAGCCGCGGCTGTTTCTCGCGCATCCATGCTTGCCATTTCGGGTAGGAGTCCACATTGGTTCGATAGTCGTAGAACAGGTCGCTTTGAATCTCGACCTGGCCGGGCTGGTTGAGAAAGGCGAACTCGTCGGTCCACAGATCAGGATCGTAGCGATCCACGTTCGGATCGTTCCCGACATGGCGCGTCCGCGTCGTAGCTAGCGAAAGCAGGTTGGTGCGGAGCGTGCTTTCGTTGGCAGCGCGATCGGCCCAAAAGGCCCGCCGCGTCTTCCAATTCACGCCCAGGCCTTCGTTGTGTGCGACCGCGTCTTGAACGATGAGAGCCTCGATCCGGTCCGGATGGGCCAAGGCCATGCGAAAACCCACTGGGCCGCCGTAATCCTGCATGTAAAGGGTGTAGCGCGAGAGTCCGAGCGCTTCGGTGAAGTGATTCATGATGTCGGCATAGTGATCGAACGTATACGCGAATTTCTTCGGGTCCGGCCAGTCGCTGTGTCCGAAGCCTGGGTAATCGGGCGCGACAAGGTGATAGCGATCGGAAAGCCGGGCGAAGAGCGGCTCGAACATTCGCGACGAAGACGGAAGTCCGTGCAGAAGGAGAATCTTCGGCGCGTCTTTCGGGCCGGCCTCTCTGTAGAAGATGGAGAGGCCCTCTATCTGTATCGTCCGATAAAAAGTCGGATACTGCATGGAGCGTTCCTTTCCGTGGGCTTGTGGCAGCAATTGAAATGACGCAAGCATTACAGAAATCGCCATCACGACGACGCCGGCAACCTGCAAGCACTGGGCCCAACGGGGCAATGTGAAAAGACGCATGGCTTGGCTCCGCTGATGCGAGCTCGTCGAACCAGTGCTCGCAGTATTTCTCGTTGTTGCCAAGGTCACATCGTCAGAACCACGCGAAACTGGGCCTTGCCACTCATCATTCGCGCGTAGGCCTCGTCCGCCTTTTCGAGCGGATAGGTTTCAATCATAGGACGCACGCCGGTAAGTTCGGCGAAGCGCAGTGTGTCCTCGGAGTCTGCCGGTGTTCCTGTGGACCAGCCCTGAATAGTTCGACTTCCACTGATGAGCTGTATCGCTGTGACCTCAATCGGATCGAATGTCGCACCCACCACGATGAGCTTGCCGTTTGGCCCCAGACCGTTGAGCAACTCAGACATCGCTTTCGAGCTCGGGGCTGTCGCTAGAATTCCCCGTGCCCCGCCCAGTTTTTGCAATGCCTCTGCCGCGTTTTGTCGATGGGCTGTCGATGTACACGGTCGCTCCCAGTTTCTTTGCAAGCGCAGCGTTTTCAGGCCCACGCCCGATAGCCGCGACCTTATAACCAAACTTCTGCCCGAATTGAATTCCAAGGTGACCCAGACCGCCGATACCCTGCACCGCGACCAGGTCGCCGGGGAGCGCACCGCTGTGCCGCAGAGAGTTGTAGGTGGTAATTCCGGCGCAGAGCAGTGGTGCTGCATCGGCGTCGCTTAGACTGTCCGGTATCGCCACGAGTGCCTCCACGGGTGCCACCATGTACTCCTGGTATCCGCCGTCATAGCTGATGCCCGGAATTTTCAGGCTCCGGCAATTGCGAAAATCGCCGCGCCGGCATTCGCGACAGGTGCCGTCCCGGCCGCCGTGCCAGCCAACTCCGACACGCTGTCCCTTCTTCCAC